>WNFT01008517.1_pt1 | contig 16099 bp, 12 predicted proteins | sample 5400191 | NCBI WGS metagenome assembly WNFT01 (sample SAMN13153359, study PRJNA577476) | soil metagenome | isolation source: 80 cm saprolite under Madrone tree | place: USA:California | collected 2016-06-14 | reverse complement strand
AGACGGACCAAAAAGGACGTTACGTTTTCAAAAATCTCCCCGTTGGACTTTACAAAGTGACCGCGTTGGTCAACAAGGTTCCCACCGCGCCTGCCAATGTGAGAGCGCTTTCCGAGGGACCTGTCCGTGTCGAGTTCAATCTTCAAGCGATAGCGGCTGGAAAAAAGCCAAAGCAGTGGGCATGGATCGTGGAGCAGGGCAGTCATATTGGCGGCCGCTGGGTTGAAGTGGACGAGAGGACGGCCGCTGGGATCGATCGTGCCGCGACCCTCAGCAGAGCGACGTACCAGGGCGAAAAGCAGCCGAACAACGCGTTCGGCGAGCACGCGGGCGGGAACTGAATCCCTCCTACGGCCGGAATGGCAAAGTAAATCCCGCTTGCCCGAAAAGTAATCCGCGCCGGAAATAGGACGATAATCCTGGCAAGCCGTGCGCTTGCCCTACAGATAGCAGGCAGCAAGAGAGACCTCGCAGTTAACGGGCCACGATGGCTAGGAAGCGGTAGCTCCTTGCTCACTCGCAGCGATTGAGAACAATGTCTTCATGGACTCGCGTGAAAGGACGATAATCGTGAATACGCCGAGAATTGTTCCGAAGGGAATGAAGAGGCATTCGATGCAGGGGTAATAATATACTTGGCGCAACATGCGTGGACTCAGTGCATTCTAAAAATAAGATGAATGAATTTGCCAAGCACTGCCGCAATGAGCAGCGCGACAATCATCACCGTAAACGGCCACATTGGAGAAGTAAGCCCTCGCTTCATCGCTTTTTCGCCTTTCGTTTCCTCGCGTTGCTAGCTTGAAAGGTGGCTAGCTGGCGGTCGGACTCGCTCTTGGTATTGGCGAGAATTTTCCGCGCTTTCTTTCTAAAAGTTTCGAAAGGAATAAGCGGAATTTCGTCAGCATGTTTTGTGTTGCGCATTTCTCTCTCTTTCTTCTTAGAAAAACAACTGCTTTGCCATATCGGCGACCTTCAAGCGCCAATAGTGTTTGATGGCGGATGTCCTCGCCCTCTCCTAATTTGCTAGTCCAACTGCCATCGGACAGCGAACGAGCGGCGTGCGTAGGCTTGTTTCGGTAATTTGCGAACAGGGCGACTTTCTCGAAACCTTCTTCGATTTCGCCGCTTGTGCATTCCGAATATCTTACGGTCTTGAATGCGTTGATGACATTTTGCAACGTTTCGGTTCCAGGCAGTTCTTTCGGTAGTCCTGGTGGCCAGTAGTACCCTCCCAAATCCCACGGCCACCACCATTGCTTATCGTCTCCAGCCGCCCAACCGACGCAATTATAGTGAACCGAAAGGTCTATCGTTCGGTCACTCTTGCAATCGTTGACTATATCGAAACCAGAAGCTGCAAGGTTTTCAAAAGCTAGTATAAGCTGCGAGCAATCTCTCACGAGAGTTTCCCAGTATTTCGACCCCACTCTATCCAGCGACGCCTTGCTTCTTCTATATCTTTAGCGTCCTTAGCCACGTCCTTCCGCACAATATGGTTTAATGCGTAAAACCAATGGCCAAATTGGCTGCGCAATTCTCTCAATATCAAAGGCAACGCCTTTTCCCCCATTGCCATTATGGTTTGGTACGCCGGATGAAAACAAATTTCCTCTAGCGAGGAAGAGTATAATGTATCCGCCTTCCATTGCTTTGCGAGAGACGTAAACTCACTAGCAATATCGCTTGCTCCTGATACGCTAATAAGCACTACTTGCTTGTTTTCATCCGCTAGGTACTTACTGGATTTAAACTTCCCGTGAGATGTGCCGCTGAAATATTCCTCAGCTTTGTCTTGAAGTCTTTTCCAATTATGGCTCCGCAAGAACAACCTTCCGGAATACGCTTCGCGACTTCTTTGCGGCAGCGATTTTTCAGCTAGGCAACACATGATGATTTCTTACTCCTCCAAGTCCAGATAAGAAATCTCAGAGCGTTTCAAAAGTGACTTTAAGGCTTTGGCTTTGTTGTCCGCCCTATCCAAGACTTCCCGTAGAGCCTTTATGTCGTTCGTGTCTAAGGTTACGACAAAATCCTTATGATCGTCATTCTCGCCGTAATGCAACACGAGATTGTGCAATATGACTGTGGCCTCGACTACGTCCCCTTCTTCATTAAAGACCGGCCTGACATCTGTGAGTATCCTTGCAGTAAAGAATAAATGCTCCGCATCTGTTAGCAAGCCTACCGCCTTAGACGTGAGGCCGAGCGAGGCCTTTAATACAAACAGTTTCGTTAGGCGATCTTTAAGGATGTCTCTGTCGGCTACGTCAATTGGAAACTCCTCGGACTGTTCTAGGAAAGCGGCCTCGGCAACGGATTGTGCTAATTCCGCAGGTGGAATGTCCATGTCCTCGAAGGCATAATTCATCGAGAAAAGTTCATTCACAATCATCTTGATTGTGGAACTACTTATTTTAGGAGCGTGCTCCGCAACGTGCTTCGAGAATAAGCTTGGTGTCCCTGCGGGTTTAGCACGCTCTAAGGCGCTTAAGAACACCCTAAAATCTTCTGCGCTTAGATGAGCGAGACTGTGAATTGCCGGGCGTGCAGATTCAGGGATTGTAACATCTGGCATTTTAATTCATTCTCGTGTGGCGGCGTCCACGATTCTGGCGCGGCATTCAGGTTGCATCAACCTCTAGGTTGCCAATTAGCCCTCTATATGTCAAGCGTCGCCCCGCTATCGAGGGGACAGCGGCTAAAAATCGCTCGGAATCGGTCAATTTGCGCTCGTTGAAGCGAAACGCCTGCTCATCCAAATATCGGAATAGATGAAACGGTTCAACATTTACATAAGTGCCTTTGAGCGCCCGCTTGAGCAGGCTCCAAAAGTTTTCCGATCTCGGGCGCGATGCGTGCGACGGCAAGAGAAAGTCGGGGAGAGTCTGGCGAAAAAGGGATAAGTGAAGTGAACGCCGATTTTGCCACTGGTCGCTATTTGCAGACTTAAGCGACAATTTACTTGCCAGAGGCAGTCCATTTCTTCTACGACTCTACGACTCGGCGTGGAATGGCCGCGCAGCCTCGAAAAGAAATTCAATCGTGCTCGCCGCGTGCGTGAGCGTTGAAGCAAGGGAGAACAACCTATGAAAAAACGACAAAACAGAATGGCAGGAACGCTCTTTCGCTTGCTGTTTCTAAACCTGCTGTGGCTTCCGATTATCTTGGTCGTCGCCGTCTTTGGGATCCGGCAACATGAAGGCGGCAAACCGGCACATCGGACGGCTCCAAGCCGACTCCTTCAATTCACGTCGGGCGGACACATTCTCGGCTTCGCAGCAGGCGGTGTCTATGTGGCCGGTGGTTCGCACGCGCTGCATGTCGAGTTTGTCAACCCGCGCGCGACAAATCCCGTGAGTGATGCCGCGCCGGGCGACGCCATGCCGGTTAACGCGCAACGCGTGGCGCCGTTATCGCGGGTTACCTACCCGAATCTCTGGGACGGCGTCACATTGATCTACGACGCGCCCAGCGGCGCGGTTGTTCGCAGCACCTATCGACTCGATGCCCATGCAAATGCGGGCAACATTCGTCTGCGCTACAACTCACCGGTCGCAGTGCAGGCCGACGGGTCGCTGCGCGTCAGCTTCCAAACCGGCATGCTGAACGAAAGCGCGCCGCAAGCGTGGCAAGAGCGCGATGGAAAACGCGTGCCCGTGCGGATTGCATTCGCACCACGCGGGAACGGTGAGCTTACGTTCGCGGTGGGCGACTATGACCGGAGCGAGCCGCTCTTCATTGATCCGACGCTTACCTGGAATACCTTCCTCGGCGGCCCGGGGATTGACGAGGCTTGGGGATTGGCAGTGGATGTAATTGGGAATTTTTATGTGGTCGGCTTCAGCTTTACGACCTGGGGCTCGCCCGTCGAGCCCTACGACGGCGGCGGCGTCGATGCCTTTGCGGCAAAACTAGATTCAAACGGGAATCTGATCTGGAACACCTTTCTCGGCGGCGGCGGATCGGCCGAAGGCTACGGATTGGCGGTGGATGTGATTGGGAATGTTTATGTGACCGGCTTCAGTAATGCCAGCTGGGGTTCACCCGTCCACGCCTTCAACGGGGGCATTGACATTTTTGTCGTGAAACTGGATTCAAACGGGAATCTGATCTGGAACACTTTTCTCGGCGGCAGCGGGCCCGCGCTTGAAACTGGCCGGGCGGTGGCAGTGGACGTGACTGGTAATGTCTATGTGGCGGGCTACAGCCCTGCCACCTGGGGTTCGCCCGTCCGCGCTTATAGCGGCGGCCCTGTTGATGCCTTTGCCGCGAAACTGGATTTAAACGGGAATCTGATCTGGAACACTTTTCTCGGCGGCAGCGGGACTGATTATGGCTACGCGCTGTCGGTGGATATAAGCGGGAATGTCTATGTGGCGGGCAACAGCGATGCCGCCTGGGGTTCACCCGTCCGCGCCTTCAGCGGTGGCGTTGCTGCCTTTGTCGCCAAACTGGATTTAAGCGGGACGCTAACGTGGAACACTTTTCTCGGCGGCGGTGTGGAGGACTCTTGCCAGGCTTTGGCAATGGATGCGAGCGGGAATGTCTATGTGGCGGGCTACAGCGGGGCGACCTGGGGTTCACCCGTCCGCGCTTTCAGCGGCGGCCAATATGATGTCTTTGCCGCGAAACTGGATTCAGGCGGAGCACTCACTTGGAATACGTTTCTTGGCAGCGGGTCGAGTGACTTCGGCGCCGGGGTGACAGTGGATGCCAGCGGGAATGTTTATGTGGGGGGGTACAGCGCAGCGACTTGGGGTACACCCACCCGCGGCTTCACGGGGGGCCTTGACGTTTTTGCCGCGAAACTGGATTCAGGCGGAGCGCTCACTTGGAATACGTTTCTTGGCAGCGGGTCGAGTGACTTTTGCTTCGCGGTGGCGGTGGATGCCAATGGGGATGTCGGTGTGGCGGGTTGGAGCGATGCCACCTGGGGTTCACCCGTCCGCGCTTTCAGCGGCGGCCCATATGATGTCTTTGTCGCAAAGGTCCCCGTTTCGAGTCCAACTCCAACTCCAACTCCAACTCCTACTCCTACTCCTACTCCTACTCCCACTCCTACTCCTACACCAACGCCAACGCCGACACCAACGCCGAGCTGTCAAATTACGACCTCGATCGCGTCGAACTTCAATGGCACAGCCATCACTGGCGGCAATTACATCTGGTTTAGTAGCGTGCTCAAGCCGAGCGGCCTCGGTTTGATTCCGGTAACAATTCGTTTCACTCAACAGACTATTACCAGCGCAAACTTCATGCTTTCCGTGCCAGATGCGAGTGTGACTTTTGATCCTACGGCAACTTCTGCTACGACCACGTTTAGCGGCGGAATGTGGGTGACGCGTGTGCCGTCGTCAGGCCTAGCGGGTAACACGTTCCTTTCGGGCCTTAGTTATCAGGTACCGGCCAATCTGCCCGGCGGAATAAGGAACGTCACGTGGAGCGGAACTGTTACCATCGACACGCCTGGTGTGAGCTTGAACTGGCAGTGGGCGGCGGCTGTTTACACGAGCTTCAGCTCCAATTACAACGCGCTCGGAGTCAAACCCGTGGACGACAACAACGCGAGCCAATACCAAAACTCCGATCACGCCGGCACGCCCGAGAACTTTAAGTCTTCGGTTACGGGCGGGGCAACCGGAGGCGGAGGCGCGAATTATACCGGTGCGCTTAGTGGGACTGCGAGGGTCGGACCGTGTCCGTAATGGCAAAGCACGCAGTTGCTGAAGCTGTAGTAACCGTGTTGATTTCAGGCTGGGCTTGGCATTGAAGCGAGAGTGCTGTTTAGGACGGCTATCGCGGCCATGTGCAAGTCAGCCGGGTGCGGCAGTTTGCTGGGTGCCGCGGCCATGTCGACCAAACTCTCTGCGTCAAAGTAACACGAGCGTTTCGCCCGCCGCGGCGGGCCGGAGCGTTACGCTACCTTCAAAATCGATAACTCCGCACTAGGAAGAAGTGAGGGGGTCGAAACTTGGTCCAGCGGTTGCGTTTCGTCCTCTTCATCGTTGTCATTCATGTCGGCAGAGTCATTCTCTTCATCGGAGTCGTTCGAAGAAATTGCTGACGGCAAGTCTGTCTGCTGCAATTTGTCGTAACGCTGGCGAACGTCTGCCGGGATTTTATCGAGATCTTCCTTTGTCTCGACCGGACCGCTGAAGAGCAGTTTGCCTTGCGGATCTTTCGCCGTGAGTAGTTTCTTGCCGTCAACGTTTTCAAGTTTCAGCTCGCCTTTGTCGTCAGAGAAAACGATTTGCGCTTTGCCGATGTCGATCCTGGTCCTCTTGAGCGCGCCGTTGTCGCTGGACGTGATGTTCATTTTGCCGTTACGTCGAACCTCATCGCGCGCGCGGCGAACTTCTTCGTTCGCTTTCATGACCGCGTCGTGAATCACTTCACGTTGATCGCCGATCTGTTCCTTCAAATGCTCCTTCATATCCTGAAGGCGCTCCTTGAGATCTCCGAGATCGACATTGCCAAAATCCATCCCTTCGAAGTCGAAGTTGCCACCGTCGAAGTTGAATCCAAAGTCATGACGTCCCGGCATTCCGCCATCGCGTCGTCCGCGCACTTCTTTCTTCACCAACTTCACGCTGATTTTCTGCTCCTGACCTTTGCGCATGACGGTCAAGGTAACGGTCTGCCCCTCTTGAAAGGTCTGCAGCAATTTTCGCAGTTGACCGGGCTCGAGCAGGATCTGGTCGTTCAACATTTTGAGAATGTCATTCTGTTGCACGCCTGCAGCGGCGGCTGGTCCATCGGGAACGACATAGTCGACGACGAGTCCGAATCCTTTGGCCAGGCCAAGCTGGTCTGCGACCACGCTCGGTACTGTGGATGTTTCCACACCGAGAAAGATGACCGGAACTTTCGGCGCATTGTCATGTCGATCCGGCGGAATCGGTGGGACCGGCGGCGCGGGTGTCGGTGGTTGCGCGAACCCTGCGATCGGCAGAAGCGCGATGACTGCGATAATAACGAGTGATTTTGTTTTCATTTTTGGTTTTAGGTTAAGGTTAGGTGTCTGAAATTCATTGACCGGAGACGGGGATGAGAACGACTTCCTCGGTCGGATAAGAAACGCGCAGCGATGCGCCCGTGCGCGGATTCCGCCACTGCAAGGTTTCGCGCTTGGAATAACGAACCCGACGCACCGGCTCGTCGTAACCGGCCGGAAAATGCAAGCCTTCGTCGCGCGTGTTGTAAACGACCTGGGTCGCGCCCGCCGGAATGAATTCGGCAGTAGCGATTGTCGATCTTGGCGCCGGCGTGTTTTGCGCCGTTCGGTTCGGTTTCGACGAACGATCGACGCCAACACGCGCGAAAATCAGAAAGACGGTCGCTGCAGTCAGGCCGGCGCCCAGTGAAAGCCAACTCCAGTGCAACCGCCGTGGCTTGGGAAGAACACCGGCCGTAACGGGCGATTGATCCGCTTCGGCCAACGCGGATTCGATGCGCGCGGCCAAATCTTCCGAAGGCCGCGCCGGTCGCAGCTTCTTCAATTCACTCTCGAGCTCGGAGAAATCGTTCATTGTGGTTGGAGATTCTTCTTGAGCGCGCTCAAAGCGTAGCGATAGCGCGAGGCAGCGGTGTTCTGCGAGATCTCGAGCGCGCTCGCGATCTCGGCGAAAGTGAGTTCGTTCCAGATCTTCATGACAAGGACCTCGCGCTGTTCGTGCGGCAAAACGTCAAGGGCTGCGGCGAGAGCCCGTTGTGATTCGTCTTCGAGTTGAAATTGCGGACCGACCGATTGCTCGGTGTCGGCGACAGCTTCAGCTTCGCGCCGCGCTCTCCGGCTATCGCGCCGAATGTGATCAAGTGCGATCGAGCGCACCGTTGCGTAAAGTAAAGCGCGATTGTCGACCCGGTGGTTGCGTCGCCAGAACTTAACGAAGGCTTCCTGGACGATGTCTTCGGCATCGGCGGGCGAGCGGACCCACTGGCGCGCAAATAATAGCAAGCCGGGTCCGAATTCCGAAAAACAAACCTTCCAATCTTCATGAGTGGCGACATTGTCCATGACCTCTTCACGGTCTTTTATAATCAAGACGCCGCCAAATGCCCATTTTGTCTAAGATTTCTTTGTAGCCGCTGGTCGCCGACCGCGGCCATTTGCGCAGTCGGAGCCGAGGTCAGCGACCTCGGCTACAAATTTTCTTGCTCCCGCAAGTCGCGACTGACAAAAGAGCAGTTATGAATTGGTTAGCGATTATTTGCGCGGCAGCCGCCTACTGGATTTTGGGTTGGCTTTGGTATTCAGCTTTGTTCGGCAAGATCTGGGTCGCGGGCTTGGAACAGCATGGCGTGAAACTCGAAAAAGGCGGCATGGCGCCGAAGATGATCGGCACTTTTATCGCAAACCTTGTCGCGGCCGTGATCATGATGCGGCTGATCGCGCGAACAGGCATTGCAGATTTGGCGCATGGGTTGAAGCTGGGAGCCGGCGTTGGCGTCGGTTTCTCCGCCACGGCGATCACCATTCAGTATCTGTGGGAATCGAAACCGTTTAAGGTCTGGTTAATCGACGCCAGTTATCACTTCTTTGGCTGCATTCTCCTTGGCGTGATTCTTTCGGCGTGGCATTAGAAAAATTGTAGGGCGCTTCTGTGAACACCGAAAGCCTTCGGGGTTGGTACGGATGGGCTACAATCATTTAGCTTTCCGCAACGCGCGCAGGATCAAATCGCCCAACCAATCCGGATGCGCGACGCCTTCGCGATATGCGTTGAGTGATTCGACGGAAGAATTTACGCGCAAGTTGCTGTATGACTGATCGGGGTTCTGCCAGCGTTCGTGCCAATAAACCGCAGCTTTGATGCGCGGATAGCGCGTCCGAACGAATATCCGGGTTTGGTTCGTCTTTGAATTGCTGGCCGTAAACACTCAGGCCTAACCAATCGACATACTCGGACCCCGGATAGTAAGTCGGCGCAAAATTCCACGTATCCATCGGATAGGAATAATTATTCGTGTGAAACATCCATTTGATATTTGATGCGCCGCGGGCACGGACGCGATCAACCACGTGGCGGTAAGCCGCCTTGAAATGCTCCGGGCCTGCCCAAGTTTCGCCGTCCTCAATCCATGCATCGCCGCCGTAATAAACGCCTGACCACGGAAACCAGTCGCCGTTCATCTCCACACCGAACGCCACGATCATGGGATGACCAAATTCGCGCGCGGCATCGGCCCACTTGTCGATGTACGCGTCCCATTTGCCGGCGGTGATGTCGTTCAGATTGAATTTATCGGGACCGCGATTCTGTTCGTACGGTTTGTCCCACGGCGACCAAAAGACGAGCGGCAATGAGCCATGCCGCCACTCGACATTCACGTTCGCGGTGGGAAAACTTTGTTCACCCCAGTAGCTCGACGACGCGATGATGGCTTGATGTTTCCCGACCATCGTCTCGAAATCCTCGATCATCTCCAGCGTCACGTCGTCCTCCTCGTCACCGAAATCCATGAATGCGCCCGTGTAAGCACCGTGGTCGGGAATGGCGATCTCGACGGGGCCGTTCGGATCGATATGTGACGACGTTGTCGCTTTCTCGCACGAAACCAATCCGCAGCAAATGATGAAGAAAATGACGAATGACGAATGACGAATGACGAAACAATTCCGAATGCTCAAATGACGAAAACTTAGTCGCATTACACAGCTGATAATTCCGATTTCGTCATTCCTGCTTCAACATTCCTCCGCACGTTGCTCACACTCGCACCGGTACGCTGGCCGTGCGCTCGAGTTTACCCCAGCTCACCCAGGCGCCTTTCACGGCGCGCAGGATCGCTTTCCAGATGCAATAGCTGAGCAGCGGGCGATAGATCAGGCGCATCGGCAAGATGCGCCAGGCACGCACAATCGGCTCGCGCTCGAGAATGCAGGCGAGCGTGGCAAGAATGACATCCATCGACAGGAAGGTGATCACGAATGGCATGACCGCGCGCCATGCCCCAAATGGAAGCGAGGCGAGCAAAAACAAATCCACCATCGGCGTGACGGCGACGAGGATGATTTGGAAAAACCAAACGCTCGGCAGACTGAACCAGCCGAGCGCGCGATAGTTCCAGTTGAAAACCATGTCGCGATGTTTCCAAAGACATTGCAACGTGCCGTAAGCCCAGCGAAAACGTTGTCGCGCCAGCGTGCGCACGCTTTCGGGCGCTTCCGTCCAGCCGATCGCGCCGGGCACGTAAACGATTCGTTGTCGATGTTTGTGCAACGAAAGTGTGAGATCGGTGTCTTCGGCGAGCGTTTGCAAACTGAGCCCGCCCGCTTGGTCGATCGCATCCTTGCGGAGGGCGCTGATCGCGCCCGGCACGACCGTGATGCAATTCCAACGATTGTAAGCGCGGCGGTCGAGATTGAAGCCACAAGTGTATTCCAGCGCCTGACAACGCGCGATGAAAGTGCGGAGATTCCCGACTTTTGCATGACCCGAAACCGCACCGATACGTTCGTCGGCAAACGGTTCGAGCAAACGTGGCAGCGTGTCGCGCTGACATTGCGTATCGGCATCGATGAAGACAACGATGCCATGACGCACCGCGGTGAGGCCGCGCTGCAACGCGCGCGCCTTGCCACGATTCTCCTGCAGTAATAAACGCACACGTGGATCGACATGTGTGACTGACTCGACCTCCGACGCAGTTGCATCGCGGGAACCATCGTCCACCACGATCACTTCGATGTCGCCTTTGTAGTCGGTGTTGAGCAGCGCGTGCAATGTGCTCGCGATCACTTTGCCTTCGTTGTAAGCAGCCATCACCACACTAATCGGCTTCGCAAAATCCGCCTTCGGCTGTCGGCGAAAACAATATGCCAGCCAGATCACAACGAGCGTTCGAACCACCACCAGTGCAGTCGCCACAATCATGAACGCCCAGAGAAATTCCTCGATCCCGTGATAGATGCGAAATCCGGTGCTGCTCACCAGCCGACTGAGCGATTGACCATTTTCATGCAACGGCGGCATGACGGCGTCACGCGTCGTCCCCAGCAGCGTGCTCAACGGCACCACGGAATCGCCCCGCGTATGCAGCCAATCCAAAATGCGCGGGAGTGCTTCGACAGTTTGCGAGCGATCGCCGCCGGCATCGTGCAGCAAGATAATGCTGCCATCACGCCGTTGTTGCTTCACGCGCTGCAGGATGACGTCGGCGCCCGGTTTTGCCCAATCCTGCGGATCGATGTTCTCCAACACCACTAGATAATCGAGGTCTTGCGCGATTTGCAGTGGAATCAGCTCGCTTAACTGTGACGGGCTGGTATCGGCCGCATACGGCGGCCGGAACAATGTCGTTGCGCGACCGGTGATGCTCTCGATCAAAAGCTGGGTCGCATTCAATTCCAGCCGAACGTGCTCCGGCCAGCAAAGCGCCAGGTTCGGATGATAATAAGTGTGGTTCCCGATCTCATGTCCTTCATCGACAATGCGGCGGACGAGGCCGGGGTGATGCTCTGCGTTTACGCCCACGAGAAAAAAGGCCGCTTTCACCCTGGCCGCCTTTAAGATGTCGAGGATTTTCGGTGTCCACCGCGGATCGGGACCGTCATCGAAAGTGATCGCGACCTGATGTTCCCCCCCGGCGCCTTGATGATAAAGTGTGGGAAACTCCGGGAACTTCGTGTACTTCGCCGTCAGATAACCTTCACCATCGACCGCCAGATTTCGCATCCCATCCGAGCGGCTCTCATCCACCGTGACGATTTCACCCTCGCCTACGTCTGCGATGGTGTCCGTGCTTTTAAGCACTTCCAGCAACTCGCGCGTTTGATTGTCGATCCTGAAATCGCGAGAAAGACTCAGCGCATCCCAAATCGCCGTGTCCTCGGTGCCGAGCCGGTAAAGCGCGAAGCCGCCTGCCTTTTGATCGCGCACTTCGCGCAACTCATTTAAGAACGTGACCACGTCCAGAAACCAGACGGCGTGCTCCTTGTCCCCGTCCTCAAAATAAAAATATGGATTGTAACCGGGTGCCGTGACCTCCGCGGCCTCGACTCCCGCGCTGTTACCGCGGCTCATCGCTTCGGGAAAACTGATCAGTTCTGCTTTCTTTCCGCCGATCGTCCAATCGTATCCGTAACTCCCGAGCGCGATGATCCATTGCTTCGTGTCTGAATCTTCCAGCAACACATGCAGCCAGCCTTCAAACCAGGAACGCGATCCGAGCGGACCGGGTGGATCGATATCGGAGGTCTCATCAAAGAGCAGCGCGACAAACCGATCGACATTGTCGGCCAGATTCTGGAAGTCGATGTAATCGAGCTCCTGTCCGGGTTGAACACAAAGCCACAGTTCCTTTCTATCGTCATGCAATGCGTCTGCGAATTTGTCGATGAAAGCGGTGATGTCTTTCTTGTAGGCCGGATCAATTTGCTCCCAGTCCAGCACGACCCCCGCCGCCTTGGCATTGCGCAAAGCCGCGAGCACCTTGCCAATGAAACGATCTTGTCGGTCCGCCGGACCGTGCGCGAGATTTTCGATCGCTTCCGGTTGCCAAATGTCCCCCACCAGATTCGTCAGCAGCGGCATCAGCGCGATGCCTTTGCTGGCCGTGAATTTTGGAAGCCGATTGTCGGCGTCGATCTGTAAATCACCCCAGCCGTTCACCACCGTCATCCACTCCGGACAAAGATGCGTAATCAGCGCCGCGTGTTTTTCGAGCGATGTATAGCTGTAGGGATCGCCGTTTGTGTAGAACGCAAGCCGGACCTCGTTCGGCGGCGCCTTCTTGCGCGGCTTTGCCGGAGGCGCCGGTGCCGCGCCAGCGATTTTTTTTGCCGCCTGCTTGGCTGCGCCAAATTTTTGCCAGAGCAGCGAGCTCGACGCGACCAGGCCGGCTGGGTTCGCCTTTTGCAATGCCTTCAATTGACCCTTCAACTGCCGCAGCGAAAATGGCACGCGCATTTGCGGCGCTACGAAAAGCGTTTGCACGAACAGCACCGTCCCGAGGAAAAACAGCACTCCGCTTACGAGCAGGATCAGGCGCAACCGTGGCCAGCGCTTACCGCCCGGATCGGAGAAAACAAACGGCGTGACCGTGTCTGGAGGGATGTCCTGCATGAAGGAGCTATGATCGTTCAGGCGGCGGAAGAAGAAAATCCCATTCTCCGGCTATCCTCGTACTCTTGCTTTTGCTCGCGCTCTTGCTCTCACTCCCACTTATGTCTCGTAAGCCGCTCACGATGAGGAGCGCTGACATCTTGACCGCTGTCCCTCATATCTTGCGACGGACTCGACGCCGGGGTTGTTCCTTTGTGCGTCTCGCAGGATGCCGCACGCCGCAGTCTGGAACCCTTCGCTCCTATTCATTCGATGTTGGCCGCTTTGCTGACGAGAAGCATTCGCTGTTGAGCGTTAGACGTTGAGCGTTCAACGTTAAACCATAATTCCGAAATGAATGTCGATCCACCCAACCTGCCAACTGGACATGCCGGGATCAACGCGCGTTTAAGAAAAGGTCCGACTATTCATCCCACCGCCTGGGTTATGCCCGGTGCGACCGTCATCGGCGACGTCACGCTCGAAGAAGAATCGAGTGTGTGGTGCGGCGCGGTCTTGCGCGGCGACATCAACCGCATCGTCATCGGCCCGCGCTCCAACGTTCAAGACAACGCCGTTGTTCATCTCGACACCGATTATCCGACCACCGTCGGCGAGCTCGTCACCGTTGGCCACAGCGCCATCGTGCATGCGTGTAACATCGACAACGAAGTGCTCGTTGGCATGGGCGCGATCGTTCTCGACGGCGTCGAAATCGGCGCACGCTCCATCATCGGCGCAAATGCCCTCGTCACGCTCGGCACGAAAATTCCACCTGGCTCACTCGTCCTCGGCTCGCCCGCGAAAATTCGGCGACCACTCAGTCTCGACGAACAAAAAGACATCGCAAGGTGGGCGTGGAGCTACGTCGAAACCGCAAAACACTTCCGCGAATTTTATTCAAAGAAACTGTAGCGGCGCTCTATGAGCGTCGCATCATTCGTCCGACGGTCATGGACCGCCGCTACAAACTTTCCGCCAGCTCGCGCGCTCTTTCCCGCAATAACGCCGCTGCGTGCGCGATACTCTCTTTCTCGCTCATCCCAGGTTGAGTGGTGACATAAACTTCATCGAAAAGTTCTCGTACTTGTCGATCTTCGCTCGCCCGCCCCACAATCGCGAAAATCCGTTTGCCAAATTTCCGCGCAAGCTGCGCGACACCTGCCGGTGTTTTTCCTTCCAGCGTTTGTCGATCCAAACTGCCTTCGCCCGTAATCACAACATCAACATCTTTCATTTTTGATTCGAGTCCGACCGATTCCGCAATCACATCGAAACCTGGTCTAATAACTGCGCCGCAAAAACTCATGAGGCCGAATCCGAGTCCACCGGCCGCGCCCGCGCCCGCCTCGTCGCGATAGTCAACGCCGAGGTCCTTTGAAACAACGTCAGCGAATTTGGTCAGCGCGCGTTCCAACATGTCGATCTCTTCAGAACTCGCGCCTTTCTGCGGGCCGAACACTCGCGTCGCGCCGTTTTCGCCAAGCAATGGATTTCGCACATCGACCGCCGCAACCATCTTCGGGAGCGCCAAGTTTTTCGGTTTCTCAATCCATTCCAGCTTAACGATTCTGCTTAGCTCTTGCTCATACTCTTGCTCTCCTGCCGCGCCGGAGCCAGGCGAAGGCGGGTGCTCGCCAAAAAATCGAAATCCAAGCGCGCGCGCCATTCCAACGCCGCCGTCGTTCGTCACGCTCCCGCCGAGACCGATCACGATCTCGCGTGCTCCGCGATTCGCTGCGGCGAGAATCATTTCGCCGACGCCGAATGTATTCGCACGCAACGGATCTCTTTCACTTTCGGAGAGTCGCCGCATCCCCGCGGCCTCGCTCATCTCCATCACGGCAAGTTTGCGGTTGTCAATGTAAGCGTAGCGCGCTTCGATTTGGCGACCGATCGGGTCGTGCGCGCCGCATTTCACCCACTTCCCGCCGAGTGAATCGCAAACTACTTCGGCCGTCCCCTCCCCGCCGTCCGCCATCGGTACGATGTCGATCTTGGATTCCGGCAAAACTTCGCGCAGGCCAGCGGCGATATTTGCCGCGACTTCCCGAGCGCCTAATGAGCCTTTGAATTTATCGGGGGCGATAAGGATTTTCATTTTGGTAGGGACAGCGCGCTGCGCTGTCTGCGGACGCCGCAGCGCGGCGTCCCTACCCTTTCAATTTTTTCTCCAGAATCTCGCCCGCCAGTTGCGGGTTTGCTTTGCCCTTCGACAATTTCATGACCTGGCCTTTGAGAAAATTGAGCGACGCCGCGTTGCCCGCCTTGAAATCAGCGGCCGGTTTGGGATTCGCAGCGATGACCTGATCGCAGAGCGCTTCAATCGCACTCGCGTCGCTCAATTGCTCGATTCCTCTTTCCTTCACAATCGCAGCCGCGCCTTTGCCGCTCGCAAACACTTCCGCAAAAACTTCCTTGCCCTGTTTGCCGCTAATCTTTCCGCTGTCGATTAGATTGACCAACTCATCGAGCGCTTCTGGTGGAATCGGGCAATCGTTGATCGTTTTGCCCGCCGTGCTGAGCGCGCTTTGCAAATCGTTGAGAATCCAGTTCGCGACGTTCTTCGGTTTCTTCGCGCCCTTGGCGGCCGTTTCAAAATAGCGCGCCAAATCGAGATCGTTCGCCAACACGCCCGCGTCATATGAACTTACTTGATATTGCTCAACGAAACGAGCGCGCTTCGCCTTCGGCATTTCGGGCACGCGTGCACGCGCATCCGCGAGCAACACTTCGCTTTTCACCGGCACGAGATCGGGATCGGGAAAATAACGATAATCATGCGCCGATTCTTTTGTGCGCATGAGAAATGTTTCGCCCGCAATGTCGTCCCACCCCCGCGTTTCCTGCTCGAGTTTTTCGCCGCGCTCGAGCGCATCGATTTGCCGCTGAATTTCATAAGTCAGCGCGCGTCGCACACCGCTGATCGAGTTCATGTTCTTGATCTCGATCTTGGCGCCAAGCTCTTTCTGTGATTCGGGCCGAACGGAAACGTTGCAGTCGCAACGAAGTTGACCTTTCTCCATATCGGCATCGCTGACCGCGCCGTA
>WNFT01002385.1_pt1 | contig 16105 bp, 5 predicted proteins | sample 5400191 | NCBI WGS metagenome assembly WNFT01 (sample SAMN13153359, study PRJNA577476) | soil metagenome | isolation source: 80 cm saprolite under Madrone tree | place: USA:California | collected 2016-06-14 | reverse complement strand
ATTCTGAACCCACCTCAGATCGACTATGCCTAAGGAAAAGTGAATCTTTCAAAATGGTTCGTTCGCGTTCAGCGCTTTCTGTGCCGAAGACGGCTTTCTCGTGCTCCCCGAAGCCAAACCCACCTCGTCGAAGGTCGCTGTCTGGCGTTTAACTGGCTGACAGACAGTGGGCTCTTCTTTGATGAGCCCGCCTTTGAAGAGCCGGCAACGCCATCACGCGTGCCGGATGTTGGTCGCACGCACGGCGGAAGTTCGTGGAGGCGGAGAAAACGGCGCCGGAGATCGCCCGCGAGGCCGTAGATTTGATCGGCCAGCTGTTTGCGGTGGAAAAACAGGCCAAGGATGTGGCCGTGGCCGAGAGACTAGCTTTGCGGCAGACGCAGTCGGTGCCGGTGCTGGCCGAACTGCGACGCAAGTTGCTGACCTGGAAAGAACAGTTGCTGCCGAAGCATCCCATGGCGGAAGCGGTGAACTACGCGCTCAGCCAATGGGAGGAACTGAAGGTGTTCACCAGCGACGGCGCGGTGCCGACAACAATGTGAGTGAACGGGAGATGAAGCGTGTGGTTCTGAATCGCAAGAACTCGCTGTTCGTCGGAAACCCGCGCGGCGGACGGACCGCAGCGATCCTGGCCAGCTTGACCAGCAGCTGCCGCCGGCACGAAATGGATCCGCAACTCTACTTCATGCAACTGCTGATGAATCTTCCCTCGTGGCCGGTAAACGACATCGACGCCTGGCTTCCCGATCGCTGGAGAAAAGCTCACGCTGCCAGGTGCGAGAGTTTGGAAATACCTCCTCTCGATTCCTGAAAACTCTGCTTCATGTATCGCTTACGTTAATCGGCGGTGACTGTTCGCTAGTGCTGAAGAGTTTCGGATGGTACAAATGAGGAGGATGAACCAGCCGAAACAACTGCCGCAGCTTGTGGCAATTGGAGTGTTACTGTCTGCTCCGATGGCGCTCGGCCAGACGACGCCTGTTGCTGTGATCCAGACCCCGAAACAAGTAGACGAAGGTCGTGCCTCTTTTAGTCCAGATGGGAAGTGGATTGCGACGATAGACCAAGATGGAAGAAACCCCACCCTGTGGGATGTCAAGACTGGACGGAAAGTGGTGGCCCTCCCTCGCGCACGCGTCGATATCCAGTCACCCGGTGGATCGATCTCCAGCACCTTCGGCCCAGGTGGGCGTGATATCTTTGCCTTCAGTCAAGATGGCCGCTATCTTGCCGCATTCGATGCAGCCACTACTCAATTCGGCCCTCCCGTTGTTTGGGACCGCGAAACCGGGGAAGTCATCGGGCCCTGGAAGCTCGACGCAGCCAATCATCTGAGACTTTCCGGAGCGAACTGGACGGACACCGAGGTTCGCGCGTGGCCCAGCCTTGCCCGCGGTACCCTCCCAGCTTCTCTCGCCAACTCGCAACAAAACGAACCCGCGATTCCCACCATAGCGATTAGCGCTAATGGGGAGATGCTTGCCGTCGGTCGTGTGAGAATTCAACGATACAGCTCAGCGGAACGTACAAACTCGATCGAGGTATGGTCGCTTCGAGGCAGCAAACCGCCATATACCTTCGCGAAGGATTTGTTATCGCTGACGAGCCTGGCATTTAGCCACGATTCAGAGTGGCTCGGTGCGGCCTCCCTAGCCGATAGCATAACCGGCAGGTACACGGATATCTATGTCGGCCAGGTGCGTCTGTGGCATGTCGCCGACCGCGCCGAGACCAAACTCAAGATCGAAAATGCAACCGTGAGTCTCGAAAAGGAATGGCCGGCCACTAACGTTGCGTTCTCACCGGACAACAAGCAGTTGGTCGCCGATGTTTTCACGGTCGGTGATTTGCCTGACCGGGATTGTCCGCCAGATGAGCGATGCGGGGATCTTGAGAGCCTTCCCTATGATGTACGGACGACGTTCTTTGATGTAGCCACTGGCGGCGCTGTGAATAGCACGCCCCTTGGAAAAGCTGATTCTTCGGTGCGCGAATATCGCCGGTCCTTCTGGCTGAGCCCGGATGGCCGCCGCGCCTTTGCCTCGCAGAACAAGTTCCTCCCAATCAATACGCTCACCGGCCACCACCTCAGTACCTTCAAGGCATTTCAGTTGCCTCCGCAGCCGGGTAGCTTCGACGACTGTGAAATCGGAGTGCATGCGTTTGGCTTCGCCGCCTTCAGCGCTGACGTGAAGCAGGTTGCGGTTTCTGATGGCCAGCAGCTCGAGATTGTGGACGCCAAGACCGGCGCCAGCACCGCGGGGGATGCAGTCATGCTCGCCGACGAACCCAACGAAGCGTGGCAAACACTCACGGCCGCCTTCAGCCCGAGCGGCGGGACTTTAGCCGTGACGGTCTGCACGCGCTGGTTGGGGACCGGGAAGCTACGTCTTTACAATGCTTCCAAATTGCAGGAGTTCGCAGTCTCAAAGTCCGATAGCGTCTTGACATCGCTCGCGTTCACGCCCGATGGCGCCCTGCTCTTCACTGGCGGATACGATGGAGCTGTGCGGATCTGGGAAACCCAGCACGGCTCGCTGGTTGCGACACTGGTCCGCAGCAAGGGCGGCGAATGGATCGTCTTCACTCCCGATGGCTTGTACGACGCGTCGGCCAATGGCGCAAGCCTGCTCGCATGGCGTCTGAAGGGACAAATCATCCTGGCCTCCGAACTCCCAGACATGCGCCTTCCGGGCTTGCTTTCGAAGCTAGTCTCCGGCGAGCACCCGAAATCAACCAGGCCTCTCACTTCCGCCATAGCTAACGCCCTTCCGCACAGCGACCGTTGAGCACTGAGTGGCGCGCACCACTTCCTCTCTCGCCAGAACGCCGTCACACTCTTCTCGCTCCGCATCTGTTCGGAAATCAGCCTGCGCCACTTCGTCCATGCTTTTCTGTTTCGTTTTCGTTGCGTCATCGCGCAACTTTGCTATGCGACGACCATCTTCCGCAAGATGCGGTTCACGTAGCGCTCACCGAAATGCACCCTAAATCCCTAAATGGCCGCGGCTTTTCTGGTGGGCCGTGGTTGTCATCCTGCAGCGACCACGCCCGGGCAACGAAGGGGAAGATCTGCCGCTGGGGCGGCAACGGACAAAACTAGCAGAAGCACAGCAAACAGAGAGAGAGCGCGACCAACTGAGGTTCTCTGAGGGCATAGAGTGCTGCAGAATTCAAGGTGAGGCAGGCAGGGCCTCCAGTTTCTTTTTTACGTCGGGAGCGGATTTGGAGTCAGGAGCAAGTTCCAGATATTCTTTATAGGCTTGGCGGGCTTCGGCGTTGCGCTTGAGTTTGGCATAGGCGTCGCCGAGATTTACGTAGGCGACGGCCCGTTTTGGATCGATGCCGACGGCCTTTTTGAGCCAGTCCACGGAAGCTTCGTATTTTCTCGTCTGATATAAGGCAAAGCCAGCATTATTCGAATATTCGGCACTTTTGGGATTGAGGTATGCCGCCTCGGCAAACTTAGCCGCTGCGGCCTCGTAATTCTTTTCCTTCATGAACTCTACGCCTTGCTCATTCAAAGCCGCGGGATCTTCAACGGAAGCAGATTTGGCGGGAGGTTGTTTTTCAAAGAGGTTGTTGCTACCAAGTGCGTATACATCCTTCGGCTGATCGTACCACTCCACCTCGATTCTCTCCGGAAGTTGGGCGCCCTCATGAATAAAGTGAAAGTCCCCGCCCATAATCGGGCACGCGCGACCCTCCACGCAGGAATGATCGGGATCGCCAACCCACTGCCGGGTCAATTCCTCACCATGATTCGTGAAGACCATCAGAGCTTCCGCGCAGCTTCGATTTCCACACCACGGTTCTGCCTCCAAGACGATGTCTTGCGCTCCATAACCCTCCACATCGCGATATGCCAATGCTGCAACTCCTCGAATAATCGGCGAGTCCCACAAAAATACCGGTTTGCCATCGCGATATTCTCCATAGATCACCCTGCCATCGACAGCACCGCCACCGGATTGGCGGAACAATCCAATGATCGACTCGGGCCCATTTGGTGATAGCCGGTGAGTGTCAAACAGGAGTTCAAGACTGAAAGAGGCGGTTGTATCTCCTGGCTGCTCTGTGCCAGGCTCTCTTTTCGGAGCGATCGGCTCCACAACGGGAAGGGAGGGTCGTATGACCTCAAGAGCCTTCTCTCCCAATTCTTTCAGTTCCACCGGCGTCGGTTGTCTGGACCCGGATATTCCCCGCCCCCACGGACGGAAATCGATTTTCACAGTAACATTGCGCCAAAATTCGGGCCGAGTTTTTCCAGGATAAAGGTACCCCTTGCCAATAAGAAGGTCCCATCGGTCCCCTGAAACCAAGACTGCCTTATCCCTAAGGCCCGTATTCAGCTCCGCACGGGACCTTGGACACTCGAGAGACCTGTATGCACCTAGAGAAAGGATGAGGGATTTTCCAGTGATACGCGAGACACATTGTGCCCACTGATCTATCGGGCTGAACGAAACGTGAATGATTGACGTCGGAACGTTGTCCTGCGGGGCCGCCTGCAAGCATGCGGGAACCGACGTGGCGATGCTCAGCACCAGCCCCAGGATGCTAATTTGGCCGCCTCTCATGGGACGACTACTTCTTCCCCGGACAGTGTGAATCGGTGACGCGGCATGCAATAAAGTCCGGATCGAATTCATGAGACGCAACTCCAAGAATTGTCTCGGCATACTCGCTAGCTGCCCCTCCTTGGCCGTTGTAATTACTGAGAATCGGGATCCACATTTTTGTCCAAGCCTGGGCGTTGCACCGCCTAATTCCCTGTGGATCGTAAATTCCGCAAGGCGTCACATTGATTCCATTATTAGGATCTAGAGCGAAAGCGTGAACTCTGCCCCCTAGATCCACGGCCTGATCCCAATGCAAATCCAAATTCCAGATGGGGTCTTTCAAAATGTCTCGCGCATTTCGGAAAGACGAGCCGGGCGAGCCGTACCATTTCCCTAAGGTGAGCTGCAGAGCCCCGTACGTCCCCGCAGCGTAGTATTGCGCCGTAGTGAAACTGTAACGCGGATCCACTGGAACGGTGGGATGATTAGAAGCATCCGCGATGAAAGGGATTCGCCTGTCGGAATCGGTTCCCGTGAGCGCCGCGGCTGAACCGTTTGTGCCCAAATTATTGATGAAGAACTGCTCTATGGTTTCGCCCGGATTGTACGTGTGGCTCCCCCCCAGGGCGGCCGGGTTGGGAGGATTGCCAGCCACCACGCTTCCTGGTTGAGAAACCAGCATGATGATGTTTTGTGGGGTCGGTTCTGCGTCTTTCACAGAATCGCCAATCCGTTCGAAAGTGAACACGACCACGTCTCCGTTGCCCTGGAGCCCGCCAAATATCGCGTTCTGGTTTCGATAATCCACGGCGAATTCATTCGTGCCGAGAGTTGAGCTGAAAGAAAAAGGCTTGCCATTTGGAAAGTGGTTAGGATCGACGCATTTCCGCTTCTTGGATGGAGCTGGCAGGGCCACGGAATCCTGGCAGGTCTTGTGCCCGAATTTGGTCCAAAGATTCTGGTTCCATACTAATGTTAGCGGAACAACTCCCGCCTGCTTGGCGTTGACGGTACAAGCTGACGGAGCGAGCTTAGCTGCTATGCACGCTTTTGCAGCGTCGGTCGTTGCTGGCGCATAAAAAGCCTGGACATTTGGATGCGCTACCTGACGCTGTAAGTCCTTAGGAAAGTCGTTGAACGGAATTTTCTGTGCGGCTTTGATCATCGATCCCAGTTTAAAGGTCTTGTTATCCTGTGGAACAGTCGCAAATGGCATGATGGTGGTTGCGAATTTTGACCGGTCATCTGGATTCTGATATGCGAACAGATATTTCCCCGACAGAGCATATAAGTTCCAGGGGTATACGGAGATTCTCCGCTCATCTGCAAGCGTAAAGACACCGTCGTTTCCAATGTATTCCCCCGAGATCTGCTGAAAATCGATAGTCGAAGGCTCATAACGATACTTTGCGTTGAAATCTGCGCCCTCCTGCTGGATTTGAGCTTTGAAAATGTTGGGCGGTACTCGATAAGTGTTTGCCACGGTAATTAGCGCACACTCGCGGTCAACGGCGACTCCAGGAATCTGGGGAATCGGCCCTTTTCCAATCGTTGCGTATTGAACGATCGCCTTTTTCGGTATTTTGAGGGAATATCCGGGAGGCCCAGTTATGGCAACGTCGAACGCGGGCTGGTCTGTGCCCACAGTGCACCCTGCCCTCACTTGCGATTGAGTCAATTGGATTCCACGAATGTAGAACCCCGCGTCGTCATTAGATTCTCTTTCAACCTGGGCATTAGACGTTGAGATTGTCGCAGTAACGCTGTCGGTGGAAGTCACCGGAACGAATTTGGGCGGCACAGCTCCTTGGTCCGGAACGATCACAAGAGTCTTTTCGTCAACATTTTTGTAGACTTGGAAGTGTCTCCTTCCGCCGAAAGGTACGCCGAATTGCCCACTGGCCGTGATGATTGGGGCATTGGTTCTGGCAATTACCTGTCCATTGGGGCCTTTAGCTGTTCCACGCACTCGGTGTTTGCGTTTCTTCAATGGACCTGACGGCAATTGTGCGCCGCCCCTTCCTACGCTCGCCGGAGACGGAACGGGAGTTTGACCCAGCAACTCTGTCGAAAACAACGAATGCGACAACAGAGATGCGATTGGCGCCGGCTGGCCTGTTCCAAGTGTGGTGATGTTCTGGAGCGGAACCGTCTCGGTGATCGTCAGATTGCCGCTTTGTGTTTTTACCTCAAGCACTGTACCTGATGCAATGTTCACGCCGTAGACTTTAACGTTTTGGGCCGATGGTCCTGTCTGCTCGGCAGGCACCAAATTTATATTTCCGACCAATCTTAGAAGGTCAACGTCAGTAGACGAATATTCATTTGCTAGATCCGAGTCAGAAAACTCCTGAGCGTCCAAATGCTCTTGTAAGGCTGAGTATAATGGCACGCTGTTACTGACGGCGGTAAGGCCCGGACCTGCAACACCTATGACCAGGGATGTATCGTCCCCAGGCAGCGCACTTGTCAGAGTGGCCGTCGCCAAAGAACTAGCACTTACACTGCTTGGCAAAACAAATCCCGGCACTCCATTCCTCCCCACAATGACGGAAGAACCAGTTTGAAAACCAGAACCATAGGCAGTCACGGAAGCGCCAGTGATGACGTCATCGGAAGCATCCGCACCACTGGTCGTGATGTCAATGGATGTGCCGAACGCAGGTAATGTCGGATCGGCGACGAGCAGATTTGAGGTACCGAGAAAACCGTCGCTGGTCAATGACACTTGCACTAATCCAGGACTTCCCAGAAGGCTACCCGGAACCGTGACGGCTGGTTGCGAGCTTGAGTAGTCGACTGTCAGAACAGTCCAGTTATTTTGGTCAAATCGACGAGCCCACAATTGTGTAACACTTGATGACAAACTCAAGACAATGACTGCGTTGCCCGATCCGGCCGAAACATGGTCCGGCGATAGACCGATAGGTGGTGTGCTCAGGGGCCGACCCGATGTCGGGTCAATTGAATCATCCTGAGGGCTCTGTGTGGTCTCACTGATCGGGGCGGACGGGTCAATGCGAACTACCATAGTCTGGGTTCGCTGACCGTTAGTGATGACCGTTAGTTGTGCATATTCGGGAGAAGGATTGAGAGGTGTACCTGGTGGAATGTCCACAGAGTGCACGCCGGGAGTCATGTCGGGAAGAGCCACCGAACCTACGACTTTGTCATCTTCGGTTACTTCGACCGCCCCGGACACGTTGCTCGCCCCAAAATCAGCGACCGCATATTTCACGTGAACTGGCGCAATCGTCCTAAAATTTCCATCAACATCGATAGTGCTGGGATTTACCTCTTGGATTATGAACGATGGGCTTAGCAGAGCTGTTTGAACTGCTCCACTCAAAGAGTTGGACGAGGAAGACACTAAGGCCCCGTCATCCGTCAGGGCGAGCCAGTTGCCGAAGGTGCCGCTGATTTGGCCAGCTAGTGTGGGCTGGGAGGGATTCTCGAGATTGACGAGCAGGACGTTTGTTCCGGTGGCCACCAATGCTACGTTGCCATTCAGCTTGACATCCGTGCCGCCCGTGGGCAGTTGCACGAAGCCGATCGCCTTTGGACAGTTCGGACTACCTGTAGTCGCTTTGGGATCGCATGCGGCCGTTGCCCCCTGGGCATAGGCTCCGGTCAGGTCGACTACCGCTAGCAGGGACACGTAGGGCGCTGGGGCGGACGATAGCACTGGGCAGCTGGTCATGCTTCCGACCACGCCGCTGCCTACCACCACAGCGATGTGCTTGTTTGTGCTGTTGCCGTTGCTGTCGGTGGCGGCGATGATGCCCAACGCGACGGCGCGGCCATAGCAGAGCAGATAGTTCGTCTGGCCATCCGCGCTGGTCATCAACAGCGCCTGCACCGGATTGCCAGCGAACGTTCCATCTGCTGCGGAAGGAGGATATAAAACGGCCTGCGGTCCGCTGAGGGTGGGATCGGCCAACACAAAGGGCAGTTGGCCCGCAGCCACCAAAAGCGTTTGCGTGGTAGCGGCACCGCCCGAGTTGCTAGTGGTGAAATCGTCCGCCTTCAGGTCCCACATCGTGAACGTCCCGCCCGACGGATTGGGCAACGGAATGGTGTTGACCACTCCGTCGCAAACCCTTGGCCCTCCGTGCTCATCGCCTGGCCAAATTGCACCGGCGTGGCGCTCTGATACTCCTGAACTACTTGGTTCAAGTCCACGACCTGCAATCCCTGACGGAACGTGAAGGTGTACAGGAACTGATCCTTCATGAACAGGCGCGTGGGAATCCCGCCTTGCGTCGCGCTCTATGCAGCTCAGGGCGAGGGCGGAAGGGCGGCAAGTTTTTTCTTCACGTCAGAAGCAGACTTAGAGTTAGGAGCAAGTTCAAGGTACTTTGTATATGCTTGTCGGGCCTCGGCAGTGCGGTTGAGTTTGGCGTAGGCGTCGCCAAGATTCAGGTACGCGACAGCGCGCTTCGGATCAATACCAATGGCCTTTTGCAACCAGGGCACTGATTCGACGTACCGCTCCATTTTGTAATATGCAAAACCTGTATTGTTCGCGAGCATAGCATTACCTGGATCGAGTTTGGCAGCCTCGGCGAATATTGCGGCAGCCCCCTTGTAATTCTTCTCTTTCATCAGCTTCATACCTTCCGCATTCCGAGCGGCTGCATCACCAACTTCAGTGCCTATGGCCGGACGTCTAGATCTATCATCCGCGACACGCGTATATTGTCCCTTTGTCAGGACAAATCTACCGCCGAACTGGCGGTCCACCTCCGGCTGACTGAATCGGGAGAATATTGTGCAAACGCCGCGGCCGCAATCCACGTCGACGACCTCTCCAGCGATTGGACAAGAGCGCTCATGGTAAGCGTCGAAGAGCGGCACGAATCTGCAGTCTTGGCGCGTGATTTCGTTTCCTTCATGGTCCAAAATGCTAAGGGTGGTCAACTCAGAAATAGTGACACCTAGGTGGTATTTTCCCGTCAGGACAATCTCATCAGTGCCGTCGCCATTTACATCCTGAAAGTTGACTTCGAGGTTGCGCACTTGGACTACGGGAGAATCCCACTTAAGACTTACTTTTTCGCCCTGCAATTCTCCATAGATGACACGACCAAGGTCTGATCCTTGGTCTGCTTCGCGAAGAACGACAACCACCGACGTAGGACCTTCATGCGTCAACTGAGATACGTAGACCTCGTAGCGAAGCGAAACGACAGCGGTTTCTTGAAATTCAGTTTTCTCAGAGATGTACACTGGAATTAATCGAGCATCCTGCAAGAGCGCATTCCGAAGCTGAGCCAATTGATCGATGTTCAACCGTTTGTCCGCCTTAGAAGACTTATCTTCCAGATCAACTTCAACGCGGATAGCCTTCCACGGACTTTGCACACGACCAGGGGAAATCACTATGGATAGTGTTCGGCGGGGCACAAGGAAAACCCAGTCCTGGTCCATGAGAACCACGTAATCACTTGCCCTCAACGAAGTGACGAAAGCCTCTTCGCTGATTGCTGGACACAAAACAGGCTGTTCAGCAATATCTTCCACATAAAAAAGCAAAACGTGTTTCTTGAACACAGACTCCGCGCACGCTCTCCATTTATCTACTTCAGCGTAGCCCATGTGCTTAATCTCGGCACTCGCCTTCCGAGGGGAAGCAAAACTTGCCAGTGACGCCATCCCTGCGATTAGAATTAGTCGGGACTTACGATCCATGGGAATTCGCATAGAACTCTTATGAATTAAGGCTTCCTGTCAAATTGATTTCCATAACACGGATTGTCCACGCCGGTGTCACCTAGCGTTTTGTTCTTGTCTTGCGGAGAGAAAGTGTCAGGTTGGAAGCAGTGATCGCCAGCACTCACAAGTGGGTTGAGACCCCCTAACGACGGGCTGAGAGAGTAGAATGGCGCCCCCGAAGGGTTGTAACTTAGGAAGGCATTGGACCACTGGAGTTGCCATTTTGTCTGAGTGCACGTCAGGCCTCCACATCGCTGGTTGGACTGCAGTCTTGCGAAAGATATCTGTGAGAAAGCACCGCCAACGTCGAGGCTCGTATTTAGGCCATTGGTAGGGTCAACAAGCGCGAAAACGGATTGAAAGGAATGCTGCGGACTGTTATCGGCAGGGTGCAACAAATTGAGAATGCCCTGTAGAGTGCGCCCCTTCGTGCCGTCTATCCACGCTCCTGTAGTCAATTGCATGGCACCGTACGAAGAACCAGCATACGGCTGCATTGTAGCAGACCTAAATTTTGGATCGAGCGGGTTGGAAGGCTGGCTGTTGCCATCCAGCACAAACTCTAGTTGGCGGTCACTGTCGGTGCCAGATAGGAATCCACCTCGGTTGTGTTTAGGATTCTGCAAGTGTTGCTGTACGCTTGTCTGAATATTGTTAGAGAAGAAGGTATAAAGGTCTTGATTGGACCCGGGAGGCGTTGGGAATTTTAGGTGCAGCTGCGGTTTGATATTTGGATTGCTCGCATTCAGTTCTGGCGCGGCTGATGTAACGCCTGATATAAAGTGACTGACCATGCCATTACCGGGCCCCAGTGCAGGTGCATCGCAATCAGTGCCCGCGGTGATGGGTTCGGTTGGGCCTTGCGCACGCGCACTCCAGAAATCTACGATCAAAGTCTCTCCGTTGTTTAGGGGACGACCGAGCGTAACCATGCCTTGTTGATAGTCTATTGCGAACTCGGGCGAGACCGCAGGTGCGTTGGCAGTGGCGGAACTCCCTGGACCTGCAACGGGGTTCGAAGGAGTTTGTACGATACCGTCGGGCGCTGCTGCAAGAGTCAAGGTTCCGCCACTTGTGCTCACTTTGCGCCACAGCGAGGCGTTGCGAACCAGGGTCAGTCTTTTCGGGTGCGGATGTGCCGACCACAAGGTATGCTTCAACGGCTGCGTTTAGTTCGGTGCGCAAAGTTTCCTGACCAACTCTCCAAATCTGACTCGCATTGGCCCCTCTGAATACGAACGGGCCATTCATCTTCTTCACAGGGAGTTGCTGAGTTGTTCCATTGGAAGGGGCCCCAGGGATATAAAGTTGAAAGTGGTTTTGAGTGCACTGATTCGTGGTACATGAGAACCTATTTTCTATTCTCCCTTTCTCTTGAATGCTCGGATCGGGGTTGGGTGGTCCGGCAACTCTCGAACTTGTAGCCAGCAAATAAGTTCCAGGCACTGCATAGAAACAATACGGGCGCCTCAGGATATTCGGCCAAGCTCCACTTGCCCTCGACGGATTCGTGTCTCCTGACAGTGTTAGAAAGTCAATGGTGGACGGCTCGTAGCGGAAGTTTTGGCTAAAGTGCGCACTTTCCTGGACCGCCTGCGCCTTCAAATACTGGGGTGGCAAGTTATGAATGTCTGCCCAGTGCGCAATCTCCCGATCATGGTCCCAATCGCGCGTGCCAAAATTTGCATAGTAAACGGAGACGTCTCGAACCGGAACTCCATTCGCAATGATCTTGCTTGTAGGACGTGCAGGGGTCGAGAGTACCGGATCTTGATTCAACCCCAGACCGCGAACACGAAAGTATCCTGCGGGGTCCGGCGGAGTCGTTTCAATCTCAATTTGGGCAAGCGGCGTCTGTCTCGTGTCGGAGGGATCAAGTGCGACACTCAGACTCACCTGATCCGTCACCAAGGTAAGCTCCGAGAACTCCGGGTAGCCTGCTTCGGATGGAGTCAGAACGAAATACTTCCCATTCTTGTCTTTATACAGGCTAGCTACCACCCGGCCGCCAAAAGGCACACGCAGGGGTTCGACTTTGGGCCTTGATTTGGCGCTTGTGGCGATGAGCTTTCCGCCGGGTTCGAATCCTATGACCGAAACCCCAGGCCCGGTCAAAGAAGTTATCGAGTCAGGAAGGTCGGCGAGCCCGCTCATTAAGCGGGGCTTCGCGTCCGGGTCGGCCGGGTCAGTAGTGCCAGCGAATTCGGTCGGCGTGAGGTCCTGAACGCTCTTCAAGTAGGCTGTAGCCGTGACTATATTAGCTCCTCTCAGGGCCTTGAATTGGACGACCTGACCAGCACTAAGCCCCACGCCCTGCAACTCGAGCTGTCCAAGTGGCGCAGAGGGTATTCCCTGGGATCCAGGGTTTCGGCCTCCTCCCGTAATTTCAACGTCCCCCAATAAAAACGCGGCTGCCGCATTGACGGGGTAACTGACATCCAAGTGAGTTCGGTTGTCAGGCGGAGGCTGTCTCATCAATAGTAGCGGCAGCGATGAAGACAGTCTTTTGCCATCCGCACTCAACACGGCTACAAAAGTGAACGGTCCAACAAAGTTTGCTAAGCGCGAGGGCTGGGGAGACACTAGCGAGCCAGTTGGTGAGAAAGTCGTGGGTAGGGCATAGATCGGAGTTTGGTTTTGGACGAGGATTATTCGCATGCCCGCTGCATACGAAGCATTCGTGACTGCTATTAGGGGGTTGCCTTGTGAATCGGTTGAATCGACTGAAATGGATGTCGGTGTCAGCTCCGGCGCCGTGGCAAGAGTGGGCAGAGAAGGATCGGCCACAGGAAGAGGAATCGTTGTGTCGTTGTCGTCTCCCGAAAGCGAAATCTCCAGGTAGCCGGCACTTGACGAAAGAGATGCAGGAAGCACGAAAGTCGTTTCATCTGGACTTTGGGAATTCGCAGAAAACTTGTCCCAGCCCCCATCCAAACGTCGAACGAAAATGAATCCCAAGATGTCAAACTGACTCGCAAAGATTTGTATCGGTGTGTCGCCTTGTGCAAGGGTGACGTGATCCGGATCGAGTTCAGCAAGGGAAAGGGGTCCTATCCCAGCAAATGTCGCGGGGGAAAGGCTTGTCCCGCCGGGGGGCAGTGTCGGACTTGGAGACGCGACGGGTTTAGATCCAGGAATTTGGTCACTTGGTGGAACACCTAGGGAAGTCACAATGGATGTTGTCATTGTCCCGTCAGCTTTGACGATTGCCGCCTCTACCGTGCCGGGGGCCGGAATCAGAACAGTACCGACCGGAATAGTTATGGTGTGACGTCCCGGTGATACATCCTGAAGCGGAATAGCCCCAACAATCTTTCCGTCTTGTTCAATATCCACTACCCCACGAGCGAGGTTTTGTGTGTTCCCCTGAAATTCATAGTCAACTTCAATAGGACTTGTGGTCTTCGAGTTCGCATCTACACTTACGTGAGGCGTCACATAACGTATGATTGCGATGGTTCCGAGTGCAGCGGTTTGGACGCTGCCGCTACTAGAGCTGGGGGAAGTGCCCAGTAGGAAGCCAGTGTCGGTCAACCCGAGCCAGTTGCCAAAGTTGCCGGTGATTTGGCCGGCGGCGCTGGGATGCGTTGGGTCCTCGAGGTTGACGAGGAGGACGTTGGTGCCGGTGGCCACCAATGCTACGTTGCCGTTCAGCTTGACATCCGTGCCGCCCGTGGGCAATTGCAGGAAGCCGATCGCCTTTGGACAGTTCGGACTACCTGTAGTCGCTTTGGGATCGCATGCGACCGTCGCCCCCTGGGCATAGGCTCCGGTCAGGTCGACTACCGCTAGCAGGGACACGAAGGGCGCCGGGGCGGACGACAGCACCGGACAGCTAGTCATGCTTCCGACCAAGCCGCTGCCTACAACCACAGCGATGTGCTTGTTTGTGCTGTTGCCGTTGCTGTCGGTGGCGGCGATGATGCCCAACGCGACGGCGCGGCCATAGCAGAGCAGATAGTTCGTCTGGCCATCGGCGCTGGTCATCAACAGCGCCTGCACCGGATTGCCAGCGAACGTTCCATCTGCTGCGGAAGGAGGATATAAAACGGCCTGCGGTCCGCTGAGCGTGGGATCAGCCAGCACCAACGGCAGTTGCCCCGCAGCCGCCAAAAGCGTTTGCGCGGAAGCGGCACCGCCCGAGTTGCTAGTGGTGAAATCGTCCGCCTTCAGGTCCCACATCGTGAATATCCCGCCCGACGGATTGGGCAACGGAATGGTGTTGACCACTGCATCCGTCGCAAACCCTTGGCCCTCCGTGCTCATCGCCTGGCCAAACTGCGTTGGCGTGGCGCTCTGATACTCCTGAGCGACTTGGTTCAAGTCCACAACCTGGAATCCTTGCCGGAACGTGAAGGTGTACAGGAACTGATCCTTCATGAACAGGCGCGTGGGAATCCCGCCTTGCGTTGCACTCGACGTCACGCTCACCCCACCCACGCGCGTCGGCGGCTGGGTTTGCAATTGCTGAGGAGTGGAAGGAACACTATACAGCCAAACGTTCCCGGGGAGGGTTATAGCCTGTGCAGGGGCCGCGGAGATCGCCACAAGCGCCCCGCCCGTAGCCGGTGACTGCTCGAGGCCGGCGATGTCTATAGCGCGTCCAATAAACGAAGCTCCAGGCCCCTTATCTACGGGATTGGACGGGTCCGAAATATCGAACATTCCTAACCCGCTGGTCACAACACCCTCAAACTCGCCCGCATAAGCCATCTGACCAATAACCACCGGCCGCGTGATGACCTGATATTGGCTGGATGTGCTACCCAGTTCCTGCGGCCCGAACGTTGTGAACTTCAGGGTGTATGGCGAAGGCGTAAGAGGAAGCTGAGGAATCGAGTTACCGCTCTGGTCCTTGCCGACATTCACGATTCCATTTTTCAACGTAAGCGTATACGTCTCTTCGAATTCCAAGCCTGTTAGCGGTTGAATGGTAAGCGACGTGACCGCATCTCCGGCCTGCACCGGGTTAGCAACTGAGCCATCGGGCCTGATGCCGACGAGCAGCAGCGTGGGTGAATCGCCTGAAGGGCTCCCGGTCAGAGTGACGTTGCCCGGGACATTCGTTACGGGCTCGCTGAAAGTCACCACCGGAAAGACGGAGACAGAGACGCTTTGCGCGTTGGGCGAGGGCACGTTGTCGATCACAGTTGGCGCCTTCCCGGCCGTCGCGTAGATGTTGCTCCCGCCCGCAGCCACCACAAGGAAACTCCTGCTCACCGTGATGGGCGTGCCTGGATTCAGAGGGTTTATGGCGGTGGCAACAATGGTATAGAGAGCGGGAGTGCCCGCAGGATACGGATCATTCAGCCGAGTGTAGGTATAGCCCTGCACCGGGTTAGCTGGAGGAGTGTCCGGCACCACGCTAGAGAAAGCTGCACCATTGATCGTCGCGCCAACAAGGCTGATTCCGGGTGTGTTGGCAAAGGTGATGGTTAAAGAAGCGCCGGTCTGCACGATGCCGGAAATAGCCTGGCGGTTATTGTTGGTGTCGAGGGTATACACGCCGATATTGATTTGCGGCGGAGGCGGGGGCGGCTGCAACGGCGGAAAAGTGATGTTGGTGCGGCCGACGTTACGGTAGTAGTGGTAGAGAGAGGGATCGACACCATAAAACTGGTCGTCGGGTTGTGCGGCGTTCACCTCTGAGGCCGTGACCTCAATCGATACCGGGTTGCTGCCTGCCACGTTTGCGGTGATCTTTCGCGATCCGCCGCCGAGCGTTGGATCGTAGAGCGTGTATTGGCCATTGACATCGGTACGGGCGACAGTATGTATTTGATTGTCATCGGAACGCCAAACTTTGGCGTCAGGGATCGGAATGTAGG
>WNFT01002384.1_pt1 | contig 16105 bp, 15 predicted proteins | sample 5400191 | NCBI WGS metagenome assembly WNFT01 (sample SAMN13153359, study PRJNA577476) | soil metagenome | isolation source: 80 cm saprolite under Madrone tree | place: USA:California | collected 2016-06-14 | reverse complement strand
TCGTGCACACCCGCGAGCCCGACGGGACACGGCTCGGTCTCGCCGTGCGTCGCTTGTTCGAGCGTCCGGGCGTTCACCCGAAGCCGCTCGTCGAGGTCTTCCTCTTCATGGCGGCGCGCCAGCAGCACGTCGCGGAGAGGATCCGGCCGTGGCTCGACCGGGGCCGCGTCGTGCTCTGCGACCGGTACGCCGACGCGACGGTCGCCTATCAGGGGTACGGCCGCGGCGTCGATCCCGACCTGATCCGCGAGCTGAACGTTCGCGCGACCAGCGGCGTCATGCCCGACCTCACGCTGCTCTTCGACCTCGATCCGGCTGAGGGGCTGAGGCGGATCGGCGGACGGCGGCTCGACCACTTCGAGCGCGAAGCGCTCGCCTTCCACCGGCGAGTGCGCCAGGGCTATCTCGAGATCTGCCGCGCCGAGCCCAAGCGCGTGCGGCTGATCGACGCGGCGGGCCCGCCCGCCGGCGTCGCGGCCGAGGTGCGGGCGATCGTCGAGGACTTCTTCCGTGCTGCTTGAGCGCATTCTCGACCAGCCGCGGGCCGTGGATCTGCTGCGACGGGCGCTCGCGAGCGATCGGGTCGCCCACGCATACGCCTTCGTCGGCCCCGCGGGCGCCGGGCGGATGTCGACGGCGCTCGCGTTCGCCGCGGAACTGCTGGGGAGCCCGTCCCGGCAGCACCCCGACCTGCACGTGATCGTGCCGACGCCTCCCGAGACGAACTCGCGGGGCGCCCGGGCCATCCGCATCGGCGCCATCCGGGAGCTCGAACGGCAGGCGTCGCTGCGGCCCGTGATGGCGCGCCGCAAGGTCTTCGTCCTCGAGGAGGCCGAGCGGATGACGGGCGAGGCGCCGCAGGCGTTCCTGAAGACGCTCGAGGAGCCGCCCGCCGCAACCGTGATCATCCTGATCCTGCCGCGGGCCCGGGCGGTGCCGGCGACCGTGCTCTCGCGGTGTCAGGTCGTGCGCTTCGCACCACGCGATGACGCGGGCGCGGCGACGGCGCGGGCCCAGGCGCGCGAGCTTCTGGCCGAGGTCAGGGCGCAGGGCGTCGACGCGCTGTTCCGGCGCACAGATCGCCTGGAGCGAGAGAAGGCGGAGGCGCTGGTGGATGCCTACTGGCTCTTTTGTCGCGATCTGCTGCTCGCGAAGTCCGATGCGCCCGCTGCCCTCTTCATCGACGGCGATCACGCCGCCGAGCTCGCGCGCGAGGCCGAGGGCTGGACGGTCGATCAGATCCTGGCGGCGGTGGATCTCTGCCGGCAGGCTCGAGAGGCGCTCCTGCGCAACGTCGCTCCCCGCCTCACCCTCGAAGTGGTGCTGAGCCGGCTCGCCCTGCGGGCGGCATAGGATGGTACCCATGGACGAATATCTCGTCGGCGTTCGGCTTCGCGCCACCGCGCAGGCCGACGACTACCGGGTCGGGGACCTCGAACTCCACGTCGGCGATCTGGTACTGGTGGAGACCGCGGCCGAGAGCGCCGTCGGCGAGGTGCGCCGGGCGAAGCGTGAGCTGCCCGAGGCGAAGAAGGATCGCTTGTACCGGCGGGTGCTGCGTACGGTGACCGAGGCGGAGGCGCGGGCGTACCGCGAGCACCGTGGGCGCGAGGAGCGGGCGATCGATACCGCGCAGCGCGCCGCGAGGAGCCGCGGCGTCCGAATGAAAGTCGTCGACGTCGAAATGCACCCGGTCGCCCGGCGGGTGACGGTCTATTTCAATGCCGAGGAGCGCATCGACTTCCGCGACCTGGTCCGCGATCTCGCGCGCGAGCTCCGCGCGCGGGTCGAGATGCGCCAGATCGGCGCCCGGGACACGACGAAGCTGCTCGACGGCATCGGGCCGTGCGGCCGCCAGCTCTGCTGCTCGTCACACCTCAGACGATTCGAGCCGATCTCGGTGAGGATGGCGAAAGCTCAGGACATGCCACTGACCGACAACCGGCTCCTGGGCAACTGCGGCCGGCTCAAGTGCTGCCTGCTCTACGAGTTCTCGACCTACGAGGAGCTGCGGTCGCGGCTGCCGCGGGTGAACACTCCCTGCCAGGCGTCCTGCGGTGGTGGGGGCTGCATGACGGGCAAGATCAGGTCGATCCGCGTCCTCAAGCAGAGCGTCGTCGTGGGCTTCCCCGACGGCACGGAGGCGGAGGTGCCGCTCGACCAGGTCACCTGGGAGGGGCGGGCGCACATCCAGGCGCAGCGCGAGCAGTGACGGCTTTCTACCTGACGACGCCAATCTACTATGTGAACGACCGCCCCCACCTCGGGCATGCGTACACGACGATCGTCGCCGACGCGATGGTGCGCTACCGGCGACTCGCGGGCGACGACGTCTGGCTCCTCACGGGGACCGACGAGCACGGGGACAAGATCGCCCAGGCCGCGGCCAAGGCGGGCGTGACACCGCAGGCGCTGGCCGACCAGAACTCCGCGGCGTTCCGCGAGACGTGGCGGGCGCTCGGCATCAGTCATAGCGATTTCATCCGCACGACCGAGGAGCGCCACCAGAAGGTCGTCCTGGCGATCCTCCAGCAGCTCTGGGACGCCGGCGAGATCTATCTCGGCAAGTACGGCGGCCACTACTGCTTCGGCTGCGAGCGCTTCTACACCGAGAAAGAGATCGTCGACGGTAAGTGCCCCGACCACCAGACGGCGCTCCAGTGGATCGAGGAGGAGAACTACTTCTTCAAGATGTCGAAGTACCAGGGATGGCTGATCGACCACATCGAGCGCCATCCCGACTTCATCCGACCCGAGCGCTACCGCAACGAGGTGCTCGGCTTCCTGCGCGACCCGCTGACCGACTTGTCGATCAGCCGCCCACGCCGGCGGCTCGAGTGGGGGATCCCGCTGCCGTTCGACGACAAGTACGTCACCTACGTCTGGTTCGACGCGCTGCTCAACTACGTGTCGGCCCTCGGCGGCCCGGGCGATCCCCGGTTCGAGAAGTTCTGGCCCCATGTCCAGCACGTGACCGCCAAGGACATCGTGAAGCCCCACGCGATCTACTGGCCGTGCATGCTCAAGGCGGCCGGCATCCCGCTCTACCGGCACCTCAACGTGCACGGCTACTGGACCCTCGGCGGGCAGAAGATCTCCAAGTCCGTCGGCAATCTCGTCGAGGCGCTGGCGCTCAAGGAGAAGTACGGCAACGACGCCTTCCGGTACTTCGTCCTGCGCGAGATGGTCTTCGGCCTCGACGCCGACTTCTCCGAGGAGGCGTTCGTCGGCCGGCTCAACGCCGATCTGGCGAACGACCTCGGCAACCTGGTCTCGCGGGTGACGACGCTGATCGTGAACCTGAACCGGGGCGGGGTCCCCGAGCCCGGACAGCCGACCGCCGCCGAGGAAGGAGTCCGCGCGGCCTTCACGAAGGCCAAGGCCGACGTGGCGACCGCGATGGAGGAGTTTGCGTTTCAACGCGCTCTGGCCTCGATGTGGGAGTTCGTCGGCGTCGTGAATCGTTACGTGGACGCGACGCAGCCGTGGGCGCTCGCCAAGGACGCCAGCAAGCGGGAGCGACTCTCGGCGGTGCTGTACACGCTGGCCGAGTCGCTGAGGGTTCTCGGGATCGTCCTCGCACCGTTCCTGCCTGACGCGGCGACGAAGATCCGCGCCGGGTTGGGCCAGCCGGCAGAGCCAAAGCTCGTCGACGCTGTCTGGGGGCGCCTCGCGCCGGGTACGACGGTCCAGAAGGTGTCGGGACTCTTTCCGCGCGTCGATGTCCCGATAAAGCCGGGCACCGGCGAGCTCGAAGTCGTGACGGCGGCGCCGCGCATCAAGATCGACGAGTTCGGGAAGATCGAGCTGCGCGTGGCGGAAGTGGTCGCTGCCGAGCCGCTGCCCAAATCGAAGAAGCTCCTGAAGCTCACGGTGTCGCTCGGCGAGGAGCAGCGCACGCTGGTGGCGGGAATCGCCGAGCACTACACGCCGGCCGAGCTGGTGGGCAAGAAGGTCGTCGTCGTGGCGAACCTCGAGCCGGCGAAGCTCATGGGCGTCGAGTCGAACGGCATGGTCCTGGCTGCGTCCAGCGCCGGCAAGCTGGCCGTCCTCACGCCGGATCGCGACCTGCCGCCCGGATCGAAGGTCAGTTGACGAGCCGATGCCCGTCACGACGCTGACCCCGGACGAGTACGTGGACGCGATCGTGCAGATCGCCGAGCGCGACGCCTCCATCGCGCGGGTCCTGCGCGAGATCGTCAGCCTCGAGACGGTCGTGCGGTCGAGCGCGCTCGACTTGGTGGCCGCACATCTCCGCGTGCACTCAGCCGCCGGCGACGTGATCGACTGCATCGACGCGCTCAAGCGCGACGCGGTGGCCCAGCGCATCGCCGAGCGACTTGCCGCGGCGCGCGCGCCCGACCCGGGCGATCCGACGACCCCGCCGCCCGTGTGAATTCCGCGGTTGCGTGGCTCGCCGAGTGGGGCGTCTCGCTCGGCTCGCTGACCGGCGGCGTCTTCACGCTCTTCTTCTTCCGCCGCGGCCTGCCGAACGTCGCCTGGATCGTGGGCTACCTGCTGCTGCTCTGCCTGGTCTTCGCCCTCCTCGCCGAGATGCGCCAGCCGCTCGCCGACTCCGGGCGGAGATCCGGCCGCCTGGTCATCACCGCGGCCGACTATACGATCCAGACCCTGTACCACGGCCTTCTCCTGTTCGTGCTGCCCGCCTACTATGCGAGCGCGACGCTGACCTCGCTGAACGCGTTCTTTCTCCTTCTGCTCGTGGCAATGGCGCTCCTGGCGACCTTCGATCCGTGGTACCGGGCGATCGTCCATCCGCGGCCGTGGCTCGGCTACGTCTTCTTCGTCGTGTCGATCTTCGCGGCGCTCAACGTCGCGCTGCCGCTGGTCGGCCTGCCGCCGTACATCGCGCTCCTGGCCAGCGCATTCGCCGCCTCGATCGCGGTGACCCCGGTGGTTCGGCGAGCCAGCGGGCGGACCTGGCGGGCGGCGCTCCGGGTGACCCTGGCGATCGGCGTGGTTGCCGCGACGCTGGCGGCGGTCGGACGCGCGTGGATCCCCCCGGCGCCCCTCTTCATGGCTCGCGCCGCGATCATGTGGGATGTGATAAACCTCGACGCCATCGAGGCGCTGCCGCCGATCATCAGCGCCGGGGAGGTGAAGGAGCGTGGACTCGTGGCGTACACTGCGATCTACGCGCCGGCGGGCCTGCGCCAGCGGGTCAACCACGTCTGGAAGCACAAGGGGCAGGTAGTCGAGGTGGTCGGCCTTTCGCCGGTCCTCGGGGGCCGACGGGAGGGCTACCGCACGTACTCGCGCAAGACGTCGTTTCCGGCGGAACCGGAGGGCCGGTGGTCGGTCGACGTCGTGACCGCCTCGGGCCAGCTGATCGGCCGGCTCCGCTTCCGAGTGGTTCCGTGACATCAGACGATCTGATTTGGAGGACGTCATGGCTGAGACAGTGCGAACCGCGGACTACTTCTACGTGATGGTGCCGGACAAACCGGGGGAGGGCGCCCGGGTCCTCGGCGAGCTCAGGAGCGCCGGCGTCAACCTGGTGGCGTATTCGGGTTTTCCGAGCGGCCGCGGCGCCCAGCTCGATGTTGTCCCGACCGATCCGGCGGCGTTCAAGACGGTCGCCAAGCAGAAGAAGTGGAAGGTCAAAGGACCGAAGCGCGCGTTCCTGATCGAGGGCGACGATCGCGTCGGCGCCTGTGCCGACGTCCTCGGCCGGCTCGCGGCCGCGAAGATCAACGTGACGGCGATGGACGCCCTGGCCGGCGGCGGGCGGTACGCCGCGATCCTGTGGGTGAAGCCACGGGACGTGAAGAAAACCGCCTCCGTCCTGGGAGCCGTGTGAAGCCGGGTAGCGCCTGGGGTGAGACCGGGCGTGTCGGAGCCACCCCCTCCTCTCTCAGGCCACCCTCGATCTGACCCGGGCTCATGGCACCCGATACAATTAACCTCTTCGACACGCACGCGCACCTGCATTTCCCGGAGTTCGCCGGCGACCTCGACGCCGTGCTCGCGCGCGCGCGGGCCGCCGGCGTGCGCCGCATGGTGACGATCGGGACGGACGTGGCGACCTCGCGGGCCGCGGTGGCGCTGGCGGCGCGCGAGCCGGACGTGTGGGCCGCCGTCGGCATCCACCCGCACCACGCCACCTCCGCGGACGACGCGGCGCTCGTCGAGATCGAGCGGCTCGCGTCCGCCGCCCGCGTCGTCGCGATCGGCGAGACCGGTCTGGATTTCTTCCGCAACCTCTCCCCGCGGGACGCTCAAGCGCGCGCGTTCCGCGCGCAGCTGGCGCTCGCGCGCCGGGCCGGGAAGCCCGTGCTCGTTCACTGCCGGGACGCTCACGAGGAGACGTTGTCGCTCCTGGCGGCCGAGGGCACGCGCGAGAGGGGCGGGATCATGCACTGCTTCTCGGGCGACCTCGCGATCGCCCGCCGGTGTCTCGACCTCGGCCTCCTCATCTCGCTCGCGGGCCCCGTGACGTACCCCAAGCCGGGCGCCCTGCCCGAGGTGGCGAGGATGATTCCGTCCGATCGCCTTGTGGTCGAGACCGACTGCCCGTACCTGCCACCACAGCCCTACCGAGGCAAGCGCAACGAGCCGGCCTACGTCGCGATCACGGCGGCGCGCGTCGCCGAGCTGCGCGGCGAGCCGCTGACCGATCTCGCCGCGCGCATGTCGGAGAACGCCCGCGCCCTGTTCCGGCTGTGAGGCGCCGCACCTCGCTGCACGACGCCGCGCTCTACCTGCGCGGCCAGATCAACACCAGGCTGAGCCGGGTGTTCAACGCCTGGGACCGCACCCCGCGGCCCGTGCCGCCGCCGCTCGCCGAGGTGATCGCGGGCGAGCGCTCCCCGCTGGCACTGTCGCGCCTCCTCGAAGGGCGCTCGAACCCCGAGCGCGAGGCGGCGGTGGCGCGCTACCTCGGTGCGCGCGGCGTTGCCTTCGCGCGCCACGCGTTCACGTCGAGCGAGGGACCGGGCGAGAACTTCAGCGTCGATCTGGGCTCCGGGAACCGGGTGCTTCTGCTCATCGCGCATCACGACGCGGTGCCCGGGAGCCCCGGTGCCAACGACAACGCCGCCGCCGTCGGCGTCTTATTGACGTTGCTGGAGCGGCTCTCCGCGTCGCTCCCGCCGACGCTGCGCGTGCGGCTTCTCTTCACCGCGGCGGAGGAGCGCGGCTACCTCGGCGCCCGACAGTACGTGCGCGAGGCGAACCTGGCCGAGCTGGCCGGGGTCTTGAGCCTCGAGCTGTGCGGCATCGGCGACAGCGTCGCGATCTGGGACGTGGCCGACGAGACGCCGTTCCTCGGTCGAGTGCGCGCGGCGCTCGAGGGCTGCGGGCTCAGGCGCGACGAGAGCTACAACATCGTCGGACGCATCCCGATGTTCGGGAGCGACCACCGCGCCTTCGCGGCCGCGGGCGTGCCGGCGTACGGGTTGACGCTCGTGCCGGCGGCGCAGGCCGAGGCGCTGCGGCTGTTCATCTTCAGTCCCGTGCGCAGCGCGCTCCGGTACCTGGTCCGGCGTCCGGTGCCGTTCGACACCTACCACACGGCCCGCGACAGCGGGAGCACCCTCCAGCCGGCGGCGCTGGCCGTGGCGCTCCGGGCGCTCGAGGCCGTCGTCGCGGAAGTGGCGTAGGGATCCGTCAGGGGGCGCGCGGCCCGGAGACGATGCGCGTGAGGAGGCGTCGGCTCCTCGCGGCCTCGCTCGCCGGCACGAGGACGACCACCTCGCCCTGGTCGCCGACACTGAACGGATGGACCGAGTGGGCCAGGCGCGACCGGAGCAGTGTCGGGATCCCCTCGCTCTCGAAGAGACTCCGGACGACGATCGCCTCCGCCTGATCGCACCGGCGCACCTCGACCAGGCCGCGCTCGCCGCGCGGGGCGTCCGGGCGCTCCGGAAAAGGGATCACCTTTCCGCGTGGCGGCATGGCTCTGAGTATAATCCGGCTTACAATCGCGCCGTGAGCGGGACGAGCGGCATCGTCGTCGCCTGCCCGTGCGGCGAGGTCTACGAAGTGCGGCCGGAATACGCGGGCCGGCTCCTCGAGTGCCCGTCGTGCCGGCGGCACCTCCGGGCGGGCCAGACGCCGAGCGCGTTGCGCGCGCCCGCCCCCGGCGTCGATGCCGCCTTCGACCGCGACGTCTTCCTTCTCCGCCAGCGCATCTTCACGATCACCTCGAAGTACGAGGTCTGGACGGAGGCCGGCACGCCGATCCTCTACGTGGAGCGGCCGACCTATCCGATCCGGACCCTCGCGGCCTACGTCGTCGCGATCATTGCGACGCTGATGGTCACGGGATGGACTGCGGCGCCCCTCGCGCGCGATGGTGGCGAGCTGCTGTTCCTGCTCGTGTTCCCCCTGGCGGCCTTCGTCTTCCTCGTGGTGTCGATGTCCCTGCGCCCGCTCCGCCACGTGACGATCTACCGCGACGAATCGCGGAGGGAACCGTTGCTCCGGGTGCTCCAGGATCAGCGCGTCGCGCTCCTGACCCGCACCTACACGGTCCTGACGGCCGCGGGTGAGCGGCTCGCGAAGCTCCGGAAGACCTACCTGCACAACGTCATCCGCAAGCGCTGGTACGTCGCGAGCCCGGGTGGCGAGCCGCTGGCGATGGCGATCGAGGACTCGATGGTGCTCTCGCTGCTCCGGCGCGTCCTCGGCCCGTTCTTCGGCTTCCTCCGCACCAACTTCATCTTCGTGCGGGGCCGGGACGAAGAGATCTTCGGCGAGTTCAACCGCAAGTTCACGCTGCTCGACCGCTACGTGCTCGACCTCTCCGCGGACGCCGGGCGGACGTTCGACCGTCGGATCGCGCTGGCGCTCGGCGTCATGCTCGACAGCGGGGAGCGCCGCTGATGGCCACCGCGCCCGAGCAGGCGCTGCGCATCACCCCTGACATGCTCCTCTCGCGCCGCATCGACTTCGAGCGGCGGATGCGGCGCCTTCCGCTGGTGACCGTGGTGATCCTCGTGGTGCTGGTCGTGATCTTCCTGGCGGAGGTCAGGGTCGGCGCGCTCGCGTCGCGCGAAGCGATCGTCGCGATGGGCGCGCTCGCGCGCGAGCGCGTGGCCGCGGGCGAGTACTGGCGCCTCCTGACCGCCCCCTGGCTCCACGGCGGCGTGGACCACCTGGTCGGCAACGGGATCGCGCTCTTCATCCTGGGCATGCTGTGCGAGGCGGCGTTCGGCCGCGCCCAGTTCGTCCTGCTCTACGTGCTGAGCGGGCTGGCGGGCTCCGTGGTGAGCCTCGCGGTCAGCGTCGGGCCGTCGGTGGGCGCCTCCGGCGCGATCTTCGGCCTGCAGGGCGCCGCGATCATGCTGTTTCGGCTCCACCGCGATCGCTTGCTCGTGCGGGACCGGCGGGTCGGCTTCGTGCTGCTCGTCTGGGCGATCTACTCGATCGCCGGCGGCCTCATGCAGCCATTCATCGACAACGGCGCCCACATCGGCGGCGCGGTCGGCGGCGCGCTCATCGCGCGCCGGCTCCACCCGGTGGTGCTCTCACCGCTCCCGCCCGAGCGCGCGGCCGCGCTCCGCCGCTGGCTCTGGCTCGTCGCCGCCCTGCTGGCCGCGGCGCTCATCGGCTGGAGCGCCCGCCGCTAGAGGGCATTGTAGCCAACCCGTTTACGCTGAGTCTGGGCCTGGAGGAGGTTATAGAGAATCCCTTCAATGAGGGCGTCCTCGGCGTCCGACGTGTCCAGCTCCTCAAACTCGACGCCCGGTTGTATCGGCTTGGCGATCATCGAGCCCTTCGGGGACGGCGGGGTCGGCCGCCGGCAGCGCCGGCAGGTGGTCGGCGACCCAGCGGACGGTGCGGCGGCGGAGAGGGTCGAGCCGGCGAAGGAGGTCGGTGCGGCGGATCCGCTCCACCGTCTCGCCGGGCGCGCGGCGGCGCATCGGCAGGACGATGGCGCGACGGACAAAGCGCGCAGCGCGCTCGTGCGGTAGTCAGTGGGGGCGGCCCAGGCCGCCCCCACTGACGGTGGCAGCGTTTACTCTCGACAGATCTTCCAGATCACGCCGGTACCGGGAATCTGGACGAGTGGGGCGTCGGCAGCAACCTTGAACCTGCTGGCGGGATCCGACTGGCCGAAGTCCCGCACCGCGCCGTAATCCACAAGGTAGGCGCACTCGTCCGGACCGAACTTGAGATCCACAGGCCGGTTGATCCCGCGAATCCCGTCGACGAAGGCCTGCTCGAACGTGGTGTTGTGAGCAAACCGCTGGAGCTGGAGCTGGAGCGGCTCACCCGGACGGCTGAAGTTGATGAGCTGGATGTCGTGCCCCTCCTCCGGCGTGCCATTGCCTTTCGAGAACCCGAAGTCCCCCTCGCGGCCGGCAAGGGCCGCACCGCGCTTGACCGGGCCGTGGACGAAGGAATCCGGCACGAAGTCCAGCCCGACGATTGCGACATCCGCCGGCTCGAGGGCCAAGGGCGCTGTGATCGGCTGAGGTGGAAACGCGAGGATGGGCTTGACCGGCTTGCCAACGGCGGCCGCCGGGTCGTCATCGCCGGGTCCGCCGACCGGATTGAAGACCGCCTGCGTGGAATCCAGGAACCCGAAGCGGTCCGGCCACCCATGGTAATCCGGCGTGCCATCAGGATTCAACTGGGCGAGTTGGAGCCGATCCGGGGCATTGTTGGTCGGCCGCGCACCCCGCTCGTCTTCACCGTTCTCGGTCACGAACAGCCCGCCCTGCAGGGCATGATCGTGCGGCGCGAACCGAATGCCGTATGGATTCCGGTACCCCCACGAGAAGGGCTCGATCGTGTCCTTCGGGTTCTTGGCGTTGACCTTCGCTCTCAGGATCGCGCCGTCACAGATACCCGGGCCCGTTGCCGAGTCGAAGGCCGGGACAGTAGCCCCAGGACGCTGGACGCCATGGGGCGAGTACCCGCTCGTAGCGACCGTAGCGCTCGAGGCGAACACATTGGCACTCAGTACGATGTTTTGACAGGGGATGTCCTGCTGATTCGCGCCATTACCGTTGTCGAGCCCGACCACACCCGAATTGGTCGTCGACCCCTGCGACCAGTAGATATGGCCGTCCTTGAAGGTGATCTGTTCTGCCGGGTGGTCTCCGGTCGGCAGGCCGGTAATGAACGGAGTAACAAGCCCGGTCTCGGGATTGACGGCCACGATGCGCGAGCTGTTGTTGTTGCCGCTCGTGCGCAGGCTCTGGTTGGAGTCGGAGGCGAACAGTCGCCCGCCTTCGAAGCCTTTCTCGAACGCGATGTCGATCGCAGGACCGTGCGCCTGGAACGTGCCGCTCGTCGGCGCGTTCACGTTGGCTGGCTTCCCGAGGGGACCAGCGATCTTCGTCCCGCTCTGGTTGAACACCAGAATGTCGGGAGTGAATGGGTTAAGGGAATGCGGAAATGCCGTCTGGAACGTGATTTCGTCGTTGCAGATACTCGGCAGGCCGTGCCCGGACTCCAGCACGAAGACTTCGAACTTCTTGGCGTTGCCGCGGAAAGCGACAGCGGTTGGAGCGTTCAGCCCCGCGACAAAGACCGACACCTTGAAGCCGGAAGGCACGACGATGTCTTGGCCGTTGTCGGGGTTGAAGGACACGGTTTCAGCGGAACACAGCGGGTTCGCGACGGTTGCGGCCGTTACGAGGTTAGGCAGGGTAAGTAGCAGCGGAAGTGCGACGATCAGGACTAACCAACTAAATCGATCAACTCTGCTGCGCATGTCAACTCCCCTCTCGTCATTGAGCGTTCGTCGCATGCAGCTCCTTCGCTTGGCGGTGCCCAGCGCGCCGCGTCGCTAACGGGCGTCCCGGGAGCGGAGGCCCACGCGACAGGAACTGATAGCGGGTGGTGGCCAACGGGACACTCCTCACGAATTCAGCGTCTTGCCCTCTCATAGGTGCTTAGGGGGCACCGAGACCGTACGCCTCGACTGCGCTAAGCGCAAGCCTGGGCCGACGACCGGCTCGGACGCAACTATGATGCGGGGCGATCTGGGCGGGAGGTCGCGCGCGTAATCAGCAAGGACACGCAAGCGACCGGTGGTTCGTTAAGACAGCTTCGGGCTTAGGTTCTGATCAACCTGAAGAGTGCGAAGGCCTTGCGTCTGACGATCCTGCCGTCGGTGCTGGGACGGGCCGACGAGATCATTCGGTGATGAACCGGCGCACGTTCCTCTGCGGGCTGACTCTTGGGACGCTGTCCATGCCGCTCGCGGCCGAGGCGCAGCGCTCGGGCCGGAACCTGTCAATGAGACTAAGACAGTGGGGTCATGAGATTAGTGTAGGGGCGACGCCTCCTCAGTCGCTCGGCTAGCGGCGCACCGGGATCGTGAACGTGAATGTCGAGCCCGTCCCGACCTGGCTCTTGACCCAGATGCGGCCGCCGTGCAGCTCGATGAACTTCCGTGACAGCGCCAACCCCAACCCCGTGCCCTCCACCTTCTTGTCCGCCGTGCCGACCTGGCGGAATTCGTTCGCTCGGAGCAGAGATACGTGCCCTCGTCGAGCAGGGTGGCGTACACCTCGCTCGGTGCGAGATCCGCAAAGCGCGGCGCGTGCAAGTGCGAGAGCACCCCAGGTTGACGCCTATCCGCTGATGAGCGCGGGGAGCGAGGCGCCGCCCGAGAGGGACGCCTGACGTTCAGCGCTCGAGCCGCTGGCCGTCCGCCAAGGAGCACGAGAGGGCAGCCATTTTAGTTTCAGTCGCCGCGATAGGTGCTAGACTGTCGACAGCCACCAATTCTGTGGAGTGACGATGGTCCCGAAGGCGTCGTCGCTTGGCTTCTGGTCGCTCGCCCTGTGGGCTCTCGACGCGCCCTGCAGGCTTTCCATTGCCGGCAGCGGCCCGCCCCGCCGTATACCGTGCTGCTGTCCGAACATAGCTGCTCGTCCAGCCATAACCGGACCCAACCAACACTGGGGGTGACGATGCGAACGACAGCGAAGGGTCTCTTGGCTTTGGGACTGGCACTGTTGGTTACCGGGTGCGCCGGCCGCGACTTCGTTCGACCATCCGCCGATTCGCTTCAGCTCGGGAAGACCACCTACACCGAGATCGTCGCGCGTTTCGGCAGTCCCTATCGCGAAGGAACGATGCTCAAGAACGAGCAAAACGTCAAAACGATCACCTATGCATATGCGACGAAGATCGGCGAGTCAGCCGCGGTGAGTGGTGTGACAGGAGCCCGGTCCACGGCTTTCTACTTTGTTGATCTGGTGCTCGTTGGCCACGAATTCACGAGCTCTTTCGAAAAGGACCAGACGAACTTCGATGAGACGAAGATCTCGCAGATCAAGAAGGGGGAAACTACCCAAGCGCAGGTGACAGGCTTAATGGGCCCGCCGACCGGAGGCTACGTTTTCCCGCTTGTGCGCCAGAAGAACGAAAAAGGGCTCGTCTATCTTTATGTGCAGACCCGCGTCGAACAAGCTCCGTTCGTTCCGACCAAGATCAAGACATACCGTAAGGCCCTGGTCGTGTCCGTCGGCGAAAACGGCGTCGTCACGGATGTGGAGTTCAATGCAAGCGGCGAGAAATGAGCCCAATAGGCGGTATTAGCCGCCGTCGTCTCCTGATAATGCTCCAGGCTACCATCGGGGTGATGTTCGGCGGGATTGCCGGATGTGGGGAATTCTATTGGTTCAAGTCGGGCGCTACCGCAGATGAGTTCCATCGCGACAGTCAGGAGTGCGCACAGAAGTCCAGCGGTGCGGGTGTAACAGAAGTCGGTATTGGACTCGACGAGACTGCATATCGAAACTGCCTGCGTGCTCGCGGTTACACCAGGGAACAACATAGTAGCCAGCCTGCTGGATGGCATCGCGGCATCGAGTAACGGACGACGACCGAGGCGGGCGCGCGACGTTCTACGTGACCGGGATGGAACACTCGCCGACCGGCGCGACCGGGACGGCCTGGGGGCCGACGCCATGGCGTGCGGTGCAGCAGGCGGCCTGTGTCCCGGTAATAGAGGCAGCGCTGGTAGTCCGCGTTCATCGGGATCATGCAATGCCGGCAGTGACGCAGGACGTTCGCGTCTCGGGCCTCGACATCATCACCGCGCGGATCAAAGAATCTCTTCACTCTGCAACTTGCCGAAAGCGACTTGACGGGGAGTCTCTTTCGGCAGATTCTCCTGCGCATCGGACGAATCGCGTAGCATCCGACGTGAGCGGGCGGACGGCTCAGGCGGAGAGCCGGATCAGCGCCGGCAGCGGTGTCGCCACGGAAGGCGGCCAGCTCTCGGAGGAAGCGAGATCGGGGTGCTGGCGCCGCGAAAAACGAGCCATGTCACCTGCTGCGAGCGGGCCGCATGGCAGTGAGGGTGTCACGTCGCCCACTCGCCTGGGTGATACGAGGAAGGAGATGGGTCCAAATCGCAAATCCCGGTTAATTCACCAACTCGTGTTCGCCCGCCGTGCAGGCGGACATTCAGCGCGCCGTGGTGCTGCTGCATTCGTTCGGTTTCAGGGATAGCGAGAGGACGTTTCGCGAAGCGCTTGAACGCGATCCGGTTGCGCCATCGCGACCTGGGGAATCGCGACCAACATCATTGTGACAACCGGAGACAGCCATGGCTCGTGACGCCCGACGCGATTTTCTTAAAGCGGCCGCTGCCGCGACGCTCGGCGCCAGCGTTCCGGCACACGCGCAGGCGGCAGGATCATCCGTTTCGTCGGGCACGCCCGGCCGCCCGGCCGACCTCATCCTGAAGAACGGCAATATCATTACTGTCGATGCCGGCTTCAGCATAGCCGAGGCCGTCGCGCTTGCCGGGGAGCGCATCGTCGCAGTCGGCCCGGATGCGGCGATGGCGGCGCATACCGCGCCCTGGACGCGGGTCATCGATCTCAAGGGCAGGCCCGTCATCCCGGGACTTATCGACGGCCACGCGCACATGGACCGCGAGGGCCTGAAAGCCGTCTATCCCTCACTTGGCCGCGTACGCTCCATTCGCGACATCCAGGATCGGATCGCCGACCTCGCGCGCGGCAAGAAGCCCGGCGAGTGGATCGTTACCATGCCGATCGGCGATCCCCCCTACTATTTCGACGTACCCGGCATGCTCGCCGAGAAACGCTGGCCGACCCGGCAGGAGCTTGATGCCGCGGCGCCCAACAACCCGGTGTACATCCGTTCGATCTGGGGTTTCTGGCGCCACTCCCCACCGCTCGTCTCGTGCGCCAATACCGAGGCACTGAAGCGCGCCGGCGTCAATCGCGACACGGTGTCGCCCCTCGAATCGCTCGTGATCGAACGAGACGCGAACGGCGATCCGACCGGCGTGTTCGTCGAGGACGGAATGCAGCCAACCGCGGAACTGATCTGGTTCCGCAAGGCCACGGGTTTCAGCCGCGCCGATCGCGCCCGCACGCTGCCGCTGGCGGCGCGCGCGTATCACGCTTTCGGCACGACCGGCATCTACGAAGAGCATGGCGCGGCGACCGAACTGCTGCGCGCCTATCAGGATGCGCGCCGGGACGGCACGCTGACCATGCGCTCGTCGTTGGCCTTCAGTCCGAACTGGAAGACGGCAGGCAATGCCCCGCTCGGTCCATTGATCGAAGCCTGGGCCGGCTGGCTGGGCGAACCGGCGCTGGGCGACGACTGGCTCAAGGTGACGGGCGTGGCAGTCGGCATCAACCATACTCGAGGGGATGATCTGCGCGCCGGCACGACGCCCGATACCGGCTGGGCCGGTTTCAACTACGACTTCATGCCGCGCGAGCGACTGAAAGAAGTGCTGCTCCATTGCGCGGTGAACGACATCCGCGCCGTCGCCAATGCCAACGTCACGCCTGGCGTCATTGAACTGTTCGAGGAAGTGGATCGCGTCATCCCGCTCAAGGGACGGCGCTGGGTGCTCGCGCATATCAGCAGCCTGTCACCGCGCGACATCGAGGAGATCGTCCGCATGGGCTTGGTCGTCACCCCACACACCAACAGTTTCATCTACAAGACAAGCGATCTGCTGAAGAAACGGCTGCCGCCCGAGCGGCACCGCGAAATCACGCCGATGCGCGATCTCATCGACGCCGGCGTGAAGGTCGGACTGGTCACCGACAACGTGCCGGTTTCGCTGTTCTGGCCGATCTGGCAGGTGGTCGCGCGCATGAACATCAAGCAGGAGCGAGTG
>WNFT01007389.1_pt1 | contig 16107 bp, 14 predicted proteins | sample 5400191 | NCBI WGS metagenome assembly WNFT01 (sample SAMN13153359, study PRJNA577476) | soil metagenome | isolation source: 80 cm saprolite under Madrone tree | place: USA:California | collected 2016-06-14 | reverse complement strand
GTTCGATGAAGTGGCTGACGCATAATTGGCAGCGGCCCGACGAAGGCATCTGGGAGGTGCGCGGCGGCCGGCGGGAGTTCCTTTATTCTCGTCTCATGTGCTGGGTTGCATTCGATCGCGCAATCCGCCTTGCGCGTAAACGGGGCCTGCCGGCGCCCCTGGTGGATTGGCTCGAAACTCGCGATGCAATCTATCAGGAGATCCACGCGAAATTTTGGGATTCACAGCAGGGCGCCTTTGTCCAGAGCAAGGGAAGCACGGTACTGGATGCTTCCTGCTTGTTAATGCCACTCGTGCGTTTCGTCAGCCCTACGGACCCGCGCTGGCTCTCCACGTTGAAAGCAATCGGTGATCGGCTCCTCGATGACAGCCTGGTCTACCGCTATTCCAGCGATGCTGGAATAGATGGACTGCGGGGAGGCGAGGGCACGTTCAACATGTGCACTTTCTGGTACGTCGAGTGTCTTGCTCGTGCCGGCGATGTCAAGCAGGCACGGTTCCTTTTCGAAAAGATGCTGGGCTACGCGAACCATGTCGGGCTCTTTTCAGAGGAACTCGGTCCTGCTGGTGAACACCTTGGCAACTTTCCGCAAGCCTTCACCCATCTCTCTCTCATCAGCGCGGCATATTACCTGGATCGAGCGCTGTCAGGTCAGGAGGGCCACAGTTGAGCCTTCCATGACCTGGAGCAGCGCGATCCCGACTTTGCAGAAAAAAGATGGCCGAAGTGCTGTGCGTCTAACAGTCTGGCCTCAAGCACAGCATCGGTCATCTCCTCCGGCAGCGGCCAGTTCAGGCCGGCAGCGCGGAAGCGCTCAAGCGTCGCCCGCACTGTCGACGCTGCCACTCCAATCCGACGGGCGATCTCACGGGTCGGTACGCCACCAACAAACTTCAACCGAAGAACTTCGCGCACCTGGCGCATGGTCGTCCTCTCTGCTGGCATCCGGTCCTCCCCAAGGGAACGGACCTGAGTCGGTCAGCAGAGGCACCCATCACCCGGGCGGAATTATCTCGGAACGGTGGGCGACATCATTCCGCAATGATGGGCGGCTTCGCCCGGAATCGCCAGCCTCCGGCTATGGATTAGCGCAACGAGGCAATAGTGAGCGGATCGGAGCAGTTAAGGAACCGCCATTTGCCTATAGCTGTTGTCCAACGGAGTTTGCGTACGGAAAGAGGATGCGCATGTCCCAACCTGAACGGTTCGAGATCCTGGTACTTGGCAGTGGCACTGGTGGCAAGCTCGTGGCTTGGCACATGGCGCAATCAGGGCGCCGGACTGCCGTCGTGGAGCGGCGGTGGATTGGGGGCTCCTGCGTCAACGTTGCCTGCATGCCTAGCAAGAACGAAATTTCGAGCGCGAAGGTTGCGCATCTGGCGCATCACGCCGCGCAGTACGGCACGGTGACCAACTCGGTCGCCGTCGATATGGCAACGGTTCGCCGGCGCAAACGCGAGATGGTTGAACGTCAGATTGCGAGGCATCTGCAGAACTACAAAGTGAGCGGCGCCGAATTGATCATGGGGAGCGGGCGTTTTGTGGCGCCGAAAACACTTGAGGTGAGCCTGAATGACGGAGGGACGCGGCCATGCGCCAGGATGAAATTTATCGAATCGAACGGGGAGACTTCGATCGAGAAAATAAGATGCTCCTCATAAGAGAGCGCAAGGATCCGCGAAGGAAAACGGAAACGATCAGCGTAGCTCACTATTGGATGTTAGCGGATATGACGCCTGATCAATTATTGAGGAGAAACGTAAGTTTTCTGAAAGTAATTGCGGACGTATATTTTCATGCAATGGGAAGTCTCTCGGCACAGCCCTTCGCCGACTATGTCGAGAACTCAAGGTCACGGACCTTCGCTGCCATGACCTGCGCCCCTGTAGGCTATATCCTGGCCCCGGTTGAATGTAAATAGATTCACATCTGCAATCGTCCACTCAAAATCATCAGGCTTCAGGTTAGATAATATTGGCCTCATTTCGATCGGGTAGTCTTATCTTGACCGATGATTGTCGCATGGAAAACCATCGGTTTGCCACTACGCACAACCGTGAGATCGGCAACATCGCCGACCGAAAGAAGTCCTATCCGGTTGTGCAGATCTACCGTATCCCGGACGGATATCCTGGCGAGTTCGGACACGATGTCTCCGGCTCTTAGACCGGCTCCCTCTGCCGGCGATCCTTTGTCGATCTTCACGATCACTGGCGAGGTCGTGGAAGCTGAGAGTTTCAGACTGCGAATCAGCGCCGGAGTCGGTTCATTAAACGTGATCCCGAGTCGACCGCGGCGGACTTCGCCATATTTCAAAAGCTGGTCCGCAATAGATCGGACCGTGTTTATCGGGATAGCAAATCCCATGCCCGGGTTGCTATTCGTTGTCCCAATGAAGGCCGTATTGATGCCGACGAGTTCGCCTCGGAGATTAACGAGCGCTCCTCCCGAATTTCCAGGATATATGGCGGCATCGGTTTGGATGAAATCCTCGTATTCTTCAATTCCCACGTTTGTCCGGTGCAATCCGCTGATGATCCCCGAGGTCACGGTCTGGCCGATCTGATAAGGATTGCCGATGGCGAGGACGAAGTCGCCAACCTCTAGCTCGTCTGAGTCGCCCATCCTCAGGGAGACGAGGTTTTGGGCTTGGACCTTGATGACTGCGACATCGGTAGCGGGATCGGACCCGACGCGCGTCGCCTGCAGCTTACTGCCGTCGGCAAGGCTCACAGTGATTTCTTCTGCATTAGTGATTACGTGATTGTTCGTGAAGATCAATCCTTGTTGCGCATCGATGACCACGCCGGAGCCGGTCGCCTTGATCTGACGTCCGACTGGAAGATCGCGCGTGTTATGCGACCGCCGAGGGCGTTGGCCCTTGTCGAGCGAGGAATTTTTTTCCGCTCCGGAACGGCTCGTTATGGTAATCGTGACCACCGAGGTCGTTATCTCCTTGAGAAGTGGAGCGAGCGAGGGCATCTCGCTCATCTGCTCGGCCGGCAGTCGGACGCTCGCATCAGCCGCAATGTTGCCGCCGACAACAGCGACACCCAGCGCGAGCGCCCGAAGAAGCCCATTCCTAATCGTGATCGTCATGATCATATCCTGTTCTCAGTCAATCAAACCCCTGGCAAGGGGCAACTGCGTCACCGTGCAGAACACGCTGCTCGCGTCGCTAGCGAGCCAATAGAATGAGGAGGCCGGAATTCGCCGATCGTCATCGCGCCCGGCCAGTTGTCAGGTCTGGCGGCCCGATTCTGCTCAAATTATTTGGTATAAGGCTTCCGGCAACACTGTCGTAGATTGCAAGGGCATCTACCACGTGTCCGTCATAGCACACCATCCGCGCGTTCATCATCGTGAGCATCGCATCGCTCAATCTTTCTGCGGAAATTGCGTTGGTGCTTTCCCGTTCCTCGATCAGCATGAGGATTTGCAAATCACGCGCCGCACATCCGCGTGTGAACGAACCGGCGGTCGTGCTGTTGATCATGACGCCCAGACACAGGGCCGCTACAGCGACATGGGCTGAGCAACTCAGCAAATGCTTTGTCACGGCGGTTCTCCTGGAATTTGTTGGCGCGGCCGCCGACATGACGTCGTCGGGCCGCGTCATCGCGGTTGGACTGGAGGGCTCGGAAAAGCAGCCAGCCTGCGGGCTGGCCGCTTTCGCCTTTGTCGTCATGAGTTACTTGCCGTGATCCCAGTCCCGACGCAGCTCGAAGCGCACGTTGGCGTCCGGATCGGAGCCGACATAGTTACCGCGAGCGTCGTACACGTCGTTGCGGGGCTGGAAGCTCTGCTGCTTCGTTGCAGCCAGTGCGCCTGAAGCGGCAGCGAGCACCAAAGCCAGTGCCAAGGTGGTCTTGGTGAACATGGTGATGTCTCCTGTTTGAGTTTGTCGCTCACACCGTCCTGGTGTGCGCTCGCATCATGCCGGCGGCAGGAGAGCCGCGTAAATCAGCCCGATGTATTGCGGCTGCAAGCGCAGAAAGCTGCCGCGCGGCACGGAAGTGCCTGTTTGTCAGAGGCTTTTTCGTTTGGCTCAACCGCAAGCAGGGGGTGCTTCAGTCCTGGGAATCAAGTATTATGGTGCGCGGCAGGGGAAAGTCTTGCTCGCCGAAGGGATGTCGCGTTCGGCAATGTCAGCACGGTTCTTCACGGCTTGATCAAATGCCTGATCGCCCGAAAACGTTTCCGAATCTCGCGCACGCGAGCGACTTGCCACGCAATCCCACAAAGACTCCGGATGGTCAATTCGACAGGCCGGAACGTGGTCGAAGCAGGCGACCGCGGCAGTAGGATCTTCGTCAGATAGACGAATAGCGGTACACTCGGTTTGTGGCCATGTTGGCACGTTGGGATGCCGGGGTTCGAATACCATCATGGCGCAGTCACGACCGCGAACGATGATCTTGCCAAGCGGGCGAAGCATAGATTGGTCACACCGAGATGCTGCAACAGGTCCGATGCAGATCGAGGAGCCGAGCTTCTTATTGGCCGCCTCAAGTCGAGCAGCAACATTTACCGCGTCGCCATGTGCCGTATAGTCAAGCTTGGTACGGATTCCGACGTCGCCTACGATCGCCGGTCCGGTCTCGAGGCCAATGCGTGTACGCCCGAAGCCGATCGTCGCAACCTCGGGGCGATGGCGGAAGATCTCTGACCATGAGCGCAGCGCAATTGCGCATTCGACGGCCTTCTGGGGATGGTCCTTAAGATCGTTGGGCGCGTTAAATAAGGCATGCACTGCGTCGCCAACGATCTTATCGATCATGCCGCCATGGGCGATAATGATGGTCGCCATTCCCTCAAAATAATTGTCGAGAGTGTTCACGAGGATTGCTGGATCGACGTGGTGCGTCATTGCGGTAAACCCTTCGACATCGGTGAACACCGCTGTGACTTCGCGCCTTTCGCCGCTCAGCTTGCGCATGCCGGGCCTTTCCAGGATGCGTTGCACCACGGCAGGCGCGAGGTGCTGTTCGAATCGCGACCGCACCAGCGCTTCGCGGTAGCCTGTCGCCGCGGAGGAAATCAGCGTTGCGATCACAAAAGCGATGGTCTCGATAATAGAAAGCAGAGGCGCAACGAGGGCATCGGTGAACATCGAAACAACGACTGCCGCGCCGCACAAGCTTAAAAGCACGCCGGCCGTCAGAAAAACGCCCGCCCCCGGCGCGAGCGCTGCGCCTGCCACGACCGCAAACCCTGCCCTAAAAGCGCGTTTCATGGCGTCTATGTGCGGTTGCTTGGCCCGTCCCATGTCCGGGCCACGTTAGGAACCGGATGCTTTAGTCGCGGCTCACACCTGCGTCGTTCGCGCTCGTATCTTGTTGGCACGAATGCATATGGTAAATCAGCCGAACGTATCGCCGATGCGGTTACAAAGCGGCGCCGCAAGGCACCGAAAGCCCCTCTCTAACAGGGCTTTTTCTGTCCGGCGCTGTGGCACGCGGGGATGCTTTGGTCTCGGGAGTGAAGTATCGTGGCGGCACGACCGAAGGATGTTTTTCAGATGATTGAGCCACCGGCGTCGGCCACGCCTCTCTTTTTCAAAAGCCGGTTCAACATTGTCCGCAGCGGCATCGGATCGACGGGCTTGTGGAGCAAATGGTGGCCGCCGCGTCGGGCCTCCTGTAGCAACGCGGGGCTAATGTCTCCACTGATGAGAAACGCCGGGATAGGGGCACCGAATGCGGCGCGCAGTTGTTCGATCGCTTCTATGCCGGTGCGTTGGTCGGAGAGGTGAAAGTCGGAAATGACAAGATCGGGCGGGCGGGCCGCGCCGGCGAGATCGGTGAGCGCCTCTGCGGCCGAGCGCGCGGCGACAACACGGCACCCCCAGCTTCGCAGCAACCCACTCATTCCGTCGAGCGCTAATGCGTCGTCGTCAATCATGACAATGAGCTTTTCGGCCGCGAGATTCAGCGCGCTGACGGGCGGTGCCGGCGGCTCAGCGGCTTCAGCCGCCGCGGCTGCCATCGGTACAATGACGGAAAAGCGCGAGCCGCGGCCGACATCTGACGAGAGTTCGATCGGATGACGGAGCAAGCGACACATGCGATCGACGATTGCAAGGCCGAGGCCAAGCCCACCGCCAAGCCCTCTCCGGTCATGCTGCGGATCGTTACCCCGGTAGAACTCGCTAAATATCTTTTCACGTTGGTCTTCCGGAATGCCGGGCCCGGTATCCCAGATTTCGATCCGCAAATCTCGGCCACGCTTGCGACTGCCGATCAAAACACCCCCGCGGACGACGTACCGGACTGCATTGGACACCAGATTGAGAAGAATTTGCTCCAGGAGCACGAAGTCACTGCGAACCCATTCGTCAGTTGGAACGACTCGAAAGTCCAAGCCGGCGTCCTTTGCGGTGCCGGCGAAGGTGTTCGGCGTCAGCCCGCCCGCATCGAGCCTGGAAATATCGAGGAGCGCTTTGAACAGCTCGTTCATCATGGCAACTGCAGTGTCGATGCGCTCGACGATCCGCTGCTGCTCGGCGGCGGTCGTTGCGGTGCGAAGCTGCGCAACGAACAGCCCCAAGGCATGCAACGGCTGGCGCAAGTCGTGGCTCGCCGCCGCGAGGAAGCGGGATTTTGCGGAATTGGCGAGCTCGAGCTGATGGGTCCGCTCCTCGACCTTGCGTTCAAGCGACGCATACGAATCCTGGAGCTGCGCCGCCATACGATTGAATTGTTCGCCCAGCGCCTCCAATTCGTCGCCGGTTTTTATGCTCATCCGCTGGTCGAGGTCGCCCCGCTCGATGCGCGCGGCGCCATCATGCAGTGCGCGGATCGGTATCATCATCCGACGTGCGAGATAGAGGCCGGCGAATGCCGCCAATACCAGCGCCGCAACGAGCAGCACCGCGGATCGTAGCATCGAAGCGTACAGCGGCGCATAGGCCTCATCGACAGGCTGTTCGACGAAAACCAGCCAGCCGAGCGGCCCTACTGGAGCATGCACGCTCAGCACCGGCCGACCCTCGATGTCGTCCGTCACCGGGAGCTGTTCGGATGGCGCCGCCGACCCTTCGGCGCGTGCCGCCCGGACCTGCGCGAGCCGCGACATGTCCGTCTTGCGAAGCACCCTGCTGATGTCCGGATGAGCGATCAGTCGGTCGGCGGAGTCGACCACGTAAGCGCGCCCGCGGGCGCCGACCTCAATCTGCAACACCACATCCCAGATGAACTTGAGGTTCACTTGCGCCACGATCACGCCGTAGTCGCGGCGAACCCCCGCCATTGCGAGTGTCATGTAAGGCTCGGATTCGCGAAGAAAATGAACCGGCCCATAGTAGACCTTGCTGGCGACGGCTCCGACGAAAAAGTCTTCTTGCGAATAGTCGATCTGGCTGCCGACCCCATCCTTGACCAATCGCGAGGAGCGAACTTGCTCGCGCCCTGCCGCGTCGAGCTGGGCGACCTCGGTCACGGCGGGCACTAGGCGCAGCAGGCGCGCCGCATCCATTTTCCATTCATCGAGCGTATCGGTACCCCAAGGGAGTAGAGTCGCCCACGCCAGCTGGCCCTCGATTTCCTTGACGTACTGGCTGATTTTCGCTGCCCCGGCTTCGGCCTCCTTCCGCTGAATTCGTGTCAGCAGAACGTTCTGCTCCCGATAAGAAAACCAGATATCCAGGAGGCCGTTGGCGACCAAGGCGGCGCACACGACAGTGACGAAGAGGCCAACATATTTGCGAAACAGTTGCCCGCGAGGGGGCGGCGCAACGGTGGGGTATAATGCGGCGGGCGGTATGGCGTCCCGCATCTTCATTCAATCACCTCGTCGGCACGGACAAGCATGATTCGCGGGACTGCAAGGCCCAGCATACTGGCGACACGCCGGTTGATGATGAGCTCGATTTTTGCAGGCGACTGCACTGGAAGATCGGCAGGCGTCGCGCCGTTGAGGATGCGGTGGACATAGGACGGCACCCGCCGATACAAATCGAGCACATCGACCCCGTAAGATATCAAGCCGCCGGCGTCGGTGAAGGGACGAAACGGATAAATCGCCGGCACCCGATGACGGGCAGCCGACTCCACGATGGACCCGCGATGGGCAAAAGTGAATTGGTCCGGCAGGACAACGATGCCGCCGCCCGGGTTGCGTGCCGCTAGGGCACTTTCGACATCCGCCGGCTCACGCAAGAGGGCCACATCGAGGTCGAGCGACATCGACGCAGCCGCGGCTTGCAATGGCGGCAGGAAATAAGTGCCGCCAGCGGGGGCCGAATCGGGATTGCACACAGCGGTGAAATGCGTCGTGCCGGGCGCGATCTCCTGAAGCAGTTCCAGCCACTTGCCACAGAGCGAGGAAAGATTACCCGTGAATCCGGTGGCGTTGCCGTTCGGGTGCGCCAGGCTGCCAACAAAACCATCGCCGATGGGATCGGACGCCGTCACGAACACGATAGGAATTGTGCGGGTTTCCCGCAACAAGGTGCTGGCGACGATAGTGCTGGCGGCCACGATGACGTCGGGCTGCAAAGCGACGAGCTCGTTGCCGAGCACGCGGAGCCGGTCGGCCTCGATTGCCGAGCGATAATGGATACGAATGTTATGGCCCTCGATCCAGCCGAGGTCTTGGAGGGCCTGGCGGAATATCGCAATCCGGCGGGGCACCTCCGGGTCGGTTTCCGCCAGTCCCATCAGCACGCCGATATTGCGGAGCCGCCCGATGGATTGCCCGAGCGCCATCGGTGGCCAAAGCGCCACGGCGCCGGCTAACAAAGCAAGTACGTTGCGGCGTCTCATGCGATCACCTCATGGTGACCAAAGTTAAACGCGAGTGGCCTGTTTGACATAGGGCTGTTTGGCGTGTGCCGAAAGGTGATCCTGCCTACGACTGATGACGTTGCAAATCATCCTGAGGTCATGGCCAGCGACCCTAAAAGCGAGCGTCTGGTTGTACAAAAATCAAGTGAAATCAATAAGGTCTTGGAGTTTCGAGCGAGCCCGTCGCCTCTCCCGGGACTAAGGCACCACGGTGTCGGACCGGGCTTTACGCGATCGAGCGAGGACTAAGAGAAAAAGGAACGTTATTTCAATGACGTGCAATCCGCCCGCCGACCGGCATCGACCACAGGACCAAAGTATTGGTTCGAAGGGCTTATTGTGCACGTCCAGCAATGCGTGCTCATCGATCGCGATTTTCTTCAACGGCTCGCGCTCAACACGCCAAGTCACGCAGTCGCTCTCGGCGCGTGACGTTGGCGGGATATGATCTGTTGAGCGGCAGCATGGCCGATGCCCACTCGGCGCCAGTCGGCGTCTGTTGCGTGGCCTGCGCCAATATAATAACTTTCCCTGCAGACGGTGAGGACACTGGGCATCGAGGTGCCGCCGGCTTGGTCGTCATCGCAGACCAGGTGATTGAATGCTGCGGCGCGAGTTCATCGCACTGATTGGCGGCGCGGCGGCGTGGCCACAAGACGTGTGCGCTCAGCGCGATGAGCGGGTGCGGCGGATCGGGATATTGTGGCGTGGCAACGCAACTGAGGGTGTCGTTCAGGCACAACAGCGCGCTTTGCGGGAGGAGATCGCGAAGCTGGGCTGGATCGAGGATCGCAATGTGCGGTTCGACGTTCGGTATTCCGCCGACGACCCCGATCGTATTCGTGCGCATGCTGACGAGTTGGTAGGTCTCGGTCCCGACGTCATTGCTGCTAGCTCCTTTCCGGTAGCCGTAGCAGTGTTCCAGCGGACGCGGACCATTCCGATCGTCTTCATCAATGTCGGCGACCCCGTGGTCGGGGGCCTGTTGAATAACATCGCGCGTCCCGAGGGCAATGTCACGGGGGTAACAAGCACTTACCAGTCGCTGGGCGCCAAATGGCTGGAGTTGCTCAAGGAGGCGGCGCCGCGAACCACCCGGACCGCGCTCATCTTCGTCCCCGAAAACGTCAACGATCAATACTTCCGCGTGATCGACGCCGCCGCAGAAGTTCTGGCCGTGAAAGCAGTTCGAACGCCCTACCGCAATGCTGCTGAACTGCAACGCGCCATCGATGCCTTTGCGGCGGAGCCGAACGGTGCTCTGCTCATGGTGCCCCCGCCCCCTACCCCTGCCAATGGCGAATTGATCAATCGACTCGCCTTAAAGCATCGGCTGCCCACGATCTACTCATCGAAGTACTACGTTGCCCAGGGCGGCATGATGTCCTATGGATCGCCAATCGTCGAAACGTATGAAATCGCGGCGACCTACGTCGATCGCATCTTGCGGGGCGCCAAGATCAACGAATTGCCGGTGCGGTTCCCGACCAGGATCGAGCTGGCGATCAACCTTAAGACCGCCGAGGCGATCGGCTTGAAGCCGCCCCGGAGGCTCCTGCTGCGTGCCGACAGCCTGATCGAATGAAGCCAACCATCTGGCTTGGCGTCACCCACCCGTCACGACCACCTCAGGCCGCCTAACCACGAACGGCTCACGGACTACCAAGCAAAGCCTTGTACGTATTCCAAGTTTTGTCTTTCAGCAACTTTTGGACCTCGGGATCAGTTTTCAACACGTTTCGGATGGCGTTTGCCAGCTGTTGACGTTTTTCCTTATCCAGCTTCGACAAATCGTCCGGCGGGAAAACGGTGAAGCCTAATGCCATAGCGCAGACCTTCCTGATTAAGGCCAACCAAGTTACTTGCCGGCGCGATCATTTTCTCATTTCAAGAACGCGGATTGCCGAGATTGGTCGCTCCGGCTGTGCCACCATTTGTTCGATGACGTGTTCGAAACCCTGAAGCAGGCGATCGATTTCCTTGGTGCTGAAGAGATGCGGCTTGTAGATACACGTCCCCGCGAGCCCCAGGCTACTTTCGATTAACGCGAAGATAACATCGAATGTTGTTGTTGTCACTAGCGGTAAAATCATGTTGGGATTGGCCTCCTCGCAAGCGAGCGTGCCCCCGAATCTTGCTTGCGGGCGTAAAGTGGCATTCTGGAACAAGATCATGATCTGGGCGAGGGACGCCGGCCTGATGGCGCGCTCGCGTTCCAGAGTTTCAGCGAGCTCTTCAAAAGGTAGATCCTGGTGATCGAATGCTGCGAGGGTTGTTGCCCGGACCCGACGCAGCACCTCTTGAGAATTAGGATCCCCACCGAGATTGGTGCGGAGGATTACCGTGTTGGCCAGAGGGCCGATGAGAGCCTCTGTCCCCGGACGATTGCGGTTGGCAATGTTCGTGGCCACTCGCAGGTCGTCCTCACCTAGGTATCGATGCAAGAGCGTCTTCAAGGCCGCCACCAGCACCGTGAATAACGTGCCGCGTTCCTGGTGCCCGAAGCGTCTGGCGGCCTCCACCAGGCTCGCCCGCAACGTCCACCTTCGGCGCAGCGTTTGGAAATCATCGCTTGTCCGTCTGCAACCGGGCTTTGCCAGGTGGATCACGGGCAGCGGCTCCCGAAGCTGCTCTCGCCAGTATTCGAGCTGCGCAACGATCTCCGAATGTGATTTCCAGTGCCGCTGCCAATGCGCAAAGTCAGCGTATTGGTACGAGAGTGGCGCGAGAGGTGATTCTCCGTGAGCGGAGAACGTGTCGTACAATGTGACGAGCTCCTCGACGAACACGCCGAGCGACCAGCCATCGCAGACGACCTGGTGCATGGAGATGAGCAATAGGTGTTCCTGCTCGGCCAAGCGCAATAGGCGAGTCCGGATCAGGGGCCCCTTCGCGAGATCGAAGGAATGGAGCATTTCTTCTTGAATGAGTTGGTGTCCGATAGTCTCCTGATTGGAACGCGGCGCTACACGTAGATCGTCGAATGGCAGGGGCACGATCAACTGCGGCGCCATGACTTGCACGTATCGACCGCCAATGACGGCAAAGGTTGTGCGCAGAATTTCGTGGCGTCGCACGATTTCGTTGATGCTCCGCTCCAGGACGGCCGCATCGCACGGCGACGTCAGCCGAAGCGCATAGAGGACATTGAAGAAAGGCAAATCAGCCAGCGCATGCTGTAGCCTCCACAGCCGTTCCTGCGCGCTGGAAGCCGGCATGACTCCGTTTTTTCGGGGCACGCGGGCAATGGCTGAGGAACCTCGGGGCGCTTGGCCTGCATGAATCAGCCGTTCGAGATGGTCCGCCACCTCCGCAACAGTCGGCGCCTCGAAAAGCCGCGAAGCCTCGAGCTCAACCTGCGTGACTTCGTATATGCGGCAGAGGACTTCTGTAGCCAGGAGAGAGTCTCCGCCCGACGCGAAGAAGTCATCGTGAATACCGATCTGCGCGACCTGGAGTATCTCCGCCCAGTGTTCGGCAAGCCGCTTCTCCAGCGGTGTCCGTGGTGCGACGAAGGTCCGTGGCGGGGCAGCGCTGGTCGCGAGAGCCAATTTATCGGCCAAGCCGATACGCTGTTTTTTTCCGGTTGGGCCTTTTGGTATTTCCCTGACAATAAGGACTTGGCGCGGGACCTTGAAGTCCGCAATCCGGCCAATGGCGAACTGACGTATGTCTTTCGGCGTGACCGAACCGTGGGACCGCAATACAACAGCCGAGGCGACGTCCTCACCCAGCGTGGCGTGGGGGACGGCAAAGGTTACCGCCTCTGCCACCGCCGGATGTTGCAGCAGCACGTCGTCGACTTCCTGCGGGGCTATTTTCTCCCCACCGCGATTGATGATCTCGCGTATGCGCCCAGCGAGAAACAGGTACCCGTCGTCATCGAAGAAACCAACATCTCCTGTCTTGAACCAATCGCCTGCAAATGCGGCCACGGTCGCGGTTTGGTCGCCGTCGTAGGCCGCCATAACGCTCTCGCGTCGCACCACGACCTGGCCCGTCTGGCCGCGGGGCAGCAAAGCCCCTCCCTCGTCCATGATCGCGACGTCCAAACCCACCGGGAGGCCGACCGAACCGGGCTTGCGCCGGCGCGGTGGCAGCGGATTGCACGCGATAAATGCGGAAGCAGTTTCCGTCATGCCATAAGACTCGATCACGCAGGTCTCGAAAGTCTGCTCCAGTTCCGCGAGGACCCGAGGCGGCAATGGAGCCGATGCAGAGCGGATGAAGCGCAGCCGACAGTCGCGGGCCCGCTCGTGATAGAGCCGAGCCTGGGCGAGGATAGCTTGATGCATGGTCGGCACCGCGGAGTACCACGTCGGTTGAAAAGCCGTTAGCCATGCAAAGAAGTTGCTCACGTCGCAGCCAGGGGCGCATACAATACTGGCACCGGCCGCCAGCGAGGCTAGTATGTTGTTATTCAGCCCATGCCCATGGAACAATGGCAGCATATTTATGCCGCGATCTGTTTCTCGCAGCGCCAGAGCGGACACTGAGTGGTAACCGGAAGTGCAAACGCTGGCGTGCGTCAGAGGGACGATCTTCGGCCGCGACGTCGTGCCAGACGTGAACAGTAGCAGCGCCACGTCGCTGGCGCTGACTGGTGCGTCGGATGATGCACGCCCGTGCTCTCCTGTAAGCGTGAAGAGACCAGCTTCTGGGTCGGGTCCGGTCGACAGCCAAATCACACGGATGCAGAGCGCGAGCGCCGCATGACGCGCCGGCGAGTCGATTCCAGCTTGGATGATCAACGCGCGAGGTCGCAGATCAACGAAATATCTGTACAGTTCCTCGGAACCATAGGCTTGGTTCATCGGGGCGCAAACCGAACTCGCGGCCACCGCAAGAATCGCCACCGCCATCTCGGGACCGTTCGGAAGCACCACTGCGATTCGATCATGACGGCCTATCCCCAGGCCCCGCAGAGTGCGCCCCATCTCGTCTATGTGCTGATAAAGGCGGCGGTAGGTCAGCGGAACGCGCCCTGGAGCGAGAATCGCGGGTGCGTCTGGGATACGGTTGTTCTGATGTTCCAGCAGGTGAGGCAGGCATAAAAACGGAACGTCGGGCCCCGAGTCTACAAAGCGTTTCGCCGGCATGGTTTCTCAATCCAGGTCGGAATTACCGCCCGGCCTGGGGCCAAGGATTGTAGCGGCAGGATCCGCCTGCGGTCGCACGTCTCCAGAGTTTTGGTTATCCCAGCCCCCGGCTCGAGTCAAAAATCCATCTCCATATCGCGGTCGACCGTCGTCGTCGCGGCGGTCACACTTTAATCCGCCAGCTCCCGCTTGGCGGTATGATGGTAGCGCTTCCTCCTCAGGCAACTGCATGTTGTTAGCAGCATTTTGCACCCTGAGGAATTTATAAACATATTCTGTTCCGTCGGTGTTCTCAGGGGAGGGTCTCAAAACGCGATCGGCAGCAACGCCCCGATCAGCTCATCGGTCGCTCAGCGGCGCGCGGCCTGCCCCCGAGACCGCCTGGAAAAAGCCGAGCCCGGCGATCCAAGAATGCGGAGCAATTTTACAGCCGGGGCCATCTCAAGATCACATTATTTCATTTGCTTCTAGCCGAAAAGTCGGTTTTTCTACATTATTCAATCTAGAAAACCGTTTTGGAGATTGCCATGCAGCCTATTCAGCTTGTTCAATTTTTGTTTGTGGGCTTATTTGGGCTCAACGCCTATGCCAGCGAGCCTGTCGTACACACGCAAAACGGTGAGGTGCGTGGCGTACTACAAGGGAAGGTGGAATCGTTTAAGGCCTTGCCGTTTGCGGCTCCACCGATAGGGAAGTTGCGCTGGATGCCGCCGCAAGAACCCGACAGTTGGGCGGGAATTTGCGATGCATCTAATTTCTCCCCAAAATGCCCGCAGAGAAGACCCGATGACGTATTCATTGGAAATGAAGACTGTCTCTATCTGAATGTTTTTAAACCCTCTGGCGCCGAGGCGCTTCCAGTCATCGTCTTTATTCATGGCGGATCTAACGTCAGCGGCTCAGCTAGTCTAACATCCCGGAATGTGGTTGCTGTTTACGATGGCTCCCGGCTGGCACAGAATGGAAACGTCGTCGTCGTGACCCTGAACTATCGCTTGGGGACGCTTGGTTTTATTGGTCACCCAAAACTGTCGGCGACCAGCGGATACGGGGGCTCTGGAAACTACGCCTACATGGATCAGATCCAGGCGCTGAAATGGGTTCAGCGTAATATCGCTGCCTTCGGTGGAGATCCAAGCAACGTCACGCTTTTTGGCCATTCGGCGGGCGCAAAAAGTGTTTGGGTTCACATGAGCTCACCATTGAGCGGAGGTTTGTTTCATCGTGCGATCGTTCATAGCGGTGTTAGAGAGGGCGCACAGAGTTTGCGCTTTGCAGAACAGAACGGCAAGATGTTAGCCGATACGCTCAATTGTTCAAACGCGTCTGACGAACTGGAACTGGCCTGCATGCGTGATAAGTCAGCAAATGAAGTCGTGAAAGCGATGCCCAGCGGCCCTGGCACAGGTCTTTATGCAGCGGTCGTGGACGGAAAGGTTTTGACAGATTCTCCGATAAATATCATGCGTAGTGGACACCACCACCACCTGCCCATTCTCGAAGGAAATGTCCAGGAAGAGATGTCGGAACTTGGTTATGAGGCGTCAAAGAATATTCACACCGAGGACGATTACATGAACGCGGTCGAAGAGGCGGTCCGGAATGGTTCTATGCCAGGTGCTTCGGCTACCGACCTGCTTCGTCTCTATCCAATCGACGAATATCCATCACCTCGCCAAACCTACAATGCAATCTTCGCCGATAAAAACTATCTGTGTTCCTCGCGAAAAGTTCTGCGAGCGCTTAGCACCCAACAAAGTGAATTTGTCGGGCGATTCTTCTACACTCACGTGTATAGCGATGGCCCGTATGTCAAATTCGGCGCCTCACATGGCTTTGAGCTGCTTTTCATCTTCGACACGCTAAGTGGTGTGGAGTTTTCTCCGACAGCGGATGAGGCGGCTCTTGTAAAGGTATTCCAGGATACCTGGTCCGAGTTTGCCAGAACAGGTACTGCACCACGACTGTCTTGGAAAAGATATGACGCCAACAACGACAACTACGAGATCTTTGACACCGCAATATCAGAAGGTGACCACCTTCGCACGAAGCAGTGCGACTTTTGGGATTCGTTAGGCAATTAAGTTCCGCGGAAAAAGGGGGTGAGGAATTTCGCGGAAAAAGGAATTTCGCGGAAAAAGATACTATGGGGTGGCGGCGAGGAAATTGCATCCATTGTCGCTGATGTGAACCGATGGAGCCCCCATGCAAACGCCGAACG
>WNFT01002381.1_pt1 | contig 16111 bp, 13 predicted proteins | sample 5400191 | NCBI WGS metagenome assembly WNFT01 (sample SAMN13153359, study PRJNA577476) | soil metagenome | isolation source: 80 cm saprolite under Madrone tree | place: USA:California | collected 2016-06-14 | reverse complement strand
ATGTAATCAGACTCTTCCAGCTTCCGGGCGTGAACACTCAAATTGCCGTCGGTGGTTTTCAGCAAAGCTTTCAACTCGTTGAAAGTCAGCGAACGATTAACAGCCAGCGCGCTTACAATCCCCAGGCGGATGCGTTCATGAATCAGACGGTCCAGGTCGGCCGGCACAGCTTCCCGCGCGGGATTGCGGATGGCTTCCAGAGGGGCGTCGCGCTCGCGAGACTTTTGCAGACGTTCTTGATGTGCAGTAGATGACTTAGCCATGCGATTTCCTGCTAGCCTCCATAATGCCGGGCGATCCACCAGCCAAAGCCGATCTGCACGACTCCAAAACCTGCGGCCATGAACGCGTCGCCCCACGCCGCTGGCGTGAACAATGCCGCGCCGCCGAGCAGCATCAGGCACAACCCCATCACCGGCACAACGCGAACGGAAAATGCACCCCCCGTGACGATGGCGGTCCCATACAACGAGAGCCAAACTCCCGGCAGGGCCGCAAGCATGCCTGAGTGATAGAGAGTGAAAGTCAGAAGGCCACCGACGACAATTGGCGGCGCAAAACTGAGGACGAACTTGCGGCCAGGTCCGGAAAAGAGCGCGGAGTTGGCACGGTGTGCCTTAGTGGCTGCAGCGGGCGCTGCAATGGCCACGGCGACGAAGGCTTCAATCAGCCAGACGGCCAGCCACGCACGAGGAGAGGTCTGCCGCGAGGCCGCAAACGCGGCCACCAGGGCGGTCACCCCCATCGCTACGCCGCCCCATCCAGGCACGGCTGTAAATTCAGCCGCACTCTCCATAGTTTCGCGGATATAACGGAGATGATCGGCGGCGCGAGCGTCGATGGGGATGGGCTCGCCTTGCGGAGAGCGAAGGGGACCAGAGGTCGCCATAAGAGAAAGGCTATCGGAAAGACTCGGGCTTGTCAAGTACTTTATGCGGCAAAGTACGCGTGCAAATCACGCTTTGCGGGGATAACAGCCTCTCAGTGAATTCCACCGGATCGTGAACACGTCAATAAACATCTGAATGCTGTCGCGCAGCATGCTCACTTTCGTGGCTGGTGAATGGCCCCAGCGCACGGGTATCTCAACCGCCCGCAAGCCATGACGCCGCGCCAGGTACAGCAGTTCGGGGTCGAACCCAAATCGCTCAATCGTCTGCTGCTTGAAGATTATGCCGCACCGCTCGCGCTGGAACGCCTTAAAACCGCACTGCGTATCGACGAACGGCAGCCACAAGATGCCTCGCACAATTTTGTTGAAAATGATTCCAGCGAATTCGCGGAAAGGAGATTCGTGCACGGTGATCAAGCTGCGGTCCATCGCCCGGGAGCCGATCGCTATGTCGTAGGTCTCCAGCGCATCAATAAGCTTTCCGGCTTCCTCAATTGGCGCGGAGAGGTCGGCATCCGTGAAAAGCGCAATGCGGCCGCGCGCTTCCTGCATGCCGTGGCGCACGCTGTAGCCCTTGCCGCGGTTGACACCATTCGAAACCACCCGAAGCGTGGGAATCTTGATGCAAAAATACTCCGCCACGGCAGCGGTACCATCTTTCGAACCATCGTCCACCACCAACACTTCCGCTTTCCGGCCGGAGCTTGAAAGGTACGCTGCAATCCGCTCCAGTGTGGCCGGAAGCCGCAATTCCTCATTGTACGAGGGGATGATGATGGAGAGGTCGGGAGCCGCTGGGCTCATCGTCAAAAGGTTTCCTGCCAGCCATGGTATCCGACGAGCGGCACAAATCGGCAGCCTTCCAGCATCTTTGTAGGGAAAGCATCACCACGCTTCTCGATAAGCTGCAATTCCTGATGTTCCGCGCCCCCCACGGGCAGAATCATCCGGCCGCCTTCGGCAAGCTGGGCAAGGAGCGGTTTCGGAACCGCGGGAGCGGCAGCAGCAACGAGGATCGCGTCGAAAGGAGCGAGCTCTGCGAGTCCAAGTGTACCGTCACCGCAATGTACATGCGCATTGGAGTAGCCGAGCCGGGCCAGCTTGACGGAAGCGCTGGAAGCCAGCTCCGGCCTCCGTTCGATGGTGAAAACTTCCCTGGCCAAAAGCGACAGCACGGCGGCGTGGTAGCCACAACCTGTGCCGATTTCCAGAACCCTGTCGTACGGCTGTAAATGCAGCGCCACCGTCATGGCTGCAACGATATAAGGTTGCGAAATGGTTTGGCCGCCTCCGATGGGCAAGGGGAGGTCATCGTACGCGTGCGAACGTAGCTCCTCAGAAACAAATTCATGCCGTGGCACAGCCGCCATCGCGGCAAGCACGCCTCCATTATTGATGCCCCGGCGGCGCAACTGCTTTTCAATCATTTCTGCACACTGTGCCGCGTGTTCTTTTTTCTCAAGCATGTGTGACCGCCGCTGCATGTCTTTCCCATGCGCCTGTTTTCAATATCTCTTCCATTTGCGCCAGTGTGAAATCGCATTCCTCATCGCGATTGTAGAAGTGCGGCGAGAGGCGTACACCGGCTTTGGGACGGTAGTCGACAAGGATGTTCCGGGCGAGGAGTTCGCGGCACACCTCGTAGGAGTGCGGGCATTCCACCGAAACCGTCCCCGCGCGCTCTTCTGGTTTTTCCGGTGTGTTCACCCGCCAGCCGCGAGTGCGGGCGCCTTCGATGAGCCGCGCGGTCATGCGCTTCGATTTTTCGCGAATTGCCGCAATGCCAACCTTGTTAAGAATGTTCAGTCCAGGCTGGCACGCATAGAGCGCGGGAATGTGCGGAGTACCGTTCAGATAGCGGAATGAATCCTCCCGCGGATCGATGGCGCCGGTTTCGAAAGCAAAGGGGCGGCGGTGCGCGATCCAGCCCGTGAGCGCGGGGCGCAGCTTGGCGCGCAAATCTTCGCGGACGTAGAGGTACGCGACCCCCGGTCCGCCACAGAGCCACTTGAGAACTCCTCCTACCGCAAAATCAACTCCAAGGCCACGCACGTCGAGAGGGATCGTTCCCGCAGCCTGGAAAACATCGAGAATCACGTGCGCGCCGACGCGGTGAGCACGCTCAATAATGGCGCGCGCATCCACAATGTAGGAGCTGCGGAAGAGCACTTGCGAAATTGGCACAAGCAGGGTCGTTTCGTCGATGGCCACAAGAAACTTATCCAGATCAATGCGAATGTCATCCGGAGTCGGAACAACTTCGAGGCGGGCACCGAGCCGCTTCTGCTCATGGTAGAAGTACTGAATCGAAGGAAACTCGAGTTCGACTATCACCACCTTGTTACGAGGTCCGCGAAAATCAAAGCAGGAAGAAATCACCGCTTGGGTTAGCGTCACATTCTGGTGGAGCGAAATCTCGCCTGGGCCCGCTCCGATCAGCGGCGCGATCTGGTCGCCCACACCTACGGCCATTTCCCACCAGCCCTCCTCCCATGCACGAACTCCGCGTTCTGCCCAAGAATCGGCATAGGAGCGCAAGCTCTCGTAGACGCCGCGAGGCATCGCGCCCAGTGAATTGCTGATCATGTATGTGCTGCGGTCCAAGATGGGAAATTCTCCGCGCCACTTCAAGAGCGGATCCATATCGGCTCCCAATTGCGTCACGCCAGATGCTGCGAACCAACTTTAGCCTGTATAATGCAGCCAGAGGTCGTCTGTGGGCAAACGATATATCTTGAGTGAGTATGTCGAACTGGCGATGAGTCAGGCATTGTACGATAAGCTCGAGGATAATACTTTCTCAGGCTATATCCCCTGCTGCCCAGGCGTACTTTCCTTCGCCCCGACGCTCAAAGAATGTGAGGAAGAACTCCGGTCCGCGCTTGAGGATTGGGTTCTTGTCGGCCTCAAACTCCGCCATCGGCTGCCAGTCATCGGGAATATTGACTTGAATAAGGAACCCGCGCGTGAGCCGGTGGATTCCTTGTAAGCGTCGCGAGTTCATTCGCCGTCTGCGAGTTCTAGGTTTCGACGGGCCGTTTTCGGGCGCCCGCCATCAGTTTTTGATTCTAAACGAATACCGTCTGACGATTCCCTCCAACGAAGAATACTCCGTCCCACAACTCCGTATGATGCTTCGCGAGACTGCCATTATTCTGGGCCGCGATATTTCTCTTGTGGAATGGGAGCGATTGTAGCAACTCCTTCTGAGCCGCCCACGGTCGACGTATTCCGATGCGCGCGTGACCACGACCACACCCCATAGCACAAGGTGATAAGGGCCAGCCAGGGTACGCCGGCCACCAAGGTAATGCGAAATCCCGGAACCCACCAAGTTGAGAGCAAAACTGCCATCACTCCTCCAAACCCCAAGAGCGACGCCCAGGGTCCCGGCGGCCCAAGCTGTAGATATGATCTTCCTTGCCGTTCGTGGAACCGGCGGAAGGCCAAGTGAGTCAAGAGCGTCATTAGCCATGCAAAAAGCGCGCCAAACGTGCTGAGTCCAATCATGTAAACGAAAAGAGAATCCTTATAATACTTCGACAAAACCAGCGCCGCAGCCATTCCCCCCGCAGAAGCCAGCACTGCAACCACCGGCATGTTCTTTCTGCTCAAGCGGCCAAGCAACGCGGGAAGATACCCGCCTCGCGCCAGGGAAAAAGCCAACCGCGCAGCGAAATACAAATTGGCTACAGCGCTGGAGAGCGCCGCTGTCAGCACCACAAAATTCATGATGTGGCTCGCCGCAGGGATTCCCACGGTCTGAAAGACGTGTACGAAAGGACTCTCAACGAGTTCGATCTGCGTCCACGGGACAATGCCAACTACTAGTGCGAGCCCGCCAACATAAAACAGCACCAGCACGACGAGTGTCCTGCTCAGAGCCTTCGGAACCGCTACCTTAGGGTCCGCTGCCTCGCCGGCTGTGCTCCCTACCACTTCAATCCCAAAGAAACTGAAGAGTCCCAAAATAATACCCAGCCCAACGCCACTCCACCCATTCGGAAGAAAACCGCCATGCGCTGTATAGTTTGCAAAGCCGACCTTAGGAAATCCCAAGCCCCACAGCAGCGCAGCCCCCAAGATCAAAAAAGCAACGATGGTCACTACCTTGACCATCGACAGCCAGTATTCGAATGTTCCAAGATTTCCCACGCTGCTGCAGTTGATATAGAGAATCACCAGCGAGAACAAGCCAATCCAAATCCACGACGCGGTTTCCGGGAACCAGAACTTGCAATAAATCGATGCGGCCACGACTTCGCTGCCGACTACCACCATCATGCACAGCCAATAAGTCAGGCGAATGGCAAATCCCGCCCACGGATGCAGGTACATCTCCGCGTAAAGTCCGAACGATCCCGCCGCCGGGTGTGCCGCGGTCATCTCCGCCAGCGCCCACATCATCGTCACCGCGATACAGGCTCCCCCAACAAAACTCAGGATGACCGCAGGCCCCGCCAGCTTCACGGAAATGGCGCTGCCTAGAAAAAGGCCCGTTCCGATCGTGCTTCCCAGGCCGATCATGGCAAGTTGCCCCGGCGTCAGATTGCGCTGCAGGCCCGCCTCGCGCTCGATGGCTTCAGCGCGTTCAGGCGCCCCAGGGAGCGCGCCGCCCTGCATTTCCGTTTTGTTCATGGCGAGGCATCGTAGCAGAAATTCGCTACCTGTACCCGGACCTGAACCCCGGGCCAGTGGATAGCGCGGCACAACTGTCCTGCGATGTTGTCGCGCTGCTCCAAGGCGCTTTCTAAAATCGTTGGCGTGGCGGGAACCTAAGCAGAGCAGCCACGGAGGCAGTCATGAAAGCGGTCCTTGCGCTGGTCATTATTTACGTCGGAACTTTTTTTCTGGTGATTCAGGGAGCATCGCAGAACGCCGTGCAAGCGTCGCCGCAAGGCCAGGCCGCCGCACAAAACAGCTCTGCCTCTTCTCAGGCCCATTCCTCAATTGATCCGGCTAAAGAAGCGGACATTCGCTCGCTGATGGAGCTAGTCGGAGCGCGCGACCTTGTGCAAAACGGCGCCAACACAGCCATTGAACAGTCTCGCGAAAAATTACTCTCCACCGTGCCTAACAATGACAAGGGCCAGGCGTTTGTGAACGCGTTCGCCATCAGCTGTCAAAAGAAACTCGACGTTGATCAGGTGACCGATCAACTCGTGGCGATTTACGACAAGCATTTTACAGATGATGAAATCAAGGGGCTTCTGCAGTTTTACGGTTCTCCTCTGGGACAGAAAGTCGCCGCCGAGATGCCAAAGATCGGCCGTGAAACACAGGCTGCAGTTCGCGCCGCGAGCACGAAAGCCGCCAAGGAATCCTTGGCCGAGGTAAGGCTGCAGAATCCGGAGATCGGCCAGTCCGCACGGCTCTGGAATAGTCAGGGCCAAGGGCAGCAGCAACGCCGCGGACAACTGCATGGACAAGTACAACCGCCTCAACAACAGGCCGCGCAACAGCAAGATCCGGAGTAGCCCGAATAGCGCGGTGGAAAGCGCTTCCCGTTTACTGAAAGCGCTTTTTGATTTTTATATCGATTCCAAACGTTCCGTTCTGATCGCGCAACCCGACAATAGAGACATTGCGGTCCACGTTGTATTCCACCTGAATGACCTGCTGTTGTGTCGAGCTGACATTCGAAACATATGTGATGGTGAGGTTGCGCGTAATCTGTTGTTCGACCGTAATGCGCGACGCCGCGCTTTGTTGGGATCCTGTCGAGCCCACTCCCGCCAGGCCCGGATCAACTCGAAATCGTGTTATCCCAAACAGCCGTTCCAGACGTCCGCCCAGTTGGCTCGAAATCGCTTCTGAAAGAATCGCCGAGGCCCCTGCCGTTCCGCTCTGAGAGGTGCCGCCGCTGCGCGCTGTCGCCTCAGAGCTGGTTTGCCCCAGCGCCAGCAAGGTCACGATGTCGTTTGCCGGAAGAGGCGGGTCGGAGCGGTATGCCAGCGTGAGCTTGCTGGCTGGACCGTTGAAATTCAACGTGATCTCATACTGCTGGATCGTTGTGCTTGCTTCCACGTTCAATATTGGGTCTAGCCGGAAGGGATTTGAAAAGTTCAAATCTCCGCGGGTGACTCGGTACCGGTTCCCCGCAAAATACAAATCACCGGACAGGATGTGGATGTGTCCGAGGAGAATCGGATGCTCCCAAGTGCCCCGCACGCGAAGATTGGCGTCAGCTTGCAGCTGTGCCCCGGGCCACTCCATGCGAGCATCGGGCGCCGACAGCGCTTCTATGTCGAACTGCAAATTTCGCAAGTACGGTGAACTGGTGGTTGGGCTTGTGATGCCTTCCTTTGCCGACACCAGCAGGCTCGCAACTTCGAGACCTTGTGTAAGAGTTACACGCTCGATTATAACTCTTCCGGAGAGTAGACCCGCCGTCGGCGTGCCGGTCAGCCTCAGCGAACCTCCCACAAGCCAGCTCATGCCCTCCGGGTAGCGAATGCGCACGCGATCGGTTCGCACGTTGATGTCGTAGCGAAGCGGAGTCTCCGAATAGTTCACGCTGCCGGAAAGATGCAGCGTGCCTCCGCCTGACTCCGCGCTCATATTCTCAAGGTACAGGCGCGTCGCGTCGAACACCACGTCGCCCGTGATGCCGCTGAGTCCGGTTGGAAAATCCTTAGCCCGAGCGAAGGCGTTTTCGATGTGTACCCGGCCCGTGATCCGCGGCCGGTCCAGCGTCCCTTCAAAGGAGGCATTGATTTGTGCGGGGCCACGTGTGTCGATATCAGACACAAAACCGCTGAGAAGTCGCAGGTCCAGAGCTCCATTGAGGCGCAAGCTCACGGCGCGGCGCCCGGCAAATTGAACCGAACCGGCAATCTGCAAATTGGTGTCCGTTCCCCGCAGAGTTACCGGGTCGATCTCCAGGCTGTTTTTTGTCGATCGAAAGTGTACCCGGCCAGTGTTTTCCAGCCGCACGTTGGCGTAATTCATTGCCAGGCGCGAGAAGTTCGCATCCACAATGATGTTCTCCGGCTGCTTAAGCGAACCATTTATCGAGATGTCGCCATCGGCGTTCGCATGGCCGCTAAACTCTTTCAGGTGGAATGCGGTGAGCAGAAAGGGGTCCAGGTCAATATTCTTGATCGAGGCCTTCCCGCTCAACGGATACGGATCGCCAAGTCCGAGTGTGTAGCCGCCGGAAATCTCTCCTGTGGTCATTGCCGAGCCCAATTCCAGATGTGCCGTTCGTCCGTCCGAAGTCAGCTTGCCGTCGAAACTTCCAATAACCACCTGGCCAACTCGAAGGTCCACCACCCGGAAGGCGCCCTCGCCCTGGGGCGTTCTTATCGGGCCATTGGCTCTCAGCCGGAAGCTCACCTGCCCTCCCACCGGAAAGCGTGCCATTTGCAATTTTTCAAGATTCTCCAAGGGAAGAGCTGCGCCTACGAGGTCAGCGGAAATCGTCTCATCCTGGTAGCGGTAACCAGCCGATCCGGTGATAATTCCCGCGCCGCGCCCACTTTCCTTTCCAGGCGGAAAGAACCGCAGTTCCGCGTCCGCGACGCGCACCTCATCCGGCGAAACGTTCAATTGCCCGCGGAGACGATTGAAGGAGAGGCCATACAATTTGCCATCGGCGAGATCGAAAAGGCCGGTAACGCTTGGCTGTGACCGGGTGCCCCGCCCGTGAAACTGCCCTGTCAATGAGCCCTTCACTGGAAGAGCCAGCCCCAGCAATCGTTCGAGACTTTCGGCCGGAACTTTCTCGATATTCGCCTCAGCTGTCCATTCGTTGTGCGGCAGGAAACTCCAATTCGTCAGGGAAAGTGTCCCTTCAATATCTCCTGCCATGTCCCCGCTGCGGCCATGTCCGTGCTCCAGCGCCAGCTCCGACGGCGAGTAGGTCATGTCACCTTCAAGAAAATCGACGAAGACGCCGTCGTATCGCGCGTGCTCTCCACGGAAGTGCCCCTGAAACGCAGGGCCGCTGGCGGGGCCGGCGATCTTGCCATCCCAGCGCACGCTCCCCGATATTTGTTTCGCAGCCTCCGCAGAACCAGGCGCGGCCCCTCGCAAGCCGTCAATGAAATCTTTGTGGGTTTCCAGGGCCCCAGTCTCAAACCGCAAATTCATTGCCGAATTGCGCGGAGCGAGTACGCCGTCGATGGTGCCACGCGACGACGGCGTTTCGAACTCGCCCGAATCGACCGTCAGGATGTTGGGATCGTAACGATAGCGGAATTTCCAGGCAGCGCTTACAGGTTGATGGTGCGCCGCCGCTTGTTCGGGAGTCTCCCACACGGTATTCGCGGAGATCTCAAAGTGTTCGAATGGGCCGCTCCACGTTTCCACCGTATCTGCGGTGATCCGCGCGTCCCAGTGCAGCTCGTCGATGGGGAAGTTTCGGTGCTCGATCGCTGGCAGGACCGCCGCAAGCTTCACGTCCTGCACATGGGTGTCAGCCCGGAATTTCAGCCCGTCGAATCTCATCGTCACGCGCCCGGTTATTCGGCCTCCGAAAGCCTCGGCAAGAAAATCTGGAATTTCGAGACCACCGTTGTCGATTCGATAGCTGCCGCGGCTGGTGAGTCCCTTCGCGTGAAAGATCTCGTACGGAAGCGCGATCTCCTGGCCGGAATAGCTCCCGGTGCCTTTAAACTGGCCGCCGGCGAGGTGGCCTTCCCCTCGTACGTCGACTCGCCCGGTCGGCACCATGGGTTCGCGCAAGGTCTCCCGGAAATCCAACAGATCGACCCAACCGCGGTACCGGAAACTCCATTGTGGATTCGAGAAACCGTTCATTTCCGCCTGCGCATCGAGGTGCGAATGCCCCGCGCTGAACATCCCTTGCTCCAGCGTGAAGCCATCGTGCCAAATAGTGAACTTCGCTGTCAGACCCACTGGCAAGGGTTTGTACCGCTTCGAGGTGAACTGCATGGTGTGCCAGTCAAGGTTGCCGAGATACAAGGGATGCTCCATCGTGCCCCCGGCATCCAGACTGAAGCTCAAATCTCCTCCATGCACGGTGACCGGCGTCTTCGTGTCGTTGTAGAGAAGCCATCCGTCCTCAAGCACCAGCCGCCGGATGCGCAATTCGAACAGCGAGTCGCGCAGCGGTTTGTTTGCGAGAGCTGCCCGCGGGGGCGTGGGTACGTTTGAGTTGCCGTTCTTCTCGACTCGAATGTGTACGTGTGGCTGGCGGATGACGAGCTCGCTCAACGAAACTCTACGCCCCCAGAAGGAATCGATGCGCAGACCTGCCTGCACTTCTTCTGCGGTAAAAAGAGGTTCCGTGCCAGCGGGCTCCCTCCCGTGGATCACTAGCCCCGTTATGCTTGCCCGCATCGTCAACCAACGAATTGACAGGGCTCGCAACTCCACCTTGCCGCCGGTCATCCGCTCCAACCGGCTTACAAGCAGCTGGCTCAACAACGGGTTGCCCGCGCCGCTGCCAAAAAACACGATGACCGCCAAAAGCGCGAGTACCGCCAGCACCCACGGCGTGTGAATGATCCAGTTCCAAATTGGGTGCCGGCCCTGGCGCTTCATTTCGCCGCCTCATCGAGGAACTTTTCAATATGGAGCCGGGCTTTGCTCTCGATGAGCCATTGATCGGCCTGGTCATTGATTCCACGCTGTACCAGTGCTTCCTGGATAAGGTCGCGTGCCGCGTCCGGCGGCGGCGGTTCTTCACCCCGGGCTTTCGCCCGCGGCGCCACCGATTTCTGATAGAACTCGTCAATCGTCTTGGGATCGATCTGCACCCCGGGTCGAAAACGCGAATCCAGATAGTTGCTCAAGTAAAGCTGCCTGGCCACCATATCCCGTATTTCCGCGGCGCTTAGGCCGTTCTGCTTTCTTCTTGCTTCGTACTCCTCCTTTGATGCGAACGATTTCTGGATACGCTCCAGATCGCGGTCAATGTCTGCGTCCGATGGCTGGGGGAAACGCGATACGTTGGCCTCCGTCCGCACGATCCACTGATCGATTAGCCGCTCCAGAATTTGGCTATCCGTTTCCGATTTTCCGTCCAGGAATTGCTGGTAATGGCTGAGCGCCCGGATGTCGCTCAATAGAATGATGTCGTTTTCAATTCGCGCGGCAATACGGTCCACGATCTCCTGTGCCGCCTGCATTCCCGCCACATTCGCTGCTAGTAGCGACAGCAGAAAAACGCGAATTGCCAGCCCGCGCACTAGAAGCTCGACCCCAGATTGAAAAAGATCTGAAAACCGGGGAGTCGCGTGCTTTGCTGGCCCAGCGAGCCAACCTGGCAAGTCTGGTTATTGCTCGGACACGGAATCGGAATCACAAACGACGGGCGATTCAGCTGGTAGCCGAGATCAATGCGTATCGGACCTACAGGAGTCTTGTATCTCAAGCCCAAGCCGACGGTGTGAGCAAAGTAGTTCAGCTCATTCGTGCAATTCGTGTCGCACACCGGCAGATTCGTGGGCCCAAGTTTGAAAGTGGGTGCTGGAAGCATGGAGCGGAACGAGATCCGGCTCAGCCGGCTGTACACGTTCCCGCCGTCATAGAAAATGGCACCCCCAAGGGACGTCCCGACAAACGGCAAGCGCATCGGAAAACGGAATTCCTGGTTGAGCACCAGCATCGCCTGGCCACCCACCGGGAACCCTGTGCAGACATCGCGCGGTCCCGCTTGATTCAGGGCGAAGCCGCGCAGAGACGTTCCGCCACCTGCAAAAAATCGCTCCGGCAGCGGGATAATCGTTGGAGTCGATACTGGTGGCGCTGTCCCGGGGAGGCACTGTGTGGGCGTAGGCGGCGGGAAACTCAGGGAGATTGTGTCGTGATACGGCACCAGGATGCCCAATCGCGTGGATCGCGCAAAGCTGAACCGGCGCTTGATCGGGTAATAGGTGGAATTCTGGAAGAAAAGCCGAAGGAAGCTGGCGCTGGAACCAAAAGTCGTATCCGCATCGCTGAAATCGGCGCTGTTGAAACTGCCCTTCGAGGCGTCGGCAGGATTATCGCGTGAATCGCGGAACCAGGTTACGCCAAATTGCGATACCAGTGTCGGCTGGTTGAAGAGGGGGACTTCTTCGCTCAAAATCTTGAGGTTGGAAACACGCACCTGGCGGAAGGCGTAGCGATACAGCACCGTCGTCAGCGGCGTGATTTGCTCGGTCAATTGTACCGAACCCTCGTAGCGGTCTTCCGTGAACGTATTGATGTCGCGCGTTTTTTCCGCAAACGCCGTTGCTTGGAAGCTGAAATGTGGATTAGCGAAGGCATTCGGCGCCGAATACCCGAGCAGCGTGCGCCCCTGCAAGGTGCTGCCACGCAGTTTGAAGGAAAGCGAGTCTCCGCGCCCGGTAAGATTCAGCTTGCTGAGTTCGAGGATTCCGCGCGGAGCGGCCTCGATCTGCGACCCCGTCGGACTGGACGTACTGGCGAGTCTTTGCACTTCGAATCCCCCGCCATAGGCCAGCGTGTAGCGCTTGGCTTCCTCCACGAGAACGGCGATGTCCTTCTCTGGATTTGTTCCGTTCGGATTCTGAGGCTCGATGGTGACACGATTGAATACCCCCAGATTGTACAGCCGTCTTTGCGATTCAATAACGTCCCCTTCGCGAAGCGGCTCTTTGGCTTTGATGTGCACTTCTCGGCGGATCACTCCCGGGCGCGTGTGCTTGTATCCTCCGATCAGAACGCGCCGCACTCGCGTCTGCGGGCCTTCCTGGATGCGATACACCAGCCGAACGGCGTTGGCCTGCTCAATGGCCGGTTTGGATTCTTTTTCCTTCTGTTCTTTTTTCTCAGTCTCCTTCGGAGAAGGGGCGCTTCGGCTAGCCTCCGCGTTTTGTTCCACTGGACCGGCCGAGACGGGTTCCGCTGTCGCCGTAAAGGTCGCGTCTGGAAATCCTTCATTGAAATACATCGCGAGAATATTGTCCCGGTCCGTCGTTACGCCGAAATCGGAATACGGCTGCCCCCGAGTCGAACCAATCACCACGAGGAGTTCATCCTCCTTGAACGCATGAATCCCTTCGATCGACAGCGAAGCGACGCGCGTCTGCTTCCCCTCCTGGATCTTGAAACTAATAAATACATCGCCCTCTTTGCCTTTGTAATTGTCTTCCACGTGCGCCTCGACCTTGGCATCGAGAAAACCATTTGCCTGGTAGAGGTCGCGCATCGACTGCGCGTCGGAATCCACCAGCCTCCGGCTGAAGCGTCCCGCGGAAGCGAAAGCGCCGCCGAAGATTTGCAGCCGGCTTCGCAGCAATTCGGTGTCGAAGTACTTGTTCCCCGTGATTTCTATCCCCACGAGTTTGTGATGATCGCCCCGCTCCACGGTGTAAGTAATGACCTCTTCTGTGGTCGGGGCTCCGCCGCGAGGGGACTTCCCCTCATGTGTCTCGGTCGTGTAATTCACATCCGCGTCAAAATATCCCTGCCGTTCGAGGCGCTCGCGAATATTGCGTTTGCCTTCTTCCAGAAGGTCTGCGTCAACGGCGCCCTCTTGATAGACGGGAATGAGTTTTTTCAGTTCGCCTCCGGAAAACTTCGCTCCCGTCACGGTTATCTTTACAAGTGGCCCTTCGGTGACCTCCAGGTCAAGAGGGATCGTGTTCTTCGCGGAGTCATAGTTGCCCCGGCGCACCGCCGCTCTCCCGCTGAGATGCCCCTTCTTGACCAGGTACTTCCGTATGCGGTCCGTCCCGCGCTGCAACCGGGCCGACGTGATCGCGCTTCCCGCTCTCATTTTGAAGCGAGAGAGAATTTCCTTGTCGCGATACTCCGTGCCGTTCTTCAGCTGAATCATTCCGACCCGCGCGCGCGGGCCGGATTTTATGTGCACGACAATGTCCATCTGGTGCGTTTCCGGATGCGGCACTGTTTCCGCCGAGACTCCCGTCTGATATAGGCCCTCTTCGCGAAGCGTCTCTCGCAGCCGCTCCAGAGCCTCGTTGAGCGTGGCTTGGCGGTAGGTTTGCCCTAGCGCGATCTGCATCGCCGCCGCTGCCGAGGCGTCGCTGGGCGGCGGGGTCAGCCCTTCGATGCGTACCTCATTGAAGAACAAATTCTCCTTTACGATGAAATCTAATCGCACTCCATCTGTTACAGGAGCCACCACGGCCCGCAGATCCGCGTAATTCCCCGTCCGGTAAAGCGCCCGCAAACTTTCCGCGATTTTTTCCCGATCCAGCGCTTTCCCAGTTTCCACCGCGATTCCAGGGGGCGATTCGGACAAGACTTGGCCATCCTCTTTGACGATTCGAATCGCCACAACCTTCGGTCCTTCTTTCACGCTGCCTGCCGCGGGGGGGTCTTGCGAAGTTTGCCCGCGCGCTGGCGCCGCTCCCGTCAGCAGCGCGAGCGCGGCAAGCCCTCGCAACCCAATGGTCCAGCTCGATTTCATGTTTCCATTCGCTCAGACGAAGGGTAGCACGGCGGCGTTGCCTGCCCTGTCCCCTTTGGCGCTATCATGTAGTTTAACAGGCGCGTCCGTTGCGCTTGCCGGGACCATGCCTTTCGTGAACGATTCTCTCCAGGAAAAATACTCGCGCCAGATGCTTTTCGCCGGGATTGGCCCCGAAGGGCAACAGCAGCTGCTCGCTTCACGCGCGGCCATCGTCGGCTGCGGCGCGATCGGAGCTGCCGCTGCCAATCTTCTCGTTCGCGCCGGCGTCGGCTACCTTAGAATCATTGACCGCGATTTCGTCGAGCCTTCGAACTTGCAGCGTCAGACCCTCTTCGACGAGTCCGATGCCCTCAACGTTCTTCCCAAAGCCGTCGCCGCAGAACGCAAGCTGCGCTCGATCAATTCCTCCGTCGCCATCGAAGGCGTCGTCGCTGATCTAACCCCGCACAACGCAGAATCTCTCCTCGATGGCGTGGAATTGCTCCTCGATGGTACCGACAATTTCGAAACTCGCTTCTTGATTAACGATGTCGCGGTGAAATCTGGACGTCCCTGGATCTACGCGGCCGCCGTTGCCAGTTACGGCCTGACCATGGCCATGCGTCCCGGCGCGACGGCCTGCCTCGCCTGCCTTCTCGAATCCGGCACTGCTACTCAGGGACTCGAGGAGACTTGCGACACCATTGGTGTTATCGGGCCGATCGTCAATCTGATTTCCTCGGTGCAAGTCGCCGAAGCCTTGAAATTCCTCTCCGGCCAACCCGAGGCCCTTCTTGGGCGTTTGTTCTCCTGCGACATCTGGACCGGGCGCATGCAATCCATCGGTGTGGCGCGCCATCCAGAGTGCCGCGCATGCTCACGGCGGGATTTCACCTATCTTTCAGGACAAGTACAGCCCCGTATTACCATGTGCGGTCGTGATTCTGTTCAGATTCACGAACGCGCCCGCGCGCTTGACCTCGGTGCTCTCCACACTCGATTGAAGCCTCTCGCCGATGACGTGCGTCAGAACGATTTTTTGCTCCGCTTCCGCATCGCGCCTTATGAAATGACAATCTTCGCCGACGGGCGCGCCATTCTCAAGGGCACCAAGGACCCCGCCGTGGCGCGCTCTCTCTACGCCAGGTACATTGGCGCCTGACCCTTCAATTCTCTTCCGCTTCGGAGGTGGTAATTCAGCGAGGCAGGTGCCCCGAGCGTCCGAACGAGCTCCGCATGTTCGCACGGTCGAGGTTTTCCCGCAGATTCATCAACGTCAGGAAAGTGCTCAAAATTCGCGCCTTCAGGTCATCCGTCAGGTGTAGTCCGCTGGTGGCCACGCGCGCCAGGCGTTCTCCGTGCTCCGTGATGAACTTCATGATTTCGCGCTGCCGGTCCTGCGGCGCGTTGCCCAATGCCGTCTCGCGTCTCATCTCCGAGCAGCTTGTCTCCAGCGATAGCGTGAAGTGAAGGACGCACAGCCGCTGCTCCGCGAGTGCCGCCGGCGGATCGTTCTTGCATCCCGAGATTTGGCAAGACGTTCCCATGGGGACAAAGAGCTAAAGAATAGGTTACATCTCCCGCGCGCAAAATCCAGTGCGCTTCGCGCGAGTGACGCGAATCTTACATGGCCTGCTTCTTGCGCGTCCCGCGTTCTTGCCTGGCGCTCCCGCACAAAACAATTTGTAAAATCAATTGACAGGAGTATGCAGACGCATGTATAAAAATACAGGAGGCAGGATTCTTGGCTAAGCCATGAATACGCACAAGACATTTCGCCACGGTCAGATCCTCCGCCTGGTCTCGGATCGCCGCATCGCCAATCAGGAAGAGTTGCGCCGCGGGCTGGCTGCGCAAAAACTTCGCGTCACGCAGGCCACGCTTTC
>WNFT01002379.1_pt1 | contig 16113 bp, 9 predicted proteins | sample 5400191 | NCBI WGS metagenome assembly WNFT01 (sample SAMN13153359, study PRJNA577476) | soil metagenome | isolation source: 80 cm saprolite under Madrone tree | place: USA:California | collected 2016-06-14 | reverse complement strand
GAGCACACGGTGATATTTTTGATGAAGAGGAGAAAGAGATGAATCCAGAAGATTGCATTCTATTCAGTGGAGCAGCTAAGGGAGCGGAGGAAGCTTTCGGAATTGCGGCCGAGCGTCACGGCATCGAGGAAGTAAACTTTACGTTTGAGGGGCACGCGGACTTGAGGACCAGAGGCATTCGTGTGCTGACACACGCTGAGTTGAAGCAGGGTGATGTGAGCCTGGCGTATGTGGGGCGCCTGATGAACCGCAAGTTTACCGATACTTCGCTGTTAAGAAAAATTCTTCAAAGCATCTGGCACCAGATCAACAACGGCCAGGAAATCTACGTTGTGGGACACATACTGGAGGACGGCACGGTAAAGGGTGGAACAGGCTGGGGGGCGGAGTTTGCAAAGCTCTGCAATAAACCCCTCTTCGTGTTCGACCAGGACGAAGATCGCTGGTACGGCTGGACGGGTGAGGCGTGGAAAGCGGAATCAACGCCGGCGATCACTCACAAGAGTTTCACAGGAACCGGAACTCGCATCCTCAAAGCGAATGGGGCCAGGGCTATCAACGAGCTGTTCGACCGGTCGTTTAGCGGGTGATTTCGCACGTTGAAGCTGTTCCTTTACTTATGCTTAGGTATGAGACAAAATAGCCGCTTACAACGGATTCATCGTTTCGCTGGAGGACGTGAATGGACTGTCTGAGGCATAGGATTCTTGCGCTCTTTGTGGTCGGCTGCATCACGCTGACTCTATCGAGCGTTCAGACCTCGGCCCGGCAGACGCAACCCGGTGCCTCCCCTGCAGCGTCCTCTGCCAGGGCCGTCTTCGACAAGTACTGCATCACCTGCCATAACCAGAAACTCCACACGGCCGGCCTCGAGCTCGACAGTCTGGACACTGCGAACCCGGTGGCTCATGCGGAGGTGCTGGAAAAAGTTATCGCGAAGCTGCGCGCGGGCTCGATGCCGCCTCCGGGCATGCCGCGCCCCGATACGGCGACGTACCGCGCCGTGGCGGTCGCGCTGGAGCGGGAACTCGACCGTACCTGGGAGGCCAATCCCAATCCGGGCAGGATCGGCGCGGTCCATCGTCTCAATCGCGCGGAATACAACAACGCGATTCGCGACCTGCTCGCAGTCGATCTGGACGTGAAGCCCCTGTTGCCCGGGGACGAAACAGCGGACGGCAGTTTCGACAACTTTGCGGACGCCCTCTCGATTTCGACGGCTCACCTCGAGCGTTATATGTCCGTGGCTCGTCAGGTCACGCGGCTGGCTACAGGTCTGCCTCCTGCCAATCCGGCGCTCGAGACATTCGAAATTCCCCTGCACGTGATCCAGGACGACCGGCAGAGCGAAGATCTGCCGCTCGGCTCTCGCGGGGGAATCGCGATTCGCCACGACTTCCCGGTCAATGGCGAATACCTCATCAAAGTTCGTCTGCAGCGGCAATATCAGGACTACATCAAGGGCATGGGATGGTCCCAGCAGCTCGACGTCCGCCTCGATGGCACGCTGCTAAAGCGGTTTACTGTCGGAGGCAAAGCTGAAGGCAGGCCGGCAGCGGCCAGTTACGCTGGCGACGGCGAGCCCGGCTTTGCAGGCGACGACTCATGGGAAAAGTACATGCAGATCGGCGGAGACGCCGGGCTTGAGATTCGCGTCCCGGTGGAAGCAGGTCCGCACGTCATTGCTGCGTCGTTCGTCAGGGAGCTCTGGGAGCCGGAAGGCCTTCCCCAACCACTGCAAAGGGGCAGGGTCATCACGAACGATCAGGTGTACATGGATTACGCGAACGTGGGCAAGCTGCAAATCGGCGGTCCTTACAAGAACTCAGGACCGGCCACGGACACGCCGAGTCGCCGCGCGATTTTCGTCTGCCAGCCCAAGGTTGCTGCGGAAGAGCGGGCGTGCGCCGCGAAGATCCTTTCAAAAATGGCACGGCTCGCCTATCGCCGGCCCGTGACGAGCCGGGATGTGCAAACCCTCGCTGAATTTTTCGATACCGGCCGCCAAGACGGCGGAAGCTTTGACGCGGGGATTCAATTCGCTCTGGAACGAATGCTCGTCGATCCGGACTTCCTCCTGCGCGTCTATCGCGATCGGGCATCAACACAAGGCACGTATCGGCTGACCGACATCGAGGTGGCTTCGCGCTTGTCGTTCTTCCTGTGGAGCAGCATTCCAGACGATCGCTTGCTCTCGCTGGCCGAAAAGGGACAGCTCTCGGACCCAGTCATTCTCGAAAAGGAAGTGCGGCGAATGCTGGCCGACCCGCGCGCCCTCACGGCACTCGTGGATGATTTCGCGGCCCAGTGGTTGAATCTGCGGCGCGTTCAGGAAGTGGTGGTCGATCCGGAGCGTTATCCCAACTACGACCTCAGCCTGATGCAGGGATTCCAGCAGGAAACGGAAATGTTTGTGGCAAGCACCATACGCGAGGACCGCAGCATCGTGGATCTTTTGAACGCCGACTACACGTTCGTGAATGAACGGCTGGCGCGCCATTATGGAATTCCCGGGATTTATGGCAGCCGCTTCCGCCGAGTCACGCTCCCGAACCACGATCAGCGCGGAGGGTTGCTCGCCGAGGGAGCCCTGCTGGCAACCACATCTTATCCGGATCGCACATCACCGGTCTTGCGTGGCAAATGGCTGCTCAACAATATCTTTGGCTTGCCTATACCGCCGCCTCCTCCGGGAGTAGACACCAACCTCGCGGATAACAAGCCGGGCGCTGCGCCGAAGTCGATACGCGAGCGGCTCGCGCAACACCGGTCCAGCGCTTCCTGCAACGGTTGTCATTCGGTCATCGATCCGCTGGGTTTCGCGCTGGAGAATTTTGACGTCATCGGGGGATGGCGGAGCGTTGACGAATCGGGAAAGCCGGTTGACGCCAGCGGCAGCACTTTGGGCGGCGCCAAGGTTGAGGGACTTTCCGGACTGCGGTCGCTGCTGCTCGATCAGCCCGAGCAATTTCCGCGTACCGTCACCGAAAAACTATTGGCTTATGCTCTCGGTCGAAGAATCGAATACTACGACGAGCCGGCCGTGAGAAAGATTGTCCGCGACGCAGCGGCGCAGAATTACCGCTGGTCCTCGATCATTGTAGGAATTGTGAAGAGCCCGACTTTTTTGATGCGCACACACTCATAACAAGGAGACGCTATGACGTTCCTCTCGAAATCATTGCCGCGACGCACAGTCCTGAAGGGAATGGGTACGGCGATGGCGCTGCCATTCCTGGAGGCGATGCTTCCCGCAGGCCTGGCCGCCCCAAAGCAGCCGGTACGCCGGTTCCTGGCATTCTATACGCCGAACGGAATGGCCATGGAGCACTGGACTCCGAAAGCCGAGGGAACCGCTTTCGAACTCTCACCCATTCTCGAGCCGCTGGCGCCGTATCGAAATCAGACGCTCGTGCTGTCGGGCATCAAAACGAGCTGGAACTATATCCACGCAGGCGCTTCCGGATCGTTTCTCACAGGCACGCCGCGCGGCGGAAAAACCGAAATCGAGATCTTCGCGGACGTATCGATCGACCAGTTGCTCGCGAAGCAATTCGCCAGCGAGACGCAGGTGGCATCGCTCCAGATGTCGATGGATGCTCCGGCCAATGCGGGAGCGTGCACCGGTAACCTGAGTTGCGTCTATACGCATACGCTCTCATGGCGCAGCGCAACGCAGCCGCTGCCGATGGAGTGGAATCCCCGCGCGGTATTCGAGACGCTGTTCGGCGATAGCGGCACCACGGACCGGGCCGCGCGCGAAGCACGCTTGCGGCAGCACAAGAGCATTCTGGATTCAGTGACGGACAAGCTGGCGAGCCTTAAAAAGGATCTCGGATCGCAGGACCTGGCCAAGGTCGATCAATATACGGATGCAGTTCGCGATGTCGAACGGCGCATTCAAAGAGCCGAAGAACAGCGTGACCTCGAGTTGCCGACGATCGAACAGCCTCAGGGTGCGCCTGCGGTTTTTGAAGATCACCTGGCGCTGATGCTGGACCTGCAGCTCCTGGCATTTCAGTCGGATCTCACGCGCGTCATCTCGTTCATGATCGCCAAGGAACAGAGCGCGCGCCCGTATCCCCAAATTGGTGTGCCGGAAGCGCACCATCCGCTGTCCCATCACAACGATATTCCGGAGCTGATCGCGCAAATGTCGAAGATCAACCGCTATCACGTCCAGTTGTTGTCACAGTATTTGTCGAAGCTCCGCGCGACGCCTGACGGCGATGGTTCGCTGCTGGATCACATGATGATCATGTACGGTGCGGGCATTTCCAACAGCCAGCGGCACTCAGGCGAGAATCTGCCGCTTCTGCTCATAGGCGGCGGCAGCGGACGGCTGAAGGGCGGCCGGCATATCAAGTACGCCGACAAACCATCGATCGCCAACCTGCTGGTCACACTGATGGACAAAATGGACGTGCCGGTCGAACACGTGGGCGGCAGCACGGGTAAGCTAGTGATCGATCCGCTCTCGGGGATTTAATCATGAGAAGGAACAGCCGCAGTGAGCACGTAGCCGTGGGCTTTATGCCCGCGTTCAGATTCCGAAAAAAAATTCTCTGTTTGATCTTGAACGCGGGCATAAAGCCCACGGCTACGTGCCTTTTGTTGCTGTTGTCATTATCTGCCGCAGACCGCCCGCCAGTGATAGACGCGGCCAGGAACGGCGACAGGGATGGGTTGCGCGTGCTGCTCCAGAAAGGCGCGAACGCGAACGCAGCCGAAGCGGATGGCAGCACCGCCCTTCACTGGGTGAGCTACCGCGATGACGTCGAAAGCGCCGGCCTGTTGATTCGCGCAGGAGCCAAAATAAACACAGCCAACGATCTTGGCGTCACGCCGCTGTGGACCGCGAGCCAGAACGGAAGCGAGGTTATGGTCCGGCGCCTGTTGGATGCCGGCGCCAATCCGAACGCCGCCCTGCTGGCCGGCGAAACACCCGTCATGGTCGCCGCCCGCTCGGGCTATGCTGCAGTTGTAGAGCAACTGATCGCCAAGGGCGCCAATGTGAACGCGCGTGGTGCACGGAGCCAGACGGCGCTCATGTGGGCGGTCGCGCAGAAGCATCCCGAGGTCGTGAAGGTGCTGCTCGCTCACGGTGCCGATATTCATGCCCGCTCGGAAGTCTGGAGCCAGATCATGGCTGTGCCGCCACACGGCTATCTACCCTACAACCGATCCATCCCGGCCGGAGGTGAAACCGCGTTGATGTTTGCCGCGCGCGAGGGCGACCTGGCTTCGGCAAAGCTCCTCGTGGCTGCCGGCGCCAATGTGAACGATGCCGATGCCTGGGGCGTCAGCGCCACGGCTCTTGCGGCGCACTCGGGTCTTGGAGACGTGGTTGAATTTCTGCTCGATAAAGGCGCCGACCCGAACGCGGCCGGGCCCGGCTTCACCGCTCTGCATGAGGCCATCATGCGCCGCGACGAAAAGATGGTGAACACTCTCCTCGACCACGGCGCGGATGCGAACACTCCACTGCGAACGTGGACGCCTACCCGCCGGTCTTCTGACGACTTCAACTTCGCCCCCGAATTGGTGGGAGCGACGCCGTTCTGGCTGGCCGCGCGTTTCGGCGAAGCGAGCGTCATGCGCCTTCTCGTAAAACATGGCGCCGATCCGCTCTTTGTGCACCATGGCGAGCGTGTGGTGGAAGGGAGAGGCGAGGCATTCGTACACCGCACCGACGTGACGACGGCTCTGATGGCCGCGGCGGGAATGGGTGGCGGCCGGGCCTGGGTTCTACCCGAGCCCAGCGAGCGCGAAGCCCTTGTCCTCGAAGCCGTTAAGGTGGCAGTGGAACTGGGTATCGGCCTGAATGCCGCCACCACCGACGGCCGCACGGCTCTCGATTCCGCGAAGACCCTGAAGTACGACACCGTCGTCAAGTTTCTCCAGGAGAAGGGCGCCCAGCCCGGAACCCTCAAGAAGTAAAGGAAGACTTTCAGCCGCGGATTACGCGAATTACGCGGATGGGCGCTCATCCGCGTAATTCGCGTAATCCGCGGCTTGAACGAATTTCCAGATTTTTCCCTTTCCAGGTTCCCTTAATCCCTTTATAAAGGGGGCCATGAATGACCGGTTCAACGGCCTGTGGCTGGTCGCCCTGATCGCCGTGGCTGAAGTCTTCCACTTCAGTCCTGAGCCTGCCTCCTCCGCACCACCGACCCCGCAAGCCCAGGTCACCGATAAAAAAACGCCTCCGGCGTCGGATCCGTCAATGGCGCTCACAGGCGTCCAGTTACTTCAGGACTACTACGGATCGAAGCCAGGCACGGATCATGTGAATCACCTGCGTATTCTTTTTGCGTCTCTGCCTGATCCCGTCGATGCCCGCGCGGCGTACAAGTTTGATGAAATCCTCGAAGCGTTGCAGGCGGGAGCACAGGATTCCGGGTTTGTGTTGGACCGCTTCTCCGTCGTGTGGCCCCGAAAATCCGATCCACAGGCTGTCAAGGACCTGCATATCGACAGAGAGAAGCCGGGCGTATTGCTGTTCCGGGGCAAAGACAAGAGTGATGAAACCGCGCTCGTCTTTCTGGTCAGCGAAACACCGACTCTGGGAATACATAAGAACGCGCTCACCAATGCCCTGACGCAGGCCGCGAACCTTCTGAAGCCGCTGAACAGGCCGTTCAATGAGGTGCGCTTCGTCGGCCCCAACTTCTCCGGCTCTGCGAAATCGCTTCAACTCGCGCTGACGGACTGGTTCAAGCAGGAACAGAATCGGCCGGCCGTTACCGTACATTTCATTTCAGGGAATGCTACAGGGAGCGGGGCCCGGGAACTTCTGGATTCGGGCGCGGACAAATGGGCGCCCGGCCTGTCTGCGCGATTTCACGGGTTGGTGTGGTCGGACGCGGTCGTACAGAAGGCCGTCGACGACTACCTCCACAACCATCTTGGTGTCGATGAAAAAGAGATCGCGATCCTCGTCGAGTCTGAAAGCGCATACGGACAGGGATTGCTTCACGACCCGGTCCGGGCCGGCTCGTATCGTTTTGCGTTTCCGTTACACATTTCGCAGCTGCGCACGAGCTATGGAGACGATTCGAAACTTCGAATGAATCCGGTGAGCATAGCGGACGATCCAATGCGGGCGGCCCTGGATTTGTCATTCGATGAAGCAGCAGATCCCATCGACATTCCGCTGCCGTATTCTCCGGGTCCGACCGCAAATCTGGCCGAACTGTCTCTGGACAACATCATTTCCGGCCTGAACCGGGAGCACGTGCGGTACGTCGGGCTCTACGCCACCGACAGCCGCGACAAACTCTTTCTCGCGCGGCTGATTCGCTCCCGCTTCCCCACGATGCAATTTTTCACCAACGACAGCGATTTGCTCTACACGCACGCTCATTACGCGCCGGAGATGGCGGGAATGCTGGTGGGATCGACTTATCCGCTGGTCAACCAGACCCAAACGTGGAACCGCACAGATGATACAGTTCGGCAATTCTCCAGCCAGGGTGCCGAAGGAACCTACAACGCGACGCGCGCTGCGTTCACGTTCAAGGAACTTCTCAGCAGCAATGACGACCGATTGCTGGAGGACCCCGCGAAGGAACTCAAGGACTACAAGGATCCTTTCAACGCCGGCAGCACTTCGAACCGCCCTCTTGTTTGGATCAGTGCCGTCGGAAACGAAAGACTGTGGCCGATAAACGTGTATGTGCCGGCGGGTAAAGCGGCGGTCGCACCGGGGGTTGTTGCGAATACGCAACGGTCGCGGACCTTCCTTGCTCTATTCGGTGGCCTTGCCGCATTTTGTCTGCTGGTAAGCGCACTCGTTCTGTCGCCCGCAGCAGGTAAGGTCAGCAGGATGGAACGGGCGCATCGCTTTTTCCTGTGCGCGAATCTTCTGGTCCTGTTCACCATATTGACCGCTCAAGCCTTTTTCGTCTTGCCGGCGAATACGGTTCTCAGGCAGATCGCTGTGTTTGCGGACGTGATGATCGTTTTTCTCCTCGGCCAGGCCGCTATGGAGTCGGCCGTGAAGGGCGTGTGGCGGACAGCCAGGTCGAATCTCGTCCGGCTGCTATGCCTGCCGATTTCTGCTTTGATTCTTTGGGCGGTCCTGGCGTCGCCGCTGGGAATCCACGAAAGCGCGACGCCCTACGAGATTCTGCTGGCGGAGCGCGCAACGCGTCTTGGAAGCGGAATCTCGCCGTTTGTTCCTCTCATCTTTTTGATCGCTGGAGTGTGCGTCTGGATCTATTGCGATTTGAAGCGAGTCGAGTGGCTGCACCATCTGAAAGGTATCAACCCGCTCGGTCCGCCGGTCGGTGCGACGGCCGGCTTCGCGCACCTCTGGACGAGGATCAACCGCACGCTTGCCTGCTGGCATATTGGCCTCGGCCGCCGTTTCGGCGCGGGCGTGATGGCTCTGGTAGCGTCGATCATCGTTGCGTCGGTCGTGCTTGGATTTTTCACGACATTCGAGGGATGGAAATACGATTGGATGCTTCGGATCGTCTTTGCGATGCTTCTCGCCGCGCTAATCGTGTCGGCGACACGATTCTTCCTGATCTGGTACCAGTTTGGCAGGCTTTTACGCCGCCTCTCGTTTCATCCGCTTGCGGAGGCGTTCAAACGCCTCGATCCGAAATTCTCTCGCGGGCTGGGCACTCACTTTTCCGCGGCGCCTCCGACGCTGATGGAGTTGGAGGAGCCGGTCAACATGCTGGCGAGGTTGAAAAGCAACCTGGACCAGGCAGGCCTCAGGCTTCTGGCACATCCGCATCTCGACGCTATTCGCAGTCACCTGAATCGCAACTATCCCAACGTCGAGTGCACGTACCGGCACGAAGTGGATTCGTCGTCGCGAAACACGCTTCGCACGTGGTCGTTCAAAAGCCTGACTCAGATCCTGCTTTGCAAGGAAGCGGCATTCATGTTCAGCAGGCTCGAACCCGAATGGAAATCGCCTGCGGCCGATCCGGCAACGCTGCATTTGTGTGAAGACTTTATCGCGGTAGAGATAGTGGCATTCCTGGATTATGTGTTCCTTCACATGCGCTATCTGCTGGTATGCACCGCTTCCGGCGCCGTCCTGTTGCTGCTTGCTGCAGCGTCGTACCCGTTCTATCTCCAGTACGTCATGATCAACTTTGCGTGGGCGCTCGTCCTGGCGCTGGCGTTCACATACCTCATGATATTTGCGGGAATGTCGAGGAACCCGATCATTGTGGGCGTGGCAAAAGGTCCGGATGGTTCCAACCTCAACCGCCGCGCTTTCGGACAAGTCGTCCTGTTCGGACTGATTCCGATTTTGACTTTCTTTGGATCGAAGTTCCCTTTCCTTGGGCGAATCCTTTTTTCCTGGATGTCTCCGGCGCTCAAGGCGTTCAACTTCTGAAAAACGGGGTCGTAGCCGCGGATTTCACGGATTACGCGGATGGCGCGCCAATTAAATACCATTAACGCGCGCCATCCGCGTAATCCGTGAAATCCGCGGCTACGACCCCATTTTTCTTTCCAGGCTCCGGATCCCCGATGCCCCGGCGACGATCACACGCTGCGCGACACCGGCAAAGATGCCGGAGTCCACAACACCGGTAACGAGCTTCACCTGCTTCTCAAGTGAAGCAGGCTGCTCGACGACTCCATGTTTCCAGTCGAGGATCACATTCCCGTTATCCGAAATGAACCACTGACCGTCTTTCTCGCGAATGCGAGGCTCCCCGCCCCATTCCTTTAACTGAAGAACCACACGAGCAGCGGCGAGAGGAATGACTTCAACAGGGATCACCGTCTTGATCCCGAGCTTGTCCACAAGCTTTGTCTCGTCTACGACAATGACAACGCGCTTCGAGGCATGCGCCACAATCTTTTCGCGGACCAATGCGCCGCCGAGGCCTTTGATGAGATCCAGCGCGGGCGATACCTCGTCGGCTCCATCCACGGTGACGTCAATTACAGGATGCTCTTTGAAGGATGTCAGCGGCACGCCAACTTCCTCGGCAAGGCGGCGCGATTCCTCGGATGTCGGAATGCCGGCGACCTTCAATCCTGCGGCGACCCTTGCGCCCAGCTCGCGTATGAAATGCACAACGGTGGACCCGGTCCCCAAACCGACGATCATCCCGCTGTGGATTTCATCGAGAGCGGCGATCGAGGCCTGTCTTTTGAGTGCATCCGTCATAGAAGTTGCAGAAAGCATTATGCACCGTTACGGTTTGTTGGAGTTAGACGCTTTCCCTTTCCCCTTGCCCTCAGGAAAGCCAGCACGTGCTTTTCATGCTTGCGCAACTTGCCGCCAGGCTTTCGGCGCATGCGCGACGTTCGACGAGGCATCGGAGGAAGAATGTGTCCCTTTAAATAAGCCTCGATGAGCGTAGGGTGAATGTAGTACTTCCGGCACACCGTGCGTGTATTCCCCAGGCGCTTCGCAGTGTGGTCGATGGCGCGGACGACGTTGTGCTCGGCTTCCTTCTTCGTTTTCGCGGGGCCGAACTCGCGCAGATACTCGGCGCAGCTCATGGTGCCGGCCCAGGTCCGGAAGTCCTTCGCGGTGACGTCGGCGCCGGTGGCGTCACGCAGGTAGTCGTTGACATGCTCCGCCTCGACGTCCTGCCGCTTGCCGTTGTCGTCGACGTACTTGAAGAGAATCTCGCCAGGCAGCTCGTGGCAGCGCTGCACGATGCGCGCGATGTGCCTGTCGGTGACGGACACGGCGTGCTCTATTCCGCTCTTGCCGCGGAACTCGAAGCGCAGCTGGGCGCCATCGATCGCGACGTGACGTCTGCGCAGGGTGGTGAGCCCGTACGACTTGTTCTCGCGCGCCAGCTCGTGCGTCCCGACGCGGATGAGGGTGCGCTCCAGCAGCCAGACCACGGTCGCGAGCACTTTGTCGCGGGGGAGTCCCTCGAGGAGAATGTCGCGCTCCACTCGCGTGCGGATCTTCCAGATCACCTCGCCGAACTCGAAGAGGCGCTCGAACTTCGTGACGTCGCGATAAGCGCGGAAACTGGGATGGTAGCGGTACTGCTTGCGCCCGCGCGCGTCGCGCGCAGTGACCTGGAGGTGTCCGTCCTCGTGCGGGCAGATCCAGACGTCGGTCCACGCCGGCGGAATCACGAGGGCGCGGAAGCGGTTGATCGCGTTCCTGGCGACGATGAGGCGGCCGTTGGGGTCGTAGTACGAGAAGCCGCGACCGCTGCGCTTGCGACGGATGCCGGGGAGGATGTCGCTGACGTAGCGCAGCCCCGCCGCGATCGCGGAATCTTCGGGCTCTGAAGTAGCGGTGATTCCCAATGTCATTCCGATGACAATGAACACAGAAGCGGCGTCAGAGCAACGGTGGGCAGCAGCTGCCGGGACGCACCGACTTCGTCGCCCGGAATCAGCATGCTGTACCAGGACGTATCGTACTTGATCTCAGTCTCTGCTATCAACGCGCAACCTCACGCCGGGAAGTGTCGCGCGTGCCAACCCCGTTTCCAGTTAGCGCGACTCCGATAACATTTCAAAGCGAAATCGGAAACACTCTGCCTCCCGCACTTGCCGCAGAAGTGGGAACGTCCACTCGCCCGTGATTATCTCTCGAAGCGGTAGCAAGGCGGTTGAACTGCGCCTGGAGGAAACCTTGACTCGACAGACCGACTAACATAGCATCCGCCTACACCAATCGCGTCTATTGTTTGAGAACGGGTCGAGTCTCGGGCCTGCCGAAGAGGGGACAAATCATATGACACGCGTTCAGCTGTCCGGTTATTCGCTTTGGATCTTGCTGGTGATCGCCGCATTGACAGCGGTCACGCCTTCACTCCTGGGCCAGTCCGCTGGTACCGGGGCGCTCACGGGAACCGTGACCGACGCCAGCGGAGGCGTCGTCCCAGGCGTCACGGTCACCTTGACCAGCACGGACACAAATCAGACCCGTGACACAATCACCCGCGAAGACGGTAGTTACAGGTTTGCCTTGTTGCCGCCCGGCACCTACGGAGTGAGGTTCACCATCGCGGGATTCAAGACCGCGGAGGTTTCCTCGGTGACGGTGCGCGTAACCGAGACACAAGTACTCGACCGGGCTTTGGAAGTCGGCGCGCAGAGCGAGCAGGTGACGGTCGAAGTCCAGACGGAAACTTTGCAGACGGCCACGTCCACGTTGGGGACCACTGTAGGCTCCCAAACCGTCACTCAGCTTCCACTGAGCACTCGCAACTACACGCAGATTCTGGCCCTGTCGGCGGGAACCAATACAACCGCCAACAACGCCACAGCCTTCGGCAAGGGTACGCAGAACATGTCGGTGAATGGCAACGACCCCGGCCAGAACAACTTCCAGATGGATGGCGTCAATGTCACCAATTTCGCCAACAGTGGAAGCGCCAATGATGCGGGCTTGTACGCCGGAGTTGGAATACCAAGTCCAGACGCCCTCCAGGAGTTCAAGGTTCAGACCTCGACCTACGACGCCAGCTACGGGCGGAATCCGGGCGCAAATGTGAACGTCGTTACAAAATCCGGAACGAATCAATTCCACGGAACGGCGTTTGAGTATCTGCGAGACTCGATTTTCAACGCCAATTCCTTCTTCTACAATCGCGACAATCGGGCCAGCGCTACAACGAAGCAGATCTTGAATCAGAACCAGTTCGGCGGCGTCCTGGGCGGTCCTGTCATCAAGAACAAGCTGTTCGCATTCTTCAGCTACCAGGGAACGCGGCAAAAAAACGGAATCGGCTCGCAGGGTTTTTCCAACGCCCTCCTGCCGCCGATTCCTGACGGCGACCGGCGGTCGCCCGGTTTCAAGGCCGCTCTCGGGGCGTCAAACTGTCCGGCGAATCATCCCGGCGATGGTAACTTCAATGCGTTTGGTGGTACGAACGTCGCTTGTGACGGATCGAATATCAATCCAGTGGCGTTGAATATTCTCAACATCAAGCTCGACAACGGCAGCTATTTCTTCCCCAGTTCCGGCACGACGGGTTACCGCCAGATTTCTTTCAGCAGCCCGGCGATCTATAACGGCGATCAAGAGGTGGGCAACTTCGATTACGTGCAGAGCACGAAGCACACTATCTCGGGCCGCTGGTTCTACTCGAAAGATCCTCAGGTGAGTCCTCTGAACGGGCAGCTGCCGGGATCGCCTCTCAAGATATTGTTCTCCAACACCTATGCCGTCCTGAAGGCGACCTCGATTCTGACCAACTCTCTCGTGAACGAAGCTCGCGTGTCCTACCAGCGAAATCTCTCCACACAGAACGCGCCGGCGCCTCCCAATAGCGACAACTCGATTCTGGGAATTACGCCGATGAGCCCCGGTGTCACCAAACCGCCGTCCTTCGCGATTATCGCGGGAGGGTACAGCATCCTGGGAGGAGGAGGTCCTACTTTCAGCGTGACCAATCAGTACCAGGTGGCGGACCAGATTTCGTGGTCCTACGGGAAGCATACGTTCCGGGCGGGGGTCGAGTTGGAGAGAAACGATTGGCCTATTATTTGGTCCGGAGTCCGAGGAGGTCTATCCGTGGGAACGTTCAACGACCTGCTGGTTGGCGGTCCCGGCAACCCGCAGACCGGAACACCGGGCAATATTCAAGCCTGCCTGTTCTGCTCGCGCAGCGCTCCCGAGGGAATCATTCATGGCTACAGCGCGCGTGGCGGGAGTGCTTACTTTCAGGACGATTTCAAGTACAACTCGCGGCTGACGTTGAATCTCGGCGTTCGCTGGGAGTACAACGGAGCGCTTACCGACAAGTATGGGAACCTCACCCAGACCTGGGTTAGCCGGATTCAGGCCGTGCCGATTCCTCCAACCGGACCGACCACCTCGGGGCCCGGCGTAAGCCAGTGGGTCGTACCGAGCAATTACACCAAATTCTATCCGCCGCCGCCGGACGGCATTCTCATCAACTCGAGCAATACACCGCTGCGCAAGCATGTACCGCTGAGCAGTTTCGGACCGCGCCTGGGATTTGCCTACCAGGTATCGAGCAGGCTGGTGCTGCGAGGCGGAGCCGGCATTTTCTATGACCGCGTCGGCGGGGACCGCATCGTGTATTCGGTGGAACAGGGCAATCCCTATGCGGCTACTGTGGACTTTAATCCGCAGAATCAGCAAACGCTGGCAAATCCCTTCCCATCGACACCGGCGCTGGGTACGTTTTCATCGCGCTGGGCCAATTTCGAAACCGGCCAGACCTCGAACTTAAACGTCCCATTCCTGGCCGAAGTCGTACACAACCCGCTAATCCGGCAGTACAACCTGGGCGTGCAGTATCAGTTTGCCCCGAGCTGGGTGTTGGAGGCGGGCTACGTCGGATCCAGCGGTATCAATCTAATGAGCCAGTATCACAACAACAATACTGCGAGACTGGCGAGTCCGGAGCATCCGATCAACGGAATCACCACCAATACGATCGCCAACGTTCCGTTCCGCGTCCCTTACCTGGGTTATCAGGCTGTCGGCGTGCGAGGTACCGAATTCGATGCTGTTTCCAATTACCACAGCTTGCAGGCGACCGTGCGCAAGCAGTTCTCCCGCGGCTTCATGGTGCAGGGCGCCTACACCTGGAGTAAGGACTTGACCAATCTGGCCAACAACCAGACCAACAGCAATAACGCAAACGACCTGTGGCAGCAGTACGGTCCGGCGCAGTTCAGCCGGCCACAGCGCTTCGTGGCCAACTACAGCTACGATCTTCCCTTCGGGAGGCACACCGGCGTAATGGAAAGGCTCCTTGGAGGATGGAATCTATCCGGAGTTACCGTGGTGCAGAACGGTACTCCCATGACGATCGCTGATCCCAGCGCCGGGACGATCTACGGCACCGCAGGCAGCGCCTTCAGCGGATTCGGCCGGGCCCAGATGTGCCCGGGGATGACGTACGCGAACATCGCCACACCTGGTGGAATCGAGCAGCGGCTGGGTGGCGCAAGTGGCGGCCCGGGCTATTTCAACAAAAGCGCGTTTTGCGCGCCGCCCGTTATCGGAAACGGAACGGACTACGGCAATTCGGGGACGGGTATTATTCTCGGCCCCGGCCAGTTCAACTGGGACATCGCTGTTTTGAAACGGATCAGGATCCGGGAGAATCATTCGATCCAGTTCCGCACTGAATTCTTCAACGCCTTCAACCATCCGCAGTTCTCGAATCCGAACTACGGCCCTGGAGCTACATATGCCCTTCCCAACGTGAGGTCGGGGGCCTTCGGGCAGATCACGTCAACCAGCGTCAATCCGCGGGTGATCCAATTCGCGTTGAAATACAGCTTCTAGCCGGCGGATCGAACAACTCAAAACCCGGACGGTCAACGAGGCCTGAGGGTTTAAGACTCTTTCCCCTTTTTGATCCATCGGATGCCGCTGGACTTGGGGTCATAGTCAGTGGGGTCAACGTCAGGTAATGGCTTCCACACGGTCGGCAACTTGCGATGGTTGGGACAATCCGGAAATCGAACACCGACTCCGATGACGATTTCCGCATCACAGCAGATCGTCTTGTAAACGCCAAAACGCTCGCTTACGTCACCATTGCTGGGCATAGCGTCAACCTCCCAGCGAAAACGTAACATCCAGCAAGAAACCCGCCAATCGGGGCTTCCCTGAATTCTGGTCGGTATTTTCCTTAGTTCTGCATTTCGTGAGCACGTTGGCGTGTGGCGAGAACCACTTTGCGTCTGCGCCTTTCGTCTTCGACTCGCTCCGCTCAGTGCGGCATGATGGACCAGGGCACTCCGACAAAAGCGCCGCCGCCATCTGCCAGCGCGTCGACTGTGGCTCGGCTCTTGATTGTCTCCCAATTCATGAACCAGATCAGTGTCTCGCCGGTTGCTTCGTTGTGCCACAGGATATCCGTGAGGCCGTCCCGGTCGAAATCCCCGGTGCCGACAATGTGCCAGGGCATTCCGGCTAACGCCGGCCCGGTATTGTTCTCCAAATACACGGTTGCTCGTCGGGTTATGCGATCCGTGTTCATATACCAGATCTGCGTCTCACCGCTCGCAGCGTTATGCCAGATGATATCGGGTTTGCCGTCTGCGTTCATGTCGTCGGTGGCGACGATGCTCCACGGCAAACCGACGAAGATCATTGGTTGTCCGACCCGACACGGCTGGCTTATCCCACCGGGCTAATGTACGACACGCTCACGGTGACGG
>WNFT01008552.1_pt1 | contig 16122 bp, 12 predicted proteins | sample 5400191 | NCBI WGS metagenome assembly WNFT01 (sample SAMN13153359, study PRJNA577476) | soil metagenome | isolation source: 80 cm saprolite under Madrone tree | place: USA:California | collected 2016-06-14 | reverse complement strand
ATGGACCGCGGCGAGCTTGACGGCGTCGTGCTGGAAGCCGCCAACGGCTACGAGCTTGAGGAATTGGGCCGCACCCGCAACCTCATCCTGTTCGGCGACATCGTCAAACACTTCTATACCCATGTGATCTTCGCCACCGACGAGATAGTGGACAAGCGGCCGGCCTTGCTGCAGCGCTTTTTGCGGAGCTGGTTCAAGACGGTTGCTTTCATGAAGGCGAACCGCGAATTCACGGTGAAATCCGAGCAGCGTACGCTCGATGTGCGGCAAAGCGTGGTGGAAAAAATCTACGATGCCCAGATGGCCGGCTTCTCCCTCGACGGCGCCTGGGACCCGGAGGCGATCGACGTCATCCGGTCCTCTCTCAAGGAGCTGGGCATCCTGCCGGCGATTCCCGAGGCGAAGGCGCTCTATACCGACAGGTTCGTGCCGGTGCGGTTTTGAACATCGTCGGCATCGACATCGGCGGCACCTTTACGGACCTCGTCGGCTATCAGAACGGCGCCATCGTCACCGCTAAGACACTGACGGTGCCGGCCGACCCGACGGTCGGAGCCGAGACGGCGCTGCACCTCGCCGGCTGCGATGTGCCGGGGATCCGCGAGCTGCTGCACGGCTCGACCATTGCGATCAACACCGTGCTGGAACGCAGCGGAGCAGTGACGGCGCTTATCACCACCGAAGGCTTTCGCGATGTCTATGCGCTCGGGCGCGGCAATCGTCCGGACGCCTTCAATCTCGACTTCCATCGGCCGCGTCCGCTGGTGCCGCGCGATCTTACCTTCGAGGTGGGCGAGCGGATGAATGCGGCGGGCGAGGCGCTGCGCCCGATCGACCCCGATGCCGTCGCGGCGTTGGGGCGTCGGCTCGAGGCGCTCGGTGTCGAGGCGGTCGCGATCTCTTTCCTGCATTCCTATGCCAACCCGGCGCATGAGATCGCGGCCGGCGAAGTGTTGCGGCGCCGGTATCCGCAAATCTTCGTCACCACCAGCCACGAAATCTTGCGCGAGTTTCGCGAATACGAGCGCACCTCGACGACGGCGCTCAATGCGTTTGTCGGGCCGCGCGTTGCCAAATACCTGAAGCGATTCGAAGACTTCGCACGCGTAGCGAAATTCTCCGGCCAGATCGCCATCATGCGCTCAAACGGCGGCACCATGTCGATCGGCGAGGCGAGGCGTCAGCCCGTTGCCATGATGGAATCGGGGCCCGTGGCCGGCATGATCGGCGCCGCGCATCTGGCGCGGCTCCTTGGTATCAAACAGGCCATCGGCTTCGACATGGGCGGCACCACCGCCAAGACCGCACTCATCAACGACGGCGTGCTGCCGATCGAGGAGGGCTATGTGATCGGCGATGCTTTTACCGGACAGCCGATGCAGCTTCCGGTGGTCGACATCGTCGAGGTCGGCGCCGGCGGCGGCTCGATCGCCTGGATCGACGACAGCGGCGGCCTGCACGTGGGCCCGGTCTCGGCCGGCGCGGACCCGGGGCCGGTGTGCTACGGGCGGGGAGGCGAGCAACCGACGGTGACCGACGCCGACCTTTTGCTGGGGCGCCTCAACGGCAATCGCTTCCTCGGCGGCGGCATGGCGCTCGACGCCGCCGGCGCCGCCGCGGCGTTGGCCAAGCTCGGCGGTCGAGTGGGGCTTGATGCGTTGACCGCAGCGCTCGGCATCGCGACGATCGCGGACGGCGCGATGTCGCTTGCGGTGCGGGCGGTGTCGGTCAATCGCGGCGTCGATCCGCGCGATACCGCGTTGATTGCGTTTGGCGGGGCAGGGCCGCTCCACGCGGTCGCCATCGCGCGCGAAATCTCAATTCCGCGGGTCATCATCCCGAAGCTGCCGGGCAATTTTTCTGCCCTCGGGATGCTGATGGCAGAGTGGCGGCAGGATTTCGTGCGCACGCTGATCGGTGAGCTTGATCGCCTTGAGCCTGCCCAGGTGGCGCAGGCCTTTGCGGATCTGCGCGATGCCGGGGCAGCGGCGCTCAAGCGCGACGGCCTTGCGGGCGGAACGTTCAACTTCGCGGCCGATCTGCGCTATCGCGGCCAGGAGCACACCATCGCGGTTGCGGTCGGGAGCCCCGACGATCTCGCCGGCGCCACGACGGAGACCAGGCAGCGCTTCAATGCCCAACATGACAGCCGCTACGGCCACGCGGCGCCCGATCAGTCGATTGAGATCGTCAATCTACGCCTGGCGGTGACGATGGCGCGCATCGATGATGCGATTTCGCGCTGGCTCAGCACGCCTTGGCAGGCCGGGCCAGGCGCACCGGCGGAGCGCCGCGACGTCGTGTTCAGCGATCCGGCGCGGCCGGTCGAAGCGAGTATCTTGTGGCGGCCCGGCCTTTCTGCCGGCACGAAGATCGGCGGTCCGGCTGTGATCGAGGAGCCGAACTCGACAACGTTCGTGCCGCCGGGAGACCATGCGGTGATTGACCCGTGGGGCAATGTCGTGATCACAGTGTCAGTGTGAGCATCTTGACCGATGAGCTGGTCCAGAATCGCCGAGACGAAATGCGAGCCAGAGAATGACAGTCGTCATCAACACAAGAACTGTCATCGCCCGGCTTGACCGGGCGATCCAGTACCCACTGATCTCATTGGCGACGCACGACGCTTCATTATTCGAGACCGGGAGTACTGGATCGCCCGGTCAAGCCGGGCGATGACAGCCATGAGCGTGGGCGAAACGTTAGACCCCAAAGCGGGCGCCAATCAGTCGATCAACCCCGTCACGGTCGAAGTGGTGCGCAACGCCGTCAACGCCTATGCGGACGAGATGGCGACCGCGCTGTGCAAGTCCGCCTACAACATGATGATCTATGAGGTGCGGGACTTCTGCTGCGGGCTGATCGACACGCAAGGCCGTATGATCTCGCAGAACCGCGGCGGGCTGCCGATCTTCCTCGCCGATCTCGGCATTGCGGTGAAGGACGGCATCGAGCGCTACGGGCTCACCGGCTTTGCGCCGGGCGACGTCATCATCATGAACCACGGGCTCGTTTGCGGCCAGCATCTCAACAATGTGGTGATCTACGCGCCGTGCTTTCACGATGGCCGGGTGGTGGCGTTTGCGGCGAGCCGCGCCCATTGGGTTGACATCGGCGGCAGCCGGGTCGGCTTCGGCTCAGTGGAGACGACGGAAATCTACCAGGAGGGCCTGCAGTTCCGCTCGCTCAAGATCTACGAGGCGGGCAAGCGCAACGAGACGCTGTGGCAGATCATCCACGACAATGTGCGTTTTGCCGATGCGGCGCTGGGCGATCTGCGGGCGCAGATCGCGGCCTGCCAGCTCGGCAATCGCCGCTACGGCGAGTTGCTGGCGCGATACGGCAGCGATGCGGTCACGGCCGCGATTGCGACGATCTGGGACAATACCGAGCGCGAGGCGCGGGCTTTCATCGCGAAAGTGCCGGACGGCGTCTACGAGGCTGAAAGCTTCCTCGACAATGACGGCCGCACCCTCGACGTGAAACTGCGCATCAGGGTCCGCATCGTCATCGACGGCTCCCGCATGGTGGTGGACTTCTCCGGCATGAATGACCAGGTGCCGGGGCCGACCAATTCCGGCTACTCCGGCGGCCTTGCGGCGGCCCGCGTCGCCTTCAAGTGTCTCACCCTGCCGCATGCCCCCGTCAACGAGGGCTGCTTCCGGCCGCTGGAAATCATTCTGCCGGAAGGCAAGCTCCTCAATGCCAAGCCGCCGGCCGCGCTCGGGCTGTGGAGCATTCCGCTGCCGACCGTGATCGACACCATCCTCAAGGCGCTGGCGCCGGCGCTGCCGGACCGCATTCCGGCCGCCCATAAGGGCGACATGGGAGGCTGCTCGTTCTCGGGTTTCCGCCCCGACGGCCGGCGTTTCCTGCTGATGAACATCTTCGGCGGCGGCTGGGGCGGGCGGCCGCGGGAGGACGGCGAATCAGCCTCGGTGTCGATCTGCCAGGGCGATGTGCGCAATGCGCCGGTCGAGCTGCAAGAAATGCAATATCCGTTCCTGATCGAGCGCTTCGCGCTGCGCCAGGACTCCGGCGGCGCCGGCCGCCATCGCGGCGGGCTCGGCGTCGAGTTGACGTATCAGGCGCTCGGCAAGACTCTCACCAACGTGAACTGCGAACGCACCAAGGATCCGCCGTGGGGGCTCAACGGCGGCAAGCCGGGCGCCGTCAATGAAGCTGTTTTAGTACGCCGCGACGGCGCCGAACAAAAGCTCCTCAAGGCGACAAGCGTGCCGATGGCGCCGGGCGACCGCCTCATCTTCCGCACCGCCGGTGGCGGCGGCTGGGGCGACCCGCGCCTGCGCGACCGCCGCGAGATCGCGGACGACGTTGCGAAGGGGTATGTGTCGCCGCAGGCGGCGCGGAGTGATTATGGGTATGACGGCCGATAACACCCCCCTCGCCATCGTCCGCCGCCATCGGCTGCTCGCCGTGATGGCGGCGGCCGGCATCGACGAGATCGTCGTCTACGGCAATGGCTGGCAGGGCGACTACCTGCGCTACGTATCGGATTTCGGCATTCTGGAGGGCCACGGCATCGCGGTGGTCGCGGCGGACGGCGCGACCGAGCTTTTCCTCGACAGCGCGACCGACGCGGAACGCGCCGAGGCGGAAGCGCCGGGCGTCGCGGTGCGGCTTTGCGGCGACATCGCCCGCACCGTGGGAGCACGCCTCGATCGCGTCGCCAATCATCGGCTTGCGGCGGCGCCGCGCCGGTTTCTTCCCGCGTGGCTCGCCGCCGCGGCGCGTAGCTTCACGATGGACGACGGCACGGCGCTGCTTGACCGGCTCTTGATGCACAAGCTGCCGGCCGAAATCGATGCAATCAGGCGCGCGGCGAAGATCGCGGACGATGCCTATGGGGAATTCATCAAGGCCGTGAAGCCCGGCCGCCAGCAGTACGAGATCGTCGCCGACCTCGAAGCCTATCTGCGGCGGCGCGGCTGCCCGGACAATTTCATGATCATCGGTTCCGGCGGCAAGGATGTATTCGGCATGACGCCGCCGTCGGAGCGGCGGATTGCGGCGGGTGATCTCGTTACCACCGAGCTGACGCCTGCGGTCGAGGGGTATTACGTCCAGATCTGCCGCACGCTGGTGGCGGGCAAGGCCACCGCCGCACAGGCAGGCGCATTTGCGATCTATCGCGAAGCCCTGGAGGCCGGCATCGCAGCGGTGAAGCCGGGCGCGACCGCGGCCGACGTGGCGCGCGCCGAGAACGACGTGTTCCGCAAGTTCGGCTTTGGCGACTATGTCACCAGCAAATACACGCGGGTGCGCGGCCACGGCATCGGGCTGTTCTGCGATTCCAAGCCCCATATCCTGGAGGATGTCGACACTGCGCTGGAGCCCGGTATGGCGCTGATCGTCCATCCCAACACCTATCACCCCGAGGTGGGCTACCTGGTGCTCGGCGACGCCGTAGTGGTGACGGAAACCGGCGTCGAGGTCCTGTGCGGTACGCCGCGCGAGCTTTTCGAAGTGCCGGCATGATGCGGGAGATCATTTAAGCCATGCGCCGCGGCCTGATTGCCCGCTCCAAGACCGAGCTGCCAGATGCCGTATTCGATGCGCGGCTTGAACGGCTGCGCGCAGCGATGCGGGACCTCGACGCGCTCCTGGTCTACACCAACAACACCCGGCCGGCCGCGGTGTCGTGGCTCACCGGCTTTATCCCTTACTGGTCGGAAGCGATGCTGGTGGTGCCGCGCAACGGACTGCCTGGTCTCGTCGTCGCTCTGACGTTTCGCGTCAAGCCGTGGATCGAGCGGACGAGCCGCGTCGCCGCGGTGATCCACGCTCCGCGCGTCGGCATCGAGGCGGCGCGCCTGATCGCCGGCCGCAAGGCCGATGCGGCGGTCGGCGTCGTCGATTTCGACCACCTTCCGCTCGGCATCGCCGACGATCTCGGCGAGGCCGGGCCGCGGCTTGCCATTTCCGACGCCAGCGATCTGTTCGCCTTGGTGCGCGCGCCCGCCGATCCCGCGGAGATCATGCTGACCGCACGAGCCTCCTCGATTGCCGCCACCGCGCTGTCGCGGATCGGGCAGCGCGACAGTGCCGGCGACGTCGTGGCGGCGGTGGAGGCGGATGCGCGCCGCCATGGCGCCGAAGAGGTCTATGTGGCGATGGCGCCCGACCTTGCGCGCGACCAGCGGCTCCTGCGCGTAGAGGGCGAGCCCGCGCTCGGTCGGCGCTTCGCGGTGCGCGCCAGCGTTGCCTACAAGGGCTGCTGGGTGCGCCGCGTGGTGACGGTCGACCGCGCTGGTGCGGTGTCGGATGACGCGGAAGCCGTTTTCGCCGCCGCCGTCGCCCGTTTACCCAGCGGCTGCGCTTTATCGCAATTCCCCTCCTTTCTCGTGGAGGGATGCCGGATCGCGCAGCCTCTCGAAGCCCTGATGGGCTCCGGCGTTGCAGCGCCGCGTCTACCGGTCGCCGGCACGGTGGTCTCGGTGCAAGCCCGCATCGAGGCCGACGGCCGGCCGGTTCTCCTCGGCGCGCCGGCGCTTATCGGCGCGTCCGGGGAGGCGGCGAGCATTTTTCAGTGAGGGGTCGGCCTTATTTCTTAGGGGAGTGTGCGGCGATTCGTTGGGCCAGGAGCACCAGCGCGGCGCGCGCGGCCGCATCGTCAATGGCAAAGAAGGCCTTCATGAGATCAAGGCCATCGCGGGTAAGTGCGTCCGGCTGAAACGGAACTATGTCCAGGGCAGGCGCCCCTCCGGCTGTTATCGGGGTGCTCCGCGGTCCATTTCCGCCGGCAGGTTGCAACTGCACGACATTACATACATTGCCACTCTCGAGGGGCCTCTCCTCCTCGATCTCGCGACACGACATCCCGGCTTACCTACGTAGAAAAATTACAGGACGAAGATGAGTCAATTTCCACGCGAGCGTCCTATGTCGCGGTTCGCGTGTCAAGTGTCGTTTCAGCCTTGATAGGGCGCATTCCGCCGCCATTCCACGGCTCAAGCCCGCCGATGACAGGCGAGGCCAGATGCTCGGGCGATCCAAGGGACGCACATGTCACAGAATGTGGGCTTGCGTATCACGGCCGAGGGTCGACTTTTCGGTCTCGATTCAGGGGACTGGATGATGCTCGTCGGCGGCTTTGCATTGGTCGCGCTCGTCGTTTTGCTGATCTGACGACGTCACAATGTGATGCACCTCATATTGGGGCACGCTCAATGCAGCTAAGTTTGCTTGGCTCTCTATTATGAGAGCACGGTCCCGGTCTCCCGTCCCCAATTGCCGCGGGAGGCCGGGGCCACTTTGCAGGGCGGGAGGCATAATCGCGTTTCACTGGTAGCGGCGCCTTCTCATCCGGGTCCGCGTTGAACCGGCAAAAATACCGGTGCAGACTACGGTCGCGTCGACGATGAAGTCGCTGAGGGGTGCGTGTCGACCGGGAATCGTCCGCCCGGCACATCGTCGAGGAAACGGGTCGCCCGAGGCGCATTACTGTCCTTTGCCGGCCCCGCTCGCAAATCTGCGTGCCTCCTCGGCGGCGCGGAACAGCGCCTTCGCCTTGTTGATGCATTCCTGCTGCTCGCTGTCTGGATCGGAGTCCGCCACAATGCCGGCGCCGGCCTGCACGTACATCTTGCCGTCCTTGACGAGGGCGGTGCGCAGCACGATGCAACTGTCCATCTCGCCGGCGGCAGAGAAATAGCCGACACAGCCGGCGTAGAGGCCCCGTTTTTCCTTCTCCAGCTCGTCGATGATCTCCATGGCGCGCACCTTCGGGGCGCCCGATACGGTGCCGGCCGGAAACCCTGCGGCAAGCGCGTCGAGGGCGTCGTGGCGGGGGTCGAGCTTGCCCTCCACGTTGGATACGATATGCATCACTTGGCTGTATCGCTCGATGAAGAACTGATCGGTGACCGTGACGGTACCGATGGCGGCGACGCGGCCGACATCGTTGCGCCCGAGATCGAGCAGCATCAGGTGCTCGGCCCGCTCCTTCGGGTCGGCCAGCAGCTCCTCTTCGAGCGCCTTGTCCTCGTGGGGCGTCAGCCCGCGCGGCTTGGTGCCGGCGATCGGCCGGATCGTTACCTTGTCGCCGCGGGTGCGCACCAGAATCTCCGGACTTGAGCCGGCCACCGCAAATCCTCCGTAGTCGAGATAGAACAGGAACGGTGCCGGATTGACCCGGCGCAGCGCCCGATAGAGGGCGAACGGCGGCAGCGTGAACGGCGCTTCGAAGCGCTGTGCCAGAACCACCTGGAAAATGTCCCCGGCCACGATGTATTCCTTTGCCCGCGCCACCATGGCAAGGAACTCCGCCGCCGACGTGTTCGAGGCCGGCGCAATCTTCAGTCCCGCCGCCGCCGAGCCGGCGGGCTCCTTGGCAAGGGGCCTGTCAAGCGCGTCGACCACGGCCGTCAGCCGGTCGACGGCACGGGCCAGCGCGGCCTCTGCCGTTACTCCCTTGGTTGGGCGTGCCGGCGTCACCAGCGTGAGCGTATCGAGCACGGAATCGAAGATGATCACGACGGTGGGCCGCACCAGGACGGCGTCCGGAATCCCGATCGGGTCAGGGTTGGGCGACGGCAGCTCCTCCATGAGCCGGACCATGTCGTAGCTCAGATAGCCGAACACGCCGGCCGCCATGGGCGGCAGGCTGTCCGGCAGCACGAACCGGCTTTCGTTGATGAAGGCGCGCAACGCCGCTAACGGCGGCTCGCCGCAGGGATGGAACGCGTCTTTATCCTGCCGCGCGGCGCGGTTGATCTCGGCTTTATCGCCGCGGGCGCGCCACACCACGTCAGGATCAAGCCCGATGATCGAATAGCGCCCGCGCACCGCTCCGCCCTCGACGGATTCGAGAAGGAAGCTCAGCGGCTTGTCGGCGCCGGTCTTGAGAAAGGCCGAGACCGGCGTCTCAAGGTCGGCCACCAGTGTGGTCCACACGACCTGCGCGGCGCCGCGTGCATAGGTTGCGGCGAACGCGCTGACGGGAGGTTCGATCTGCATGGGAAGGCTACAGCGGATTTGGAGGTGGTTTAAGTCATGCGCCATCGAATCGGTGAAGGCACTCTCCTTGAGTTATGGCCGGGCTTGCCGCGGCCACCCTCCCCGCCGCGTGACGCGGCGGGGTGTCTCGGCGGGAGCATGACGTTGAAAGGTGGATTTCAAGGATTCCATCAGAAGCCACTCTGACTCGGTGCCCGGCCGACGGCCTGGGCGAGGGCGTTCTGATTGATGTCGGTGCCGATATCGCTTTCCAGGCGCGCCACGTACTGGCTCAGGAGATCGTCGTTGTAGGCGTCCTTGAGCTGGTCGATCAGTCGCTTCGCGTCTGCGGAATTCGCATCGAAGGTCGGCACTTTGATGTCGGCGACGCGGAAGACCACACGGTCCGTTGGATTCTGGCCCTCTGCGCTGCCAACCTGGTCCTTCGCGGTGCGGAACACTTCTGTGATGACGCGAGGCGGCAGTTGCGAGCCGCCTTGACGCCGCAGGCCAGATTTAGCCTCGACCATCAGCCCCTCGGCCGCCGCGACCTCCGCAAGCGAGGCGCCGGACTTAAGCTTACTGGTGATTTCTGTGGTCTTGGCATTGACGCGTTTGATGGTCTCGTCCTCGCGAAAGCGCGCCTCGACCCGGTCCTTGACCTCGTCGAGCTTGCGCTCGCGCGACGGCGTCACGTTGACCACGTCGTACCAGACGAATCCGCCGCCCGCGAGGGCAAGCGCCTCGTTCTCGTTGCCGATCTCGGTGTTAAAAGCACTGTTGACCACGTCGACTCCGGCCGGCAGATCGGCGACCGGCCCACCCTCGGGTGTCCGCCCGGAGCGGTCGACCGCATCGATGGTGCGCAGCTTCAGATTGAGCTTCTTGGCGATCTCTTCGAGCTGCGCGCCGCCGCCCTGCTCTTCGTCGATCTTGTCCCTGATCTTGTTCACCTCAGCCTTGGCACGATCGTTGGCGATGTCACGCTTGAGGTCTCCCTCGACGTCGGCGAATGATTTTGTCGAGGCCGGCTCGATCTTGAGCACCCGCAACATCACGGTGCCGAATCGTCCATTGACCGGGCCGCTGATGGCCCCTTCGGCGAGATCGAAGGCCGCACTGGCGACCGTCGGATCGATGACGTCGGCCTTGGTCACGGTGCCGAGATCGACCAACCTATCGGCAATCTCGGGTTCTTTGGCGAGATCGTCAAATGTGAGCCCGGCGGTGACGCGTTCGGACGCGCGCTTGGCGTCCTCCGCATTGGCAAACGAAATCTGCACGATATGCCGACGCTCCGGCGTCTCATAGAGCTTGCGCCGGTCCTGGTAGACGCGCTTGGCCTCTTCGTCGCTGATTTCGATGGTGCCCGCGAGCTCCTGCTGCGATACCGTGATCAGCTGGATCTTGCGATATTCGGGGGCGCGGAACGCGACCTTGCGCTCCTCGAAATAGGCCGCAAGCTGTTCCGGCGTCGGCGCCGGAACATCGCCCACCTTGCTGCCGTCGAGCGTCACGTACTCGATGCCGCGTTCCTCGTCGCGATAGTGATCGATCGCCACCGCCGCGGCCTTAGGCGCCGTCACTCCGGCGCCGACCGCCTCTGCGATCTGGCGGCGCAGCGTGGTCTGGCGCTGCTCGAAAACGAAGCGCTGCTCGGTGTAACCGATATCGCGGATACGCTGGAGGAACGTGGCGTGGTCGAACTCGCCAGTGAAGCCGCGGAACGCCGGATCCGAGGTGATCTGCTTCACCACCTCGGCGTCCGAAATGCCGAGCCGGAATTGGCGCGCGCGCTCGTCGAGCGCCGCGGATGCGATCATCTGGCCGAGCGTTCGCTGCTCGAGGCCGAAGGCCCGCGCCTGGTCCGGCGTGATCGGTCGCCCCAACTGGCGCCCGAGCTGCTGCAACTGTTCGTTGTAGCGCGCGCGGAACTGGTCGATTGAAATCTCGGTGCGGCCGACCTTGGCAACCGTGGAGACGCCGAAACCGCGGAAGATATCCCCGATGCCCCAGATCCCGAAGCTGATGATCAGAAACCCGACCACCGCTGCCATGATGACCTTGCCGAGCCAATTGGAAGAGGCTTTTCGCAGACCTCGAAGCATGAGCGTGTCTTAAGTTTTTCAGTGAATGGAGCGGCCCCCCCTCCTTACCCTTCCCGGCGAGCGGGCAGGGGAGGGAGGCGGTGCCGGGTTCGCCGAAAGCCGACGATTTCAAGGCCGGATAATAGGGAGGTCAGGAGGTTATCGCAACCTCGCGGTGCGCGGCAAAAAAGCGGCGGGAGCGAGGATGATGTGGGGGCTGCTTCCTGGTCGCTATTCCCGGCGGACGGCACGGACAATCCGGTCAGGGGCGCACAGTGCGCATGTAGGGCGACCACCAGGGGTCGCCCTACAGCGGAAAACGTTGCCTTTTTCGACCGGCGATTGACGCGCCTGATTCGCTGCCGAACCCTGGTGCGCGCTAAACACCCGGGCTGGTGAATTGAACTTTCCCTCATCTTTCAGCGAGGTGAGCTCTTTTATCAGGCTACGGCGGAGATCTGCAATCGAAGAGTAGTGAATGCACTTTTGACCTTGCACATCGAAGGGAAGAGAAGTGCCTTCTTTAGCTATCAAAACAGTTGTCCTGTCCATCCCCCAAGCGAAGCCGATCTCAAGAAAAACGTTGGGATTGGCTTCGTTAAGAAGCGCCAAGACGCCGCTCGCCTTTTGCAGTCTCGACGTGATCTGCTTGAGTACGTCGCCGGTATACGCCAGCTCGTCCACGCGCTCGCAAACGAGCCCAGCAGCCTGGCAGGACTCCTGAATTGCGATCTCCCATACATCGCTATGCTCCTTCGCAAAGGGCATTGCGCCGAAGAGCTTGGATGTTCGCTCGCTCTGATCTCCAAAGGACGAAAGACTTTCGTGTGCCGCAACGCTAAGGCCCAAGGAGGTTTGGGTGCCTTGAAGAGGAGCCGGTTTGCTATCCAACGCTGAAGATGGTCCGATGACTTCGGACAGCATCTTCTCGAGTCTCTTCGCTCTGCTGGAGTTCAACTCAACAATTTCGATGCGTTTCAGGCTTTCGGGAAACGTGCCGCTTTCAATCCCATCCAAAAAGCCGCCAACAAGCGAAAGGAACGCCTCTCGCTCATCCAAACCGTAGCCCGGGCCGTGAATGGGCGTGCATAGAACTTCGATGCGCCCCGAACCACGAGCGACCTCTAATGCTCTACGTCCGATAATGCTCTACGTCCGAATGCTCGGATTTGGGGATAGCGAAATTGGCCGATCGGGCCGACGCCAATGTAAAGAACCTTGCTAGCCTCAATGTTCCGTCCGACGAAGAAGACCTCCTCGCCCACGGGCACATTTGAGCTGAAACGGATACGCTCGGAGACAACCTCATCGATACTGTAGAAGCCATCCGCATGTTTCAAAAAAAGGAGGAGATCACAAGGCCTCTCCGTAATGTCATCGTTTACTACGGTCAGTTGAACCATATCCTTCTTCTCTGACAACCAATCCCTGAGATTATTCTATCCCCGGGCTAGAGGGCTCAAGCCTTCCACACCTCGATGGTCAATGCGCGTTTTTGGACCACGCGCCTCGATGCCCACAAAAACATATGGGAGGAAGTTCATAGCCGGCAACCAACGACGGGTGCGGCTGACATGAAGTGGCAATTCGTCCCAGACATCGGAACTAAACAGCGATGGGTCGCATTCCCTTTTCAAAGGCGGAACGATGGTGGATGGCACTAGCCATCGACATGATGAGACATGTACCGCTTTGATCGCGCCCCCCAACACGGAGGCACAGCATCGCGGCGTTCTGTTAACCTGGTCACCACCGGGCGCATCGAGCCGAAAAGCAAATTGATGAAAATTTGCCGACCGTGCGACGCACCAGAACGTGTCACGATGCGGTTTCGACAGGAGGAGCCCTGTGAAGAACGTCATTCGTGGTGCCCAAGCCGGGCAAGGTGGTTCTGTCAATATAGCGTGCGTCAACAAGGCTACTGTTGACTTAGGAGTTCCATTCGACAAGCTCACGGCCACGCTGCAGAAATGCTTTGATAAGCATTTTCTTCCGGTCTGGGGCTATCCGGTCAAGCTATACAACACCGGCGCTCCAAAGCCATCGGACTGGCAATTCATCTACTTCGATGACGCGGACACGGCAGGTGCGCTGGGTTACCATGATCTCACCTATAAAGGACAGCCTATTTCTAAGATCTTCGTCAAGACGACGATCGCCGCAAATGAGCAGGTGAGCGTCACAGCGTGTCACGAGTTGCTCGAAATGGTGATTGATCCGCTCGCAAGCCTATGGGCGGACGGGCCTCACGGCATCGAATATGCTTATGAGATGAGCGACCCTGTTGAGGAGGACACTTTTTTAGTTGACGGAATTGCGATGTCTAATTTCGTGCATCCCTCCTGGTTCGAACGGTTTAAACACCCACCGGGGACGAAATTCGATCATCTCGGCTTGCTCACGGAGCCCTTTAGTATGACGAAGGGCGGCTATGTCATTGTAAAGAAAAATGGCAAGGTTACCGAGGAATTTGGTTCCAAAGCAAAGGAGCATCGGTTCGATAGGGAGAATCGATTCGATCATCGCAGTGAGTACCGTAAACAAAAGGGATTGCTCACGAAGCTATCGTCGGCGGGGCAATCTCTGCGCAAGCGCGAGGCCGAATTGGAACGAGCGGGCGGATAAGCTGCGAGCGCGCCGGCTGACCGCTACGCGACTCAAGGCGAGGCCGGCTCGCGCCACCACGTCTCGGGCAGGTAGCCGGAGAGCGATGTTGCGCGCGGATGGCGGAGCGCGGACCATCGCGCTACCCACTGGGTCGGCAGATGGTAGAGCGGAATGACGTAGATGCCCGACATCAGCACACGATCGAGCGCCCGCACGGCGGCGACGAAGGCGCTGCGCTCGCGCGCGTTCAAGAGCGCGCTGATCATGGCATCCGCGGCAGCGCTGCGCATACCCATGTAATTGCGGGAGCCGGGTGCGTCGGCCGCCGCCGAGCTCCAATAGAGCGCTTGCTCATTGCCGGGCGACAGCGACTGGTCCCAGCGGCTCTGGATCATGTCGAAATCGAAATTGATGCGACGCTGCTCGTACTGCACGGCGTCGGCCGTGCGGATACGCAGTTCGATGCCGGCGCGCTTGAGATTTTGCGAGAACGCGATTGCCAGCCGCTCCTGGTCCCTGTCGGCCACCAGAATCTCGATGGCGAGCGGCTCGTTGGTGTCACGCCGGCGGAGCACCGTTCCTGAGAGCTCGTAGCCGGCCTCGCGCAATAGCGCCAAGGCGCGGCGCAGCGTGTCGCGGTCGCGTCCGGAGCCGTCCGAAACAGGCGGCGACCAGGTGCCGGCGAGCACGTCGTCGCGCACCGCTCCGGGGAACGGCGCCAGCAGGGCGCGCTCGGCCGCATCGGCGGGCCGACCGCGCGCCGACAACTCGCTGTCTTCGAAAAAGCTCGCCGTGCGGCGGTAGCGGCCGAAGAAGAAGCTGCGATTGATCCATTCGAAATCAAACAGCATCGAGATCGCCTCTCGTACCCGCGCGTCCGCAAACATGGCGCGGCGCGTGTTGAACACCAGCGCCCTCGTGATCTTCGGCCAGCCGTAAGCGAACTCCTCCCTCACGACCCGACCGTCGCGCGCGGCCGGAAAGTCGTAACCGGTTTCCCAGCGGCCCGGATCCGTCTCTTCGCGCACATCATAAAGGCCCTTCTTGAACGCCTCGAAATGGCTGCTGGCGTCGCGATAGAAATCGAGCCGCACCGTGTCGAAGTTCCACAAGCCGCGGTTGACCCCGAGATCGCGGCCCCAATAGGCCGGATTGCGGCGCAGCGTCACGCTGCGTCCGGCATCGACCTCGGCCACCACGTAGGGCCCGCTGCCCACCAGCGGGGCGAGCGAGGTTTCCTCAAACCGTTCGGCATCGACAGCATGCTGCGCCAGGATCGGCATGAGGCCGAGGATGAGCGGCATTTCGCGGTCGCCGTCGCCGGCAAGATCGAAGCGGACGATGCGCGGGCTCAGGGCCGTCGCCGCCTTCACCTTGGCGTAATAGTTACGGTGCTTCATGGGGTGGCCGTGATCGCGCAGCAATTGCCACGAGAAAATGACGTCGGCAGCGGTAACCGGCACGCCGTCCGCGAAGGCCGCCCTGGGATTGAGCTCGAAGGTGACATAGCTGCGGTCGGCGTTGGTCTCGATCGAGCGGGCGAGAAGGCCGTAGACCGTGAACGGTTCGTCGTAACCGCGCGTCATCAGGCTTTCGATCACCCATCCGCGGACCTGCGGCTCCGGCAACGGCAGCCCCTTGCCGTTGAACGGATTGAGGCTGTCGAAGGTGCCGAGAATCCCTTGAGTGAACTGGCCGCCCTTCGGCGCATTCGGGTTGACGTAGGGGAACGCCGCAAAGCCCGGCGGCAGTGCCGGCTCCCCATGCATCGCGATCGCATAGTCCGCATTCGCCGCGCAGGGGGTGCCAAGAATGAAGCTGCAGGCAGCGATGAGGGCCGCAAAGGAGGCCGCCCAACCGGACCCACACTTTATCCTCCCCCACTTATGGGGGAGGATAAAGTGGGGGTTGGCACGGCATCGCTCGGACTGGCCACTTTCACTGTGCGGACTCATTTCGAATCGCTCCAACCTCGTCATCTCGGGTACGTCGCCAACTCTGGCGCCGTTTCTCCTTTCACGACAGCGGCGTACATACCGACGTCGGCATCGCGTCGCGGATCCGAATAGTTTTGCCATCGGCCGCAATGCGGACAATGAGTGTCGCCCCCAATCTGAAACAAAGCGCAGCAAATATCGACTGGAAGTAAAGAACTGTGCGCTGCAGCAGAAACTTTGCGCCGAATACTACATGTCGCCTGGCAATATCAACAGAACAACACAAGTCGCGCATAGTTTCCAATCGCCGCGGCGATGTACGCCATCGCGACGACAACGTATTATCAATGGGGAAATGCATTTCTGCTTTGCGCTCGACATGGGCGGCGACCTCCAAAAACGAGGCTTCCGCAAGGCGCGCGATTAGGCTATCAGGCCTGTGGGGAGGCCACGTTCCCGCCGCATTTGACGCAGACACAGCGGGGGGCAAACGACACCCACGTGATCGCGTTGAGGCCGCAACTTGCGAGACA
>WNFT01009922.1_pt1 | contig 16123 bp, 9 predicted proteins | sample 5400191 | NCBI WGS metagenome assembly WNFT01 (sample SAMN13153359, study PRJNA577476) | soil metagenome | isolation source: 80 cm saprolite under Madrone tree | place: USA:California | collected 2016-06-14 | reverse complement strand
ATCCTGGCGCATCCAGACCTGGACCAAACTCTTGTGGTCAGAAAAGGGTCTGGGCAAACGTCTCCCCTTACTGCAGGTTCGACCTATTCGCTTCAGGTATGCGATGTGGCCCGCACCACGGGCAAGTCGGATTGCAGCGTTGCTTCCGACGTGGCGTTGAGCGCGGACTTCTACAAAGGCGACCGCTCCATGCGCGAGTCTGGTTATGACATCTCTTTCCGCTTCGGCCCCTACGGCGCCGGGACACATCACTTCGCCCCGGTCTGCCTCAACAGCCTGCTCTACAAGTCCGAAACGGATCTACAAGAAATTAGCAATATCCTGGGCCGCAAAGCCGACGCGGAGCAATGGCAGCAGCGCGCGGAGAAGCGCAAATCCGAGATGAACAAGTACCTCTGGAATGGCCAGCGCGGCCTCTTTGTGGATTATGACTTCATACAACAGGCGCAATCATCCTACGACTATGTGACTACGTTTTTTCCTCTCTGGGCAGGTGTCGCCACCCCGGAGCAAGCGCAGGCGCTCGTCCGGCATCTCCCCACCTTCGAGCAGCCCGGCGGGCTGGTGATGAGCCCGCGCGCGAGCGGTGGCCAATGGGACTTCCCTTATGCCTGGGCGCCCAATCAGCTCATTGCCGACGTGGGTTTGCGAAAATATGGATTCAACAAGGAAGCCGATCGCGTCTCTTACAAGTTTCTCTCCACGGTCGCGGAAAATTTCCGGCGTGACGGCACCATTCGGGAAAAATACAACGCGGTCACGCGGTCCTCCGAAACCCAGGTGACCGCCGGCTATCACATGAACATCGTGGGTTTTGGCTGGACGAACGGTGTGTTCCTGGAACTATTGCATGACTTGCCCGCCGGCCTTGTGCAGAAGCTCGCCAGCGAACAGGGAACTGACGTCCCTGCGGCGCACTAGACATTGGTGGCTCATCGCCCGGCGGCCCGCAATTTCTCCAATCGAGCTGCGTCGGGAACTGGCATGGCTCCCACCTGGCTAGCCACCCAGGAGCCCCATTGGTTCGCGGCTTCGCTCATCTCTGCCAGCGACGCACCCCGCAAGAAATGATGGACCAAGGCAGCCGTAAATGCGTCCCCGGCTCCCACCGTGTCGGCAACCTTAACTTCAAAGCCGGGATGCTCTATTGCCTCGTTCTCGCCGATCATCAAGCTGCCGCGGGCGCCTCGGGTCACGCACACGAGACGGAGGCCAAACTTCTCCTGCAGCCATTTCGCCGCTGACTTTTCGTCCGCGCTTTCGAATCCGCAGAGTTTTGTTACCACCGGCAGCTCTTCATGATTCAGCTTCACGACGTGGGCAATCCGCATGGAAGCGGATATCAATTCTGCAGTGTGATCGCCCTGGCGCAGGTTTACGTCAAAAACGCACACCGCGGACTTGAACGCCGCTTGAAGAAAGGATTGGATCGTTTCGCGCGACTGTGGAGAGCGCTGTGCCAGCGACCCAAAGCAAACCGCGTCACACCGTTTCGCCAGCGCGCGCCATTCCGAACTCCACTCCAGAAAATCCCAGGCCACCGATTGCTTGATGTCGAATTTCGCTTGTCCGTCCTTATCTATTAAAACTTCGACCTTCCCTGTGGGATGGATTCTGTCCGTCTGGATTTCGTCCGTTTCTCCGCCCAGCTTTTTCACGCACGATACCGCTTCGTGCCCGAGTTCGTCATCACCCACTCGGCTGGCAACCACTCCTCTGTCACCCAACAGGTTTGAGATGTAGGCAAAATTTGCCGGAGCGCCGCCGAGCTTTTTGCCCGCGGGCAACATATCCCACAAAAGTTCGCCGAGTCCGACGACGATGCGGCTATTCATGTTTTGCAATCGCCCCCGCTCAGGGTTTCGCGTTCTGTTGCACCTGCAACTGTTCCGCGAGCTTCAGTTCGCGCTCTGCGTCCTCGGTGCGGCCCAATTCCCGGTAAGCTTGTCCAAGCAAGTGATGAGGTATGGGATTATTGGGATCCATGGCCAGGGCGCGCTGCAAGGCTCGCACCGCGAGGGCGGTCTCTCCTTTCTTCTCCAGCACTTTCCCCATCAGGATGTACGGTCCTGTAGATGTAGCATCCAGCCAGATGGACCTTTGCAATAGCTTCTCCGCCTCATCGTATTTCTGCAAGCGGCTATAGCCGTCCGCCAGCTTGTAGTACGCTGAAGCCTCTCCCGGATTCAGCTCAAGCTCTTTCTGTAACTGTTCGATGGCCTCCGGCACGCGAGACTTATAGAGGTACAGTTCCCCCAGAAGCGCATGCGCCAGCGGCAGTCTGGGATCGAGCTCCACCGCCTTCTTCACGTATTCCTCGGCCACGGGATCATATTCGTGCCGGAACAGCATCCGGGCCGTGAAGAGGTAGCTGGCGGCCGATTCGGCAGGCACGGCAAACATCTTCGCGAAGGCTTTGCGTGCGCCAGGATAATCCTTCGTCTGGATGTAGCAAATCCCGAGAATGTAGGAAGCATCCACATTCGCGCTGGGATACCACGTCTGGACTTTTTCCAGCGGCGCTATGGCCTCTGCAGGCCGCCCAGCCAGGTAATAAGACAATCCCAGCAACTGTACTGCTTCGTTGTCTCCCGGATCTTCCTCCAGCGCCTTCTTGAAGCTCGCGGCCGCCTTCAGGAAATCGTTCTTTCTGTAATAGGCGATGCCGATTTGCCGCACCACTCCGCGCCGCGCCGGGTCCGCCGCAGCGATGCTTTCGAGGAACTTCAGTGCTTCCTCGTTCTTTCCCTGCTGCATTAACAGAGTCGCCTGCCCTAGGCTGGCGTCCGGCGGCGCACCCGCAGCATTTTGTTTCATGGACTCTTCTACGGTCTTCCCTTGCGGAGGCGGCGCCTGTTCGCCCATGCTCAAGCCGAAGGCCAACGAAGCTGCGAGCAGGAATGTAAAACGGAGATTATGCGAGGGCATTCGACTTCACCGGATACGCGTCCCGCCACGATTAGAGCATAAAAAACGGGGAGCCCGTGAGGGCTCCCCGTCGGGGTGGTAGGGTGTCCTTCGTTTTTTGTTAGAAACTCAGCTTGATCCCGTACGTCAACGAGCGCAGCTGCGAATTGGCGGCAATACCACCGATCCTACCGGCAGTCCCGCAGTCCACGCACCCGTCTGGGTTCCCGAGATTCACATGGTTGAATATGTTATAGAACTGGAATTGGAATTGAGCCTTCGCCCTTTCCGTGATGGTAAAGTTCTTGAACAAGGCCAGGTCGGAATCGAAGAACCTCGGACCATGCAACGTGTTGCGTCCAACGTTCCCAAACAGGTCGCATCCAGGCTCACGCCAAGAGCCTCCGGCAAGTTGCGCGGCGCCGTTGCAAACATTACCGGGGGATGTATTAGGCAGGTTGGGGTCGGGCGCAAGTGAGACACCGCCCGTGCCCTGGAACCAGTACCCGGTAGTCGTCCTTGGGTCCCCAGAGCGCGTACCATCCTTAACTGGCCCAACAAGGTCCGGTCGGCAGGGCCCCGTGTCGCTGGACGCGTGGCAGGAACTCAGGCTGGGTGTGAAGGGCAGCCCACTCGAAAAGTTCGTGGTGCCATTCAACTCCCAACCCCCGATGAGCAAATCGCCCGCACGGCCGACGTTTCCGCCCCACTTCTTCCCTTTGCCGAACGGCAGTTGGTAGACTTGAGTGAAGATGAACACGTGGTTGCGATAGTTGCTGTTCGCACCGTAGTTAGCAGCAGGATCGTAGGCGTGCGTTCCCCCATCATCGTCTGCTATAGCGTGCTGAAAAGTATAGTTCGAATTGAAGGACAGGCCGTTCGAGAAACGCTTCTCCACGGTCACCTGCAGGGCGTTGTATTTGTTATTAAAGTCGTTCCCGAAGTAACGGAAGCCCTGCGTCCAGCCGTATTTGGAGAAAAAGGGCCTGCGCAGATTCTGTGCATCGGTTGCGGCCTGACCTGTGAGGTTGGGATCGTAGCCCGCCAACCTCGGATTGTTGAACGGAGCGTCTGGGCCACCGCCGATCGTGTGCGTACCTTTGTTGCCGACATAAGAAACAGTGGCGCTGATCGTTGATGTAACCTGCCGCTGCACAGTGGCGTTCCAGGCATCCACACTCGGCAGCCTGTTATTGAAGGGGCGGACAAAGGCATTGATGCCATTCGGTAGAAGCGCTCGGCCGTTGACCCCGACGCATTGCGCCTTATCGGGTGTGAATACGCCGCCAACTACGCCGGTCGGATCTGTAATGGCGTTGCAGTTGCTCGTGGCTAAGGTGCCTCCGAGCGCTGTCGCCGGATTCACCGAGAACGGCCCGTTCGACAGGAAGAACGCCGTGTTGGAGTCCTGCCCGTTAGTAGTATTTATCTGCTGGCTCGCCAGGACTGGCAAGTTCTGGGTGACGGCATGGCCGAAGATGGTCCCAAATACGCCGATATCATAGCTGCGGCCGTAGCCGAGCCGGACCACGGTCTTCGGGTTCAACTGGTAAGCAATACCCACACGGGGTGCGAAGTGTTTGTAACTCGTGCTCGTATTGCCTCGCAGATCTACCCCTTGTTGGCCGGCGACGCGGACCTCGCCCGTGGCCGGATCAACCCATCCCCCCTGAGCGGTGCCCTTCACGGATTCCGGCCTGTAAATTTCCCAGCGGAGTCCAATATTGACGGTTAGCTTGTTGCTGACGCGCCAGGTGTCCTGGCCAAAGAAGAAAAATCGCGGCTGCGTCTCATAGGCCGTGGTGGAGGCGCTCACGTAGCGGTCGAAGAAGGTCACGTCACCCAGAATAAAGGCTGCCAAACCCTCTCCCCCATCTCCGCCCGGACCTTGCGTCAGGTCCGGAGCAAAATTGAGTTCACCGGCGCGGTGCTGGTCGCTAGGAACCCGTAGGTTGTAGGCATAGCGGATATCCGCTCCGAACTTGAAGCTGTGATTCCCGCGAATCTTGGTCCAGTTATTCACAAACTGGTATTGGTGCTCGCTTTCCGTCAATGGGCAGTTACATTGATTTGCACCCAGGGAGTATCCGAAATTGAAGTCCGGCACGCTGTGGGCACCCTGGATGTGAAAATACGGCATGCCAGAGATGAAGCGTGTCGCGCTCCCGCTGTATAACGGATCCGTATTCAAGTTGGGAATACCCGCGTCTTCCGCAGGCGTGGTGCCTACGCCCCCGGGGGCTGTCTGGACATGGTAGCGCATGTATCCGAATCGGACGTCGGTTAGCAAGGTCGGGCTGAAGGTGTAGTCAAAGCCGGTAGCGAGGCTCTGGTTCCGGACATTGGAGGTCCCGGCAAATTGGCCTCCCGAGTCGACTGGAAGCGCAGGACCGCCGAGGAGCTCCCCGAATAAGCCTGGCCCCGTGCGTAGGAATTTCTGGTAGCTGTAACGTCCGAACACCTGTGTCTTGGAGTTGAGAACATAGTCGGATCGCACATCAAAATTGTCAGAGTTCAAAACGTTGCTGCCCGATCCGAAAAAATTCGGCTGCAAAGGATCGCTCAACGTCGCCCCCACCGGAAACAGACTGAGGAGAGCCTGCGCTTGTAAGGCCCCGAACGGCGACCCCGGCTGAGCACCATTCGCAACGAGGCGCGACGCGGGTATAACGTTTCCGGGGAATTGAGTCCGATTCGTATTCCCCAGCGGGATCGGCTGGCCGTTTGCTAAGACCAAAGTCGAATGAGTGGCATCTGTGGTCTGGTAGGGATCATATATGCGTATACACGGGGCGGTATTGGTTGCGCAGCCCGAAAGGAAAGCGCTAAAGTCGCCGTTTCGCTCTGCTTGAGTCGGGATCCGCGAAGAAGCAGACCCTCCCACGTGCGCCCGCTGGCCCTGGTAATCTCCGAAGACAAAGAGTTTGTTCTTGATGATCGGAGCGCCCAATGTGCCGCCAAACTGGTTCCAGTTTCCGCTGGGTACGCCGGCTGCAGGGCTCTGAAGAAAGGGGTCGCGGGCATAATTCGAGTTCGAACGCTCGAAATCGAATGCCGACCCGTGGATCTCGTTGGTACCCGACTTGGTTTGCGAAGTCACGATGGCGCCGATGGCTTTTCCGAATTCGGCATCGTAATCCTGCGAAGTAATCTTGACTTCGTTGATCGAGTCGAGGTTCGGGTTGATCACGATAATCCCAAGAATCGGATCCTGGTTATCCGTGCCGTCCAGTTCGAAGCCGGTTCCCGCGAAATGCTGTCCGTTCGTCAAAATCTGCCGTGAACCCTGAGGGTTCTCGCTGGCGGCATGTCCCCAGCCCTGGATCTGTGCACCCGGCGACAACAACTGAAACGTCGTGAAATTCCGGTTGAATATCGGGACGCTCTCAACCTGTTGCGTCGAGAAGATAGTCGCCACGTCGGTTTTATCAGTCTGAAGCTGCGGAATTTCTCCAGTAACTTCAATCGTCTGAGTTACAGCACCGACCTGCAACACCGCATCGGCACGCACGGATGTGTCTGCGTCAACGCGAACACTTGTAATATCGTAGGCTTTGAATCCGGGTGCCTCAATGTGGACTTTGTACGTGTCCGGAATCAGGTGCGTCACTGAGAAGTTGCCGCTCTCGTTCGTCGTGGCTTCTTCCAGCGTGCCCTTTGCGGTATTAGTCAGCGTAACCTTCGCGCCGGCTACTGCGTTCCCCTGTGGGTCCGTCACGGTTCCTACGAGGTTCCCGTAAACCGCCTGCCCCAGAGCCGTGCTCGCGCCAAACCCCAGCGCCAGGCAAAGAACCAGAATCCACGCCAAAATCGCTTGCTTTTTCATTACACCCCTCCTGAGAACCCCAAAGTATTCGAAATTCTATGCAGCCGCACGCTACGGAAAGAAGAAGCTTGCGAATCTCGTCGGTTTCTTGGAACACCTACCGTCCACGCCTGAACCAATAGGTACGTCGCCAAGCGCTTCTCAAAATGAAATTATGGATTAGACGGCAACCTGCCAAACCGGCCCGCTCCGTAACGAACAGCCCCCAAACTCCTCGACCTTCGTCACAACAACGCAGCATGAAATGCTAACGCCCCCGATAGCCCGCCCTCCCAGAAGGAGTTGGCAAAGAGACGTCCGTGCACCCAAATCAGGCGCGTCCATGAATTTGTGATGCTTTGTATCAGTTTCTTGCGTAACGTGGGAAGTGTCTCTGGGTCTGATACGGTGACTTGAGTTAAAGTGTAACCTGACAAAGAGATGCGAGGTGCGTTACGTTGGTGTTACAATGCTGTCGCGCTCCTGCTTGTGGAGCATCGCATGACGGATCGAGCCCAACAACTCGCGCACCTCGAAAAGCTGCTCAGCAGCCGTACTCTCCACGGCTCGGAGTCTCTCTGCAAGCTTCTCCAGTACCTGGCGAATCATTCCTTTGAACATCCCGGAGTCTCTCCCAAGGAGTACCAAATTGCGACCGAGGTCTTCGGTCGCCAGAAGGATTTCGATCCCCATCTGGATTCAATGGTGCGGGTCCAGGCGGGCCGTCTTCGTTCAAAATTGGCCGAGTACTACGCTTCCGAGGGGGTTGACGACCATCTCGCTCTGGAAATGCCCAAGGGTGGCTATGGTCTCGCTTTTCATCAGAGGACTCGCGGCGCGGGGCGGAACCACTCGGAAACTCCTCACGAGACCCCAAACGACTCGGAGACTACTGGGCGGACCTCTCGTTTGTGGATCGTCGCACCGGTTGCTTTTCACGTTTTCTGGAAGGGCTTTCTCACCGGTCCTCAAGAGCCCTGGGTCATCTTCAGCAACGCAGCCTTCGTCGGACGACCGTATATCGGCATGCGCTACTACAATCGGACCAGGGATTCCGGCGCGGTGATTACGGATCACTACACCGGAGTCGGCGAGGTGCTCGCGGTGCATGCCCTCGACACTGTCTTGGCGGGGCTTCATCAACCAATTCGCGTGAAGCGCGGCAGTTTGTTTTCCCTCGACGACGCCAAAAACAACGATCTTATTTTCATTGGCTCGCCTTCGGAGAATCTCACGCTCCTGGAACTCCCAAACACCCAGGAATTCACCTTTAAGCAGCTCACCTCGGGGCCACGCACCGGCACCATGGAGATCATCAATCTTCATCCAGGATCCGGCGAGCCGAAGGAGTTTCTGCCATCTCCGCCGGACGAGCCTTTGTCGGAAGACTATTCCATCATCGCGCTGAAGCGAGGATTGAATCCCGCGCATTCGGTCCTGATTCTGGCGGGCGCCACCACAATCGGCACGCAAGCCGCCGTCGAATACGTCTGCCAGCAAAATTCTTTGGAAGAGTTGCTCTTGCGGCTCTCCGTTTCGAACTCAGGCGAGCTGAAACCGTTCGAAGCGGTAATCCGCGTGAAAGTAGCCAAGGGCGTTCCCGTGGGATCGGAACTTGTCGCCCTGCGCAGGGGACCCGCTTAGGCTGCACCGGTTGAAACAATACCTCAGCGAGTTCCGCTTCTGTCCTTGCCGGCTGTTCGACTAAAGTTCGCTCAACTCGCTTCCGCCACCTCAATAAATATATTTTGGCGTCGCAGCAACGCAATCACGGACCATTCCTAATTCTTTTTGGATGCCGGCGCCGTCAAACCTGGATCGAGCGTCGCTGCCTTCTGAAACTCCTCTTGCGCTTCTTTCGATTTTCCTTGTTGTCTCAGAGCTAGACCCAGCTCAAAGTGGGCGGCTGCATAGTTTGGCGAGGCGTTGATGGCGGCCCGGAATTGTGAAATCGCGCCCTCGAGGTCTCCTGCATGGAACAGCCGGCGTCCGGAATTTGTGGCGAAGAGAGCTGCCTGCTCGCTGGTTTTCTGCTTCGCGATTTCCGTCCCCGCGCGGCTCTCCGCAGCCGCACCTTCGTTATCGCCGAGTTGCCGCAGCACCGCCGCCAGTGTCGTGTGTGCGCCCGCAAAATCCGGCTGCATTCGAATGGCTTCCCGCAGAGCATTCGCCGCCTCGGGCAATTCACCCGCCTGCTTCAGCACTGACCCCAGCGTGTAATAGGCCTCCGCATAATCCGGTTTGGCGCGGATCGCCGCACGCAACTCCACTGCGGCCGCCGCAAAATCTCCTTGCTGCCACAGCGTCACGCCCAAGGTGTAATGCGCGTCCGCCTGTCCAGGATCTAATTGTGATGCATTGCGCAGTTCCTCCACCGCTTCCGTCAATTTGTCTTTCAATTTTAGAGTAAGGCCAAGGTTGTAGTGCAGCGTCGCGTCCCGCGGCGCACGCTCGAGGGCCTTCCGGAATTCCTTCTCGGCAGCATCGAAGTCTGCAATTTGAAGATAAGCGGCCCCCAAATTCCCTATATATCCGCTATCGTCCGGACGCAGCCGAACAGCCGTCTGAAACTCGCGGATGGCTCCTTGGCCGTTTCCACTCTGCAGGAAGGTAAGGCCGAGATTATTGTGCGGATCGGGAGCGTCAGGATGCGATTTTGCTGCTGCACGAAATGCTGCAACCGCCGCTTCCACGTCGCCTTTGCGCTGCAGCAACAATCCGAGGCTGTTTTGCGCATTGGGATACTCGGCTTGTAGCCCGATGCAAACGCGCATCTCGCGGATCGCCGCATCCGTGTCTCCCTTGCTTCTCAGAACCTGCGCCCAATAAAAATGTCCGTCAGCGCTCTCGGGATTCAGCTCTGTCACTGCTTGAAGATGAGATGCAGCCTCCTCCAGCGCTCCCGACTGATAGCGCAAGACGCCGAGGTGCAAGTGCGCTTGAGCGAAATTGGCCTGCAGCCGCAGGGCCTCGAAGAATTCCGCGAGAGCACCTTGCGAATCGGATTTGTGAACCAGCACCGTCCCGAGATCGTCGTGCAACTCTGCGCGCTGCGGCTCCAACTCGATCGCCCTCCGCATTTCGCTGATGGCGCCATCGAAGTTCCCGGAAAAATCCAGAACTCGTCCCACGGTGCGATGCGTCTCGGAATCGCCCGGAGCTATTCGCGCAGCCTCGCGCGCCTCGCGCAACGCGGCGGCCAGGTCTCCCTTTCGAACCAGCGCGTTCGCCAGATTCACCTGCGCCTGAACGAATTCGGGCCTCCATTTTAGTGCCGTCCGGTAATGCCCAATCGCGGCATCGACTTCATTCTGCGCGAACAGCACCCACCCAAGCGAATTGTGCCCCTCGGGGCTCTGCGGCATGAGCCGCAAAACTTTTTCGAACGCGGCGCGCGCGGAAACCAGATCGCCTCGCTGTAGCGCGGACACTCCTTCCTCGTACGTCGCGCCCGCCCGCGCAGACGCGTCCGCCTTCGCAGAACCTGCGGATTGCGCCGCGGACAACGCCGAGGCAGCCCAGAAGAAAATAAGAAGCGCGGTGCAAAGTCGAAGCAAAAGCATCCGGCAATGAACGAAAATGAATTCCACGTGATACGTTCCAGTAGAGCGCTCTCAAAAATACTAGCATGTTCGCACCCGCGCACCGCTTCGCAAGCGCTAGGATTCGAACCCCGCGGCATGTTGAAACTTCTCGGACCGGACCTTGCTATCATTGGAAACTGATGACTCTTTCTTTCTCTCTTTTCCGGTTGCTCCGCATTTTTGGACTTTGCGCGTCTCTCTCGCTGCAATCCGCCAGTTCACCGGTTGCTGGCCCCGATAATTCCGAGGGCGCGGACGCCAAGCCGGTTGTGCATTTCACCGATGTGGCGCAGAAAGCTGGGCTTACCGCGCCGGTCATTTTCGGCGGCGAAAACACGAAAAAATACATCATCGAAACAACCGGCACGGGCGTCGCCATCTTTGATTACGACAATGACGGCTGGCCGGATATTTTCGTTGTGAATGGCACGACGTTCGAAGCCTCCGCAACGGGCAAAGGACCGGCGAGCCACCTCTATCACAACAATCACGACGGCACCTTCACCGACGTCACCGCAAAATCTGGCTTGACTCACACCGGTTGGGGACAGGGCGTGTGCGTCGGTGATTACGACAACGACGGCTTCGAAGATCTGTATGTCACCTACTACGGCAAAAATGTTCTGTATCACAACAATGGCAATGGCACCTTCACCGAGGTCGGTGAAAAAGCGCACGTCGCTGGCTCCGGCAAAGCCTGGGGCACAGGTTGCGCCTTCGTCGACTACGATCGCGACGGAAAACTGGATTTAATCGTGGCTAACTATGTCGATTATGATTCCGCCACCGCGCTGGCGCCGGGCGAACGGCCTGCCTGCATGTGGAAGGGCGTTCCCGTCATGTGCGGTCCGCGCGGCTTGCCGTGGGCCAAGAATATTCTCTACCACAATCTCGGCAACGGCAGGTTTGAAGACGTCACCGCGAAAGCTCACATCGATCAAACCAACGGGCATTACAGTTTCAGTGTTTCCACTCTCGATTATGACGACGACGGCTGGCCGGACATCTTCGTCGCGTGCGACAGCACCGCCAGCATCCTTTATCACAACAATAAAGACGGCACGTTCACCGATGTCGCTGTTATTGCAGGCGCCGCGTTCAACGATGACGGACGCGAGCAAGCCGGCATGGGCTCCACGGTCGGTGACTATGACGGCGACGGCCGGCTGGATCTATTCAAAACAAATTTTTCCGACGATACCTCGACTCTTTACCGCAACAACGGCGATGGCACGTTTGACGACAAGACTTTTCCCGCGGGATTCGGCTTGAACACCCAGTATCTTGGCTGGGGCGTGATGTTCGCCGATGTGGACAATGACGGCTGGCCCGATCTCCTGCTCGTCAACGGTCACGTTTATCCCGAAGTGGACAGCCAGCACCTGGGCAGCAATTTCAGAGAACCTAAAATTCTGTATCACAACAACGGCAACGGCAAGTTCACCGACATTTCCGCCAATGCTGGGCCCGCAATTACCGCGGTTAGCTCTGCGCGCGGGCTGGCGATCGGAGACTTGTGGAATGACGGCCGCATCTCCGCGGTCATCAGCAACATGAACGCGCCGCCGATGCTGCTGGTGAACGATTTGCGCAACGCCAATCATTGGATTGCATTTCGCACGGTCGGAACCAAATCGAATCGCGACGGCATCGGCGCGAAGATCACCGTGAAGGCCGGTACGCGCACGCTCGTCGACGAAGTGCGCAGCGGTTCCAGCTATATCTCCAATAGCGACATCCGCGTCCACTTCGGCCTCGGCTCCGCCACCAGGATCGATTGGGTCCAGGTCCGCTGGCCCAGCGGCCTCGTCGAACGCTTTGAAAACTTCCCCGTCGATTCCATCCACACGCTCAAAGAAGGTTCCGGCACGCCTGCGGGAATCACCATGCAGAAAAACTAACCTTCTCAGTCTCCCAATCGTGCTGAGGCAACACGAGAATCATCTTTTCTTTTCGCCTGCCAGGTAGCTAGCTTGCTTCTCATCTGCCGGGACTCGGCATCGGAAAAAAAGAGTGTTCCCGTGCTGATGCTTCCAAGTTCTTCGCTTTGCCATCGGGCGCGCATGATGCTGTTCGCGGCGTGTGAGTTCGTGCCCAGCAAGAGATGCCCGATCTCATGCGCCGCAACATCGCCCAAGAGGCTCGCCAGATTCACATGGCTCCGCTCATGCATCTCCTCGACCCGCTCGTAAAAAAGGTTCGCATAGCATCCGCTTCCGTCGGCCGAGAGGTACGAAATTCCAAAGGTGATTTCGCTCAAATTGCGCGAGCGCCGCGCGATTCGCAATTGAAGGTGGGCGGGAAACTCTGCGGTCCGGCACTGCGCCGGGTCCTCTGGCCCATCTGCGGGCAGCGGACAATTGAGCCACTTCGCTTCAATTCCGGATTGCCGGAACACCCGGGAAGGCTTCCATTTCTGCCCCTCTCAAAGTGCCTGCGGATATGCCTGCATCGTTGTGCACCGAGATCGTCACCCGCATCCCCGCCACGGCGATCTCTTGGGACCAAGTCGCAGAGCTTGGCAGGGCCAGAGCCAATACTAACCAAAGCCACCTCCGCATCGTCTTGTCTATCACGGCGCGCACCTCCATGGTGGTGCCGAGGATCGGTCAGCCCGGTAGGTACCTCAATGCCGGTGGTATGGCGAGCTGCCTATTTGCAGGTGACGAGATAAGTGCTGATGCGTCAAATAGATAGAAGCACGGGCGGCGAAGACTTACTCGAAACTTCTTATTAACTCGAAACGTTTAGTACGTGGGACCGCCGCCGGAGATTTTACAAGTGCCCCAGAATCCGATCCCTGATGTCATCCGCTTCGGAACCTTTGAAGCCGACCTTCGCGCCGGTGAGCTTCGCCGCAATGGCGTCAAAATTCGGCTACAGGAGCAACCCTTCCAGGTTTTGGCCATGCTCCTTGAGCGTCCGGGTAAAATCGTTACGCGAGAGGAATTGCGCAGCCGTCTTTGGCCGGCCGACACCTTTGTAGACTTCGATCACGGCCTGAACGCCGCCGTCAAGCGGCTGCGCGATGCCCTTGGCGATTCCGCCGAAAATCCCCGCTTTATTGAAACCCTCGCGCGCCGCGGTTATCGCTTACTTGCACCCGTCAATGCAGCGGTCCGGGAAACCACTCTCGCTGTTCCACGAGTCCGCCCTTCCTGGCGGAAAGTTCTCGCGGTGGCCGTTCTTCTTGTCCTGGGCATCATGGCTGGCTGGCATGCCGAGCATCGTTCCTCCGCCGCAGTTCGCTTCACGGAACGACGCTTGACCGCCAACCCGGAAAACGACCCGGTCATCAGCGCGGCCATTTCGCCGGATGGCAAATACCTCGCTTTTACTAGCAGAACCGGAATTTTTCTCCGCGCCGTGAGCACAGGTGAAACTCATCCCGTCACCTTACCGGACGGTGGGAAGACCCATCTTGTCAGTTGGTTTCCGGACGGCAGCCATGTGCTTGCTACGCGCAGTTTGTCTGCTACGGAGAAACCCAGCTTATGGAGCGTCTCCGTCTTCGGTGGAGCGCCCCGCAAGCTGATGGACGCCGCCGAACGCGGCATCGTCTCCCCCGACGGCTCTCAGATTGTTTTTGTCCGCGGCGACTATGGCCATGAAGAAATCTGGCAGATGCAGTCGGATGGACAACATGCGCAGAAGATTCTGGGTCAGCCGGGAGATAATTGTGAATCCGTGGTTTGGTCTCCTGACGGACATCGCATTGCCTTTGTTCGGGCCGTCTATCGCAAAGGTTGGGAAGAGGCCGATATCTCCCTTGGCATCTATGATCTCTTCAGCGGCAAGACCAGTTATTTGTTCTCAAACTCCCAACTCGGGCTGCGCTTGCCTGGGCGCCCGATGGCCGCCTGGTTTATTCTCTCAGCGAACCCACGCCCAACCAGAACGATTCCAATCTTTGGGCCATCAGGGTCGACGCGCGCGGCAACCAAACTTGGGGCCAGCCCGTCCGCCTCACCAGCGGTCCTGATGCCAAAATACGTGCGAGTCTTTCCGCCGACGGCAAACGGCTGACATTTCTCCGTTGGTCGGAATCCCCTTCCATTTACGTCTCCAAGGTGGAACCGGGAGGCGGCCGCCTGAATCTGCTCCAGCGGCTTAGTCTCGATGAACGCAGGAATCTTCCCTACGCTTGGACACCGGACGGAAAATCCGTAATTTTCACTTCGGACCGCGATGGCGTTTTCCATCTTTTTAAGCAGACTATGGATCAACCTGCTCCCGACCTGCTTGTGAGCGGCAATCAACCTGTCACCGTCGCCCGCTTGAACGCGGACAGCTCCGCGATTCTCTACGCTCTCAGTCCCGCGCCAAACGACGCGGACCGGCGCGTGCGTGTCATGCGCATTCCGTTCTCCGGCGGCACACCCCAGTTGGTGCTTGCGGAACCTGCCATTAATAATCTTCAGTGCGCTCGCTCGCCTTCCACCGTTTGCATCTTCAGCGCCTACTCCGCCAATCAACTGGGTCTATTTATCTTCGATCCTGTGACCGGGGAAAAGAACCTGCTCGCCAGCATCGAAGGCCCGGAATGGTACTTGTACAACTGGACGCTCTCTCCCGATGGTTCCACGCTGGGTATGGCCAAGAAGCAACGGCTTCCGGGAAGAGCAGACATCCGGCTCCTCCGCGTTGCCGGCGGCAAAGAGCGTGTTCTTACGCTGCAGGGTTGGACGGCCATCTCCAGCCTGGATTGGGCAGCCGAGGGCCGCAGCATCTGGGTCACTGCCACGTCGCCCACCGGCGTTCAGGCGCTCTTGAGCGTGGACCTGCGTGGCAAGGCTAAGCCCGTCCTCCAGGAATCCGAAAAGGATCTGGGCTGGGCCATCCCCTCTCCCGACGGCCGGCACCTCGCCATATGGGAAGCCAGCGGCAACTCCAACGCCTGGCTCCTCGACGGCTTCTGAGCCCGCCGATCCGGCTGCCTCCATATCTCTCCTCGAATCTCCAACTTACAAGCCGATTCGAATGATATCTAATTAATTATATTTATTGACAGTTGATGAGGGCCGTGCTACCATCATGCATGAACTGGACGCCGACTACTCCGAAGGAACCTCGCTCTGCGTCCATTCCCCTTCGTACGCTTCTCCTAAGTCCTTTCTTTGCTTCCCCGCCGGGGCGGGCGACTCATACACAATCTCCGCTTTGTGTTGCAAAGTGCGTGTCCGCAACTCCTTTTCTATCTCGCGCTTGCGCACTCTTTCATTTTCCGTGTCCTGTAACCCCTGTATTTGCCACTCATACGAAAACTGCCGGGTGTGTACCAACAATTCCCATTTTGAAACTCGTCGCCGCGACTTCCGTCACCGTAACGAAAAACTCGTCCCAGCAAATCCTTTAGAATCCGCATTTGCAAACTGTGACACCTGTAAGTCTCCTAGAATGCGCTTTTACGAAAACTGCCAGGTGTCGTTGGTCTCGATAAGCAGTGATCTCAGGTTTTCCTTGAACTTCCTACCGTCCGTTCGGCGCAGCAGTCGCCGGGGCTTCGGCCACCCCCACATACTTGTCGGCGCCGCCGTAGTAAAACAAGAACCTATTGCCATGGCGGACCATGCCCTCGACGAAGATGACGTTGGGGACCTGGCCGACTTTCTCCCATTCCTTTTCCGGGGTGAAGATGGGCTGGTCGGAGCGCGAAAGCAGCTTTCGCGGATCGTGGCGGTCGAAGACGGCAACAGCCGTGCGATAGACGAGCTTATCGTCGGCCCCGTTATAAATGAGCACGATGCCGCGCTCGGTGAGGATCGGCGGAGGGCCGGGTTCGACGACGCGCGAGTCAAACTTTCCCGCGCGGCGCGGAAGAACCGGT
>WNFT01002376.1_pt1 | contig 16132 bp, 11 predicted proteins | sample 5400191 | NCBI WGS metagenome assembly WNFT01 (sample SAMN13153359, study PRJNA577476) | soil metagenome | isolation source: 80 cm saprolite under Madrone tree | place: USA:California | collected 2016-06-14 | reverse complement strand
CCCGGCTCCATCCTGGTCGGCAAGATCACGCCCAAGGGCGAGACGCAGCTCTCTCCCGAGGAGAAGCTGCTGCGCGCCATCTTCGGCGAGAAGGCCGGCGACGTGCGCGACAGCTCGCTGCGGGTCCCGCCTGGCGTGACCGGCACGGTGATCAACGCCAAGGTCTTCAGTCGCAAGGGCGTGGACAAGGACGAGCGGGCCAAGGACATCGAGAACCAGGAGGAGGCGAAGCTCCTCAAGGACCAGAACGACGAGATCAAGATCCTCAAGGACTCTTCCTACAAGCGGATCAAGCGGCTGCTGCACGGCAAGGAGACCACCGCGAAGCTGGTCGACGACAAGGGGCACGTGCTGCTGAACAAGGGCCAGGAGATCAGCGACACGCTGCTCGACGAGATCCCGGAGAAGTACTGGCCGGAGATCGCGGTGGGTGGCGCGGAAGAGAAGGTCGCCAAGATCCTGGAGAACTTCAACGAGCAGAAGGAGCTGGTGAAGCTCGTCTTCGGGGAGAAGATCAGCCGCCTGAAGAAGGGCGACGAGCTGCCGCCCGGTGTGATCAAGATGGTCAAGGTCTACGTGGCCATCAAGCGCAAGCTGGCGGTGGGCGACAAGATGGCCGGGCGCCACGGCAACAAGGGAGTGGTCTCCCGGGTGCTGGCGGCCGAGGACATGCCGTATCTCGAGGACGGCCGGCCCGTCGACCTGGTTCTCAACCCGCTCGGTGTGCCGAGCCGCATGAACATCGGCCAGATCCTCGAGACCCATCTCGGCTGGGCAGCGCGCGGGCTGGGCGAACAGATCCAGACGATGATCGACGAGAAGTGGAGCGCCGACGCCATCCGCAAGGATCTGAAGAAGATCTACGATACGAAAGAGCTCTCCGATCTGCTGGACGGGTTGCCGGAGAAGGAGATCTTGAAGCTGGCGCAGAAGCTGCGGACGGGCGTGCACTTTGCCTCCCCGGTCTTCGACGGCGCCCGCGAGACGGAGATCCTCTCGCAGCTCGAGCACGCGAACCTGCCGAAGACGGGACAGATGATCCTCTTCGACGGGCGCACGGGCGAGGCCTTCGACCAGGACGTCACCGTCGGGATCATGTACATGCTCAAGCTCCACCACTTGGTGGACGAGAAGATCCACGCGCGCAGCATCGGGCCGTATTCGCTCGTCACCCAGCAACCCCTGGGCGGAAAGGCGCAGTTCGGTGGCCAGCGCCTGGGAGAGATGGAAGTCTGGGCGATGGAGGCCTACGGCGCGGCGTACTCGCTGCAGGAGTTCCTCACCGTGAAGTCGGACGACGTGGTGGGCCGCACCCGGATGTACGAGAGCATCGTCAAGGGCGAGTACTCGCTCGAGTCGGGCCTGCCGGAGTCGTTCAACGTCTTGATCAAGGAGCTCCAGTCGCTCGGACTCGACGTCGAGCTGATGGAGAACGCTCCCGCCGTCGCCGCCGCTGAGCCGAAGAAACCGGGAACTGCAGCCGCGTAGGCTCTGTACCGGCTCCGAGTCGGGGACACCATGGGACCGAACAGGGTGAGGCCTTCATGTACAGCGCACATGGTGTCCCCCAGACGAATCTGACTGAACCGAAGACTGAGAAAGACCGAAGACCGAGAAAGAGGAAACCGTGAAGGACATTTTCAATTTCTTCGAGAAGCCCAAGGATCCGCTCTCCTTCAACGCCATCCGCATCTCGCTGGCGTCGCCGGAGAAGATCCGCCAGTGGTCGCATGGCGAGGTGAAGAAGCCGGAGACGATCAACTACCGCACCTTCAAGCCGGAGCGGGACGGGCTCTTCTGCGCGAAGATCTTCGGGCCGGTGAAGGACTACGAGTGCAACTGCGGCAAGTACAAGCGCATGAAGCACCGCGGCGTGGTCTGCGAGAAGTGCGGCGTCGAGGTCATCCAGTCCAAGGTGCGGCGTGAGCGGCTCGGCCACATCAACCTGGCCACGCCGGTCGCGCACATCTGGTTCCTGAAGAGCCTGCCCTCGCGGATCGGCAACCTGCTCGACATCACGCTCAAGGATCTCGAAAAAGTCCTGTACTGCGAGAGCTACGTGGTGGTGGACCCGAAGGAGTCGCCCTTCGTGCGCGGAGAGCTCCTCTCCGAGGACAAGTACCACAAGGCCCTGGAAGAGCTCGGTGAGGACGCCTTCTCCGCCGGGATGGGCGGCGAGGCGGTGGTCCAGCTGCTCAAGCAGATCGACATCAACCAGCTCTCCGACCAGCTCCGCAAGGAGATGAAGGAGGCGACCAGCGACGCCAAGCGCAAGAAGCTGGCCAAGCGCCTGAAGGTGGTCGACTCGTTCCTCGAGAGCGGAAACCGGCCGGAGTGGATGATGCTGGACGTGATCCCGGTGATCCCGCCGGATCTGCGTCCGCTCGTTCCCCTCGACGGCGGGCGCTTCGCCACCTCGGACCTGAACGACCTCTACCGGCGCGTGATCAACCGGAACAACCGGCTGAAGCGGCTCCAGGAGTTGAACGCTCCGGACATCATCATCCGCAACGAGAAGCGGATGCTGCAGGAGGCGGTGGACGCGCTCTTCGACAACGGCCGCCGCGGCAAGACCATCACCGGCCCCAACAAGCGCCCGCTCAAGTCCCTCAGCGACATGCTGAAGGGGAAGCAGGGACGGTTCCGCCAGAACCTGCTCGGCAAGCGGGTCGACTACTCTGGCCGTTCGGTGATCGTCGTCGGCCCCGAGCTGAAGCTGCACCAGTGCGGCCTGCCGAAGATCATGGCGCTCGAGTTGTTCAAGCCATTCATCTACAACAAGCTCGAGGAGCGGGGGCACGTCACCACCATCAAGAGCGCGAAGAAGATGGTGGAGAAGGAGCGGCCCGAAGTCTGGGACATCCTCGAGGAAGTGATCCGCGAGCACCCGGTGCTCCTGAACCGCGCGCCGACGCTGCACCGCCTCGGCATCCAGGCCTTCGAGCCGGTGCTGATCGAGGGCAAGGCCATCCAGCTTCACCCGCTGGTGTGCTCGGCCTTCAACGCGGACTTCGACGGCGACCAGATGGCGGTGCACATCCCGCTCTCCATCGAAGCGCAGGTGGAAGCGCGCGTGCTGATGATGAGCACCAACAACATCCTCAGCCCCGCGCACGGCAAGCCGATCATCGTTCCCACCCAGGACATCGTGCTGGGCCTCTACTACCTGACCCGCGAGCGCGTGCTGGCGCACGGCGAAGGGCGCGTGTTCGCCTCACCCGCCGAGGTGCGGTCGGCCTACGACCACCACGAGGTCGACCTGCAGGCGAAGGTCACCTGCCGGATGGACCAGTTCGACGCCGACGGCAAGGGGACCGGCCGGGCGCGCGTCGAGACCACCGTGGGGCGCGTGCTCCTCAGCGACGTCCTCCCCAAGAAGATCCCCTTCAGCACCATCAACAAGGTGATGGACAAGAAGACCCTGGGGAACCTGATCGACATCTGCTACCGCCTCTGTGGCGAGAAGGAGACGGTGCTGCTGGCGGATCGGTTGCGCTCGCTCGGGTACGGTTACGCCACCAAGGCGGGCATCTCCATCGCCATCAAGGACATGGTCATCCCTGCCAAGAAGCAGGAGATGCTGGACGGCGCTCAGAAGGAAGTGGCCGAGATCGAGAACCAGTACCTGGAAGGCCTGATCACCGACGGCGAGCGCTACAACAAGGTGATCGACATCTGGGCGCAGGTCACCGAGCAGGTGGCCGGCGAGATGATGGGGGAGATCGGCACCGAGTCGGTGAAGAAGGACGGCAAGGAGAAGAAGCAGCCCTCCTTCAACCCGATCTTCATCATGGCCGACTCGGGAGCGCGAGGCTCCGCCCAGCAGATCCGCCAGCTGGCGGGCATGCGCGGCCTGATGGCCAAGCCGTCCGGCGAGATCATCGAGACGCCCATCACGGCGAACTTCCGTGAAGGCCTCACCGTGCTGCAGTACTTCATCTCCACCCACGGCGCCCGCAAGGGCCTCGCCGACACGGCGCTGAAGACGGCCAACTCCGGCTACCTCACCCGCCGCCTGGTCGACGTGGCGCAGGATGCGATCATCACCGAGTACGACTGCGGCACCATGGACGGCATCGCGCTCGGCGCGTTGGTGGAAGGCGGCGAGATCATCGAGCCGATGGGCGAGCGCATCCTGGGTCGCGTGGCCCTCGACGACATCGAGGATCCCTTCACCCACGAGATCCTCCTCAACGCCAACGAGGAGATCGACGAGAACAAGGTGAAGGAGATCGAGGAAGCGGGTCTGGAGAAGGTGAAGATCCGCTCCGTGCTCACCTGCCAGGCCCGGCGCGGCATCTGCGTCGAGTGCTACGGCCGCGACCTCGCTCGCGGGCGGAAGGTGAACATCGGCGAGGCGGTCGGGGTCATCGCCGCGCAGTCGATCGGCGAGCCCGGCACCCAGCTCACCATGCGCACCTTCCACATCGGCGGCGCGGCCACGCGGCGCGCGGAAGCCTCGACCATCGAGAACCGGCACGCCGGCGTGGTCCACTTCCACGCGTTGAAGACGGTGAAGCGCAAGGACGGTTCCACCGTCGTCATGAACCGGAACGGCGAACTGGTCGTTGCCGACGAGAACGGCCGCGAGCGGGAGCGCTACAACGTGATCTACGGGGCCAAGCTGAACGTCAAGGAAGGCCAGAAGATCGAGGTGGGCACCCAGCTCGCCGAGTGGGATCCGTTCGCCACGCCCATCGTCGCCGAGGTCGGGGGCACCATCCGCTTCTCCGACATCATCGAAGGCGTGACGATGAACGAGCAGCTCGACGAGGTCACCGGGCTCTCGCGCAAGTCGATCATCGAGAGCCGCGACGCCGAGGCGCAGCCGCGCATCAGCATCGAGGACGACAAGGGAAATGCGAAGAACCTGCCCGGGACGGAGACCCCGGCCCGGTACAACCTCCCGGTGGGCGCCAACATCACCGTCAACGACGGCGACTCCATCGAGGCTGGCGAGGTGATCGCCCGCATCCCCCGGGAGACGACCAAGACCAAGGACATCACCGGCGGTCTTCCGCGCGTCGCCGAGCTGTTCGAGGCCCGCAAGCCAAAGGAGCACGCGGTCATCAGCGAGATCGAGGGCGTGGTCAGCTTCGGCAAGGACACCAAGGGGAAGCGCAAGGTGGTGGTCACGCCGGAGATCGAGGGCAAGCTCCGCACCGACCTCGCGAAGGAGTACCTGATCGCCAAGGGCAAGCACATCAACGTGCACGCCGGCGACCGGGTCAAGGCCGGGGATCCGCTCATGGACGGCGCCGCCAACCCGCACGACATCCTCAAGGTGCTCGGCGAGAAGGAGCTGGCCCGCTACATGGTGGACGAGGTGCAGGAGGTCTACCGGCTGCAGGGCGTGAAGATCAACGACAAGCACATCGAGACCATCGTCCGGCAGATGCTGCGCCGCGTGCGCGTCCAGGAGGTGGGCGACACCAACTTCCTCGTCGACGAGCAGGTGGAGAAGCAGATGTTCGACTACGAGAACGCGCGGGTGCAGGCGGCGGGAGGCAAGCCCGCGGTGGGCGAGCCGCTCCTGCTCGGCATCACCAAGGCGTCGCTCTCGACGGAGTCGTTCATCTCCGCGTCGTCCTTCCAGGAGACCACCAAGGTGCTCACCGAGGCGGCGATCTCCGGACGGGTCGACTACCTGCGCGGGCTGAAGGAGAACGTGATCATGGGCCGGCTCATCCCGGCGGGCACCGGGCTCACGGCGTACAAGCACCTCGACATCGAGGTGGAGACGCCGGTGGACGAGGTGGAGGCCGCCGAGGAGGCGCTGGCGATCGCGTCCGGAGCGGAGACGGCTCCGCCGGCAATGGTGGCGGCGGACGAGTAGGCCCAGGAACGAGACGGCTCCGACGGTGGCGGCGCTCGAAGCGCTCGCCGCCGCCGTCGTTTTGGGGCGTTGACGTTTTCGTCGCTCTTCGCCACGAATTTGTTGCCGCGGTTCCGCCGTCCCGACATCCTCGTCCCCCACAATCCACACCAGCCGCAGCCCTTCCGCCCCTGACTTCCCTCGGCGTTCCCGTCCCAGCCGCGGTGGTCTGCCGCAGGGCACGCGCATTGCAGTTGAGGTACACGCAACAGCCGCACGGAGAATCTCGCCCATGATCACCAGCGCATTCGAACCCTACGGCCTGCTCTTCACGGAGCTGTTTCAGCACGCCATCTCCACCGACCGGGTGCTGCGGGCGAAAGTGGCGGCTCGGCGGGCGCGCAATCAGCTGTTGAACGCGATCTTCTCGCGGCTGCCGCCGGAAACGCAGCGAGGGGCACGCGGGCGGGAATGGATCAAGCACACTCTGTCGCGCTGACGCTTCAGCTCTTCCTCTAGGGCGCGACTTCGATCACTTCCCCTGCCGCTCGGCGTTGCGCCACCCGGAACTCCACCCGGCGATTCTTTTCGCGGCCCTGGGGCGTCGCGTTCGTCGCGATCGGCTGTGTCGGTCCGAAGCCGCGCGCCACCATCCGGTCCTTCGATACACCGCGCCGGATGAGCGCGGCGACCACCGCTTCCGCTCGCGCCTGCGACAGCGCCAGATTCATCGCCATCCGTCCGCTGCTGTCGGTGTGCCCCTGCACCTCGATGCGCACCACCTCGGGATGCGACTCGAGGACCTTGGCGATCTGGTTGAGCAGCCGTGTCGAACGCGGATGGATCAGGGTCTTGCCCGGCGCGAAGTAGACCTTGTCGAGGATCTCGAGGCGCGTGTCGCGCAGCGCAACGATCTGCTTCTCCGCTCGCGGGCATCCTGCGTTGTCGGCAGGTCCCTTCTGGTGCGGGCAGTTGTCGATGGCGTCCGGGACTCCGTCGCCGTCGGAGTCGCGCGTCTGCTCCTCGCCGTAGAGGGCGGCGCGCGATGCTGCCTCCCCTTCTGAGACGGGAAGCAGATCGGAGGCCTCCGAGCGGATCAGGGCCTCGCGGGCGGCCGCCTCCGAGGGCTCGAGCAGACCGGGAATGCGCTTCTCCTGTTCCGCCTGTTCGCGCTCGGCACGCTCCTTCGCGATCCGCGCCACCAGCTCCTTGAGCCCCGGCTCCGGGCCCGTTTCACGCTTCGGCGGCGAGCAGAGGGACGGCGTATACCGCAGCGCCACCACTCCGCGCAGCGAGGGCGCGCCGAGCCCGTCGTCGAGCCGCGTGCCTGCGGCAAGGTCCAGCGCGATCGCGGGCGTTGCGCACAGGGTCGTGCCCAATCGCCACTCGATCGGGAACGACTGCTGCGCGAACTCGCGCAGCGAAGTCTGCAGCTCCAGCTCCGCGTAGGCGCGTGAGCGGGTCGACAGCCACCAGGCGGCCCCGCCGCGCAGCCCGACCTCGTTGCCGAGCCGGACGGGTCCGACGTCGCGCGGAGGGCGAAAGCGGACGAACGCGTTGCCGATCAGCTCCCAGTCCCCACGGCGCTGCGCCGCCGAGAGCAGCGCCTCGCCTCCCATCCGCTGATCTCCGGTGAGCGACTGGTGGTGGCCGCTGGCGAGCTCGAGGGCGATCTGCCCAGCGAGATCGATCGGCCCGCGCAGGAAGGCGTGGCGCGCGCCGAGGCGGATGTCCCCGACAGAGAATCCGAACGCCGGTTGTGGCGCGCCGAGCGCCGAGAGATCGCCGGTCTGCTGCAGCATCACCGGAAGCTGGGCGAAGATGGAGACCTGATCGTTGAGGCGGGCCGAGAGCTGCGCCCAGCCCGCGAGCCTCGACTCGATGCGCGCTCCCGGCCCCAGCCGCACCGGCTTGTACTGGGCATCGAATCCAATCTGCAGCTGCAGCACCTCGTGCGGGTCGTTCGGCGGCCGCGCTCCCTCGACGCCGAGGAGGCCGTCGCTCCCGCTCGCGGGGCGTAGCAGGGAAAGGTTCGCTTCGGGCGCGGCGGCGAGCAGGATCGCGACGACGACGCCCAACTATCCCGTCCCCAGGACGGGACGCCGCCCGAACGCGCGCCAGGCGGCGTGGAGGACGAGCCCGACGGCGAGGGTGGCGATGGAAAAGACGGCATCCTCGCGCTTGATCCCGTTCAGGAAGAGGATGCATCCGAGCGTCGCCAGGACCGGGATCGTCGGACCCAAGGGCAAGCGAAATGAGCTCGCTCCCTTCGTGCGCCGCAGCACCGGCACCGCCAGGCAGGTGGGCACGTATTGGGCGAACACCGCGGCGTTGTTCAGGTCCGAGAGGCGATCGAAGTCGGCGAACACAGCGAGGCCGGCGCAGACGAGGGAGGTGAGGCCGATCGCCACGGACGGCGTACCGAAGCGGGGATGGGTGCGCGCGAACAGCGGCGGGAGCTCGCCGTTCTCGCCGAGGGCCGACAGGTAGCGCGGCGTGACCAGGGCGACGGCGGTGAGGTAACCGAACGACGAGATCAGCGAACCCACGGCGACGAATCGCCCCGCCCAGGGACCTGCGAACGCGCCCGCGGCCTCCGCCAGCGGCTTGTCCGCCGCGCCAGGATCGGGATGCGTGCCGATGAAGACGATCTGCACGAGCGCGTACAGCACCACCGACCCGAAGAGCGCGAAGAAGAGCGCAAGTGGAACGTTGCGGCGGGGATTCTCCGTCTCGCCGGCCGCGACCGGCACGTACTCGAAGCCGGTGCACGCGAACAGCGCCGCGAACCCGCCCAGCTTGAGGGCCTCGACGGTACTCTCTCCCGCTGGTGGCGGCAGCGCCAGCCGGTGCCAGTCGACGAAGAAGAGTCCGAGCCCGACGAAGAGCAGGATCGGGATCAGCTTGGCACCGCTGAAGAAATCGCTGGCGAGGGCGCCCGGGCGGATCCCGCGATAATTCAGGGCTGCGAGGCCGCTGATCACCGCGATGGCCAGCGCGATCTGCGGTCCGGCGCGGTTGAGCACAGGCACCAGGAACGAGAGGTTGCGGCCGAATGCGCGGGCTACCGCTCCATAGGCGAAGAGGTTTGCGGCGAGCGCCATCCATCCCACGCCGACTCCGACCCATCGGCCGAATGCGTCGCGGGCGTAAAGGTAGGGCCCGCCGTTCCGCTCCGAGCGGCCGGACGTCTCGCAGAAACAGAGCCCGACCAGCAGGCAGACACCGCCGATCGCCAGCCAGGCCGCCCAGGAGAGGCCCCCCGCGTTGCGGAAGACCCTCGCGGGGAGGAGGAAGATGCCGGTGCCGATGATGCCGTTGATGCCGAGACCGACGCAGTCGAGCAGCGTCATGCGGTTTCTGTCGCGCACCGGTGTCCAGAATGCCCGACGGCGGCCGGACAGCCAAGCGCGAGACTGTGCGGCACCGTCGCTTGACAGCGAGAGCTTCCTCAGTATGATGCGCGCCTCTTTTCGGGGACAAGACCTTGTTTTTCCTGCCGCCGCCGGCAGTCCCGGTGTGCGGCGTCGTTTTGAAAGGCACGATGCCGACGATCAGCCAGCTCATCCGCAAGGGCCGCGAGAAGGTCATCTACAAGGGCAAGGCGCCCGCGATGACCCGCTGCCCGCAAAAGCGCGGGGTATGCACGCGCGTCTACACCACCACACCCAAGAAGCCGAACTCAGCGCTGCGCAAGGTGGCCCGCGTGCGGCTCACGAATGGGATGGAGGTGACGAGCTACATTCCCGGCGTCGGCCACAACCTGCAAGAACACTCGGTGGTGATGATCCGGGGCGGCCGCGTCAAGGACCTGCCAGGCGTGCGCTACCACATCATCCGCGGAACACTGGACTCGGTCGGCGTGACTGGCCGCAAGCAGGGTCGCAGCAAGTACGGCGCGAAGCGCCCGTCTTGAGGAGAAGCCTCTAACCATGCCTCGTCGCCGCGAAGTCGCCAAGCGCAGGATCCTGCCGGACCCGAAGTTCCAGGACCGCCTCCTCGCCAAGTTCATCAACGACATGATGCGCAAGGGCGAGAAAGCGGTCGCCGAGCGGGTCGCGTACCGGGCGCTCGACCTGGTGCAGCAGCGCACCAATGACGATCCGCTGAAGACCTTCAAGAAAGCCCTCGACAACGTGAAGCCCGTCCTCGAGGTGAAGAGCCGGCGGGTCGGCGGGGCGACGTACCAGGTGCCGGTGGAAGTGCGCCAGGAGCGCCGGGTCGCCCTCGCCATGCGCTGGTTGATCGAGTACGCCAAGGAGCGCGGCGAGAAGACCATGGACCAGAAGCTCGCCGCCGAGCTGATGGACGCCGCGAACAACCGCGGCAACGCGGTGAAAAAGCGCGAGGACACGCACAAAATGGCGGAGGCCAACAAGGCGTTCGCCCACTACAGGTGGTAACAGCGGCCAGGCAAGCGTCACTCTGCCTGCCGGTTCGACGCGCGGGTAACGTTCCGGGCTCGTCCTTCGACGAGCCCGGTGCTTTACTTGACGCGGCGTCCCGCGGCGTGTAAAAGCCCGCGTCCCGCCGAGAAGTCCGTTCTTTCCCAGGCAGTTCGTTCATCCGGTCCCCAGGGCGCCGCGCAAGTGCCCCTACTGACGAGGTATTCGCCGTGGCCCGCACGTTCCCGCTCGAGCGCTGCCGCAACATCGGCATCATGGCGCACATCGATGCGGGCAAGACCACCACGACCGAGCGGATCCTCTTCTACACCGGCGTCAGCTACAAGATCGGCGAGGTCCACGAAGGCACCGCCGTGATGGACTGGATGGAGCAGGAGCAGGAGCGCGGGATCACCATCACCGCGGCCGCCACCACCTGCTTCTGGCGCGATCACCAGATCAACATCATCGACACCCCGGGGCACGTCGACTTCACCATTGAAGTCGAGCGCTCCCTGCGGGTGCTCGACGGCGCCTGCGCGGTGTTCGACGCGGTCAACGGCGTCGAGCCGCAGAGCGAGACGGTCTGGCGGCAGGCGGACAAGTACAAGGTCCCGCGCATCTGCTTCATCAACAAGATGGACCGGGTGGGGGCCGACTTCTTCATGTCGGTGCGCACCATCGTCGAACGCCTGCTGGCGAAGCCCGTCTGCATCCAGGTGCCACTGGGGGCCGAGGAGAAGTTCGAGGGCGTCATCGATCTGGTGGAGATGAAGGCGGTGCGCTTCGAAGGCGAGAAGGGCGAGCGCGTCGTCACCTCCGAGATCCCCGCCGAGCACAAGGCGCTGGCGGGGGAGTACCGCGCGAAGCTCCTCGAGGAAGCCTCCGAGTACGACGACGAGGCCCTCCACGCCTACCTGGATCACACCGACGTCCCGCCGCAGCTGTTGCGCAGGGCGATCCGCAAGGGCACCTTGGGGATGAAGATCTTCCCGGTGTTCTGCGGAAGCGCCTTCAAGAACAAGGGTGTACAGCGGCTGCTCGATGCGGTGGTCGACTACCTGCCGAGCCCCGTCGACATCCCCCCGGTGCACGGCAAGACGCCGGACGGCAAGGACGAGATCCGGCCGACCGACGACAAGGCGCCCTTCGCCGGACTCGCGTTCAAGATCATGGCCGACCCGTTCGTGGGCCAGCTGACCTTCGTGCGCAACTACAGCGGGACGCTCAAGTCCGGCACCGCTGTGCTGAACACCAACAAGGGCAAGCGGGAGCGCATCGGGCGCCTCTTGCGGATGCACGCCAACAAGCGGGAGGAGATCGACGAGATCCTCGCCGGCGACATCGGCGCGGTGGTGGGCCTCAAGGGCGCCACTACCGGAGACACCCTCTGCGACATGGAGCACCCCATCGTGCTCGAGCGGATGGAGTTCCCCGAGCCGGTGATGCACATCGCGGTGGAGCCGAAGAGCACCGCCGATCAGGAGAAGATGATCCTGGCGTTGCAGCGCCTGGCGGTCGAGGACCCCTCGTTCCGCATGCGCACCGACGAGGAGACCGGCCAGACCGTGATCTCCGGCATGGGCGAGCTGCACCTCGACATCATCGTCGACCGGATGCGCCGCGAGTACAAGGTCGACGCGAACGTCGGCAAGCCGGAGGTCGCCTACCGCGAGACGATCACCAAAGAGGTGGAGTCGGAGGGCAAGTACATCCGGCAGAGCGGCGGGCGTGGCCAGTACGGCCACGTCTGGCTGCGGATCCGCCCCCGTCCCCAGGGTGGGGGGTTCAAGTTCATCAACAAGATCCAGGGCGGCGTGATCCCCAAGGAATATGTCCCTGCCGTCGGCAAGGGCGTCGAGGAGGCGGTGCAGGGCGGCGTCCTCGCCGGATATCCGATGGTCGACCTGGAGGTGGAGCTCTTCGACGGCAGCTACCACGAGGTGGACTCGAACGAGATGGCGTTCAAGATCGCCGGCTCCATCGGCTTCAAGGACGGTGCACGGAGGGCGGGTCCGATCTTGCTCGAGCCGATCATGGCGACCGAAGTGGTGATGCCCGAGCAGTTCATGGGAAACGTGATCGGCGACCTCTCCGCCCGCCGCGGCAAGATCCTCCACATGGAGCCGCGCTCGGGAATGCAGGTGGTCACCGCCCACGTTCCATTGGCGGAGATGTTCGGCTACTCGACGTCGCTGCGTTCCGCGACCGAGGGGCGGGCCATCTACACCATGCAGTTCCATCACTACGCGCCGGTCCCCGGCCACATCGCGGAGACCCTGGTCAGGCGCTGATTGCAAACTTCCGGGGATTGGCGTAAAAGCCCGCCCCCTCCACTGAGCGGAACGTAGGACTTCACTGCAAGACGAGAGCGAGGAGCAGGACCCATGGCCAAGGAGAAGTTCGAGAGAAAGAAGCCGCACGTCAACGTCGGGACCATCGGTCACGTCGACCACGGCAAGACCACGCTGACCGCAGCATTGACCAAGGTGTCCGCGGACAACGGCTGGTCGAAGTTCGTCTCGTACGATGAAGTGGCCAAGGCCTCGGCCGCCCAGGGTCGCCGCGATGCGACCAAGATCCTCACCATCGCGACCTCGCACGTCGAGTACGAGTCGAAGAAGCGGCACTACGCGCACGTGGATTGCCCGGGACACGCGGACTATGTGAAGAACATGATCACCGGCGCGGCGCAGATGGACGGCGCCATCCTGGTGGTTTCCGCCGTCGACGGCCCGATGCCGCAGACCCGCGAGCACGTGCTCCTCGCCTCGCAGGTGAACGTGCAGCGCATCGTCGTGTACCTCAACAAGGTCGACCTGGTGGACGACCCCGAGCTGCTCGACCTGGTCGAGATGGAGATCCGCGACCTGCTCAAGCAGTACAAGTTCCCCGGCGACGAGACGCCCATCATCCGCGGCGCGGCCATCAAGGCCCTCCAGGGCGACAAGGGAGACCAGGGTGCGGGCTCCATCCTCAAGCTGATGGACGCGATGGACACCTACATCCCCGAGCCCGTGCGCGAGACCGACAAGCCGTTCCTCATGCCGGTGGAGGACGTGTTCTCCATCGCCGGCCGCGGCACCGTGGCCACCGGCCGCATCGAGCGCGGCAAGATCAAGGTCGGCGAGGAAGTGGAGATCGTCGGCCTGCGGCCCACCACCAAGACGGTCGTCACCGGCGTCGAGTCGTTCCGCAAGCTCCTCGATGAGGGCCTGGCCGGGGACAACGTGGGCTGCCTGCTCCGCGGCATCAAGCGCGAGGAGATCGAGCGCGGCCAGGTGCTCTCCAAGCCGGGCTCGGTGACGCCGCACACCAAGTTCAAGGCGAACGTCTACGTGCTCACCAAGGACGAGGGCGGACGGCACACGCCGTTCCTGAACGGCTACAAGCCGCAGTTCTACTTCCGCACCACGGACGTCACCGGGACCGTCAAGCTGCCCTCCGGGGTGGAGATGGTCATGCCGGGCGACAACATCGAGATGGAAGTCGAGCTGATGATGCCGATCGCGATGGACAAGGAAGTGCGCTTCGCCATCCGCGAGGGCGGCCGCACCGTCGGCGCCGGCGTGGTGACGGCGGTGATCGCATAAGGAATCGAAGTGGCCGGGCCTCCGGCGGAAACCGGGGGCCCGGCGCTGTTTCGGTCTTTGAGAAGAGGTATCGATGGCGACCCAGAAGATCCGGATCCGGCTGAAGGCGTATGACTACAAGCTGCTCGATCAGTCGGCCGGCGAGATCGTCGAGACGGCGAAGCGCACGGGCGCGAAGGTGGTGGGACCGATCCCGCTGCCCACGCGGATCAACAAGTTCACCGTGCTGCGCTCCCCGCACGTGGACAAGAAGTCCCGTGAGCAGTTCGAGATCCGCACGCACAAGCGGCTCCTCGACATTCTCGAACCCACCCAGCAGACGCTCGACGCCCTGATGAAGCTCGATCTGAGCGCCGGCGTCGACGTCGAGATCAAGAGCTGACCATGGCGACCCTGGACGTCATCAACCTCGAGAAGCAGAAGGTCGGAACCATCGACCTTCCCGACGAGATCGTGAACGCGCCCGTCGACGAGCACCTCTTCTACGAGGTGGTCAAGGCGCAACTCGCCTCGCGGCGCGCGGGGACGCAGGCGGTGAAGAACCGCACGCTGGTCTCGGGCGGAGGCAAGAAGCCGTACAAGCAGAAGGGGACCGGGCGCGCCCGCCAAGGCTCCATCCGCGCCAGCCAGTGGGTGGGCGGCGGCAAGGCGATGGCGCCGAAAATGCGCGACCACGAGTACCACGTGCCCAAGAAGGTGCGGAAGGCGGCGCTGCGGGCGGCGATCAGCAAGCGCAACCAGGACAAGGCGCTGCTGGTGGTCGACTCCTGGACGCCGGCGAAGCCGTCCACCAAAGAAGCGGTGAGCGCCTTCGCCAAGCTCGGCATCCAGAGCGCGCTGGTCCTGGGGATGAAGGACAACCAGAACCTCTTCAAGTCGGTGCGCAACGCGAAGAAGTACCAGTTCCTGCCCGTCGAGGGCGCGAACGTCTACGACATCCTGCGCCACCAGACGCTGCTCCTCACCAGGGACGCGGCGGCGGCGCTGTCGGGGGTGCTGGCATGAACCGGTTCGAGATCATCAAGCGCCCGCTGGACACCGAGAAGCTCGATCGCATGCGCGACCGGGAGAACAAGTTCGCCTTCGAGATCGACCTCAAGGCGAACAAGACCGAGGTCAAGCAGGCCGTCGAGCAGCTCTTCAAGGTGAAGGTGCTGGACGTGAAGACCTCCATCGTCCGCGGCAAGTTCCGCCGCATCGGCCGGTCCGAGGGGCAGCGGTCCAACTGGAAGAAGGCGATCGTGACGCTGAAGGAAGGCGACGCGATCCAGCTCTTCGAGGGGAAGTAAGCGATGGCGCTCAAATCCTACAAGCCGACCAGCCCGGGACGCCGCCTGACGACGTCGCCGGACTTCGCCGAGATCACCAAGGACTACCCGGAGAAGTCGCTCACCAAGCCGCTCAAGGGCACCGGCGGCCGCAACGTCTACGGCCGCATGACCACCCGCCACCGCGGCGGCGGCCACAAGCAGCGGGTGCGCATCATCGACTGGCGGCGCGACAAGGACGGGGTGCAGGCCAAGGTAGCGGCCATCGAGTACGACCCGAACCGCTCCGCGCGCATCGCGCTGCTCCACTACACCGACGGCGAGAAGCGCTACATCCTCTGGCCGGTCGGCGTGAACGTCGGCGACTTCCTGCAGTCGGGCGAGACGGTGGACATCCGTCCGGGGAACGCGCTGCCGCTGCACGCCATCCCGCTCGGGACGGTGATCCACAACATCGAGCTCAAGCGGGGGGGCGGGGCGCAGATGATCCGCTCGGCCGGTTCCTTCGGCCAGCTGATGGCGAAGGAAGGGAAGTACGCCCAGATCCGCATGCCCTCCACCGAGGTCCGCAAGGTGCTGCTCGAGTGCAGGGCCACGGTGGGCCAGCTGGGGAACACCGAGCACGAGATCGTCCGCATCGGCAAGGCCGGACGGAACCGCTGGAAGGGCTGGCGGCCCACCGTGCGCGGCCTGGCGATGAACCCGGTCGATCACCCGCACGGCGGCGGCGAGGGCAAGAGCGGCCAGGGCAACCCGCACCCGGTCTCGCCCTGGGGCCAGCAGACGAAGGGTCTCAAGACCCGCGTCAACAAGCGCACCACCAAGTTCATCATCAAGCGGCGCGACAAGGGAGTTCGCTGATGGCACGTTCGGTCAAGAAGGGCCCGTTCATCGACCGCCACCTGATCAAGAAGGTGGAGGACATGAACCGGCAGAACCAGAAGAAGGTGGTGAAGACGTGGTCGCGCCGTTCGACCATCCTTCCCGACCTGGTGGGTCACACGTTCGCGGTGCACAACGGGCGCAAGTTCATCCCGGTGTTCGTCACCGAGAACATGGTGGGCCACAAGC
>WNFT01002375.1_pt1 | contig 16134 bp, 13 predicted proteins | sample 5400191 | NCBI WGS metagenome assembly WNFT01 (sample SAMN13153359, study PRJNA577476) | soil metagenome | isolation source: 80 cm saprolite under Madrone tree | place: USA:California | collected 2016-06-14 | reverse complement strand
CGCGCCCATCGCCGCCGAACTTCGCCCGGAATCCGCAGAGAGTAATGTCTTCCATCGTGATCGTGTCGCCCCACGGGCCGTAGGTGCTCGATGTTGCAAAGGGCTGGTCGAAATTGTTGTAGAGGAAGCTGTCGGCGAATACGTCGGTTTCCAGAAGTCCCGGCCACTCGAAGTCGATGCCAGTCACCCCGATTGCCCTGTTTTTGGCGAACGAGGCGACCACGGTTGCCTCCTGCCCGTTGTGACAACTGGCCGTGTCTATGACCAGGATCGCGGTACTGGAATCAAAACCAGGCGTGAATTCGCCATTGTCAGTCAGCAGGTACTGCCCCGACCCGGCTAATCCGTCGAGTCTCGCCTAGGCCAGGCTGTCATTCCCCGCAAACGGGTTCGTCGTCGTGAGATAGCAAGACTGAAGGATTAACCCGTTGTTCCGGTTAGTCAAGTAGAAGAAGTTTTTGAACACGCCGCCCTGTAAGACGGGGATGTAGCCGGCGGCCCAGATGTGCTTGGAACCTTCGTCCACGTCAAGGGCGCCAAAGCCAGTCTGAGCTGGCGGGTTACCCGCCCGGTCATGAACCGTGAGTGATGCGACCACCGGGCAGATACCGAGGGTTGGCGTTGCTTGCGGCGGCACGATCTTCCAGATCTTGTCGTCGCCGAGGAAGATGTCCAGTCGGCTGATCCACAAGTTTCCGTCCAGCGGGTCGAAGGCCATGCCGCGTCCATTGCTCGCCAATGGGATCACTGCCGGGTCCGGCACGCAGTTCGCGATTGGTGTCACCGGAGGGCCGAAGTGATAGGAGCGCACATGGGAGCTAGCGAAAGCAGATTCATAGCCCCAAACTACGGTGCTATTGTTTCCCGGCGGCCCGGTCGGATCGGGAAGCGGGTCCGCGACGCTGTCGACATTTACCGTCTCGACGGTCTTGGTTGTGGGGCAAGGCTGAACGTCCAGCCCTGCTGTGTTGCCGTTTACGACTTGGCCGGTGGCGAGACACTGAAGCGTCTGCGCCATGGCCGTCCTGCTGGCGGTGGCCGCCAGCGTTACGAGTACTGCTATGGCAGCACACCGTGATGTGATTTTCAAAGACTTGGCCATGAGTATCCTCACTTTTCTAGAACTCAATTAGTCTTATAGTCTTGGCCCCATACAATCAAAGAGTTCCCTCGATCCACTCAGGCTCAAACACATCAAACTTACCCCACAGATTTTTCGTTTTCATAGCTAAGAATGTTCCCTTCTATGCGGATGGCCGTATCGCCAGGAATACTAGTGATATCCATCGAGGTGAAAAGCAGGCGTTTTCTGTAAACCCGCGTGCAGAGACTGTTGTAATCACCCCTCGGGTGAATACCCGAGTTGGCTCACTGCTTGAGCGCAGACATAACCCTCACATCAAGAATCCCAGCCGAGGTTTTCGTTCTCAGCAGGGTATATTTCTCAATCCAGCGTAGCTGCGGGCTCACTTCTTAAGTTGCAGTCCCAATCGTTCATAGGCGGCATGGCATTCCTTATCGCCTCCGTGAGCCCGGAAGGCAGTGCGATATTCGCGGAGGGCCGCTTTGAGATCACCTTTCAGTTCCAAGGCGCGGCCCAGTTCACAATTGGCTGGCGATAAGTGGTTTTTGTGTTCTTTCAGAGCCCATCGCAGTTCAACAATGGCGGCGTCCGGATCATTTTTCTTGATAAGCAGCCGGCCCAATAAATAGTGGAAATACGAGTCGTCTGGCCAGATCCGAATTACCTCTTTGATTTCGGCAAGTGCAGCGTCCGGGTCACCGGAATCTTCGAGAGCATTTACCAAGCCTATTCGGAAGCTTTCGTCTTTAGGGTGGAGTTGCACAGCGGTTCGATATTCAGGAATAGCATGGACAAAATCACCCTTTTCTAGGAATAACCTCGCGATCTGCAAATGCAGGTAGGGTAGGTAGGAAGAATCCGGCTCTAAGGTAAGAGCTTGCTGACATTCCTTTATAGCTCCGTCCAAATCACGGCCCTGTACAGACGATTCGGCCCCGTAAAAGATGCAAGAAGCCATCGTTCTGCCTCGTAATGATTCGCGAAACTGCGCCTGCCCTGCCTTCAGCTTTGCAGCGTCAAGTGCAACATTTTCTGCCACATGAGCGACCGCCGACGCATCCTTGTGAAGGAGGACCTTCTTCCCGGGGAAAAGTTCCATTACCGCGAGCACCGGCACAACCATCGGTAAAACCGGTATAATCTGGGGGGGCCACGTCACCATTCCTGGGACATCCTTTAGCCTTGGTTTGCCGCCAAGGCTCGCGTCGTCCTTTGTCGTTCCTGGGCCTGTCAGGCGCACCATTTCTCCGGTAATCGTTTGCGTAGGTTCCAGATCAATGAGCAGCTTGGCCGGACCCCTGCCCGTCTGGTCAACCTGCCGAACGCTCCCATTAACCGCCGCTCCGCTTGGAATGACGACTTGTTCGTCTACGATGACATCAAAGGCGACCTCGAATTCCACTGGCCATCCGGGCTTCGCGTCTGTCTTGTATAGGTTCTTCTTCAGGCGGAGTTGCACAGAGGTGTTAGCGAGCAGGATCGGCGGGCTTGAAGTTTCAGCGGTTGCAGACTGCGCCCTGCATTCCACCGAACCCAGCAGCAACGAAATCACGATTGGAACGGACGCCGCAAGCCGTCTCGGAAACGGGAACATGTTGCCTCCCGCCTTACGCCCTGACTAATTGGAAGGATATCGCCAATTTAAATCTCTGCACAAGCACATCGAAACAACCTTTACGCATCCAAGTGGACGATTAGTTGCTTACCGGAGATGTGGTTCGCATCGGCACTTTGGCGATTGTACCTGGATCACGGGCTATGCGGAAGTTATCCCAGTAAACTCGACCGCACGATTACTTCCGGCTTGCCGACCACTCGTCCGGAATCGTCGGATCCGCGGCGCCAGAATGAAAGTTAAAATCCTGGTTGCCACATGTACGAGTTGCGCGTCATAAGGCCAACTAGCTTCGACCGTCCGATACAACGCCCGACACGTTGGGAACAATTTGGAATGAGAACGATTTAAAACATCTCGTTTAGTTCAACCGCGTCCCACATGATTTCGGCAGGTATAACTTAGCCCGACTTTACCACGCTGAGGCCCTGAGGCGAACTAATCAGCATCTGGGCCGCTCTTGGCGGGGCACGCGAGGTGACGGATGGTATGACCTACGCGTGGTAGTGGCGTTGGCAGGCCGTATCGCGAAAACCGAAGGAAAGGCGTGGTAAGCCTTGGCTGGTTTTCGGCTCATGGAGGGCGAACAGGTTCGCCAGGTGAGGACCTCGCAAAGTTTCCTTCACTTTCTCTCGGATCCCTTCGACGATGGGCCTCTCCCCCCGTCCTTCGTCCGGCGTCGCTCGATATCCACTTGCAAGTCCCAAGCTTCCCCATGCGCTTGCGGACCTCGCGAGAGAGCGTTTGGGCATTGAACAGCCCTCCCGGTTAAAGGTGCCAAGGATTGTGCGCTCAACCCGAAAGACCACTTTGCGGGCCCGGCCCGGTGCGAGATGTGGAGAAGATCTTGGTGTTGGCTGTGCACCAGCCAGCCCACGATGCTATGCCCTCAACAAGCAGATTGCTTTTCCCCCGAGAGCAAATCCCGCTCGCGGCGGCATTCGAAAAAAATCTTCCACTTGAATCGGGCGGTCGCGTTTCTGGTTCCCTATCCAGCAAGCGTTCGAACACGGTCCTGTCGAGGCCCAGCTGCGTGTTTTCGCTCAATTCGCTATTCGAGAAGAATCAGGGGCGAAACACCGCATCCACGGCATGCGAATCGAGCGACCCTGGCACGGCGGTGATATTGCGTCGCTTGGCCCGTATTTGCTTGACTCCCAATAGTCCCAATATTAGGATTCGGCAGCTTTCAGCTTCAGCAGCTATCGAGAAGTGAAAAGAGCTACTGGCTCTCGACTATTCTCTAGCGAGCCTTCTAACCCGCGACTGCCGGAAACAACTTTGCCGCTATTCGAAATCTAAAAAAGTGGTGAACGCAATACAAATGACGCAAAGCTTAGCATCTGTCGTCCTCAGCCCCCCGCAGATTTCGAAAGCGCCTGCCTGGCACGATACTACTTGGCTGGCCGGCGTCCTCACCCGAGTAAATAAGCAAATTCGAAGTATGTGTGCCGGGTGCGAAGCACTGGAAGAAGAAATTGCTTACGCGACGCTGGGTCCTGGCAAACGGATCAGGGCTGGTTTGTTGCTTTCCTGGCACGCCATTGCTTTTGGAGATACCAATTCGGATGAAACCGCTGAGCGTGCCGCGGCGGCAATTGAACTCATTCATGAAGCCTCGCTGATCCATGACGATGTGTGCGACAACTCGGTATACCGCCGCGGACGTAGTTCCGTGGCTGCCAGGTTCGGGATTCCCCGGGCGACTCTAGCTGGGGCGGTTCTGTCTGGCCGAGGCATTGCGGAGTTAGCTGCAATCTGTGAGAGGGAAGGTATTGAGCTTGATCTTGAGACACTGCGATGCTTGGTCAAAGGCCAAATTTTCGAAAGCCTTGCGGGCAGGACACCGTACTTTGAGGGAGCCCATCCTTATTTCGGCATCATCTGTTCGAAAACAGGTTCCCTGTTCAGATTGGCCTGTGCCTTAGGGGCGAACCTGGGCGCGCGTTACAGCGAGCCCTTTGATTTGGCAGCGCCGCTGGCCTTTGCCGATTCTCTCGCCATCGCGTATCAGGTCCTGGATGACGTACTGGACATTGAGGCGGACCCGCTCCTTAAGCCTGGGCGGGGAGACATAGCAGGGGGAGTACCCACTTGGCCTATCCTCGAGTGGATTGCCTCGACGCCAACGCCACAGATTGCGTGGGAGCGGCTGCGGCAAACACATAAGAGTTTTCTGGATATTCAGCAGCTCCATTCCGAGATTGCAGCCTCTGGTTCGATCCAGAAAGCACGTTCCCTGATTCAAGCGGAGCTGGAAACTGCCGAGACGTTTATTTCCGCATTTCAGCCAGGTGAAGCGGTGGATGGCCTCAGAAAACTTTTGGCTTTTCTCGCTTCGCGGTAAGAACAGCGGGAGCAATGAGTCGAGTGTCGAGTTTTTTCAGTCCCATCAAGCGCGTTGGCCGCATCTTTAGTGTTGGGATCAGACTTCGCCAGCCGGCTGCCATAGAATTGATGGAGGAGATCGAGGATCCACGCCAGTTCGCTGAGACGGCGATGATTGCTTCCGGACGGCACCTGGCCCTGGCCATAGCATTTTTGCCAGACGAAACCCGGCTTGAAGGAATGCTCGCGTTCCTGCTGTGCCGTGTGCTGGATGCCTATGAAGACCTTTCCCCTTCACCCGAGTACGCAATTTCGGCTCTGCGGCGCATTGTCGCAGGGCTTGCAGGAAAAGAAGAGATTCCACCGCTATCCGCAGAGTTGATTTCTCGCAATCAATCGGATGCCGTGGAGTCTCTTCTCGCGTCGAAGCTTGAATTGCTGCGCCAGCTTTTCATGGGTTTTCCCGAACAGTCCCAGTCGCGTGTTCTTGACCTCGTTTCGAGGATGGCCTCGGCAATGGAGATCTCATTGAGAAAGCGGTCCGCCGGCAGCAAGGCCGACCTCAACCTTTATTCTGACAGCGTGCTGGGGAACGCAACGAGCTACGCGTTTCGTATCCTGACCGGACAGGAGCCCTACGAGCGCGGGAGAAAAGCCGCAGGAAGGCTCGTCCACATTGCCAACTATCTTCGTGATCTCGAGCAGGACCATGCTTCCGGTCGCAGCCCAACTGCCGGTGCCTTGGAACAGGTGCGCAATGAATTGACCTTGCACGTACTCCAGGAGGTTCCCCATGTGCCCCAACTGTTGTTCAGCACGCGGTTTCCAAGGTGCTGTGGCTCGCGGGGAGCATTGGCCATCATAGTTGCTACTACGACCCGTTTCTATCTGCGACAATTTCGCGGCCGCGTGCCCCGGTCTTTTCTGCGAACCCTCTGGATTGGCGTTAGCTGCACATTCAGTGCATATGCTTACCGGAAATTGATCCAGCAGCTTGATGCTGCCATTCTTGATTCTTTGTCTCTGGGAAATGGCGAGGCAGTCACATCTACGTTGAAGCCTAACCCGCAGAGATCATCTGTCAGGCGAATAGCTTACAATCAGCAGGTATTCGAGTATCAACTGGCTCTGCGGCACCCTAGCCGCAAAGCCGCTGAGGCGCTCGCGGCTGCTACTCGTCTGTTGCACTGTTCGTTGGACGTCTTCCGCTCTCTGCCGCAAACCTTGCTCGGAGAAGGCGTTGATGGCAGAAATCTCGGGGTCAAGTTGGTAGCTGGCGATTTGTTTGCCATATCCGCGGCGTCGGAATTGTCCTTAGTTGGGAATGATGTTGTTCGTCAGTTTGCCGAGCTCATCGTAAGGCTCTCCTTGCACGCTGCGGCGTCCGATGCAGATGGCGATTCCGGCGGGGAAACGGCAGCGTTCTTGTCGCTTGTTACAAGCCTGGGCGCCGGAATCGACCTCAAATCAGCCGAGGGTTTGGCGGTACAGCACCGCAGGATTTCCCAGCAGCTTTACGCTCGCGACCGGCAATCTTTCTGGAGCCGAGCATTCAGGCAATCTGCCGGCTCAATCAGCCATGGGGCTACTCCATGAAGGCTTCGATTCCCGCTCTTGCGCGCGCAGAACGATTCCTCGAGAAGTCCCTCAAACTCGAGCATGGGGCCAACGTTTTTCCTTTGTTCCACGTATTCTTTTACTACTCGTTTTTCCTCATTCTGGCCGTTCCCTGGCTGGTTCAATGGCTGCCCTTGAAGATTGTGCTTTGGATCCTGCTAGTCCTGCTGAATTACTCCTTGACCATAGGAATCATGCACATGCATTCCCATCGCCCGCTCTTCACTTCGCCGCGACGTAACCGCGTTCTCGAACTTCTCCTCTGCTTTCCCAGTTGTGTAGCCTTTCCAGTGGTAAAATACTCCCACGCCTACATCCATCATACCTTTGACAATGGTCCCAAAGATTTTACTTCTACTCACGGGTATGAATCTGGTTGGCGAGCAGTATGGTATTGGACCCGGTACAGCTGGCTTGTGACCATCAAAACCGGGCAAGGGCTCTTTGCCCGCGACGCTAAACCATGTTGGCGAAGGATGCGAGCGCAGTATGTTCTCGACATTCTGACTACGATCTGTTTGTTTGGAATCTATTTCTTCTTCGGACCCAAAGGCACGCTGTACTTTTATGCACTGCCGCTTTTCGTGACTCACGTTAGCTGCGGCTACTTTGCCTGGTTGACACACGCTCCTGCCAAAGAAGGTCCATTCAATGGTTCGGTCAATACTGTCAATAACTTTATGGGACTGTTCATTCATAATCAGGGTTATCATGCGGTCCACCATCGCTATCCAGGAATTCACTGGACGGATATCCCGGACGCTTTGGAGTTAATGCTCGAGGTCGAAGATCCGTATATCGTTCCCTATTGGGTAGTTCTGCCTTCGGCAATTCGGATCCTTCGTCCTGCAGCGTTTCTGAATCACAGATTCGGGAAAAAATGGAAAAGGCGCTACGAAAAGCGCCAAGGGAGAATCAGGCTCCGCTCTCTCCCCTACTTTAGTTGGATTTGAGCGTCCTGCCCCTCGTTTGATGGAGCAAAGGCCGGGCATTCTAACCAGGATGCAATCGGAAGGCGCACTTTTGACCGCAATCCGGAAATGGCGCGACACCTTGCGCATGATGCGGATCTGTTGCAACGGATCCAGAACTCGGTCTCGCCTCGTCTATGAACTGCTCGGCGATACCAACTTGATGTGCAGGAACAGTCTCTACCTTAATCTTGGATACTGGGAGAAAGCTCGAAATCTCGACCAAGCGTGCCAGGATCTTGCTGAAAAAGTCGGCATTGTTGCCGGGCTTGCGCCTGATGATCGCGTGCTGGATGCTGGCTGCGGCTTCGGGGATCAGGACATTTACTGGGTGGAGAGATTCTCTCCGCGGAAAATCACGGCCATCAACATTACCCCTCTTCATATCAAGATTGCTCAATCACGAGTAGGCCAGACGCCGTGGTCTAGCCGGATTCACTTTGTCGTCGCTGATGCCGCGCGTCTGACTTTTCCTTCTGATACGTTCGACAAAGTTCTGGCTTTGGAATCTGCCTTTCATTTTTCCACGCGCGAAGCATTTCTTCGTGAAGCATTCCGGGTACTACGCCCGGGTGGCATGCTGGTGGCTGCCGATTTTGTCCGCAAATCCAGTCGCCCCCGCTGGAACGTTTCCAGCTGGGCAGCTCTGCAGCTTGGCACCCGCGCTTGGCAGATCCCCATGCAGAATCTGTGTGGTGCTCCGCTCTACATGGATATCCTGCGCCAGTGTGGTTATGAGGAAGTCAAGATGAACTGCATCTCCGATCAAGTATTTGAGCCATTCGCAGAGTTTCAGCGCCCCCGATTCAACGAACCGCTGTTTCGGGAAAGGTTTCATCCTCTGGTGCTTGCTGCCGCCAAACTTCAGATTGACTTGGGATTCTTACAGGAGCTGGATTACATCCTGGTAAGCGCAAGAAAACCGGGAGATTGAGACAGCAGCAGCTGACTCTCACGAAACGGCGGCCGCAGAATTCGACGTACGAGAACGAACTTAAAATACCTCTTCTGGGCGTTGCTTACCAACGGTTCACGCGATGTTCATCACGCCGATGTGCTGATATTGCAGCCCAGGTCCGGTTCGCTGAGACGTCAGAAGATCGAGTACTTGTTGAGGCTCCAGCAGGTAGAGTTTCCCCTCCTGGCGTCCCAGAACAGCCAACTCGCGGCGGCGAACCAGCGAAGCCATGGTTTCTGCGCTGATCTCTGAGATACCAAGGCCCCGGTTAAGAGCTCTTTCCGTGTACCGGACCAAAAGTGTCTCCATGTGATCGTGTACTGCTGCGATGACGGGGTTCACCTCGCACTGCATCCCGGAAGCACGCTCGAAAGCTGCTTGCTCACTTTCGAGCACTTCTGTGTCCTGATGAAATGCTTCCATCATGGCGCGGGAAACGAAAGGCGTCCATAATTTCTGTGATAGGCGCAAAACTAACCGCGATGGAAATGAGATCAGCCACCAAAGAGTGATCTCTGTTCCGTTGGCGGATCTTGGCGTGGCACAAGCGTGAATGACGGGCAGGCCGTCGAAATCCAGGCGGACCATGTTTCCCTTAACCTGAAGGTCGATGTGTCCGGGACGCGGGCGGTTGAAAATAGTGCGCAGCGTGGCTTCGTATCGCGCATGGAAAGCGTCGGCGTTGGGCCCACAATGTTCCAGTGCGTGTACCTTAAAAAAAAGGGGCATCCCCGTGTGCAGATGGTCATGAAACAGATCCAGGCCGTTATCGAGTGCAAAGCTCCAATGGGTTCTTACCTCTGCGCTGAGAAGAACGTCGATGCTCTCTGACGTTGCGTAGGGTGCTACCTCTGGCAAGGGAATCATCTCCGATACCGACGGATCACCCAAAAATACCCACACAAGGCCGTATGCCTCTCGGGCGGCGTAGTTTCGCGCTTGCAGATCGAGAGCACCCAGGCCAGGTGCATCGCAAACTCGGCCTTTCTTGTCGAGACTCCAGCCATGATAGCTGCATTGCAGCCAGCTTCCGTTCACCTTGCCTAATGACAGGTTCACGCCGCGATGTGGGCACCTGTCTTCGAGTACGCCAAGCGTCCCGTCCTGCCCCCGGTAGATTACAATCTGCCGGCCAAGTAGTTTAGCCGTCCTAATCTGGCGAGGCTTTATGGCTTTGGAAGGCAGCATTAGCACCCACTCATCGATGGGGCCTGGAACACAGCGCAGCCGTTGTGGGATTAAATAAGGCCGCTGACGCCCTGACTCCGAAAAAGTCAAATTAAATCCATTCGGCGCAATGGCAGCAAATGCGATCAGTCGATTCGGACGGTCGCAGGGGCAACTAACCTCTGAGCGCGCATGAGCATAGTTGCGCCGGCCCGATCTAGCAAGCGGAAATGTTGGAGCGTCTTCTTATGGGCATGTTGACGGTTGCGGCGGTGCTTTCCAAACCCCATGGATAAGTTGTATTGGCGAATGGATCGATACATAATTCCGGGCTGTGATTGAACTTAAGGATGTCTCGAAAGTATTCAGCGGAAAAACATCATTCACTGCTCTGGCCAACATAAACCTAACCATCGAAAAGGGCGACATGGTTTCCATCGTTGGTCCCTCCGGCTCGGGCAAATCAACACTATTGAATCTTGTTGGGACGCTGGACCACCCAAGTACGGGTGAGATTCATATTGAAGGCCAGCTACTTAGCCGACTAACCGATGATGAGCGGACTCGTATGCGGGGAGATAAGATTGGCTTTGTTTTTCAATTTTTCCATCTTCTTCCCACCTTGGGCGCTCTGCAGAACGTCTGTGTCCCCTTGCATTTGCGTGGCTGGCCCCGAAAAAAAGCCGAAGCCCGCGCCCGGGAGTTGCTACGGCTGGTCCAGTTCGATGGAAAGGAGGAACGCCTGCCCGACGAACTATCGGGAGGAGAGCGTCAACGGGTGGCAATCGCGCGAGCCTTAGCCAGCTATCCACCTATCCTCCTTGCGGATGAACCCACCGGCAACCTGGATACGCAAAGCGGCAAAGAAATTGTCAGGCTCATCAGTGACCTGCACAAAAAGCTAGGCGCGACTGTATTGATCGTCACGCACAATGAAGAGGTTGCGCAACGATGTTCCCGGACAATTGTCCTGCGTGATGGCCGGATCGTCGGGGACCAGCGGCGGTGAATCTGGTCCGCCTCATCAGTTGGCCCTATGCATGTCAGCACCGGCTACGGTTGATATTGACTGCAAGCGGCATCGTTCTTGGAGTGGCCGTGCTCGTGGCCATTCACACCGGCAACGCAACCGTGGTGCACTCATTCAGCCAGACCGTGGATCGCGTCGCAGGCGCCACACAGCTCCAGGTATTTGCATCGGGCTCTTCCGGCTTCTCCGAAGAGTTCCTCGATGCAGTCCGGCAACGTGCGGAAGTTCAAGTGGCTGCGCCAGTCATCGAACAATCCACGAATTTTGGTCTCCAGAAACAGGAAAGCTTGCTGATTCTCGGAGTCGACATGCTGGCTGATTCCAACCTCAGACAATACGATATTGACGTCGGTGCCGACGAGGTTGCCGACGACATCGTTATGTTCTTGGCTCAACCGGATTCGTTGATTATTACCCGGGAATTCGCCCAGCAAAACCATCTCGCTGTTAACAGCCAGATTTCGTTGCCTACTGCGGAAGGTTCAAGGCAGTTTACGGTACGGGGCATTATGCGGCCGGGCGGCCTCGCTAGTGCCTTTGGCGGAAGTTTGGCGTTGATGGACATTTATGCTGCCCAAGAGATGTTCGGTCGGGGGCGCTCTTTTGACCGCATTGACGTCGTGCTACGGCCGGGTTTCAGCGTCAAGGATGGCCAGGCGGATCTGGCGCGGGTCCTCGGCCCAGGTTTTTCGATCGAACCTCCTGCGGCCCGCGCACAGGAATTTGAGTCCCTGTTGGACGCCTATTCCAGGAACATGAATCTGATGAGCATCTTTGCTCTGCTGATCGGGATATTCATCATCGACAACTCGTTCAACGTTGCAGTCGCTCAGCGTCGTTCTGAAATCGGCGTTCTCCGCGCTTTGGGAGCGACACGCCGCCAGATTCGGTGGCTGTTTTTGATCGAGAGCACTCTTGTGGGACTTCCTGCGTCAGCCGTGGGTGTAGCTTTCGGTCTGCTCCTTGCCTGGGGATCGATGAAGTATATTTCCGGTTTTCTGCAGTCGCTGTATGGTTTCTCGATGTTGACGAAGGGGATCATTCTGGCTCCAGGACTCATGGTAAGCGCATTTCTCATCGGTGTGTTTACCAGCGTACTTGCCGCGGTCTTGCCCGCTCAATCCGCTGCCTCCATTGACCCAGTTCAGGCTTTTCAAAAAGGCAGGTACCAACAACTATCGCTCAAGGAACACTGGATTCGACGCGCCACGGCCGTAGGCATGGTTGCTGTCTCTGCGGCCTGCCTGTGGGTCCCCAGCAGCTCCGCAGCTTTCTACATCGGCTACATATTCTCCGTTTTGGCCGCAATCCTTCTTGCTCCCACTCTGGTCATCTGGCTGGCCCGCCTACTGCGGCAGCCTGCACAATGGCTGCGTCCGGTGGAAGGCACTCTCGCGGCTGACAGTTTGATCGCGGCTCCACGGCGTACCACTACAACCGTCGGTGCCCTGATGCTTTCGTTGGCCATGGTCGTGGCGTTAGGTGGTGTGTCCCAGGCGGCTTACGTTTCCGTGCAAACCTGGCTCGATACAACGCTTAATCCCGATCTTTTCGTGTCCTCTTCTGACAATCTTCTATCGTCCAGATTTCTCTTTCCACCTTCCATGGAAACGGAGTTGCGAGCAATTCCAGGGGTGGCGGACGTGCAAGGTGTGAGAACGGTACGGATCTCGATAGCTGGCAGTTCTAGAACCTTGATTGCCACGGACCTGGTCAAGCTTTTCGAGCATATCAAGCCGGAGGTTTTCGAAGGAGATCTTCAGCGGATGGCTCAACTGGCCTCTCAGGGACAGGGTGTGATTATCTCTGAAAATTTCTCCACATTAGAGAGTCTTCATTTGCAGAACTGGCTAGAAATTCCGACCCCAAGCGGACTCTTGCGGCTACCCATTGTGGGCGTAATTAGGGATTATACTAGTCAGAAAGGCAGTTTGTTGATAGATGGAGCCGTTTTCCAGCGATACTGGAAGAGCGGGGAACTCGATGTGTTTCGCGTCTATTTGCAGTCCTTGGCATCGGCAGACGACGTGAAGCGCCGCATCCTGGAGAATTCAAGAGACCGGCGAGAGGTTTTTGTTCTAACTAGCCGGGAATTGAAAGATTATGTCCTGCGGTCGGTTAACCAGTGGTTTGGGCTGACGTACCTTCCGATTCTCATCGCAATTCTGGTAGCCCTGCTAGGAATTGCCAACACGTTGCTTGTGTCCGTAACCGATCGCCGCAGGGAGCTCGCCATTTTGCGCGCAGTCGGCGGCTTGCGCCGTCAAGTAAGGAGCATCGTTTCAGCCGAGGCGCTTCTGATCGCTTTGATCGGCCTGGTCATCGGCATTGCGCTGGGTGCGGGGAACCTCTACTATGCACTGGAAATTGCTCGTCGCCAGATCATCGGCGTTGGGCTTTCCTACCAGTTTCCCTGGAAGATAACTTTACTGCTGTTCCCGGCGATCCTCTCAGCGGCCTGGGTTTCTGCGGTATGGCCGGGACACTCGGCCGTTCGCCAGTCTGTGGTGGGAGCCTTGGAGTATGAGTAGACCACTTCTAGTCTGGTTTGCTGTTCTTGCGCATGCGAGCCTCGCATTTGGCGGTCCCCAAAGCGCGCAGCAGATCCTTGAAGAGTCGCAGCGCCGGGCGGATGTGAAGTCATTGCGCTACGAGGGGTTGTTGCAAGTCACCAGTTCGCGTGGCAAAACTGTAGAAAAGCGATGGCAGCTTGAGCGTGTGGGTTCTCAAGGCTCCAGCAAGATCGTCTTTTACTTCACGGATCCTCCTCAGATAAAAGGAGTGGCCCTCTTGATCGTCAACCATCCCGGAGAGAAGTCCGATTACTGGATGTGGATCCCCGCAGCTCATCGGGAGCGTCGGGTCGACCTCGAAAGCCGCTCTCGCCGATTTTTTGACACTGATTTCAAGCTTGAAGATCTGGAACAACGAGACGTCGAGGAATACGACTATGAATCGACTGGGCAGGCCGATATAGACGGCTTTTCCTGCTGGATTGTCCGGGCCGTGCCAAAGAGCAAATCCGCGCAGTATAGCTTCTCTCGGCTTTACATTCGGCAGAAAGATTATGCCATTGCCCAGGTAGAGGATTACATCGATAAAGCAATCGTAAGGACCCTTAAGTTTGGAGATATACAGGAAGTCCAAGGTATCGCGACTCCGCACCTCATCGAGGTGGCCGATCTTCGGCGTCACAGCAGCACCACTTTGAAGCTGGAGAAAATCCAATATAACGTTGTTTTGCCTGACGAAGACTTCACGATTGCCGCTATTAAGCGAAGCAAATGATCCACATTATTTCATGGACGGGAGCCTCGACTCGGAACACGCGTCACCTATCGTCTTTGCTCACCTGGCCTCGGTCGCGGAGTTCCGCGAACTCCAAGAAAAACGTACTGGTACCAAGATTTTTTCTCCTTTTTTCTCTTCTCGATGTTCCTTAAATAAGTAAGGGGCTGCGGTTGGCATCTCTCTCTCAGCCCGGGACCTCTCCGACGGATAAAAATAGTTTCTTACTTTTTCCCGTTTGGATGTTCCTTCATTTAAATAGGGGGCGTGTAAGGCAGTTCTCTTCCAGCCTGGGGCACCTCCGAGGGATTAATGTTTTTTTCTTACTTTTTCCCGGCTGGAGGTTCCCTAGTGACTAGAGGGCGCCTCGTCATACTTTTTAGGATGAAGCGCTCACTGCAATTTCTTGCAGGTTAGGCGGCTAACGTTGTTATTGAGCTTTTCCATTTTCGAGGCCTCTTAATGGTGTGGGACTTGACTGTTTCACCGCTATTTGCAGCGCGAAAGGGTAACGGGTGCATGAGAGACACAGATCTGCGAATTCTTGCCCCGCAGCACAGCCGGCTCTGCACGAAACCTCGCAGCCTAAAGAAGCCGGAGTTTTTGACAGCAACATACTTCTCATTGTCATTCTCTACAGAGGGCGGCGGCGCCGGCGATTCCGGCGTCGGAGCCGTATTTCGCCAGCAGCAGCGGGATTTCGCAGCAGCGCGCATTGATGGACCACTTCGGCAGTTCGTTTTGCATGCGGGGGAAGAACTCGCTCATCAATTGCGCCACGCCGCCGCCGAATACGATGACGTCGGGCTCCAGTAAATCGATCATATTGCCGAGCCACACGGTCAATAAATCGGCTGTTGCTTCCAGAACTTCGCGGGCCAGCGCGTCGCCTGCTTGAAACGCTTCCGCAACATTTTCCGTCGTTAGTTTCTCGAGATTGCCGCCGGCAAGTTCGCGCATGCGAGACGGCGTATTCGATTCCGCCAAGCGTGCCCGCGCGCGCTGCGCAATCGCTGGGCCGGAGCATAGCGCTTCGATGCATCCTCGTTTTCCGCAGCCGCAGCGCGGGCCGTTGTAGTCGATGCTGACGTGCCCGCCCTCCGCGGCGCCGCCGGTGCGCCCGTGGTAGATGCGGCGGTCGAAAACGATTCCCGTCCCGATCCCAGTGCCGAGCGTGGCATAGAGTGCGTTGCGAAATCCCACGCCTGCGCCCCAGACTGCTTCGGCCAGAGCCGCGGCATTCGCGTCGTTGTCAACTTTCGCGCAAACTTGGAAGACACGCTGCACTTCCGCGGCCAGGGGAAAATTCCGCCAGCACGGCAAGTTCGGCGGATTCAGGACCACGCCGCGAATGGGATCGAGCGGGCCGGGCGCGCAAATTCCGATTCCGGCCAGCGATGCGCGCGCTCCTGGATGCTTCTCAAAAACGGAATTGATCGCGCGCTCTACCGCCGCAAATCCCGCCGCCGCATCTTCGCGTGCGGGCATGGGCACGCGCGTCTGAAATAGGATTGTGCCTTTCGCGTCGACGAGGCCGGCGGCAACTTTCGTGCCGCCGATATCTACCCCAAGCGTGAACTTGTTTCGTTGACTTTCGGCTGCTTGCTCCTTTGCGCTCATTTGATGTTCATCTGAGGACAGCCAGAATTGGCTGTCCCACAGGAGAATCGTCCATCGCTCTAGTCCATCACTCGATTCCGAGGCGCTGCTGCATTTGTTCTAGGGTGACCCGTTTGGTTTCCGGGTAGAAAAATAGAACCACGAAGAATTGCAGGACCATCATTGCGGAGAAAAACATGAATGGATAGGCGCCGGAGGATTTCGCTAGCTGCGGAAATGTGTACGCGATAATGGCGTTCATCACCCAGTGGGAGGAACTGCCCAGCGCCTGTCCCTTGGCGCGCACGCGATTTGGAAAAACTTCGCTGATATAGACCCAGATGACCGCGCCTTGCGAAATGGCGAAAAATGCGATGTACGCCACCAGGAACCAGAGCAAATACTCCTGATGCTGGTGAGTCAGAAAAACGCGCGCGACACCGGCCAGGCACAGCGCCGTGCCAACCGAACCGATCA
>WNFT01002374.1_pt1 | contig 16136 bp, 11 predicted proteins | sample 5400191 | NCBI WGS metagenome assembly WNFT01 (sample SAMN13153359, study PRJNA577476) | soil metagenome | isolation source: 80 cm saprolite under Madrone tree | place: USA:California | collected 2016-06-14 | reverse complement strand
GCGGCGTGATTCAGCCCAAGCGCGCGGCCGCTGCTGTGAGCTAGGTCGAAATGGAAACTTAGCGCGAGCATATTGCGCTGCAGATTGACTTCATAAGGCATGACTGCGTGCGGCTCAGTCTTGAGCGCCGTCTCGATGACACGACCGCGTGTGTCCCACGGTTCGAAGAGCAGGTCGCGATCGCGCATCCAATGCCATTTCCGCAGATGCTCGGCCAGGTTTTGCGCAATGTCGGGATGTTGTCCGGCATCCAGAGCGGACTCAGCCTGTTCTCTCGTGCGAAGCCCAGCTGCGAGCAGCGCTTCGCGCAGCTTCGCGACGTCGGCCATGTACGCGCCGCTCAGAACGGGAGTAGTCGGCGCGATAAAATCAGCAGGGCCGGGCCACACCTTGTCGGCGGGAGGGGACTCAAGATAACTCAGATTGTGATTCAGCGTCTCGCCGATGAAAGGGAACAGAATGTCGTCTCCCTGGGCCTGAATAAACCAGCACAGCGCGAAGAATTCTACCCAGCGCGGCCACCAGGAGGTGATCAGTGCGACCATTTGATCTCCGGAGATCGCCTTCAACTCCGCGTCAGTTGTGGGAAATAGAATGAGAACTTCAGCCAGCCGATCATAGGAAGTCCGTACCTGGCGCATCAAATCAGCCATGAACGCTTCATTCCATGTCGCGCCGACAATCGACTGCCAGACCAAAGCAAAAGTGTCGGAACGAAAATGGTACCGGCATTTCACCCACTTGATGTGCAGCGGGGGAACGTTTCGAAACCCGAGAACACGCGGGACCATCTCGAAGCCGGGCTGAACCAGAGACTTCAAAAGAGCAGAGATAACCAGCTCGGGACGCACTTCCAGCCACTCGAAGTCCCCCGTCGTCGCCGCCGTCGCAAATTCCTGGTGGAAGCGTGCGTACTCTGGAAGCACGGCCCACCATGTTGTCCGGGACTGGGGTGCGGGCATGGTCGTGATCTTGGTTCCGGGTTTGTGGCCGAAGAATTTCATCGTGTCGAGTGCCGCGGATTCCGCTTCGCCCATTCCGCCGATTTTTTGCCGCGTTGTTGCTGCGCCAGTGCGTATGGCGCTCGCGTAGCCGAGCGGGACAGCGGCGGATCCGTCCGGCCAGGCTACTCCCGGATTGAATACCAACGGAAAAGCGGCGCGGTCATTGTCGTAAAGCGCGACGGCCGGGTTCGCTATTCGCGCGATAGCCTCGCCGAGTTCGTGACGAGGCAAGCTGCCTAACGGCAATACGTACAACTTCGAGTTCGCCCGTTCCGAAACGATCCCGGCAACCACCGTGATGTAGTTGTCGAGTGCGGCCTTGCGAGCATTGGCTGGCCGCGCTTCGAGGTCGTTCCACAGGCCGTGCATGTTTGTTCTCAGGTCAAGGTCGGGCACGAGGACAACGCTCGTGACACCGGAAGGCATCGCTTTCAATGCCTCCGCTGTCGAGACGATAGGCACGAGGTCGGGTCTCTCCCTTGTGGCCTCCGTCCATGCGGACCAGATGTCCGACCACTGCACCTGCCCCAATGACTTCGCCACACGTTCCGTTTCGATGCGGCCTCGATAGATGCGGCCAGTCGATCCATTCACGGTGATGGGCTCTCCGCCCACAAGCGTTGTCGTCGCCGTTTCGGTTCCGACGACGCAAGGTAGACCGAGTTCGCGCGACACGATCGCGGCGTGACAAATAATCCCGCCGACGTCCGTAACGATGGCCGCCGAGTTTCGCATCGCGACCACCATGTCGGGATTTGTCATCGGCGTTACGAGCACCGATCCGGACGGGAGCTGAAGCGCTTGTTCAATGTTGAACACGAGGTGGACCGGTCCCGACCCGGTGCCGGAGCTGGCAGGCACTCCGGTGAGGATGGCGTCAGCGGTGAAAGACGATGCCGGCCCGGCACCCGCGTCGCCGGAGAATGCAGCCGTGATCGGCCTGGATTGAACGATGTGAAGGGCATGGTCGTAGATGACCCACTCGACGTCTTGCGGCGCCCCGAAACTTTCCTCCAGCCGTTTGGCGACCTGAACCAACGCACGGGCATGGACCGGTCGAAGGGGTCCTTCGAGCGATTCCAGGACATCTTCCGCCTCGTTTAGCCAAAGCCTCTCGGGCGTCACTTCACCCTTTACCAGCTTTTCGCAATCTCCCTCGACGTGCTCGACGAGAATGCACTGCTTTCCATCAGGCCCGGCAAAGCGCGTGAACATGACTCCCGATCGCTCGGCGCGCAGGAACCGTTGGACGACGACCGCCATCGCCGGCACCTGCCGAACCCCAATCTCCCGGAAGTACGTGAGGGCGCGCGGCGAGAAAACGGATGCCCAAATCTCCCGAACCGTCGGCTCAAATTCTTCCGGAGTGCTGATCGGTATTGATTCAAAAATGCCGGCGAAGGAATGAGCGCTGCCGTCCTCAATGGTTGCAGAAGACCGAACGATCACGCCTTCGCAAGGCTGCTCCCAGAGCCGTAAAGTGTCGACCGTTTGCATGATCGGCTTGAGTATTCGCGAGGGAATCCGGCGGGAAAGAATGCTTTGACGAATTTGTTCGGCAGTTGCGGTCGTGTCTTTGGAACCGGCCAGCAGCGACGCGAGCGTGTCGAGCGCGGAAGCGAGCCCCATCTCTTGGAGAGCGCTTTGAAAAGCGTCGCGCGTGATGACAAAACCGGCTGGAACGCGATGACCGAGACTCACCAGGCGGCATAGAGACGCTCCCTTGCCGCCAAGCAGGCTCGGATCGGTTGCTGCGCCTGCGCCGAGCACCTCAATGTACTGCGTGTGACTAAGAGGTGTTGCCATGGCCGATTTCGGATCGCGATTATGCGGCAACCCAGAGCGAACCGCAACGCCCTTGTGCGGATCCAAAACCACATTTGCGGTTCATGCGATCATTCCGATGACTATATTTGATTGATTTCACCGGGCACATTAGGTAGGATTCGCTTGCTTCTCGATGCCGCTTCGGAAACTTTACAGCGCGTCTTCAGGGTTCGATGACGGGATGTCGGGCCACGCCAACCCAGCGTGCGCTGCGCGACCTAGGCTGGAAGAGTGCAACACCAGCCCGCAGAATCTGAACACGTTCTGAGCTTCGCAACTACCAAGAGACCAAGCGATGCTAATAGCTGCTGCCGGAGACCTGACGACGATACCCGCGCAATTCGATTGTACACTGGCGGCGGCCCCCGACAAGGAGGCCGTTTTCGGCGGGGGCGCATCGTTGACGTTTCGGCAACTCCACGCCGAGGCCGTGGCGGCGGCCCAAGCCCTCGCCCAGCTGGGGATCCGACCGGGCGACCGCGTCGGCATTTGCATGCAGAAGACGCTTGATCAAGTCGTCGCGATTCTGGGCGTACTTTGGGCCAACGCCATCCTTGTTCCCATCCATCCAGTCCTCCGGGCCGAGCAGATCGGACACATCGCCACCGACTGCGATATGAAACTCCTGATCACGGAATCTGCCCGGGTTGCGGAACTCGGTGGCGCGGCGCGCGGACGGATTGTGCTCGGACTCGGTCCGGACGAACAAGGGATCGCCTCCTTGGTCAAGCTCCGCCGGAATTGCCAGGGCAGTCAACCTTTCTTTCGGGGCAAGGGCGACGACACGGCAGCAATCATCTACTCGTCAGGATCCACCGGCAGGCCCAAGGGCATCGTCATATCGCACCGGAACCTCGCCGATGGCGCCCGGATCGTGGCGAGCTATCTCAAAACGGAAAGGGCTGATCGCATTGCGGGTGTTCTCTCATTCAATTTCGACTATGGTCTGAATCAGCTTTGGCAAACCCTCTATGTGGGATCGTCGCTGCACTTGCACGATTTGATTTTTCCTCGCGATCTGTTTCGTCTGCTCGCCGCGCAGCGGATTACGGCCTTACCAGTGATGCCGGTCGTCATCACACGTATGTTCGATCCGCAGCTTCCTGGTCCCGAAGGTGATCTGGATTTCTCGGCGCTGCGCTACGTGTGCACAACGGGCGGACCTGTAACTGCGAAGATGCTTGACCAACTCCAGAAAACGTTCCAAGGGACCGATATTGTGCTCATGTACGGACTGACCGAAGCGTTTCGGTCATCGTGGTTACCGCCCGACCAGGTTGCCGTCCGGCCGACTTCAATCGGCAAGGCGATTCCCGAAGTTCAGCTCTACGTCTTGGATGACCACGGACAGGATTGCCCGCCGGGTGTTCCTGGCCAGCTTGTACACCGCGGTGGCTGCATTGCCAAGGGGTATTGGAGCGCCCCCGAAGCTACGGCGGAACGATTCCGGCAGATTGATCGCTTCCCTGGCGAAACGATCGTTTTTTCGGGCGACCTCGTGAAGCGAGACGAGGAAGGTTACCTCTACTTCCTTGGGCGAATGGACTCGATGATCAAGACCTACGGCTTTCGAGTCAGTCCCACGGAAGTTGAAGAGCACGCGCGTCGATTCGACGGCGTGCTGGATGCGGTGGCATTCGGCATCGACAATCCCGAAATCGGGCAGGACATTGCGGTGGTCTATACCACCACGGACCGAACTCCGCTCGCATCCGATGCACTGACCGAACATTTTCTGCTTGCCATGCCGCATCACATGGTGCCTCGCTGGTTCGTGCACTTGGAGGCATTCTCCGCGACCGCCAATGAAGGAAAGGTGGATCGCGTCCTTGCTCGCCGGTTGTCTCTGGAAAAGCTCGCCGCCTTGTCTTCAGCGGAGGAACATCATGATCGCACGTAGTTTCGGCCAGGAACTCCTCGAGCGATACGGCTCGCCCCTCTACGTCTACGATCTCGACGAGGCCGAGCGTCAAGCTAAGGCGCTCTTCGAACTGCTTCCGAAGTCCGCGCAGTTGTTGTACTCGGTGAAGGCGAACCCGATTCCAGAGTTGTGCACCGCTTTGAAAACAGCCGGCTGCCGCGTCGAAATTGCATCGCCGCTGGAACTGAAGGTTGTGCTCGAAGCTGGTTTCGCGCCTGATCAAATCCTTTGTTCTGGGCCGGGCAAGACTACTCCGCTCGTTCGCGAGATGTTGCTTGCCGGCGTGACTCATTTTTCATGCGACTCGTGGTATGACCTGGAACGCCTGTCCGGCGTCGCTTCAGCAACAAAGAAGTCTGTGAACGTTCTGTTGCGACTTCAGATTTCCGGCGCACCGACCGGAAGCGTCGGCGTCGGCGCGCTGCAAAGCCACTTCGGCGCGGATCCGGCGGATTTGCTCAATGGCGGCGTCGCCCGGGTCGGCGCACTTCGGGGCGCCGAATTAGCGGGGATTCATATCTATTCGGGCGGTCAAATCCAGAGCGCCGACAAGCTGGCAGGCACTTTCGAACATGCAATCCATCTCGCCGAAGAAATCGTTCAGGCGGGGGTACACCTACGCATGCTCGATCTGGGCGGCGGGTTTCCATGGCCATTTGGAACCTCGGATGCTGCCGTGGATATCTCCGCTTTGCGGGAAAAACTACAGCGTGTGAATGCGTTGCGCAGGTTAACGGCGGATTCAGAGCTTTGGTTCGAGTCTGGACGGTATCTCGTAGCTTCTTGCGGGACTCTGCTCTCGACCGTTCTGGACGTGAAGGTCTCGAATGGCGGCAAGACCCACATCATCCTCGATACCGGAATGGTTCATCTGGGTGGAATGGCGGGCCTGGGCCGGATTTATCGCGCTGTTGCCTCTATCGAGCCGCTGGCGGAGACCGCCGGCGAACGACTCCAATCCGTCGACGTGATGGGTCCAACGGATTATGCGCTGGACTACGTCGCGCGTGAAGCATCGGTCCCACCTTTGAAAGCGGGCGACACTGTGGCCATACCGAACGTTGGCGCCTACGGTCTTACCGCCAGTTTGGTCGCCTTTGCAGGCCTGCAACCCCCTGTGGAGGTGTGTTGCCGGGGGACCTCCGTCGTTGCGGTGCATCGCCTACGCATGGGGCATGAGCGTATTTAACGTATGGACGACATAACTACTCCATTCGAGGAGTGCCTGCGCCGGCACCTCCGTTCGGCGAAGCCAGCTTCCATCAGCTACGACGTCGAACTCGTGCAACTCGGTCTGGATTCAATGACTGCGGTCGCTGTACTCCTGGACATGGAGAAGACGTTTAACATTCGTTTTCCCGACGACATGCTCGTTGAAGGTACCTTCCGTACCGCTGGGAGGCTGAAAGAAGCGGTCCAGCTCCTTCGAGAGCGCCAAGCGTCATGACCAGACCATTGCCCGACCGATCATTGGGGTCCGAGTGGACGATACTTGAGCTACTGGCCCGGGGCATCGTCGATGACTCGGACCGGCAGACAGCTAGGGACCTGATATTGAGCGACACCCTGAATTGGGGTGAGCTGCTGGAGCAGGCGCTGCGGCACAAAATGCTTCCCATGCTGGCCCACCACATCATCTCGGCCGGCCTCCGATTCAACGTCCCGACGACCATCTACCAGCACTTGGAATTGGCCTTGGAGTGGAATCGCTGCCAGATCGAGGTATTTCGACGTGAGACGGTACGCGTGGCGCAGGGGCTCGCCGGCCGCGGTATTCGGTTTGTGGTCACGAAAGGTATGGCATTCGAATCAACGCTCTACGGCAGCCTCGGCACGAGACACATGAACGACATCGATTTCATGATCGCGCCGCGAGACCGCCAAGCGGTCATGAGTGTGATGCAGGAGCTCGGCTTCCGTCCGTTCTTCGAGTGGGCGAAGGACGCCCGCCGCGAAGAAATCAGCAGCCGCCTGAACCCCGACCACTTGCCTAAGCTCGCGCGCAACATCGATCAGCCTGGGACTCGGATAATCAATCTCGATGTCGCTAACAGCTTGACCTGGACAAAGAGTCCCTTTGACGTTCCGGTCGAGGAAGCCCTTCAGGACCCAGTCGAGCAGCCCGTTCCTGGCATGCCCGGGGTGAGCCTGCCCTGTTTCCGTCCGATGTATCAATTCCTTTTCACCGTGCTCCACTTATTCCGCGAGGCGTGGCTGCAGAAATTCGTCGATTTTGGTAATGACGTCGGTCTGATGAAGTTCGGAGATGTGATCCGCCTGATCGATCGAGATCGCAACGAATTGACCGACGGTGAGCTGCTGCGGACCATGGAGGCCCACAAAGTCACCCATCCCGTCGCGTGGGTACTCCATCGCCTGGACGAGACCTTCCGGACGCACACGCTGGAACTGCTCGCACTTGAAAAACATGGTGACGAGGAGCTGCTAGCTTCTCAGATGCAATCCAGCGCTTACGTGCGCGCTTGGGGCCAATCGATGCGCGAGCGCCTGCAAAGCAAGGCCCGCGGTTCGTCGCGGCCGGTGGCCCCGGCACATTCAGGCTCCTAGGATGAATAGGATCAAAAGCTTCCTGTTCCGTCGCAGCGACATGAACGGGATCGATGTCTTTTTCCCCGCTAGGATTCGTGGCATCAAAAGCCTCCTGTTCCAGCTCGTGCCGACAAGATATCGCGCGCAGAAATACAACCGGCAACTGCGTCGGGAGATCGAAGAGCGTCCGGATGGCGCCCTGATCGTATGGGAGCGAGAAAACTCGAGCCAGCTATATTACGTCTTCCACGGGATGGCGGGGGGGCTGGGGATACAGCCTTTGACGGTCCTCCGCGAGACCGGATTGATCCATAACAATCTGGTTCTGCTCAAAGATTATTACCGCTTTTTTTACCAGGCAGGTTTGAACCCGGAGATCACGGACGTTGACGCCATCATCGCGCGCCTCCGGAGATGCCGTGAAGAGTTACCGCATGTCCGGCAGACATTCTGTTGCGGGCCGTCGGCCGGCGGTTACGCAGCGATCCTGTTCGGCCACTACCTGCATGTGGACGTCGTGTTTGCATTCGCACCGGTGACGCTGATCAACCTTGACGATCTGAAGAAGTTCGGCGGCTGCAAGGACGTCGGGCGCATCACCGAGCAGCACCGCGATCTGGCGCGTCTGCTGGCGAAGCACAATGGCCGAACCCGTTACAAGATATTCTATTGCGACGGGCATGGCAGAGATCGCACCTACGCCGAACATCTCCAGGACTTACCTGGTGTAGAGCTTTACCCACAGCCGGGTACTACGCACAACGTCATCCAAGCTATCTACGAGAGTGGTCGCCTCGGCGAGATCTTCGGCACTGTCCTGTCGGATGCCGCTCTAAAGTGAGCGGCGAAAAACTCCGGACCCTTGGACGCTTGCGGCATCTAAGTGTCCTAAAGAACATTTGCCGTTAAATTTGTCTTAAGACGAGCGAGTGAAAGTAGGAAGAGGGAGCGCTGCCGTCGCGGCCGGCGGTACAGGGGTTGATCGAGCGAACGCATGCCGTTATCCTTCTGCCACGATGGATCGCGAGGCGCTAATTTTTCTTCACATTCCCAAAACAGCGGGGACGACCCTTAACCGGATTATCGAGTGGCAATACAGCCCTTTTGCGATTTTCACGATGGATCCCTATCGGATCAGGGCGACGCCGGAACGACTCAAACGGCTTCCGGAGGGGCGCCGTCGCCGGTTGCGGGTCGTACGCGGACATTTGTTCTACGGTATTCATGAATGCCTGCCGCAGGGGGCTACTTATATTACAATGCTCCGCGACCCGGTGCCCAGGGCTCTCTCCGCGTATTATTTCATTCTGCGCAGGCCGCTTCATCCGCTGCACTGGAAATTGAAAAGGGAGCGACTGCGAGTAGAAGATTGCCTCCGGCTATTCCCGCAGCGCCATAACTTGCAGTGCAGGTTAATTGCCGGAGTTAAGGACACCGCGATTGCCGATGAGCGATTACTAGACATCGCGAAAGAAAATCTTACAAGATCGTTTAGCGTCGTTGGGATCTCGGAGCGGTTCGACGAGAGCCTCATGCTCATTGCCACGACCTTTGATTGGGAGATCCCCTTGTATAAGAATTGCAAGGTCTCAAAAGCGCGCCCGCAGATTGATCCCGGCACGGTGGAAATGATTCGCGACCACAACCGGCTCGATGTTGAGCTTTATGAATTTGGGAAGGGTCTATTCGAAGAAAGCCTGCAAAAGAAAGAAGCAGCGGTCCGAGAAGGATTGGCTGCATTGCGTGCGCTGCCGACGCGGGGTGCCGTGGAAGGCTTTTGTAAGTCGACTTTAGGAGCCGGTCGCTTTTTCGTAAATAAAATCGCATCAGCAGTATGAGAAGGCATAGGATTCAGATTCCATCTCGTCGCCTGCTGCTCGCCTCGCTGGTCCTGGTCATCGCGGTCGCGATCTGGGGAACGCGGGTGGCCGAGTCAGCGGAGGGGCGGCGCCGGCGGATAGAGTTCCCGGATGTCAATATTGTGCGCGACGTGCTTTACAAGCGTGTCAACGGCCGCGATCTCCGGCTGGACATTTATTCGCCCAAGTCGATCACTCAACCCTTGCCGGTCCTTCTCTGGATTTTCGGGAACCGTTGGAGCCGGGGAAGCAAAAACCACCCACCTCTCAACCTCATCTCGCGCGGTTACATCGTTGTCAGTATAGACTATCGGCTCTCAGGAGAGGCGCCCTTTCCGGCGGCAATCGAGGATTGCAAGGCAGCCGTACGCTGGATTCGGGCCAATGCCGCTGCTTATCATTTTGACCCCGATCATATCGGGGCGTGGGGTCACTCCGCTGGGGGACATCTGGCTGCGCTCCTAGGCACCTCAGGTGGCGTAGCGGAGCTGGAGGGCACCGGCGATAACTCTACCTTTTCGAGCCGAGTGCAGGCAGTCTGTGATATGTCCGGACCGTCGGATCTCCTGCAATTCTACGAGGCTGTGTCAAATTCGAACGATGGTATGGCCCGCATAGACAGGTCATCTATCGAGCAGTTTCTGGGAGGCTCGGTTGAACAAAATAGGGCGGAAGCGATTGCCGCCAGTCCTACAACCTATGTGAGTAAGGATGATCCGCCTTTTCTCATCATCCACGGTGAGAAGGATATGACGATTCCGGTGAGCCAAAGCGAAGTGTTGGCCAGCAAACTGAAAGCCGCCGGCGTTCAGGTGACCTTGATTGTGGCTGGAGGCCGAGCACATGGCGTGGGAGGTCCAGCCTTTGCCCCGGAAATCACCGCCTTTTTCGATGAGTATCTCAAGCCGGATTCAGCCAAGTAGTGACTGTATGAGATGCAACCTGAGGTATCGCGGTTTGCACACCCTCCGGTGGGTGAGCTACTGCCTTTTCCTCGTCACGGCCACTGCTTCAATTTCGTGCGCCGCGCCCGCGGGACCTGCGATCCGGACAGGGTTATGGGTCACGCAAAAGTTGCCCGACAACTCCGGTGCATTGCCTGAGCTGGAATCGCAACTGCGGGCAAACCATAATCTGAGTGGCGTCTGTCTCCACACTCCCTGGCGCACGATCGTGACGCCAAATGGCCAGCCAGATTTTGATTTACTGGATAAGACCGTCGCAGTCTTTCGCAAAACCGGCATCAAATATCAAATCTGCCTTCACCCCGGAGCTTTCACGCCGGACTTTGTCTACAAAGAGGGAGCGCAGTCATTCGAGGGGCAGGTGAAGAATCCTCATCGTGCTAATTTCGGCAAAGCGGTCAGAATCCCAGTGCCGTGGGATCCGGTCTATGAGCGCTATTTTTCACAAATCATCTGCCAACTCGGTAACCAATATGCCAGAGACCCGCTTTGCGTGAGTGTGGTTTTGACCTGCGCCAACTTCATGAGCGCCGAGATGCATTTGCCGAAGACTCCCTCCGATCGCATGCGCTGGCAGGCACTCGGCGACTACCGCACTTTTCTTCTCGAAGTGTACAAGAATTACACCGACGAATGGGCCCGTGCTTTTCCGCGCCAGGAAGTTTCGCTCCATCTTTCCAAGGTCCTGGATTTACCAACCTCCTTTCTGGAAGACGTCATTAACTATGGATTGAGCAAATACCCCGAACGTTTTACGCTCCAAAATTGCCAGCTCACCGGCCGCAAAGAAGATACTGGAATGATGAGCTATGATCTCGTAATGAAATATCGCGACCGCGCCCATCACGGCTTCCAAAGTCTCGCCGCCTTGAATCGACCCGATGGACGCATGGGTTCGCCTGAGATGGCCGCCCTTAACATTGTGCATGCTGGTGGAGAATATTGGGAGCTTTGGCATGACGATGGCTTTAGTCCTGAAATCTCGGCCCAGGCCGCCGCAGCCTGGCAGAAGGCGAAAGAATTAGGTTACGAGGCTTACAAAAAGAAGCTGATTTCCGACGGGAAATATCGCTAACATCAATGATCGATACTCCGGCGGAATCGAGGCAAGCGATGGACCGGGCGCAAACTCCGCCCGGAGCCGAGGGCACCGGGAAGAAAGCGGTCATCTTCCTGCACCTACCGAAAACCGCCGGGACGACACTGAACCGTTTGATTGAATGGGAATATCGGATCTCCGAGATGTACTCGGTCGATCCTGTCCTCTTCGAGTGGTCTTATGCGCATTTGCGCAGCCTGCCGGAAAAACGCCTGCGTAAAACACGCATCTTCAAAGGTCATATGCTTTTCGGGTTGCATGAAGTCCTTCCGCAACCTTCCACCTACATCACCGTCTTGCGTAACCCCGTGGATCGCGTGCTCTCGGCATTCTACTTCATGCGCAGTTACAAACTGCATCCGTTTTACTGGAAGCTGCGGCGCAAAAAATGGACTCTGGAAGAATACGTCGAGCGGTCCACGCGGGACAACGTGCAGTGCAAGATCATCGCCAATGCAAATTATCACTCGCCTTGCACCCAGGAGATCCTTGACCGGGCCCTTGACCACCTTAACCGGTACTTTAGCGTCGTCGGCCTATCGGAACGGTTCGAGGAGAGTCTTGCTTTGATGAAGCTTCGCTTCGGCTGGCACCTGAAGTCCTATTCCGCCTTCAACGTCACTCGCTCGCGACCGAAGCGCCAGGATTTACCCCAGGCATCTCTGAACCTTATCGCGGAGCGGAACCGTTTTGATGTCGCATTGTACAATCACGCCGCAAAGCTGTTTGAGGCGGCCGTGAGAAAGCAGACCGCTGAAGTAAGTCGCATCGCGGCCGAGTTGAAGTCCGCACGGGCACGCACCCAGGGCTCACTCGAGGCCACTCTTTTTTCACTTCGCGCTTCGGCGCGCAAAGCCATCAATCGCGCCTATTCTGCGATCTGGTAGGCCTGCGCTATGGCCAGCTGCAATTGCGTTCCTTGGAACAGGTAGTTCTTATTGAACAAGATCGTATCGGCAATATGACTTCACAATAGAAAGCCTGGCGTTGATGAAGCTACGCTTCGGTTGGAAACTGCAACGCTACTCGAGTTTTAATGTGACTCGCGCCCGGCCGAAGAAAGCCGATATTCCTCGATCGACTCTCGATCTGGTTGAAGAGAAAAACGCCTTTGATATCTCGCTCTACAACTGCGCAGCAGACATATTTCAGACTGCCGTTAAGACACACGCAGCCGAAGTCAGCCAGATCACGCGCGAGTTGGAATCGGCGAGAGCGAGAACTCAGACCCGGTTTAGGTCGGCTCTGTTTTCGATCTGTGCGGCTGGACGGAAAGCTATTAACAGGGCCTATTCCAGTATCTAGGTCTAAGGTGTTTTGGCTATAGCCTTTGGCTGCGTTGTGCGCTCAACCAACATGACTTTTGCCCGATAGGATTCAAATTCGACCTTGCCGGTTTGGTGGAGATAATCCAGCACACTTGGACTGCTCAACTTTTCGAAATTAGCGTAAGGCGCAAAGACAACCCAAGTGCGGCGCGCCGGAGAAACGACCTCCCGCAGCTCGGTGATATTGCGCACCACGGGTAAGCCAGCAAACTTATCGACGAATCTCGGCTGCGCGAGTAATTGATTATACCCGGTTTTCGTGCCGAGGAGAGTATCCATCGAATAATTCCCGGGCATTCCCGCGTACCACGCGAACACGTGTGGAATGCCTGGAATAATCCGGTCTCCTGGCCGGAAGTGATTCTTTACATACTCCGCCACCCCGCGGTAATCGTAGCGGTACGTATTCATGCGAGTCATGAGTGTCGGTTGATCGCCTCTGCTGGAAAGGGTGTACTCCTTCATCACCGATTCGTTGCTTTGCAGAAAGAGCAGAGTCAGCACTGCCAGGCCGGTGGCATGCGCAGCAACACGAGCGACGGTCGCATTACCCGCGCGGTGAGCGAGCGAAACAAGGCGATCATAAAGCGTAATCGCAGCGGCTGTGCCGGCAAGTATGACAAGCGGTTGATAGTAGTAACAATAGCGTGGAGACAAAGCGGCCAGGAAGTTCGTGTGGAGGAACCACAGCATAACAAGTACCGTGAAAACATAACGAAATCCACGCTGGGCCCAGCAGAATGGAAGACCGAGGAAAATCATGATCGTGAAGAAGACGTGGTTTTCGGACAGCCATAACTTGTCAATATAAAATTCCGGAGTATAGGCGGGCGTCAGGAAAAAGAGCGACGGGCCGGCAACATTCGAAAGCCCCGAGCCTACCATAAGATATGGGTCGCCGGCGATCGTCCGCGAGCAGTACTGAGCGATCACCACGGCAGCCATGAAAAAGAGGCAGCGGTAGAGATGAAACTCTTTTACCCACCACCATTCGCCCGGGCGAACAACCATCAATGCAATGAAAAAGGCGGGTAGAAGAAAGCCGGTCCCCTCCCATGAAAGATAAGTCAGGCAAAACGCGACCGAAGCGGCGGTCAAATACCCGCGGTGCAGCGGGCGAATTCTGATTGCCTCGTAAAACAACCAAATCGTCAACATTGTCAGGAACTGACATGGCGACGGGTAAAAAGCGTTTTGCGCCCACCGGATGTCGAACGGCATGCAGGCGTAGACGAAAGCTGCGAACAGTCCGACACGCCAGTTGAAAAGGCGTCGGCCCATCAGGGCGATGACCCCAATGCAGAGCGTCCCCATGATGCAGGAGGGCAACCGCATTGACCACTCCGAATAACCAAAGATCAAGCCGGACAGAGCTTGCGGGTAAGGCACTAACTCGTAGGTGGTGATCCAGCGGACTTCTCCCGCAAAGATCAGATACGGAAAACCGAGTTTAAAGATACCTTGCGATTTATTTATCAGGCCCATCTCGTCGTGATCGAAGGACATGTAACCGAGATTGTGATAGCGCAGACCAAACCCGAGCAACATAATCGCTACGAATAGCAGATAGGGCAAAGCCGCGCGGAGATCGGTCTGCCGGAGTTGCGCCATTCGGCTCTTCAAGCCAAACGCTGTCCGGCCGTTCGCCCAGAAGTGAAGCAAGCGAATAGCTAACAGGGCCAGGATCGCTGCAATTACAAATTTTGGCTGAAATGACCAGCTCGTTGGAAATCGCAGGTCGTAATTTGGAAGCATCAATAAAACCAAACCCGCCGCGATTGGGCCATGAAAGAGCGCGTCGCGAGACATTGCATAGGCGAGCGGTTCCCGCCTTCGACCAGCTGCAATTGCGGATACCAAGAGCCAAACAGCGACGATGGCGATGGCCGTTGAGAAAATTACCGTGCAAGACTTGGCTAGAGTAGCGAAGCCAGAATGATCGATAGGTTTTGCTAAGTCTTGCTTAAGATACCCCCACGGTGCCGATCCGTCCTTCCCGAATTCGACGGGGCGCTGACTCTGCGCGGGTTGGTTACCGGTCGATTGATCTCCTATCTGCCAGGCTGAGTTGGTTTCAAATCGCGTGGTGGTGCCATCCTTGCGGACGAGGAAACCGTTGGCAAAAAGACTGGCCGGGCGATGATCCGCGCGAACCGCTACAACAATAGCGTTTGGGCCTTTTTTTATCCAATAGCTGACGTCATAGCCGGACAGAACAGCCGGTTCAAAAAGAGCAGTAGTCGTCTTACCTGGGGCCTCACTCCCTTTGCCGCTGACCCCTGGTTGCGCTTCCTCATGGTTTTGACTTGGCGAAGCGGTCGGGGTCGTTTTGGCTGTAGCCTCACTCCCTTCGGCGCCGACCCCTGGTTGCGCTTCCTCCAGGCTTTGACTTGGCGAAGCGGTCGGGGCGGCGAGATGGGGAAGCTGTTTCCCGCGAGCTGAGGAAGGGATTGCTGGGGTGATAACGGTTCCGTTGACAAGGAGATCGACATCTCCCGAACTTGCCACCTGAATCCATGTCTCCTGCCGAGCCTCGTCCGCGTTAATCGAAGTCGAGAAGACGGCCTCGGTTCCGGCGTTCGCGGCCATGATCCATGAACCGGAGGTGGGCAGTTGCAGCAGAAGCGGATTCGTGTCGACCCATGCGATCGGAATCGGCTTTCCGTTAATCACGGACCGTCGCGCGTTTGGCCAAAGCTGTTCGTCGACCAAGGGAGAGGTCCACTCCTCCGAGCCTTTTACAATGCCCTTGTGTGAGCTGACTCTCCAATGCTCGTCCGATATCAATGAGGTTACTTTGCCGCTCGGTTCTTTGATGAACCCGCGAACGAGAACCTGCGCGGAGCCCGGGTAAGACGTGCGCGAACTCGAAACCGCTATGACGTTGGTTCCAACCTTCAAACGTCTTTTGATGTCATAGATCCCGGCTACCCGTGTCTTCACACCAGACCCTTTTCCGACGGAGCGGCTGTTAACGATAACTTCGTAATCGTCAGTTGCTGCAACCTCCAGCCAGGCTTGCGCCGGTGGCACGCTAAGAAAAACCTCCTTTCTGAAATAAGCTATCGGAGCAACCTCCGGAGGTTCGATCCATTGGGCATCGCCGAAATCCAGTTGATACTGGCGCTGCTTCGGGCTGAAGTAGGTCTGCTGTACGTAGTAGCCGAGCATGAGCCCACAGGCCAAGACCACGGCCCATGACCATCGCAGGGCACGCGAGGGTAAATGCTTGGATGGAGTCGATAAAATTTGCATGAGTTATTCGCCGGCCAGCCGGCTTATCGCCCAGTAATTTACGATCCAATCCTTCGCGTAAGAAAGATTGTAATAGCGGCGGGCATCGTCGTCGCGGCCAAGCTTCGCATAACAATCGCCGCCAAGTGAGTAAACATCGGCCACCACGGAGCTATGATCCGATATAATTTTAACGAGGCGATCGACCGCCTGGAGCGCAGCTTCATAACGGCCGACATCAAAATATCCCCGGGCAAGGTAGGGGAGGATAAAGACCTCCTGCGTAGCATCATCAGCGAGCGCAAGCTGCCAGTTGGTCACGGCGCCGCCAATCCCGCCCGCTTGATAT
>WNFT01002373.1_pt1 | contig 16136 bp, 14 predicted proteins | sample 5400191 | NCBI WGS metagenome assembly WNFT01 (sample SAMN13153359, study PRJNA577476) | soil metagenome | isolation source: 80 cm saprolite under Madrone tree | place: USA:California | collected 2016-06-14 | reverse complement strand
GCGATGATCAGGATGGGGATAAACGACAAGCCGAGGTATCCCAACACCAGGCCGGCGATGGCCATGCCTCGCCCGCCCAGGCGTCCTGCGCTCTTCCGGATATCCGAGAGAGACAAGTGGCCCATGACTACGGCAACAATCGCCGCTGGCAGGAAGAAAAAGAGCAGGCCGCAGACCAGGCTGCCGATAGCCTTGCCGCTCGTCTCGCCGTGGCCTGGCTCGGCATAGGGCCCGGCCAGATTCGTGCGGCAGAAAGGGCAAACTTGCGCATAATCTTCGATTGGTCTGGCACAAGAAGGACATGACCGCATGGGCGACCTCCCACTGGCGAGTTACCGGCATGGAATAACCCCAAGCGCCCCTGACTATAAGGGAGGAACCGGATTACGTCCAGAGCACAATCGGGCGCGTCTCTAAAGGCCAATGATTGTCAAAGAGCAATTGGCGAGTGAGAATGAGGAGCCATGTCAAACAATGATCTAGCCATCGTCGTTCTTGCAGCCGGTAAAGGCACCCGGTTGAAATCCAGCTTGGCGAAAGTGCTACATCGCGCCGGTGGACGCACGCTCGTCGAACATATTGTGCGCGCATGCCAACCGCTCAAGCCGCGCGACACCGTCGTTGTCGTGGGACATCAGGCCGAACAAGTCGCCGCCATTGTCGAGCCTCTCGATGCCGTCACCGTTATGCAACAGCCGCAGAACGGTACGGGCCACGCCATGCAAGTCGCGAAACGTGCCTTAGGCCGGGCGAAGTTTGCGCTTGTGCTCCCGGGCGACGCCCCCCTCGTGCGCATGGAAACGCTGAAGGCGCTGGTCGCCGCCCATCGCGACGGAAACGCTGCGGCAACGATTCTCTCCGCGGTGCTTGCCGATCCTTCCGGCTACGGCCGCGTGGTGCGCAAGACGGAAACGGCGGTCTCCGCTGTCGTCGAGGAGTCGCAACTCACCGACGAACAGCGGCAGATCAACGAGATCAATTCGGCGATTTATTGCTTCACTCTGGAAAAACTCTGGCCCGCGCTTACGCAGGTGAAACCGAATAACAAGCATCGCGAGCTGTATCTGACCGATGCGATCGCCGTGCTCAGCGCCAAGGGCGAGACGGTGCTGGCGCAGGTGGCCGCCGATTCACGCGAAGTGCTCGGATGCAATACCCGCGCGGATCTTGCCGAAGTGGACCGCATATTCCGGGAGCGCAAACGCAACGCGCTGATGGAGGACGGCGTCACCATTCAATTACCCGAAACCGTGCTGATTGATCCGGACGTGACGGCCGGCGAAGACACCATCCTTGAACCCGGCGTGCAGTTGCTGGGCAAAACGAAAATGGGCGCGCGCTGCACCATTCGAACGGGCAGCGTCCTGAATGACGCCATCCTTGGTGACGACGTGACCGTCGAGCCACATTGCGTCGTGGCGCAGAGCCGCCTCGATGACCGCGTCATCATTGGCCCGTTCGCTCGATTGCGCCCGGACAATCACCTGAAAGCCGGGGCGCGTATCGGGAATTTCGTCGAGCTCAAAAAGAGCACGATCGGCGAGGGCACCAAGGCCATGCACCTCTCTTACCTGGGCGACGCCAAGATTGGAACGAAAAGCAATATCGGCGCGGGCACGATTACCTGCAATTACGATGGCACTCACAAGTATCCGACATCGATCGGGAACAAAGTTTTCATCGGCAGCGATACTGCCCTCGTCGCGCCCGTGCGCGTTGGGGACGGTGCGTACATCGCCGCCGGTTCGACGATCACGGAAAACGTGCCTTCGGATGGATTGGGTATTGCCCGCGGCCGCCAGGTCAACAAACCTGGCTGGGCCGCGAAGAAACGCCGCGAGTTAACCGCCGCCGAAAAACCGAAGAAATCAGCCCGGCGCCGCGCAGCGAAAAAATCTCAGCGAAGGGCGAAGAAGCGGAGGTAAGTAGGGTTTTCAAGATGAGAAAGTATCAGCTACCTGGGTTTCTAGTCGGAGTTGTGACACAGGCCAAGTATGACCGCTGGCTTCAGAGAAAAGCAGTCGGACACGTCAGACGGGATAGGCAGCGCGGGAATCGAGGCGCGAAAATCGCAGGCTATAAGGTCGCAATCCATAAAGCTGTTACAGGGTCGGAGGGATTAGACGCCTACACAAAAGGGAAGCTCCACTGGAACCTCCTCAGCAAATGGAGTAACGAAGAAGCGAAAAACAGGGGTAGGCTGCACAAAAGAGAATTCTATTTGTTGCCAACCGTGGACCATGTCGGGGATGGAAGCGGAGAACCAGAATTCAAGATTTGCGCCATGCTCACCAACGATGTTAAGAGTGATTTGTCGTACGAAGAGCTTCTCGATTTTTGTGAAAAGTTGCTGCGGGCTGCGGATAGATGGCCGGACGGTTCGGATGTGCTAAAATAGGAGTTCCCGCTACGCTACAGGGGGCTGCAACTACATGAAATTTGGAGTCGTCGTTTTCCCCGGGTCCAATTGCGACCACGACGCCTTTTACGCCATCAGCAACGTCCTGCGCAAGCCAGTCGAATTCATCTGGCACCAATCCGAGGATCTCGCGAATTGTGATGCCGTCATTTTGCCTGGCGGATTTTCTTACGGTGATTATCTGCGCACCGGCGCCATCGCTCGTTTTTCCTCGGTGATGAAGTCCGTCGAGACATTCGCCAAGAGCAGCGGCATGGTCCTGGGCGTCTGCAACGGCTTCCAGATTCTCTGCGAAGCCGGCCTGCTCCCCGGAGCGATGATGCGCAACAGCAGCTTGCGGTTCATCTGCCGTCACGTTTACGTTCGCGTCGAGCAAACGGATACGCCGTTCACCAATGCCGCGCAGAAGGGCCAGATCCTCAAGATGCCCATCGCGCACTCCGACGGCAATTACCATTGCGATGAAGCCACGCTCGCGGGTCTCGAAAAGAATCGTCAGGTCATTTTTCGCTATACGACTCCCGACAGCTCAGACGACAACGCCGGCAATCCCAACGGCGCAGTTCACAATATCGCCGGAGTCTGCAACCGCGAGCGCAACGTCGCTGGCCTCATGCCCCATCCCGAGCGCGCCGTGGAATCTGGGCTGGGATCAAATGACGGCTTGGTCATTTTCCACTCCATGGTCGAAGCGCTCGTCGGCGCAGCAAGGGCCACAGCATGAAGCGTAGCGCCGCCATCTTGGCGGCATCTTTCGCTCTTGTAACGGCAAGATATATCGTGCCCCTACTATTTCCAGTTTGTCGTTTTCAATTGAGACATGGCTACTGCCAGCCCTGAAATTCGAGTCACCCTCGAAATCGCCGCCGAGCACGGCCTTACCGCCGAAGAATACGCCCGCGTGAGAAAAATCCTTGGCCGCGACCCTAACATCACCGAACTCGGCATTTTTTCGGTGATGTGGAGCGAGCACTGCTCCTACAAATCGAGCAAGGTCCACCTGAAGCGCCTGCCCACGCGCGGCAAGCTGGTCGTGCAAGGTCCCGGAGAAAACGCGGGCGTCGTCGATATCGGTGACGGCCTTGTCGCTGCCTTCAAAATCGAATCGCACAATCATCCAAGCTACGTCGAGCCCTTCCAGGGCGCAACCACGGGCGTCGGCGGAATCCTGCGCGACATTTTCACCATGGGCGCGCGCCCCATCGCCGTCCTCGATTCTCTGCGGTTCGGCGAAATCACGCCGGGCAAAAACACGGCCGAAGAAGACGCCGCGAAAAACCGCCGTATCCTCGACGGCGTCATTCGCGGCATTGGTAGCTACGGAAATTGCTTCGGCGTCCCGACGGTCGGCGGCGAAGTCGCCTTCGAGCCCTGCTATTCGCAAAACCCGCTTGTCAACGCGCTTGCGCTCGGCATCGCCAAAAAAGAAGAAATCTTCCTCGCCAAAGCCAAGGGCATCGGCAATCCCGTGATTTACGTCGGCGCAAAAACCGGCCGGGACGGAATTCATGGCGCATCCTTGCTCGCGTCCGCTGAATTCACCGAAGAGTCCAAGCAGAAACGCCCGAACGTGCAAGTCGGCGACCCATTCATGGAAAAGCTGCTGCTCGAAGCCTGCCTCGAAGCCATGCAGACCGGCGCGGTCGTCGCGATTCAAGACATGGGCGCGGCCGGACTCACCTGCTCCACGATGGAAATGGCCTCGCGCGGCGGCACCGGCATCGAAATCGATCTCGCCAAAGTTCCGCAGCGTGAAACCGGCATGACGCCCTACGAAATCATGCTCAGCGAATCGCAAGAGCGCATGCTGCTGGTCGCAGAAAAGGGCCGCGAGCACGAAGTCCTCGCCGTGTTCAAGAAGTGGGGCCTCGACGCCGTCGTTGTCGGCCGCGTCACCGAAGGCGGCATCGCCCGCATCAGCAACAACGGACGCGTCGCCGCGGAAATTCCCGCGCATCCGCTCGCCGAAGAAGGGCCGGTCTACCATCGTCCCATCGCCGCACCTGCGCCCCGGATCGAAACGGAAAAAGACTGGTTTATGTTTGCTCCCGAAGGCACGAATCTCACGCAGAGTTTTGTGAAGCTGCTGGCCTCGCCCGCGATCGCCTCTAAGCGCTGGATCACCGAGCAATATGACACCAGCGTGCGCACGAACACTTTGGCCGGTCCCGGCACGAGCGATGCCGCTGTGGTACGCATCAAGGATCCCAAGACGGGCGTCGTGAAGCGCGCCCTCGCCCTCTCCACCGATGGCAACGGCCGCTGGTGTCAGTTGAATCCCCGCGTCGGCGCCATGCACGCCGTCGCCGAGGCCGCCCGCAACGTGGCCGCGAGCGGCGCTCGCCCCATCGCCGCTACGAATTGCCTCAACTTCGGCAGCCCCGAAAAGCCCGAAGTGATGTGGCAATTCAGCGAAACCATCGACGGCCTCGCCGAAGCCTGCACTGCCCTCGGCACGCCCATTACCGGCGGCAACGTCAGCTTCTACAACGAAACTCTCGGCAAATCCATCTATCCAACGCCGGTCATCGGCGTCCTCGGCATTCTCGGCGACGCCTCCCGCGTCCTGAAAATCGCCTTCCGTAACGAAGCCGACATCCTCCTCCTCCTCGATGGCGACACTTCCTCCTCTCGTCATTCCGAGCAAAGCGAGGAATCTGCTTTTTCCTTAACGGCTGCCGCCCGCGAATTCTCCTCCTCCGAATACTCGAAGACGATTGCAAGCATCGTCGCCGGCGAACCACCTGCCATCGACCTCGCCGTCGAGAAGCGTCTCCAGGATTGCCTCGTCGCTCTAGCCGCTGAAGGCACGCTGCAATCCGCGCACGACGTTTCCGACGGCGGCCTTGCCGTCACTCTCGCCGAATCCTGCTTCGCCTCCGCTCCAAACTCTGCGTCCTCTTCGGTAGGGGCGCAGCATGCTGCGCCCCTACTCGGCGCGATCACAAATCTGGGCAATAATTCACTCCCCTCTGAAGCCGCCGCTTTCAACGAACGCGGCGCCCGCGCCGTCGTTTCTGTCGCTCCATCAAAGCTTGCCGCCGTTCTCGATACTGCGAGACAATACAACGTGGCGGCGCGCGAGCTTGGCCAGGTCACCCGCGACGGTTCATTCCGCATCGAACATAAGGGGCGCGCGGTGATCGACAGTTCCGTCGAATCGCTCCGCGACGCTTGGGCCAATTCGCTCGAACGCACCTTGGCACAGAGATGACCGTAACATCAATCCAACTCGGTCAAAGTCGAGTCGTTTGGTTCTTTACGCTATTTTGTCTTTTTGGCGGGTATGGACTAACTCGGACACTGTTATCCGGATTGAAAGTCGGGATCCCTTTTGCACTCGGTTGGTGCGCGTTCGTCTTGCTTGTGGGAACGGCGGCTTGGTATCTCTATCTCTCCAAGAGAGCTGGGTGGTATCTAAGCCTGACCGCTGGTTTAGTTTGGTTCGCAGCCCTAACTACAATCAGCTGGAATTTTTTCACAATTGTCTTGACGGTAGGCATGGTGGCGGTTTTGATCTGGTTGTTTCTTCCGGGCGTCACGGCACATTTTGGTGTGAAGATTTGATTCTATGAGCGTCATCACCATCACCAATCCGTTCGACGATCATTTCCACGATGAATGTGGTGTCTTCGGGGTCTTCGGCCATCCTGAAGCCGCCAACCTAGCCTATCTCGGTCTTTACGCCCTGCAACATCGCGGCCAGGAATCCGCTGGCATTGTCTCGAGCGACGGCAAAGAGTTGTACGTCCACCGCGCCATGGGCGAAGTCGAAGAAATTTTCCAGCCCAGCGTCCTTGCACAGCTCCCAGGCAGCCTCGCCATCGGCCACACGCGTTACTCTACCGCGGGCGACAAAGCTCTTCTCAACGCCCAGCCCATCATGATCGATTGCAACAAGGGCAAAGTGGCCCTCGGCCACAACGGCAACCTCACCAACGCCGCCGAGTGGCGCCGCCGCCTCGAGCATCGCGGCTCTATCTTTCAAACGAACAGTGACACCGAAGTCATCGTCCATCTCATCGCCCGTTCGCAAGCGCGCAATCTTTCCGGCGCGATCGGCGACGCTCTTAACCAAGTCGAAGGCGCCTACTCGCTTCTCGTCCTCACTCAAGATGAACTCTACGCTGTCCGCGATCCGCGTGGCTTCCGCCCGCTCGTTCTTGGCAAACTCACTACTCCCGGCGGCTTTGTTTCCTGGCTGGTGGCCTCGGAAACCTGCGCCTTCGACTTGCTCAACGCGCAATACATCCGCGAGATCGAGCCCGGCGAGATGGTGCGCATCTCGAAATCCGGCATTGAGTCCATCCACTTCGCGCCGGAAAAGCAGCTCCAGCAATGTATTTTCGAGCACGTCTATTTCTCCCGCCCGGACAGCATTATTTTCGGCCGCTCCGTGAACGAAAGCCGCGAGATGCTCGGCCGCCTCCTCGCGCAGGAGCATCCCGTCGATGCGGACATCGTTGTCCCCGTGCCCGATTCCGGCGTGCCTGCAGCCGTCGGCTACGCGCTCGAATCGAAAATTCCCTTTCGCATGGGTCTGATTCGCAATCATTACATCGGCCGCACCTTCATCGAGCCGTCGCAAGCCATTCGCAATTTCGGCGTGAAGCTCAAGCTCAATCCGATCCGCGGCTTGATCGAAGGCCAGCGCGTCGTGCTCGTCGACGATTCCATCGTGCGCGGCACAACCAGCCGGAAGATTGTCCGCATGGTCCGCGAAGTCGGCGCAAAAGAAGTTCATGTGCGTATCAGTTGTCCCCCGACCATTTCCCCGTGCTACTACGGCGTGGACACGCCCACGCGCGAAGAATTGATCGCCTCCTCCAACAGCCCCGAAGAAATCTGCAAATTCCTCGGCGCCGATTCGTTGGGTTACGTTTCTCTTCCGGCGCTCCGCCGTGCCGTCAGCGATACCGAAGGCAAGTTTTGTACGTCTTGTTATACGGGCGTCTACCCGACGGATCTGGTGCAGCTCGAGGTGCGCAAATGCGCGCCCAACGCCAAATCCGACGAAGCTACCCATGGCAATGGAAATGAATCCGCGCCCGCTGAGCGGCCGGTGGTGGTGGAACATGAAAGCTGAAAAAAAGAAAAAAGAAGAAGCAAACCTACCGGTGAAAACCAAGATTCAGCGCGAGGTCATCGCCTGGTTCTGGGTCGGCCTGGTGTTTCTCCTTATCAACGGCACGATCGGCCAGGCGCGCGTGATTCCTTCCGGCTCTATGGAGAATACGCTGCTTATCGGCGATCACCTCATCATGAGCCGCATCGGCTACGATGCCGGCGTGCCCTTTACCAATTGGCACGTGCCGCTCTGGCGCAATCCCAAGCGACAGCAAGTCGTCATTTTCAAGCCGCCATTTGCGCCCGACACTCCGGACTACGTGAAGCGCGTCATCGGTTTGCCTGGAGATACCGTCGACATTCACGACGGCGCCGTCTGGGTCAACGGCGGGAAGCTCAGCGAGAAATACACCACTGGCGTGAGTGAGCCGTATGATCAGCACATGCCGTACAAGGTTCCCGCTGATTGTTACTTCGTGATGGGAGACAATCGCGGGAATTCCTATGACAGCCGCTTCTGGGGCTGCGTCCCGCGAAAGGACATCATCGGAACGCCTGTCCTGATTTATATGTCGTTGAATGTTTCGCCGGAAGCCTGGGAGCCCGGGCAGATTCGCGAGCGGTTTTTTGCCTACGCGAATGCCTTGTTGCATCCCAGTATCGTGCGCTGGAACCGGATTTTCCGGACGTTTTAGTCTTGCTAAACAGTCACTTTTGAAAACAGCCGCCGCGACCCTCCACGGCGCTCGAATAAATTCCTGTCAGTGACCGGCGTCCGCGGCAGGTGCGCCTCGATTAAAATAGTTTAGAAACGCAGGCCAACAGGCTCTCATGAAATATGCCGATGCCGGAGTGAACATCGCCATGGCGGATGACGCCAAGCAGCGCATCCGCCACCACGCCAGCCGCACGTTTACTCCCGGCGTGCTCGGCGGCATCGGCAGCTTCGGCGCGCTCTTCGCGCTCGACCGTAAAAGATGGAAGGAGCCCGTGCTGGTCTCCAGCGCGGATGGCGTTGGCACAAAACTCAAAGTCGCCATGGCCATGGGCGTACACTCCACCGTCGGCGGCGACCTCGTCAATCACTGCATCAACGACATTCTCGTCCAGGGCGCGGAGCCGCTGTTTTTCCTCGACTACCTCGCGATGGGGAAACTCGATCCCCACGTCGTCGAGCAACTTGTCGAAGGCATGAGCCGCTCTTGCCGCAGGGCCGGCTGCGCCCTCATCGGCGGTGAGACCGCCGAGATGCCCGGCTTCTATCCGCCCGGCGAGTATGATCTCGCAGGCTTTATCGTCGGCGCTGTCGAACGCAAAAAACTTCTTACCGGCAAAAGCGTCCAGCCCGGGGACACTTTGATTGCGCTGCCCTCCGCCGGGCTGCATACCAACGGCTATTCCCTCGCGCGCAAACTCATCTTTGAAGTTGCCAAGCTGAAGCCGGACACCTACGTCGCAGAAGTCGGAAATAAAATCGGCGCGGAGCTGCTGAAACCGCATCTTTGCTACTCATCCGCGCTGAAAAATGTCGTCGCCCGCGGCTGGGTTTCCGCGCTCGCGCACATCACCGGCGGCGGCATCCCCGGTAATCTTCCGCGCGTTCTTCCCAGCGGCCTGAAAGCGGAAATTGATCTAGCCTCTTGGCCCGTGCCGCCGATCTTCAAGTATCTCGCCAAGCTCGGCAAAATCGACACCGATGAGCTGCTTCAGTCCTTGAACATGGGTGTCGGCATGATTCTCATCGTGCCGCCGAAAAACGTCCGCTCCGTCGAAGCCGACCTCAAGAAGCGCCGCGAAAAATTCTTCCTCATCGGCCGCATCGAGCGCGGCGAATCCGGCAAAGCCCGCGTCACCTACTCCGGCTCCCTCAATCTATAGCCGCAAAATCTGTAGCTCACCCCTTACGGGGTGAGGGTTTTTCTGCGTCTTTTCTGTCTTTCACGCTCAGCGTGCCACATCCTTCAGAACATCTACAATCACGTTCGTATTCCTATTGAAAATCACGATGTGCGCCCCGATCACGCCGCGCCTGTATTCCGTGGGAAGCGGTGGCAATTGGCGCTCAAGTTCCACCGGGCACGGCTGAACGCGCTTTTGCAGGCCCGGCGGAAGCGTGCCGTTCCTTTCCAGTTGTTTCTCCAGCCCTGGAGGCAGGTTTCCTCCGCGCTTTGCCAAGCCCGGCGGCAAATTCGATCCGCGATTCGAATAGTATTGCGTGATCACTTCCCGGTCATGGTCGCCAAACTCGTATTTCTTGTGTTTTCCTTCGTCGTCACCCTCATCGTGTTTGTTGTGCCCTTTTCCCTTGCCATGGCCCTGGCTGTTTCCCTGTGAAAACGCGGGCGTCATGAGTAGTGCGCTCGCGATCAATGCCGCTGCGCCATATTTCCAAAAGTTCGAATGCATGTGTCCTCCGTTTGGGGCTTGAGCTATTTAGGGCGGTATGTTTAGCATAGGACCGGCAAGCGAAGTTTGCCAGCCAAATGGGTTGGTTCCTTTGCTCACGGGGAGAACTGGCCAACCGTCTAACCGGCACAGGACTCTCCCATCGAATTCTCAGGAGGTGCGTAATGAATTCCCCGCAAGCTAACCTGGACCTTTTGGTCGCGCGAGTGCAAAAACTTGAAGCTTCAAATCGCCGCTGGAGACTGCTGAATGTCCTGCTGTTGCTCTCAGTCGTATCCGTTGTCTTGATGGGCGCGAAGCCTGCTGATCGCCTTGAGCCTAACGTCATTCGCGCTGGCTCTATCGAAGCGCAGGAATTTGTCTTGAAGGACACGGGCGGTCACGTTTATGCGCGGTTGAGCTTGAACCCGTCAATGGCACGATTGAAGCAGTCGAATGGTCGCACCTACTTTGTCCCCAGTGACGCGCTGGCGATTCCCGACCAGCCCGCGCTGCAGTTCTTCGATGACAAAGGCGACGTGGTCTGGACGGTGCCCCAGGGGCCGATGCTAAGACCAGTGAAGTAGCGTTCGACGACTCGAGCAAATCCCAATTTGCATTCACTATTGCCACAGCTTAGTAGCTTTCTGTTTGCCTACCATTCGCCCACAACCTTGCTGGGGTTCCTAGATTCCAGATAAATTCCTAAACCGAGCGGAGCGCCTGGATGGGGTCTGCGGAAGCGGCACGTGTTGCGGGAAGCGCCGATGCGAGGAGCGCTATCAGCATCATGGTAAGGACAGCCGCGACGTAGACGAGCCATCCTAATAAAGGAAGCGTTGCTGACCACCCGTCGGGAACCAGCGGAACGGCTGGAGTGAAGTGTATCTCCTGGGATAGCATTGCTCCCACGTGCTCCTTGGCGCAGAGACAGGAGACAGTATGGGGACGCTGATTCAGGACTTGCACTATGGTCTGCGCATACTGCGCAAGTCCCCCGGTTTCACCGCTGTAGCTGTCCTCACCCTGGCTCTCGGGATCGGGGCGACCACCGCGATTTTCACGCTGGTACAGCAAGTGATGCTGCGGTCGCTGCCGGTCGTGCGGCCCGACCAGCTCTGGCGCATTGGCGATGCTGTCCGCTGCTGCTACTCGAACGGGTACATGCAGGGTGACGGCAGCTTCCTGCCCCCGAACGATTGGAATTTCTTCTCATGGGAGGCGTACAAGCTCTTCCGCGCTGATACCCCCGAGTTCGAAGACCTGGCCGCGTTCCAGATCGGTGAAGCTAACGCTCAGCTCGGCGTGCGCCGCGCCGGTTCGGCGGCCCCTGTCGAGACGGCCAACGGCGAGTACGTCTCCGGCAATTTCTTCAAGACGTTCGGCATTTCCGCCTGGCGTGGCCGTCTGTTCACCGATGCCGACGACCAGGAAGGTACACCGCCGGTCGCCGTGATCAGTTTCCACGCGTGGCAAGGAAAGTACGGGTCCGATCCGTCGGTAGTCGGAGCGACGTTCGAGATCAACGGCCATCCGTTCACGATGATCGGTGTCGCCCCGCCGAGCTTCTTCGGAGCGAAGGTCGCCGACTCGGATATGCCGGATTTCTGGCTACCGCTCACGACGGAGCCGCTGATCGCCGGCGCAACTTCGCGACTTAAAAATCCCCGGCTGGCTTGGCTCGATCTGATCGGGCGCGTCCATCCCGGCACGAATCCGAAAAGTCTGGAGGCGCAGCTCCAGGTAGAACTGCACCAATGGCTGGCGAGCCATGTGCCGGATATGACCTCGCGGGAAAAAACGCTCTGGGAGAAGCAGACTGTGCATCTGACGCCGGGCGGCGGGGGCGTTTCCCTGATGCGCGAGAACTACAACGACAGTTTGTGGCTGCTGCTGATGGCCGCTCTTTGCGTGCTGCTGGTAGCTTGTGCCAACATCGCCAATCTGCTGTTGGCGCGAGGTCTGAAGGACCGACACCAGACGGCGATCCGCGCTGCTCTCGGCGCGTCGCGCGGGCGGCTGGTACGGAAGGCGTTCACTGAGAGCCTCACGCTCAGTGTGTTCGGCGCCGCTGCGGGAATCGCCCTTGCGTATGCTGGCGCCAGCCTGATCCTGCACCTTGCTGTCACTGGGCCGGGCACCTGGGTCCCCGTGAGCCCGGCGCCTTCGGCTCCAGCCCTGCTCTTCGCGCTGGGAATTTCCGTGATCACGGGAGTTGTCTTCGGCGTTGCCCCCGCATGGATGGCCGCGCACGCCGACCCGATCGAAGCCCTGCGCGGAGTGAATTCCATCGCGGCCGGCAACCGCGGCGTGTTGGGAACGGCTGGAGCGCAGAAGACGCTGGTGATTGTGCAGGCGGCTGGGTCGGTCGTACTGCTGAGCGCGGCGGCGATGCTCGGCCAGAGCCTGCGCAATCGAGAGCGCCAGAATTTCGGATTCGATACCAGCGGGCGTTATTTGGCCTCGATCGATCCGAAGATTTCCAATTACAAGCAGGAGCAACTCGTCCCGCTCTTCCGCGAAATTGAGGACCATCTGCGCGCCCTCCCCGGAGTGCGCATGGTCAGCGCGGTGCTCGAGGCGCCGCTGAGCGGTTGGGTTTGGCCTCACGACATCCGAATTGCGGGCAAACCCGAGGACGATGGCTCATCCGGTTGGACCCGCGTGACGCCGGCGTTTTTCAAGATTCTCGGGGACAAGATCGTGATGGGGCGGCCCATCACCGACGAGGACAACGCTGACACGCGGCCGGTGGCCGTCGTCAACGAGGCGTTTGCGAGAAGGTTCTTTGGCAAGGAGAACCCCATCGGGCAGCACTTCGGTCCTGCTCCACAGAAGAACGCGGGGATGTACGAGATTGTTGGCGTCGCTTCCGACGTGGACTTCGGGGGTGGCCTGGAGCCCATGTATTTCCTCCCCGAGGCGCAGATCACACACTTCGATGAGCCAGAAGCAGAAGAGCGCGAAGTGTGGTCGCATTACCTGTACAGCATTGTGATTTGGGCACCGGGAAATCCGCCAGAGCTGGAGCTGGACGTGAAGAGGGTGCTGGCAAGTGTCGATCCGAACCTCGTGATGTACGATGTTCGGCCATATTCCGCAGTCATTCACGGCGATTTTGCCCAGCAGAACATGATCGCCAGCCTGACCTGGCTCTTTGGAGCCGTCGGGCTTCTGCTGGCCGCCGTGGGTCTTTACGGCGTGACGGCTTATGGTGTAGAACAGCGGACGAGCGAGATCGGCGTGCGCATGGCGCTGGGCGCGAGTCGCGGTAGCGTGTTGCAGATGGTGCTGCGGGTGGCATTTTGGCAAGTGGGCATGGGCGTGGCACTAGGAATTCCGGCGGCCATTGGTGCGGGGTATCTGATCGCCAGCCAGCTCTTCGGAGTAACGCCTTGGGATCCGCTCATGCTGTCGGGGGCCACGTTGATGCTTGGACTGGCCGCGCTGATAGCTGCAGTCGTTCCCGCGCGGCGAGCGACCCGTGTGGATCCCATGGTCGCGTTGCGGCACGAATAATCCTGCTCAGAAGACGCACAACTCTTGGTCGGAAAGACCTTGCACGAACATCTGGGTCAAGAACGCCAGCGCTTGTCACTCAGCTTGTTCAGTGGCGTGTAATTCTCTGTTGCAGTGTCCAAAACGGTTGCTTCGTCGGCACAAATTCCACCGGCACGTTTTTGACGAACGTTTTCAGCCACTGCGCGCACTCTTCCATCCCCGCTTGCTCCGACGGGACGTGCCCGATCACGATCAACGCCTTCGTTTTCCCTTCGGTCACCGCATCAGCCGCGTACTCCACCGTTTCCCATTCGCGCGTTTCTCCCACCAGCAACACCTCGACGTTTTCCATTTCCAGCGCATGCGTCTCCCGTTCGAATCCTGCCGATCCCGGACTCAGCGCCAGCTTCGTCACCTTCATCGCCGGATTTCCCACTACGCGCAGCACCGGCGTATTCAGCTGCTTCGCCACGTCCGCTGCTAACTTCTCCAGCGTGGTTTCCGGCACTGTGAATAAATGCGGATTCGCCGCGCTCTGATATTTTTCCCAGCCTAGCGACTTCACCATGCCCGCTAGAATTCCGTCCGGTGTCCGCAGATGCCAGTGGTCGTGGAATCTCCACACCACCATCCCGTTTTTTTCGATGAACTCCCGCTTCTCCTTCCACACCGTGTCGTTCTCATCCATTCCTTCCGGCCGGTCCAGGTGGTTGTAGAACGTCGGCTCGTGCGTGATGACCAGGTTTTCCCTTTTCGCCGCTGCCCGCTGCAACACATCCAGTGTCGCCATCATCGTTACCGCGATGCCGGTAACGCGCGTCTCCGGATTTCCGGCTTTGAACGTATCCACCGTTTGCGCCTTCCACGGCACGCCAACGTGTTCTTGAATCGCCGCTATCACCTCCTGAGCCGTTGGCCGCTTTTCCTGCGCTCGGGCCGGCAATCCGCACATCGCCGCCGCGATCAACACCCAACTCGCTGCCGTGATCCGCAATTTCACTTGGGCAATCCTTCCGCGAACTGCGGAGAGAGCGCCCGCGCCCTTCGTGCTAACTCGCGCTCCAATCGGTGCGTCCATCGCACTTCCACGCGCATCTGCTCCAGCATCAAGCCCACCATCCATACTGCCTCGTGATACTTGTGACCTACCTCGTCGTAAATCGAAAGCAGAGTTTTCTTTTCTCTCTTGATTTCTTTCAGCAAAAATTTCCGCCTCTCCTTCAACTGCTTCAGGAAGACTCCCGGCCGCGCCTGCCAGGAAAGGGCCATCCACGTCAGAAAAGGCGGGTGTTCTCTCTGGGTGGTCCAGTCTTCTTGCTCCAAAGCATCCGCGAGCGCCGCGCGTCCTTTGACTGTGGTCTCAAAAGTGCTGCGCTCCGGTCCTCCCACTGGCGCGTCCGTTTCCGCGGCGCGAACCAGCCCCGCCCGCGCCAGTTTTTCCAGCGAATAATACACTAGCGGTCGCGACAGATTTGCCCAGTCTCGAATCTCCCGCCGCTCCAGTTCCAGATTCGCCTGATACCCGTGCATCGGCCGCTCCGCCAAAAGACTCAGCAGCACCAGGTCCGGCGTTGTCAGCGCCAAGTTTCTTACCGCGCGCACGAATCTTTTCGGTCTTCCCACGTATCTCAGTGAGCTGTGCGTCTCAGCGTTATCTTTTTTCTTCATTTCTTTCCCGTCTTGCGCTTCCTGCTCCAATACCACCACTCACACTGCTCGGCAGGCAGCCGCGGGTTCTTCGCCTGCGCCACCGCCGCACAAAAAGTATCCAGCACACAAATGTCCTGATGTTGCCTGGCCACGCGGCTGAGTTTTTCGTACAGCCGCTGTGGATTCTGTCGCGCCAGTTGCGCCACGCTGCGAATTCCCAGCAGCTCAAAGTCGCGTAACATCGCTGGCCCGATCGAAATCAGATCCCCTAGCGGCCGTTCTCCGGTCCCGGCGCGTTTTTTTTGGCTTACTATCCGGGCCCTCATTAGAAACCTCCTTGACTTCGCTTTTTATTCGCTATAAGTTCAGGCGAAACTAGTCTAATTTAGACTAGTTTTCCGGTCAAGGAGGTCTTGTCGCCATGCGCCCCTTTCTTACCGCCCTCGCTCTAGTTTTCACCCTGGTTTCCATTCGCGCCAATCCATCTCAGGAGATCAAGTCCATGAACGTCAAGCGCATCACCGCGGTCCTGCTCGTCAAGGAAATCGAGCCCGTCGTGCCCTTCTGGGTCGAGCGCCTCGGTTTCGCGAAAACCATCGAAGTCCCCGACGGAAACAAACTCGGTTTTGTGACTTTTCAGAAAGGCACTGCCGAAGTGATGTACCAAACCTACGCCAGCGTGGAGAAGGACGCACCGAAGGAAGTTTCCGAGACCGCGCGCAAAGGTCCCACCTATCTCTACATGGAAGTCGACAACCTGGACGCGGTGCTCGCCGCCATGAAAGACGTCAAAATCGTCATGCCCGTTCGAACCGCTTTCTACGGCATGAAGGAATTCAGCGTCCAGGATCCCAGCGGGCACTTCATCACTTTCGCGCAAGCGGTCACCGCGCCACAGCACTAGCGCGCCGCGCAAAGCCCAGCCAAACGAGGCCAAGTACTGTTGCTCAGTACCTGTCCTCGTACCATTAACTGTACCAGTACACTCGTCTTTGACAGCCTACGCGCGCAAATCTACTCTCGTAATTCGTTGCGCGTGCTTTCCGATTCGACCCGCAGTCGGCGGACTCGCCCGTTCGTCAACTCCTGCAGTTCTATTTTTGAGAAAGGGTCA
>WNFT01005173.1_pt1 | contig 16137 bp, 14 predicted proteins | sample 5400191 | NCBI WGS metagenome assembly WNFT01 (sample SAMN13153359, study PRJNA577476) | soil metagenome | isolation source: 80 cm saprolite under Madrone tree | place: USA:California | collected 2016-06-14 | reverse complement strand
TGCCTTGTCCGTAGGTACGTTCGCTGACCGCTATGCGGTCGCTGAGGTTGTACCGCAACTCGCGCAGATCGCCTGTCTCCGGATCTTTGTACAGGGTCAGTGTATGGCCGCGCTGAAGGTAGGTGCTTTCTGCTGTCTTGTTGAAGAACCAGGCCCATCGCTGAGCCTCGTTGCGATCGAGCCCGGCACCCTCAAGGTAGTCTGCCACAGGCGCGGAACGGTCCAGCGTCAATGCGATTGCTACCGGCTCGGGCGCTGCCTTTATCAGTTCCGGCTGCTCGATGAACTGTGCGTCAACCCGCCCGGCGAGGTTCGTATCGTCAAGAGCGGCCTGGTCTGATGTGTCTTTTGTGCTATCAACGAAAAGTCTGACTGTGGCAACTGTCGCAAACAGCGCCACGATCAGTGCGGTGATAACTCGCGGCCACAGCGCCGCTCTGTTCCCCCGAGACATCGCGCGTTAGACTACGGTATCGAACATCGATAATCAATCCGGTCGAATGCATTTTTAGACAACAAAAATAATGTCTTAACGGTACCTTTTGGCCTGCCTTGCATTAGCTATACTAATATATGGTCATAGCCGGAATTGATTTCGGTAATCGCCGTATCGGGCTCGCGGTTAGCAATCCTGATCAGCTCAGCGCTTACCCGGTCGAAACCATCGAGCGCAGCCGTTCGCTTGCTGCTGACCTCGCGACCTTGCGTGTGCGACTGACGGCCTTGGAGGTGCGGCGAATCGTTGTCGGCCTGCCCCTCAATATGGACGGGACGACCGGTCCCCAGGCTCGCGCGGCTCAAGTCTTTGCGCGCCGTCTCGAAGAGGCCACCGGAATCCCCGTCGAGCTATGCGACGAACGGCTTTCGAGCTTCGAGGCGGAAGAACGGCTCAAGGGAATCCCGGTCCGCCGCAATCGGCGAAAACTCGCAATCGACGCCGTCGCGGCGAGCGTGATCCTCGAAACCTGGCTTAGGTCGCAGAAGCTCTGAGTTCTACCGCCTTAGCGGGCTAATGCTCCCAAAATCCCAGCTCACCTATTCGCTACCCGTTCAAACTCGACACTGCGCGTCACCTGCCCCCTCTGCTAAAATTGATTTCGGTGATGCGAAAGCTCTTTTGGCTGCTGGGGTTTTTGATGTTCTTGGGCCTGGGGTTCACTCTCGGCTTCTGGTATTACGTCTTTGCGCCTACCGCGCGATTTGTTCCATCCCGGGTCGTTTCGGTCAACAAAGGTGAATCGTTGACTACGGTCGCGCATCAACTCGCAGACGCCGGCGTGGTGCACAGTGCATTCGCCTTTGTCGTGTATGCGGAAATGAGCGGCAAAGCGGGCCGCATCCAACCAGGGGATTACGCGTTCGCGGGGGGCGAGCGCGTACGCGACGTCCTGCGTCATCTCATAAACGGCGACTTTATGGTCGTAACTGTCACGATTCCCGAGGGAATGACCGTCCATCAGATCGGCGAGAAGCTCGAAGAAGCCGGCTTGGTTTGCGACAATGAATTTGACGCGGCGGCGTTCGATGGCGATCTGCCCCGGGAGTTGGGACTGGGGCCGCTTGGCGCGGAGGGGTTCCTTTTCCCCGCAACTTATAGATTTTCGCCGTTGGCGAAGCCCAAGTCGGAGAAGACCAGGGAGATCCTCGCGGCGATGCTCGAGCGGTTCTTTGCGGTGCTGACCCCCCAGGCCGAGGAGCGTATGTTCGAACTCGATCTCACACCGCGCGAGCTGGTGACGCTCGCGTCGGTTATCGAGCGTGAGGCGAAGGTTTCGGGTGAACGGCCAATAATCGCAAGCGTCTTCTACAATCGGCTGGCGCGCGGGATGCCGCTTCAATCAGATCCTACGGCTCAGTATAATTTCGCTGGCGAGACCATGCGGGCCGTGGTGGCGGTACGGGCGCTTTCGGCCTTCAACACTTACGATTTCGCCGGCCTGCCGCCCGGTCCGATAGCGAATCCTGGACTTTTGTCGATCCGGGCGGCCCTCTATCCGGCGCACACGGATTACCTGTATTTTGTTGCTCGCAACGATGGAACCCATGTTTTTTCGCGCTCGTTCAAGGAGCATGAGCGCGCGATCGAGGAAGTGAGGCGCCGCACGGGCGCATCGTCCCAAAGAGCTAACTAAGGAAAAGTTTCCGCCTGCCGAAAACCGGAAGTATCCCGTGGTCAACCCTGTTGAGCTTATCGGCAAGTCGCGCAGGCGGCTCGCACGTCTCGCGGCGATCAAGGCCGGATTGTACGTGCTGCTGCCGGTCGCTGTGACGCTCGTGCTTGCACTGAATCTTGACGATTTGGGCGCAATGACATGGGAGCGTTGGGGCTATTTGCTTGATACGGCTCATGCGGACGCTCTTCGTCAGGGGCTTCTGTTTGTCGCCGTTACCGAGGCTCTCGCTCTTGGCCTGCTCTCATGGCGGGCGTATCACACCGCCAACGATTTCGTCGGCACGGCCAAGCGAATCGATGACCTTATCGGCGGTCGTCAGGAGATAGTTACGCTTGCGACGCTGACTGACCCCGCGCATCCGGAACCTCGCGAAAAGCGTTCGCCGCTTTTCCCGATGCTCTGGCGCCGCGCAATCTCATACCTCGACCTTTTCGATCCCCGGCGCGAGTTCAAAGCTGAGATTCGCAAGCCGGTTACGCGCTCGTCGCTTTACGCGCTTGCCCTGATGGGCCTGCTCGGGCTCGCGGCAGCGGCATTGGTACAGGTGCCGACGCTCGAGCAGGCGCTCGCGCATCGCTTGCGCGTGATTGCCCGCGCAATCGATTCTTCGCCGAGCGCTGCGAGCCACGCGCTGGCCAAGGAGGTGCGTGACACCGCTTCAAAACTGGAGAACCCGCAGCTTCCCCCCGAACAAAAGGTCCAGCAACTCGAACAGTTGAAGCGCGAGATCGAAAAGCTTCAGCCGCAAATGGCCAAGGCCACACAAAACGGCTCCGGCAGGGGGGATTCAGGCGGCCAGAACGGCTCCGGCCAAGGCCAGGGCAATGGCAAGGGCACTGGAAACGGGACCGGCAGTGGTAGCGGCAAAGGCAGCGCCAAGGGCGGGCAGGGCAGCAACCAATCGGGCAAGAACAAGAATAAGAGCGGGGAGCAGCAACTCGTTGAATTGGGCAACGATATTTCCAAAGCTCAGGCGCAAATCCAGAACGAATCGAGCCCGCGCGACCAGGCCAAGGGTTCGTCCGAGGGCAATAAGGAACAGGGCACCGGGCTCACGGAAGGCAAGAATCCCAATAAGCCGGGAAATGCCAATCAGCCGAACGGTGCCGGGAATATCGAGCTGCCGAGGCTCGGCAATCTCGCGCAAAACCAGCAGCAGGGCAATAATTCGAACGGCCGCCACGACGACAAGGGCTCGACCGGCGACACGCATCTGGGCGAATTTCCCAAGGCGGTGAACTACGAGCGCTTCTACAAGCCGGGCGAGTCGGGTCCGCCGATCGAGGTCCGTGACGCTCGCTATGTGACCTTCAGGCTGCCGACCGATACGCTCGCCGCAGGCGGCGAAGGCAAGACCGTACCCGATACCGGTCGGCCGGCCGCACAGACCGCGTACACCAACGCGCCGCTGCGCGAGCAGCGGCTTGCGATTTCACCCGACGAGCGGCAACTCGTGCCGCCACGTTATCGTGACTTGATCCATTGATGAGGAGTAGCGATGGGAGCGGCTCCGCAGATTTCACCCAACGAACGCGTCACCGAGTTCCGGCAGACCTTTGCCCGGGCCGAGGCCGAGGTTGGCCGGGTTATCGTTGGCCACCAGCCAATCATCCGCAAAGTCCTGACCGCGCTCTTCTGCGGCGGCCATGTCCTTATCGAGGGCGTGCCCGGCTTGGGCAAGACCCTGATGGTCAAGACGGCAGCCGACGCTCTCGGGCTTAGTTTCAAGCGTATCCAGTTCACGCCCGATCTTATGCCGTCGGATATCGTCGGCACCCAGATTCTCACCGAGGCCGACGGCCGGCGCGAGTTCAACTTCAAGGCCGGTCCGATCTTCGCCCATATCGTGTTGGGAGACGAGGTCAACCGCGCCACGCCCAAGACGCAGTCGGCCGTGCTCGAGGCGATGGAGGAGCGGCAGGTGACCGTCTTCGGCACCACTTATTTGCTCGAACCGCCGTTCTTTGTCCTCGCGACGCAGAACCCGATCGAACTCGAAGGCACCTATCCGCTGCCCGAAGCCCAGATGGACCGTTTCCTGTTCAAGGTCGTGATGGGACCGCCCAAGCCCGAGGAGTTGCGCGAAATCCTGAACCGTACGACGGGTGCGGCCGCATACACGGTCCAGTCGATTTTCGATCGTGCGCACGCCGCGGACAAAATCGAAGAACTCAAGACGCTGGTGCGCGAAGTGATGGTGGCGGAGCCGGTCGAGCGCTACGTGATCGGTATCGTGAGCGCATGCACCCCCGGTGGACCCGGCGCCATCCCCGAAGTCTCGCAATACCTGCGCTTCGGACCGAGCCCGCGCGGCGCTCAGGCGCTTATCCTGTGCGCGAAGGTGAACGCATTGCTCGATGGGCGCGTCAGCGTCAGTTACGATGATGTCAACGACGCGATTATTCCGGCCTTGCGCCATCGTCTGCTGCGCAACTTCCAGTCCGAGGCCGAAAATGTCACCCCCGAATCGATCCTCGAACAGGCGGTAAAACGTCTCAGGCGGCATTAGATGTTGGGTCTGCCCGAGGAATTCACGCCGGAGTTTATTGGCCGGCTCGAGCAACTACGGATTAAAACGCGCCGCGAGTACGCCGGCCTCGGCAAAGGCGCGCACCTCTCGCCGCGGCGCGGCTCGTCGCTCGAGTTCAGCGACTTCCGCCACTACGCGATGGGTGACGATTTCCGTTATATCGATTGGGGCCTCTACGGCCGCAGCGACAAGCTCTACATCAAGCTCTTCAAGGAAGAGGAAGACTTACTTACCTACGTATTCCTCGATGCGAGCGCCTCGATGGGCTACCCGGAGCGCGACCGCAAATTCAAGATAGCCGTCGCCACCGCTCTTTCCGTTGCGTACGTTGCGCTGGCCTCCGGCGACCGCGTCATGATTCGCGTGCTCGGCGGCCGCGGTACGGCACCACCGCCCGCCTTCGTCAACGGGCGCCATCGAATCGTCGAGTTGGCGCGCAATCTCAATGCCATCCGACCCGATGGTGAGGTCGATTTGGCCCCGGCGATGGCGCGTGAAATGATCTCGCTCAAGCGCGCGGGCAAGGTTTTCCTGATTTCCGACTTTCTCATGCTGATAAATTCGGTCGAGCGCGGGCTTGGGCTCTTCACTGCCGCAAATATGGACGTGAGCGCAGTGCAAATCCTCGGCGCCACCGAGCTTGACGGGCAGGGTCTGGATGGCGACGTCGAAGTTATCGACGCTGAAAGCGGTGAGCGCATACGGATTTCGGTGGGCCCGCGCGAGCGCGAGCGATATCGCCAGACGCTCCTGCGGCTCTCGCGCGAGCTCCGGGTCTTCTGCTTTCGCCATGGTCTCAAGTATACGCTCTATACGACCGATCAGGATTTCCACGGCTTCTTTCTGCGCGCAGCGGCCGACCTGGGCCTTGTACATTGAAGTCTCTTAATTGCTCTGTCTGCCGAGCAAGTACGGGTGAGGGTTCGCCGGTCCTCACCGTCACTTGGCAGGTACGCGACTCGCAAGGTTACACCCGCGATGGAAGCTGGAGTCACTGATCGGCTTTGGTCGCTTGAGGATATGGTTGGGATCGTGGACGAATGGGAAGCAGCGCAATTAGGTCATCCCACAGCGAAGGGATCATGAAGCCAAGGATTACCGTCAACCTGGATGCCAACGGCGACTTTGAGATTTGGATTAATGAGGAAGGACGTGACCTCTTGGTTCAAGAATTACAGCGCCTCAACAAGGGGAACGAACATTTTCATTTAGGACCGGACAAAATTACATCGGATATACAGGTCTCCACACGTCCCTATCGACCTGACGACAAGATTTTAGAATATGGCAAGGTGCTGTTCCGACCCGATGAGTGGGACAAGCAATACTATCCTCACGTTTTCGACCCGAAATCATACTGAGAAACTACCCAACCATGGGATCACTTGGCTCAGTAGGGCTGCTGTATCCCGCCGCCCTGTACTTCCTCGCGATCATCCCCGCGCTCGTGGTTCCTTACCTTGCGCGCGAGCGCCCACGACAGGCTGTCGTCTCGAGCGTGCTGGCCTTTCGCGCCTTGCGCGCGCATCGCGGCGAGCGGTTTGGCGGCTGGCCGCGTTTCGACTGGACCTTCTTCGTCGAACTGCTGATCCTGTGCCTTGCCGTGCTCGCGATGGCGCGGCCATATGTGATCCATCAGGGCAGTCCGGTTGCTGCCGTGCTCGATAATTCGGCCGCGATGCAGGCGTTGACGCCGTCGGGCAAGACTCGTTTCGAGACCGCCGTCGCACAACTCAAGAGCGCGCTCGAACGCGAGGCGGGCAACGTAACGCTTTACGTAACCGCCCCGCAGCCCCATCAGTTGCCGGGCGTCTTCACGACCAGCGGCGAGGCCGTCGCCGCGCTCGAGCAGGTCAGCGTTACCGACGCGCCCGACGATTCATCCGCCTTGACGACGCTGCTCGCACAACTCAACGCGGATCGCCGCTTCGGACGGATCATCTTCGCGAGCTATCGCGGTGTCGCCGCGCCGGTTCCGGCGCGCGTTACCGCGCTTACGGTTGGCGTACCGATCGCGAATTACGCGATCGGTGCGTTTACGCTAAGCCGTCCGACGATCGGCGCCGCGGCGCTTCATGCGCGGCTCGAGGTCGCCAACTTCAGTCCCACCGCGCAGATTCTCAAGGCGACGATTACCGGTGACGGCAAAGTCGCCGGCCATGCCGAAAGCCGCGTCGACCCGGGCGAGGTTGCAGGAATCGAGTTTCCCAACCTGCCCGCGGCCGAGACCTACCGTGCGCAGCTCGAACCCGCCGACGGGTTCACGCTCGATAACGTTGCGTACGCGACCGGCTCGGCCGTCAAGTCGGTTTCGATCCTTTTCGTGAGTCCGGTCCGAAGTGACGGTGAAAGCCTGAAGTCGATCCCGGGATTGGCGGTCACAACACGAACGCCGAGCGCGTACTCGCCCAAGGACCTCGCGCAATCCGACCTCGCGATCTTCGAGTACACGACGCCCAAGGAGTTGCCTACGGTAAATGCGTTGCTCGTGATGCCCCCGCCGGGCGATCCGGTGTTTGGCTTCAGCGTCAAACCAGCGCCGCGGATCTCAATCACCGAATGGCCAGGCACCAGTCCGCTCACCGACGGCGTTAATTTTCGCCTGCTCAACGTCCGCTCGGGCGAATACTTCGACCAGCATCCGTGGATGCAATCCGAGGTGTCGGGCGTCAATGGCGGCCTGATGCTCACCGGGCAGCGCCAGGGCCATCGCTTTGCCGCGACCGGCTTCAATCTCTTCCCGTACCTCGGCAAGCAGAACCTGCCGATGTCGGTGCTGACGCTCAACCTGCTGAGCAATCTCGCCGATGTGGGCGCGCAGGGCGCCGGGTTTCGCACGGGCGAGCGATGGCTGGTGCCTTCCGGCGTGAAACAGGTCGTGCTGCCGTCGGGAGGCAAGGTCTCCGTGCAGCCCGGTATGCTTTTCACGCAAGTCTTGTCCCAGGGCGTTTACCAGTTGATCGAAGCGACCGGGATTAAGACACCCCGCGCAGTCAACCTGGCGGATCTCGGCGCTTCGGATCTGGAAAACGTGCCGCCGGTGAAACTTGAAGCCGTCGCGAGTGCCGCGCCGGAACCGGCCAACGTAACGGTGCCGCTTACAGGAGATATTCTTGCGCTCATAATCGCGTTAATCGTGATCGAAGCGATCCTGATCTACCGGCGGCGCCGGTTGACCTTCGAACTGCAACCGTGAACTCGCTTATCCATCCAGGATCTCTGCTGCCGGACCCGTTGCTGCTGTCGCTGACCGGACTCAAATTTGCCCATCCGCGGGCGCTGTATCTGCTTGTGGCGGTCGCGCTGGTGCTCGGGTGGTCGTTACGGCAGGCGGGGGCGCTGCGCAAGTTCGGCGCGCCGGTACTGCGCGCAATCGTGATCGCGCTGTTCGTGATCGCGCTCGCGGAACCGCAGATCGTGATGCATTCGGAGGGTACGACCCGCCCCGCGCTGGTCGACGTGTCGGGCAGTATCACGCCCTCGATGCGCGCGTATGCGATCGATCTGCTGCGTGACCGGCTCAAGTATCGCGCCGGCGACCCCATGACAATCTTCGGGGCCGCGCCCGTCGACACAACGGTTGGTGCAGCCGCGCGTCAGCTCGAAAGCCCCCGGGGATGCGCTGCGTGTGCGCCCGGCGGAACCAATCTCGAAGCCGCGCTGGACAAGATTGCCGCCGACCCCGAGGCGCGCGACGGGCCGGTCGTGCTGGTGACCGACGGATGGCAGAATCGCGGCGATGCGGACGCGGCGGTCGGCGCGCTGCGCGCCGCGGGGATCACGCTCGATATCTTTACTCCGCCTGGCGCGCTGTCGATCCCGAACGTTGCGATGGACCAGCTTATCCTGCCGCCCGCGCTCGCCAAGGCCGAACCGTTCTCACTCGGCGTCACGATGACGAACCTCAATGCGAAACCGGTCGAGGGAACCGTCTCGCTCTATCGCAACGGTCAATTGCTCGAGGATCACCACGTCACACTTTCACCCGGCCAGAGCCGTTACGACTTTCCGGTGCGCGCCGAATCGGCCGGACTCGTTTCGTACCGCGCCGACTTCAAAGCGTCCAATCCTGCGCTCGACGCTTTTCCCGAGGACAACTCGCTCCAGGGATGGGTCGGGGTCGGCGCGCAGCGCAAGGTGCTGATCCTGACCGGCAACAGCCGCGATGCGCGTTACCTCGAGACGACCGTGCGCCGGTCAGGCCTCAAGCCTACGGTTGTGTCGCTCGCCGACCGCGAGTTCGACGGCAACGCCAGGGGTTACGACGCGGTAATCCTGAACAACGTTCCACGTGCGCGGCTTGCGCCCGCCGCGCAAAGCGCATTGGTCGAGTATGCCGCCGACGGCGGGTCGCTCGCGATGGTGGGTGGTGACGCGAGCTTCGGACTCGGCGGCTACGAGCAGGGCCCGATCGCGAGCGCGATGCCGGTCGTGATGAAGCCGCCGCAGCGCCATGAACGCACCCGCGCGCTCGTACTGATAATCGACAAGTCGGGCTCGATGGGCCGCAACAACAAACTCGTATACGCCAAGGCCGCGGCGCTGACCGTGACCAAAACCCTCAACGCGACCGACCTTGTGGCCGTAATCGGATTCGACTCGCAACCCTTCGTGGTAATCCCGCTGCAACCGCTGAGCCAGAGCCGTCCCTACTTCAGCGAGGTCATCGACCGCATCAAGGCGCGCGGCACCACGTACCTGCTTCCTGCCATGCAGGAAGCGGAGCGGATGCTCTCGCAAAATAGCGCCGCGATAAAGCACGTCGTGATCCTGACCGACGGCGAGACCGGCGGCACCGCCTCGATGTACTACGATCTGGTTTCGTCGATGCATCATCAGGCCGGCGTGACGATTTCGGCGGTCGCAATCGGCGAAGAGGCTAACGTCGCGCTGCTTGAAGCGATCACTAAGTACGGGGGAGGCGGCTTTTACCAAACTGACAGCCCGGCGAATCTGCCCGAGATTTTCCTGCAGGACGTGAGGCAGCGCACCGGCGACACCACAATGGTCGAGAAGGCTTTCGTGCCGTACAGCGTGCGGCCCGACCCGGTACTCAAGGATTTGGCCGGCCGTCAATTCCCGGCGCTCAAGGGCTTCGTGGCGACGGACCTCAAGCCGGGCGCGCACTTGAGCCTCTTCGTCAACAGCCAGGGACAGCGCGCCCCGATAATCGCAAGCTGGAAATTCGGCAATGGTAAAACGTTGGCGATGACGACCGACGCGAGCGGGCGATGGTCGTCCGCGTGGGTCGAGAACGGTGTGTTCACGCCACTGTGGGACAACCTGCTGGCCTGGATGACGCCGCAGACGGCGGGCGAGCAGAAGTTCGACGTCGCGCTCGGCTACCATTCCGGACGCATCGATATGACGCTCACCGATTACAGTGAAAACCTCGACGCGTCGGGGCGACCGATCAACGTTAATGTTACCGGGCCCGACGGCGCGAAATTCGAAGCGATACTCTCGCAGGAGGCGCCGGGAGAACTGGCGGGCAGTATCGACGCGCCTAAACCCGGCACCTACTACATCGAGCTCAAATCGCTACAGGGCAAAGGCAAAGAGACGTTCAAACAGACGTTCCCCCCGCTCGCTTACACTGTAAGCGCGGCGGTCAACGCGGAACTGCCGCGGCCCGAGCCAAACTACAATCTGCTCGAGCAATTAGCGTCGGCGACCGGAGGGCGTCTCAATCCGTCGCCGCAGGAACTCGCGCTGACGCGGCCCGAGTTCGAGCGCTCGACGCCCGAGACGGTCCCGTTCGTTGTCGCCGCGATGTTACTTCTAATAGCCGAGGCCCTGCTCCGCCGCCTCACGTTTTGAACGCTATGAGCAATGACGATCCAGTCGAACCAAATCACCATATTCAGCACCAGTATCCGCATAACATCCGCTTCTGCGCACTGTGCGGCGGCGAGATGAGTCTCAGAACAGTGCTGCCCGACCGCAGGCGCTTCAAGGTTTGTTCGCAATGCGGCTTTATCGATTTTCCCAGTCCGAAGCTGGTCGCCGAATGCCTCGTAGTAAACGCGGGGAAAGTGTTGCTGCTCAGGAGGGCGATCCCGCCGCAAATCGGGAAATGGACCCTGCCCGGCGGTTACGTCGATCTGGGTGAGACGCCCGCCCAAGCGGCGCTACGCGAAACGTTCGAAGAGGTCGGGATGCGCGTCACGATTGAGCGGTTGCTCGGAGTCTATGCCGACGCTGCCAATCCGGTCGCGGCGATCGTCGCGTATATTGCGAAGCCGGGCGCGGACGAGCCGGAAACGTCGCGGGAGGCGAGCGAGGTTCGGTACTTCGCGCATGACGAAATTCCGTGGGATGAAGTTGCGTTTCGCACCGCGCGCGAGGCGCTGACAGACTGGGTCGCGCTCACCCACGAGCGATAGGAGACGCGAGCGATAGGAGATGCGCTAGAGTTTGCGCTCGCCGCTGCCCATCCGGAGATAGAAAATCATTCCAATTATGTAGATGAGCGCCGTCAGGTAAAAAGCGGCAATTGCGCGAACGTATTCGACAGCCCCATCAGGATTCCCGCGTATTGCGGCGCGACGTCGAGGTGATTGCCCGCGAAGCCTGAGACGCCGAGCGCTGCTCCGCCAAGTGCGATCGTCACCAGGATTGTCGCAACGAGTGGGGAATTCGCGGCAGGAAGGACGAGCATCGGCACGGCGGCGAAGGTGAAAGCGGCGCCCTGCAGGAGTTTGCGCACGGTCGTGAACGGCATCCCGCGTTTACGCAGAGCGTCGGCGATAAATCCACTGAGATTGCCGACGCAGAACGCCGCTATCCACGGGACGATCGAATACGTGCCCAGATGCTCCATCGGCACCGCGAACGTCTGATGCAGGTAGGTCGGAAGCCAAAGCAGGATGATGTAGCCGCCGAAGTTGTTGCACACGTGGGCGATGACGATCGCCCATACCGCCCTTTCACGGAAGATGGCTCCCCATGGAATCGATTTCGCCAGCGGCGCCGCGGGACGATCAGCCCGGATTACCGCAAGTTCCTGCGGCCCGACGCCGGGGCAATCTTCGGGGTCGTTGGCCGCTTTGATCATCCAGGCGACGAGCCAGACCGCACCGAGCGCCCCGGAAATATAGAAAACCGAGGGCCATCCGAGACTCAGCACGATCATCGGGCTGACCAGCAGGGCGACTACGGTTCCGAACGGAACTCCGCTTACGTAAAGCGAAATCGCGCGAGAGCGCTCGGATGCGATCGTCCAGCGGGCGGCGATACTGTGCGCGGCAGGAAAGTGAACCGATTCGCCAAGGCCGAGCAGGACGCGCATCAACAGCAACGCGCCAAATGAAATCTCCGCCGCCGGCGGTGTGAGAAAGGTTCCCAGCGACCATATCGCCACACCGGCTGCGAGCACTCGTTTACCGCCGAAGCGATCCGCCAGCCATCCGCCGAGCATTTGCGGCCCGATATAGCCCCAGAAGAAGGAAGAGAGGATGAGGCCGGTCGCCGCGGCGTCGTAGCCCTTGTCGCGGGCGAGCGGGATTATCGCGATCGAGATGTTGACGCGGTCGACGTAGCAGATGGCGGTGGCAAGGGCGAAAAGGACGACGACCGTGTAACGGCGTGGCCATGCGCTTTCGCGCGGGAGTTCCGCCTCGAGCTGAAGCGATGAATCTGCCATCTGCGTTTGCCTGCGCGAGCTTAGTCGGGAAATCGCGATTTTGCCACCATCTGCTATTCCTGACCCTGCCGCAGCGAGTCAACTACCGTGGTCGACCACCGTAGTAGACTGTAGGGCGAATTTTACACCGAGTTTCCCGCCATCGCCGGACGACTTTGTCCACAATCTATTTGGCTCAGGATCTAATAAATCATCGCGCAATCGTGCGTACACCATTCCGCTACTGTTAACGCCGGGTTACAGTTGCATTAAGGGGAGGATGCGATTATTGGACTGCAAGGGTGATTCATGAGCCAGACGACAAGGAACCTCACTTTCCTCAACCTGCTCCAGGAACTACGCGCGCTCGGAGAATTTGCGAACTTCGCACAGCGGACATGGACCCGGCCCATTGGGAAGGCTGACCGGGAAAATGCGCGGTCCGTGCTCCTCATCCCGGGGTTTCTCGCGGGTGACCCAGTGCTATATCCGTTCTCACATTGGCTGCGCGCCTGCGGGCATCGGGTCTTTTTTCCCGGAATCCTTACGAACATCGACTGCCCGCGCCATGCGATCGATCGGCTGAGCCGCATTCTGAGTGACTTCAGTGACCAAGCGCAGGACAAGCTTGTCGTTATAGGACATAGTCTCGGCGGCATTTACGCACGTGAACTGGCGCGGCGCTTTCCGGATCGCGTCGAGCGAGTGATCCTTCTCGGCGCCCCGATAAAGGAGCCGTTAAAACATTCGAATCCGTACGTGCGGGCGATCGCGTCGCTTACCCGCCGTGTGCATGAGTCGACTCGGGGATGCGAGGGCGAGCTCGCCACCGTATGCGGCGTGAACCTGGTGGAGCCGCCGCCCGGGGTGCCTGAAACGCTTATCTACTCGAAGAGCGACGGCGTCGTCGATTGGATGAGCTGTATCGAGTCGGGGCCGGACGTCGAGGCAATCGAAGTGCAATCGACGCATTGCGGACTCCCGTACAATCTCGACGCGATGCGCATAATACGAGAGCGACTCGAGCGGAGGGGCCGCGGGGCAGGCCGCGCGACGAGGGGTTCCCATCCCGCTGCGCCGGCCTAACCGCGATATCCGGTGCGCGGCGTCAGCCCAAAAAGAATACCTTTGTAGTAATCAGCAGAACCAGCCCCGCGCCAATGGCGAAAACAACTAACTCCCAGTCCAGTTCGCCCCGAGCCATTCGGCGGCAACCGGTCAAGATTTCCATAGCGCGATCCAGCTTCATGACGCTCACTTAGTCGCCGGCTCGATATAGATACTGTCCGCACGTTCACGAGCTACATCGCCATGAAACCGCCGTCAACGGGCATTGGGAGCCCGGTCACGAAAGAAGCGTGATCGGAGCATAGCCATGCGACGGCCTCGCCGATTTCCTCGGGTTCACCGAGGCGCTTGAGAGGTTCCGAGCGGGCGAAACGCTGCTCGGCGTCGGGCCGGTTGGTGAGCAATCGTCCAAGCATCGGCGTGCGAATGGGTCCCGGACATACGGCGTTGATGCGGATATTCTGCCTGCCGTATTCGAGCGCGGCCGCCCGCGTCAGTCCCGCGACGCCATGCTTGGAGGCGACGTACGCCGGCATCCCGCGCACACCGGCGAGTCCCGCGCCCGACGATGTATTGACGATCGCGCCATTGCCGCCCTGCTTGAGCATCTGCGCGATCTCGGCCTTCATGCAGAGCCATACGCCGGTCAGGTTGATCGAGATTACCCGGTTCCAGTTCTCCTCGGTGCATTCATGCGTGAGCGCACTCGCGCCCTCGATGCCGGCGTTGTTATGCGCACAATCGAGACGTCCGTAGGTTTCAACCGCCTTGGCGACTGCGGCGCTCGCGTCGCTCCATTTGGTGACGTCGCATTTGATGAAGACCGCTTGGGCGCCGGCGTCCTTGAGCATCTTAAGGGTTTCGTTGCCGCCCGCTTCGACCACGTCGGCGAGGACGAGCTTTGCGCCCTCCCGTGCGAAAATCTTCGAGGTTGCGCGGCCGATCCCCGAACCTGCGCCGGTTATCACCGCGACCTTGCCGTCGAGTATTCCTGCCATTGTGATGAGCCTCCAGCTGGTTGTTGTGCGGATGCTATATTACCCGGCCTACGCGAAGCCGAAAGGATTCGCGCATAGCGACTGCTCGGGTGACAGGTAATCCAAGCGATTTCGGATTACGCCGCGACTTTTTCGGCCGAGAGGGGGGAGTTTCGGGGGAGAAGCGCTAACGTTTCAGGAAGCTGGGCGCGCGCGTTCTGTTACGGGCGAGATATTCGCGCAAAGATTCGACACCCCAATTCCGGGCGACCCTTTCATGGCCGCCGGCGACCGTCCTTTGCACCCACCATTCACCCGTGCTGAGCTTGATGAAGGCCGCCTTATTGTCGGGAAGCGCGAGGTTGCCCCGCCCGCCAAAACGATGCAGTTTGAGACCGTATTCGTCCGCCAGATGCTCCCAATAAACCCACGACAGAGCGAAAGAGGGAGCCGGAGTGGGGCGCACTTCTTCCGTGCGTATCGAGAACCGTTTCACCAAGACTAGCGACAGGTGAACGGCGTTCTCGGCCTCCGCATCGGAGAACCCATTTTCAGGTTTTACCCGCTGCAAGAGCTGCAGCTTTCGACGCGCATCTTCAGAATTCATCAGGTCCCCCGGCTGTCCCCATCGTTGGCCCCAATCGTCGAGGTCTACCAGCCGTCGTCCGTAGACATCCAAGCAACGGTACTTACCTTATGGCACCTTCTCTATAGGTTACGCAAGTAAAGAATACGAGCTTTTGAACAGATTTATGACTTTGACGATCAGAAATCAATCCATGTCAGCATTTCGTTATGGCTAGCTATCAATAGATGAATTGCGCCTACTTACAGATAAATTAGCCTACCAGATTTAGCCGATTGGTCAATTGAAGTCTCTTGGGGTTGGTCAGCCACGACGTAGCGCTGTACAACTCATTTATGGTTTCGGCACGGGAACGCCGGCGAATTCGGGAGCACGGTATGCCGCTCATTGGGGTGCCTCGGGCGGCCCATTAAGCTCGAGTGCTATGGCGCCAAATGCTGAGGAGCCATTGAGAAGGCTGATAGAACCACGAAAGTCCGGTTATCGGCGTGAATTTGGCTTTGCGTCCCTGCCCGTGGCACCCTTGGCGCTTCGGCATCCGCATGCGGTGGTGCGCGGACGCCAAGGCGGATCTTCGCCAGGGCTTGCGTGACGCCAAACGTCTCCCATGCACTCCTGGCATAGGCCGTCGAAGTGCATTCTTCCATCGCCTGCGGGCCAATAACTCGGGCTGATTCCGCGCAGGGAATTGGGGATAACAATCTCGTGTCTGCAGGCCATCTTACTGTCCTCGGGGCGTTAAACTAGTATCCTGTCTATTGAAGTTCGTCTTCGATTCGAAGCTTCCGGGTAGCGTGCCTGAGCGCCAGAGCCAGCGCGCGAAAGCACATCGAGCATAAGTTGAGGCTGCGTTCCGCATGCAAAACCCCCATATGCATCATAGCACCAGGGTGGCCGCAATTGTCGCATTCTCCACTCTTGTCGACATCGAAATGGATAAACATCGTAGATCCCCCTTACTTCTCGCCGAAGACATTTTTGACGTATCTAATTCACGTTCGACCTAATACGACCATTTTATCTATCTTAAGACAAGTCTATTAGTGACTCCGCTTCCAATGACAGCCTTTCGGCGAGACTGCTGGTACTCGCCAAATCTAAGGTGGGACTGGCAACGGGGTCCGGGCTTCGCGGATGAAAGTCTCCCTGCGGGATTCGAACCCACCAGAGCCAAAGGA
>WNFT01010028.1_pt1 | contig 16138 bp, 10 predicted proteins | sample 5400191 | NCBI WGS metagenome assembly WNFT01 (sample SAMN13153359, study PRJNA577476) | soil metagenome | isolation source: 80 cm saprolite under Madrone tree | place: USA:California | collected 2016-06-14 | reverse complement strand
TCGGCGGGGTTCGGAGGAGCGACCATCGGAATCGGAGCGTTGCCCTGCACCGCGGCAAGCTGTTGCGTAAAGAGCTGATTCATCGCGCGCAACTGATCGCGGAGCAATTGCTCAATCGCGCTGGATGCTGCGGGCGGCGACGCGGCGGATATTGACGGTTGCGAAGGATTGGCAAGCACAGAAGGCACTGAAATCGCAGGAGGCGGCGGAATGGCGCGCGACACCGGAGCGGGCGCGGATTCCTGAAAAGCTTCGGATGGCAGCTTCTCGTCCAGGAAATTTCCGAGTTCTTCGATGGTTGAGAGATCGCCTAGCAATTGCCGGAAAGTAACCTTGATATTGAATTTTGCCTGCAGGGCTTGGGTAACTTGCGTGAGGAAGAGCGAATCGAATCCCAGGTCAAGAAATGTGGCGGCGTATTCGTTCGCGGAAATAGAAACGCCGGAAAGATCCTGAAAAAGTTCACTGAGCATTCCGCAAATTCTTACAGCGCGCGGCACCGACGGGTTGGGGGATTGAGGCACAGGACTCACGGTTGAACTTTCCTCCGTTTGAAAAATTTCCGCCGCATTGTTCATCGCGGCCTGCGATGGCTGATACTCGCTGACAGCGTCACTGATTTGCGGCTCGAGCTCGGGGGATGCGAGCCAGAAGCGCTTACGTTCAAAAGGATAAGTTGGCAGCGATGCCCGGAGCCGTTTTTCACCGGAATGCACCGCGGCCCAGTTCAGAGGGACGCCCGCGAGCCACATTGCGCCGAGCGCAGAAGCCAGGCTGAGCGCATCGCCTTCGCCAGAAAAACCATCGCAGAGAGAAGAGATGATGCTGGTGTTTTGCGCGTTTAGTTTTTGCTGACGGGCAAGTGTCGCAAGCACGTTGCCGGGACCGATTTCAAGAAGCACGCCAGGGCTCTTCAGCAGTTCCGAAACGCCTGCGGAAAATTGCACGGGACGGCGGAAGTGGCGGGCCCAGTAGCCAGGATCAGTGGTTTCAGCAGCCGTCGCCCAAGTGCCCGTCACTCCTGAAATGTAAGGTATGCGAGGAGCATTCAGTTTGGCGCCGCGAAGTCTTTCTGTGAACGGCGCGACGATCGGTTCCATAATCTTGGAATGGAAGGCGTGCGAAGTTACAAGTCGCCGCGAGACAATCCCTGCGGCCGTCAACTTTTTCTCAAACTGTTCCAAAGCCGAGTGCGCTCCCGCAACGACAGAAAGTGACGGACCATTGATCGCTGCGAGGTCTAGCTGGGGTTCAGCCGCGAGACGGGCGCTTACTTCTTCCGCGGGCAATCTTACAGAAAGCATTCCGCCTGACGGCAAAGCCTGCATCATACGGCCGCGCGTTGCGACGATTGCGAGCGCATCTTCGAGAGTGAAGACTCCAGCCAGGCAGGCGGCCACGAATTCGCCAATGCTGTGGCCGAGCATCGCTTTAGGCTGCACGCCAAAGCTCATCCAGAGCTGTGCAAGCGCGTATTCGACTGAGAAAATCGCCGGCTGAGCGACGATCGTATCGGTCACACGGCGGCGTGCCTCTTCTGAAACAGCCTCCGCAGGATAGAGCAGCGCGCGAAGATCTTCGCCAAGCTGCGGTGCAAGAATTGCCGCACAGCGATCGATGGCTTCGCGAAAGACGGACTCTGAATCGTAGAGTTCGCGGCCCATGTTGGGGTATTGCGAGCCTTGCCCCGGAAAAAGAAAACTGATTTCCGGCGCAGCTCCCGAGTGGACACGATTTTGGACGCGCTTCGGATCGGGCTTAATGAGCGCGCGGACTGCGTCATGAATATCGCTTGCAGATATGGCGCGGCGATAAGGGAACGACCGGCGCCCGGTTTGCAGGGTCCATGCGGCATCGGCGAAATTGGTCTCGGGATGGTCAGTAAAAAAATGCGCAAGATTTGCTGTGGCTTTATCGAGTGCGGCCGCCGAACGAGCCGAAAGTAATAGCACTTGCGCGGGGCGAGCAGGCCTCTTCGGCTGAACGGCCGGTGCCTCTTGCAAAATTACGTGTGCGTTTGTTCCGCCGACGCCGAAGGCGCTCACGCCTGCACGGCGCGGAATGCCATTCGAGTTCCAGTCGGAGAGCCGTGTGTTCACACGGAACGGACTATTGGCTAAATCAAAATTGGGATTCGGTTTGCGAAAATGCAGCGTGGGCGGGAGCTTCCCTGTTTTTACGACGTGAGCGGCGTGAATCAGGCCGGTAACGCCGGCGGCAACGTCAAGGTGTCCGACATTGGTCTTGGCGGAACCAACCACGCAAAACTGTTTTGCGCTTGTGTGAGCGCGAAATGCCTGTGTTAGCGCCGTGAGTTCGATCGGGTCGCCTAGAGGAGTGGCTGTCCCGTGCGCTTCAACGTAGCCGATGGTGGACGGATCGACTCCAGAAGCAGCATGGGCCAAAGCAATAACCTGGGCTTGTCCCTCGACGCTGGGCGCGGCATAACCCACTTTAGCGGAGCCGTCATTGTTGACGCCGAAGCCGCGAATCACCGCGTAGATATGATCGCCGTCGGTGAGCGCATCATCCAAACGCTTTAGCAACACAACTCCGCAGCCGCTCCCGAAAACAGTTCCCTGCGCGTCGGCATCGAAAGTTCGGCAATGTCCATCGGCGGAAACCATTCCACCTTCCTGATAGAGATAGCCCCGCTTCTGCGGTAGGGAAATGGAAACAGCTCCGGCCAGCGCCATATCACTTTGGTAAGTGAGCAGACTTTGGCAGGCTTGAGTAACCGCGAGGAGCGACGTCGCGCAGCCGGCCTGCATGGTGAACGCCGGCCCGCGCAGATTTAGTTTGTAGGAAACGCGCGTGGCCAGAAAATCGAGACTATTGCCCATCATCGCCAGGTAATTGCCAACCTGGTAGTCGCCCGTGAATTGTTCAATGAATCCCGGAGTGGCGCATAACTTGGCAAGGAAATAGGTCGACATGCTCATGCCAGCGTAAACGCCGATGGCACCGGAATACGCGGCGGGATCGTAGCCGGCGTCTTCAAGCGCTTGCCAACAGGATTCGAGCATGAGGCGGTGTTGCGGATCCATTAATTCGGCTTCGCGAGGATAGATGCCGAAGAATTCTGCGTCGAAGAGATCGACATCATCGAGAATGGAGCGCGAACGGACGTAATTGGGCTGCTGCGCGAGCTGCGCAGCGTTTGGAATTTCAAGTTCCTCAACACGGAAGTGCGAGATGGCTTCGACGCCATTGAGTTGGTTCTGCCAGAACTCCGCGATGTTCTGCGCGCCGGGTAAGCGGCCCGCCATTCCGATGATTGCCACGCCGTCAAGGCGCGGTTCTTGTGATTCGGGCGCGCTCATGACGTCATTTCTCTCACCAGGCGCTTTTTCGAGAGCGCCGCGCGCTGCTTTTTGGCTTGTTCTTGCGCAGCGGTGAATGTCTCAATTTTGCAGGCTGATTCGCCTAGGTGGCGGGCCAATGAACGAACGGTGGCGTATTCAAAGAGATCGGTCACCTGAATTTCGCGCTGCAAGATTTTTTGCAATTGCGAGTGGACGGCAACAATCAGCAGTGAGTCGCCGCCCAAATCAAAAAAGTTTTCGTCCAGTCCGATGCGCTGGGTACCCAAAACTTCTTTCCACAAACTAGCAAGTCTTTCCTCAAGGTCTGTTCCCTTTCCGTGTTGCGAAGGAGATTCTTTCGCTTCGCTGAATGCAGGAAGCGCGCCGCGGTCGACTTTTCCATTTGGCGTGAGCGGAAACGCGTTCATGAATACGAAAGATGTGGGGAGCATGTATGCCGGAAGCTTTGCAGACAGGAATGCTTTCAGCTCCTCCGCGGACGTCGAGCGCTCAGGATCGGAAACGTAATAGGCATGCAAACGCTTATTTCCGGCGGCATCGGTTTGCACTTTAACGCATGCCTGGCGCACCGCCGGATGCTGCAAAAGAACCGTCTCGATTTCGCCCAGCTCAATGCGGTGGCCGAGAATCTTTACTTGCGTGTCACTGCGGCCGAGAAATTCAAGCGTACCGTCGGGTTGCCAGCGCGCCAGATCGCCCGTGCGATAGAGACGCGCACCCGGACTACTGGAGAACGGATCAGCCGCAAACTTTTCCGCAGTCAGCTCTGGTGAATTCAAGTAGCCACGGGCAACGCCGTCGCCCCCGGCGCACAGCTCGCCAACTTCGCCGACTGGAACCAACTGAAACTCATTGTTCAGCAGATAGACGAAAGTGTTTGAAATTGGACGGCCGATTGAGACCGAGTCGGGAATTACATCTCCGTGTCGCATCGGGTGGCAACAAGTGAATGTCGTGTTTTCAGTCGGGCCATAGCCGTTTATAAGAGTTAGATGAGGCAGATTTTCTAAAACTCGTCGAACGTGAGTGGAAGAGAGTGAATCGCCTCCCGCAAGCAGTTGGCGCAGTGGCCGCAAATCTTCCAGCCGCTGATCAACGAAAAGATGAAAGAGACCGGCCGTAAGCCACATCGCCGTCACTCTGTGCTTGCGGATGTGATCGCCAATTTCCTGCAGCGAAGGCGGTTGCGGCGGCATGAGCACGAGCTTCGCGCCGTGCAAAAGCACTCCCCAGATTTCAAAAGTCGAGGCATCGAACGAAATCGGAGCCAGTTGCAAAAATACTTCATCCGGACCGAAGTGGCAATAATTGCTGTTGAATACCAGACGGGTAATGGAACGATTCTCGACCATCACACCTTTCGGACGCCCAGTCGATCCCGAGGTATACATCACATAAGCAAGGCCGGAAGCTGTAGCGGAAGTTTGCGGATTCTGGTCGTCACCGTTGCGACCCTCAGACGGCAATTCGTCGAGCAAAATCGCGGATAGATTGCGATTCCCGGCGATCGAGGGCGCAAAAGCTTTCTGCGTCAACACGATCGAAACGTTTGTGTCGGCGATCATGAATTCGATACGTTCAGCGGGATAGGTCGCATCAAACGGAACGTAAGCGGCGCCAGCCTTTAGGATTGCGAGCATCCCAATAATCATTTCAGGTGAACGTTCCGCACAAAGACCGACCAGCGACTCTGCACCAGCGCCCATGCGGAGCAGGCGATGTGCCAGCAGATTGGCGCGTCGATTGAGTTCGCCGTAGCTGACAGCTACGCCGCCAAAGCTCAGAGCAACTCTGTCGGGAAATTCCGCGCTTACTTGTTCGAACAGAGCTGCAACGGTTTTTTCCCGGGGATAGTCGGTGCGCGCACCTGCCCACTGATCGAACGGAGGCGTCAGCCTTCGGCAAAAGGATTTCCTTTTCACCGAAGAGCCGCTCGGCAATGATTCCCCGGCTCTGGCAATCTTCGATCAGGCGATTCGATTCGACGATGGGCTTGGATGTTTCCGTGTATTTCACGCTCATCACGTAGTTCAGCCAGGGTTCCTGGCCCATCGCGTAGACATATACCTCCTTGCAATGGAATTGATCGACCATCGCTTTTGCGCGTTCGAAATCGGAACCAGCCAAGCGCCGCGAATGGTCTTTTTGGCGCTCGATGCGCTGTGTGACCAATGGGCCATAAATCCAGCTCATCGGCGCACCGTTACATTCCATCCCGACAAACAAAACGTCCACGTCTCCAGTTTGTTCGTGCACATGTTTGTAGAGTTGCGGTTCGATGTTGCAGGAATCCGCAGCGAAGAGCAGGCAGTTGCCGTTGGCTTCCACACGCCATGCCGCTTTTGTCTGGACGTTCAGGTCGCCATGCTCTCCCAGGAAAGGCAGCGCCATGATGGAACCCTTTTCGAATGGAATGTCTTCCATCTCGCCAAGCTCAATCACGTTGTGGAAACCACACTGCTTGAGCAACAGGCGCAGCGAGGGATCTTGAAGGGCGCCACCTCCATTGCGTGGAACCACTATGTTGCGAATGCGATGGCGCAACTGCAACAGCGTTTCAAAGAGAATGTGGTCCTGGTGATTGTGTGTGATGAGAACGTAATCGATTACCGGCGGCAAATCCTCGTAGGCATAACGGGAGATATCGCTCTCATAGGTGTAGCTCAAAACGGGATCAAGAAGAATGCTGACTCCCCCGGTTTCCAGCAAAATGCAGGCGTGCCCGAAATATCTCCAGCGCGCGCCCGGACCTGCATACTTGGCGTAGGGTTTCGGAGGCTCGGAAGTAAAGAAACCTCGAAATCGTTGTGCCGCTTCGCCTTCAAGAGCAAAGGCGTCTCTGATTTCCTCGAACCGTGCAGGCGTGCTCTTCATCTGAAAGAGTTGATCGTACTTTTCGCTGGCAAACGGGAAATTGAGTTGCACCGAATTTCCATTGCTGAGCCGAGGTGTACTTAAAACGAAGGGCCTGTCATCCCCTGAAATTTCCGAGAGCACCACGCTCTGCATCGAAGAGTCGTAAAAAGGGCTACGGTAGAGCAGGGGCTCAATCAGGCGAAACGATGGTTGATTGTTAAGGTCGTACACCAACTCAACGTATCCTTGCAGCGCGTTTGGGACTTCGGCATATAAACTTTCAAGACTGAAACCCGCAGCTTTCCGCCGGAGCATTTCATCGAGTTCACTGAGGGCGCTAGAAAGCTCCAGTAACTTGCTGCGATCTCGCAGGGTACGGTCGCGAAGTTGTTTGACGCCTTCGACGGCATCGCCGCCGACGTCCATAAATGGACCGCCGAGTAGAGCGGGATTCTTGACCGCTGCGGCGTGGGTCTCCGGCGCGGCGATATAGGAATCCATAATGCGAAGGTGGCGTTCGGTAAGATTACGCGCGGCCGTAGCTGGTGGAATCAAATGCGCCCAGGCGTACCAACCGTCCACCAATGGCTCGGCCATTACATTTGTGCGTAAGAATAAATTGTCGCTCTTCATGTCGCTGCGCCAACCTGCCCCAAGGGTCGACCTTAAATCTGAGCTAGCTTCAGCGAAAGCGTCGAACCAGACTAGGTTTGAACTCGACCAGAACACTCAAAAAGGTGCAAGTCGTGGGCCACTTCATTACCGTCCTATGTCACTGAAAATAGGGTTCTTGTGCGATAATTTGGGCATTTTTTGCTGGGTGACATAGCCTATCAAGTGGATGTGGGGAAACTTTTTTCCTACATTTCCCCAACTCAACAGAGTACCGCTTGGTCAGAATGTCATTTTCGAGCGATGTTACGATCTTGTTCGGCCATGCCAAAGGGAACCCGATTATTATATCTAGTTGATAATACAAGACTTGGTCGCCGAAACGGAAGTCCCTTATGGAACACGCACCCCGCTTTTGGACCCAGCGTGGGAACCTTTTGAGTTAGACTGCCCTGCAGAGGTAGCTACAGGATGGAATGGATACCTACGAAAGTGAATCCTCTTCTTGCAGCAGGCGAACTCCACGTCTGGCGCATCCATCTTGCAAACCTCGTGGCCAAATCTCACGAGCTGCGTGCAATTCTAAGTGTGGAGGAAAAGTCTCGCGGCGATAGATATATTCGTCCCGCAGATGGTGCCAAATTTGTAACGAGCCGGGCCGCGCTGCGCCTAATTTTGGCTGGGTACCTCGGTCAAAGGGCCGATCGAGTGGTCATCAAGACCGGCGAATTTGGAAAGCCATACGTCCCTAAGCCAATGAATTATAACGGTTTACAGTTCAACTTGTCGCATTCCGGAGAGCTTTGTCTGGTAGCGGTAAGTTATGCCAGAGAGATCGGTGTTGATGCAGAGAAAATTCGGAACGACGTGGCCGTGCAGGATTTGGCGACAAGGTATTTTGCCCCGCCGGAAATTGCTGAACTGGAGGCACTGCCCAACGAATTGCGTGTACTAGGTTTCTTTCTTTGCTGGACTCGCAAGGAAGCCTACGTCAAGGCCAAGGCGGCTGGACTTCAAATACCCTTGGACCAATTTTCAGTATCGCTAACGCCCGGTCGACCAGCGGAGATCCAAGGTGCCGAAACAAATGGATGGACAATCCGATCGCTTGATCCCGGAGATGGTTACGTTGCAGCGCTGGTGACTGAGACTGGCATAGATTCCGTAAGATACTGTGATTACATGGGTTAACAGAAGCGTATCACATCTCCTCGGATCTCAAGATGCACGGCATGAAAAATGAGCTGGTCTATACGGCAGTACAGGTATAGAAAATACTCCGGCAATCTGTGCGTTTCCTTCGGTAAGACTTTTGTTTACAGCGCGTTAAGATCTTTCCAGGGGCCGGAAGAAAACTTCCCTATAAGTCCGGAACGGGTTTGCAACAATAGGGCAGGGGTTTTCTCTCGTCACCAGAATTCGGCCATGATCAATTGGCAAAATACGAGACCCATTCCAGTAAACATAACATTTTCAGCAGGATACGTAAAGTAGCAATCGCGCTCCGATGAGAATTTGGCGCCGACCGTTCTGGCAGGTGAATTGCCCATACGATGAGGGTCCTCGTACCAATGGGGGTTTTGTGGCGGTAGCCCATCGCGGGATTGAATTGTAAGGCATTCTTGGAGAAGGCATTGAATCTGGAGACTTCTTCGGCACATTCAGTTAGAGGGCTGCCTTGGTATGCGCTGCAATGCTGGGTTCGCAAGGAATCCTTGATTGTGGCTCAGTTGGAGGCGCAGGGCTTTGAATGCTTTCTGCCGAAATATAAGAGCCTGCGTGAATGGTCTGACCGAAAAAAGGAAGTCGAGCAACCGCTTTTTCCGGGCTACGTGTTTTGCCGATTTGAATATTCGCAGCGCCGCCCAATTGTAATTACTCCGGGCGTTTTGCAGGTCGTGGGATGTGGACGTACGCCGACGCCCGTGGAAGAGCGCGAGATCGAAGCGATCCAGTTTGCGATTGCCTCGGAAGTGCCTAGCCAGCCCTGGCCGTATCTTGCGATCGGAGAACGGGTGAGGATCCATACCGGAAGGTTAAGTGGTCTGGAAGGAATTTTGGTTAACTTCAAGGGTAATCACCGGGTTGTTCTATCTGTGTCGTTGCTGCAGCGTTCGGTAGCACTTGAAGTGGACCTGGCGTGGGTCGCTTCTCTGGAAAAGAGAAACGAATTGCAAGCTCAGCCAATCACGACCGGGGCCAGTGTCCGAGTCACCGGATAAGAACCTGCGAGTTTGAACGAGCACGAGACGATAGTGAAAGACAGGTCCATGAGTGTACTGAGAACAGATTTACAGGCAAAAGAAAGCATCAGGCGACTCAATACCGACACGCACATGACGCTTGAAAAGGGCAGCGTGTCTTCTGGTCGTATCGTTCTTCATGAGGATGCGTTTGTGTCCATGTTGTACCTTGAGCGCCGGCGCGCGGAACGCGCACAAAAACGGTTTGTGCTGATGCTGGTCGATGTAAAAACCGCAATCTCAGACGGACAGAAAAACCGCACGTTGGCCAAGGTGACGAACGCCCTCCTGAGCGTTACCCGGGAAACGGACATTGTAGGCTGGTATCTTGAGGATCATCTGATCGGAGTTATTGGCACCGAAGTCGGGACTGCAAAGCCAAAGACCGTACAAAGCAGAATGTTGGAGAAAGTAAGAGCAGCGTTCATCGAAGCCCTGACACCGGAAAAGGTATCTCAGATCACGGTGTCGTTCCATTTCTTCCCAGAGGAATGGGAAGAGAATGGCGCGGATCATTCCGCGAATATCACGCTGTACCCGGATTTGTCGCGCAAGCAGGAATCCCGCAAATTTGCGTTAGGCGTGAAGCGTGCAATGGATGTGATTGGCAGTACGGCTGCACTTGTGCTGCTCTCGCCAGTTTTTGGCGCCGTAGCGCTTGCCATTAAGCTTACATCGAAGGGTCCAGTGCTCTTCAAACAGGAGCGTTTGGGCCAGTACGGAAAAAAGTTTACGGTTCTGAAATTCCGTTCGATGCACACCGACTGTGATGCCAAAATTCACGAAGAGTACGTCAGCCAGTTCATTGCCGGGCAAGTAAAAGGAACTGCCAATGACAGTGAAAAACCGGTGTTCAAGATCCAAGAAGATCCAAGAGTGACGCCAGTGGGACACTTCTTGCGAAAGACAAGCATCGACGAGTTTCCACAATTCTGGAATGTTCTCGTCGGCAACATGTCGCTGGTTGGGCCACGTCCGCCGGTTGCGTATGAATATAAAGCTTATGACCTGTGGCATCGCCGCCGCGTCCTGGAAATCAAGCCTGGGATCACCGGGCTGTGGCAGGTGGAAGGACGCAGCCGCACGCGATTCGACGAAATGGTGCGCCTGGATCTGAAATATGCGCGCGGCTGGTCTATCTGGCTGGACATCAAAATTCTTCTGCAAACACCCGGCGCAGTTTTGACGGGTGAGGGCGCTCACTAAAGTCGTCTACTCCTTTCCGCTGAATAAATTCATCGAACGCCCATGGAAGCAAGCTGCTAGTAGCAGTAACTGCCGATTTGAACAGCGCCCTCTTTCCCCGGAGAGGACGTAACTGAACGGTGGACGAAGCTGCCTCGTGAACACTGGGGATTTGACGACTGAATCCCGCAAACAAACCTGGCTAGCGCGCCGTTCAAACCTCAAGGAGCCTTATGATCAGGATTGGTGTGATCGGGTACGGATATTGGGGACCGAATATCGTCCGCAATTTTCACGCGCACGAAGGATCGGAAGTGGTCCTGGTTTGCGACAAGAGCACCAAGTGCCAGGAACGGCTCCACAAAGCGCACCCATCCATCAAATTTACGAAGGACGCGAATGACGTCCTAAAATCGCCAGACATTGATCTCGTCGCTGTTGTAACTCCGGTGTGGACGCACTACGAGCTGGCGAAAGCGGCGCTGGAAAATGGCAAGCACATTTTCGTAGAAAAACCCTTCACCTGCAGCACCCTGCAGGCGGAAGAACTGGTTGAGCTGGCAGACCGCAAGAATTTGAAAATTATGGTGGATCACACGTTCCTGTTTACCGGAGCGGTCAAGAAGATTCGCCAGATGGTGGACGACGGCGAGCTCGGCGATCTGTACTACTACGATTCACTGCGGGTGAATCTGGGATTGTTTCAGCACGACGTGAACGTCATCTGGGATCTGGCGCCGCACGATCTTTCAATCATGGACCATGTGATCAAGGAAAAGGCCGAGGCGGTTGTGGCCACAGGCGAAAAACACTTGAACGGTGTGGAAGATATCGCTTTCATTACGGTTTATTTTCCTAAGCGCATTATCGCCCACATCAATGTGAACTGGCTTTCGCCCGTAAAAGTGCGCACCACGCTGATTGGCGGGGAAAAGAAAATGCTGGTTTGGAACGATTTGGAAGCTGACGAAAAAATCAAGATCTACGACAAGGGTGTGAGCATGGCCACAAACCCAAGCAACTTGCACCAGTTGCTGGTCAGCTACCGCTCGGGCGATATGTGGGCGCCGCAAGTCGAACAGATCGAAGCTTTGCGCGCCGAAACGGGGTATTTCCTAAAATGCATCGAAGGAAATAAAACACCATTCAATGACGGTGTAAACGGATTGCGAGTCGTCCGACTACTGGAAGCGGCGGAAAAATCTGTCAGCCAACGAGGAGAGTTGGTGACGCTGTGAACGAGTTCGTTTCGATCGCTCCTACCGTAAAATTGGGCAAAGACGTAAAGCTCTCAAAATTTATCAATCTTTACGGATGCGAAATCGGCGATGAGACCAAGATTGGCGCCTTTGTCGAAATCCAGAAAAATGCCAGCGTGGGCAAGCGCTGCAAAATCTCCAGCCACACCTTCGTCTGTGAAGGGGTCGAGATTCAGGACAATGTGTTCATAGGCCATGGCGTAACTTTCATCAACGATTCCTATCCACGCGCCACCTCTGCTTCGGGCGAATTGCAAACGGAAGCCGACTGGAAAGTGGAAAAGACCGTCATCAGCAAAGGCGCATCCATCGGTTCCGGCTCAACGATTCTGAGCAATATCACTGTCGGCGAAAATGCAATTGTGGGCGCGGGCAGTGTGGTGACCAAGGACGTCCCGGCAAGCGCAATCGTCGCGGGCAATCCGGCAAAAGTTTTGCGATACATGACACGGGAGAAAAAATAACTGCAATGACGCGCGCACGAAAGTCCCATTTCTCGACCTGGTAACGCCACACCACGTGCTGAAGCCCGCCCGAGCTTATGCTGGTGGTGAGATCGTTACAAAGTTAGTCTAGGCGCCTGTCCCAAGAATAATCGCCGACCGATCGCGAAAAGGACTTGCGTGTCAATCGCAATCAAATCGACGCTCCGTTGCATTTCTGCAGGGTTGCACCTCGAGAAGCTGTCGCCGATCTTAGAGCGCGTAGCATACTGGATGCGTTTCTCTCGCTGGTATGTCGATAACAGGACGGAATCGTTCGAGCCCTACGTCTACGAAAGGCGCTACGAGCTCTATGAAAAACTTATCGAAAGCGAACAACTCAATCGCGTGCCGCTCGATTATCTCGAATTCGGTGTCTATAAGGGAGAATCGATCGAATGGTGGACCAGACACATCAGTGAGCGGCAGTCGCGCTTTTTCGGATTTGACACCTTTGAAGGTCTTCCCCGAGATTGGAATTCAAAGCCAAGGCCGGAACGTTCGCCACTGGAAAAATCCCGCAAATAAGTGATGTCCGCTGCCAAATGATCGTCGGGCGCTTTGCGAAGACCGTGCATGAATTCCTGTCGAGTTATCAGCAGCGCGAACGGATTCTTGCCCACCTCGACGCCGACATCTATAGCTCCACAATCGTCGCGCTTACTGCAATATTTCCTTTCCTGCAGCCCGGCGACCTTCTGATGTTCGACGAATTCTCATCGCCGGTCGACGAGTTTCGCGCTTTCCAGGCATTCGTTAGCTCCTTTGAGGTCCGTTATCAGATAGCTGGTTCAATAAACAATTTCAATCAAGTTTGTTTTCGAATTCTTTGATGCTATGCCAACCCCCGCCGCTGTCGACCTTCGGAGGATTGCAGCGATAGGTCGATTCTTCCGGGGAACGCTTGATCGGTTCCGGCTCAATGATTCTAAGCAATATCACTGTCGGCGAAAATGCAATTGTTGGTGCGGGAAGCATTGTAGCCAAAAATGTTCCGGCAAACGCCGTGGTAGCGGGAAAATCCGGCAAAACTTTTGCGATACCTAAAAGAGGAGACGAGCTAACTTACATGACAAAGATAACAAAGGTTCCATTTCTCGATCTCGTGACGCCCCACCAGGAGTTGAAAGCGGAGCTCATGCAGGTGGTAGAAAAGGCGCTCGGTAACGCGGGTTTCATCGGCGGCCCGATGGTGGAGGATTTCGAGAAGGAATTTGCTGAGTTCTGCGGCACGAAGTATTGCGTTGGCGTGAACAGCGGAACCGATGCGTTGCGGTTTGCCTTTATGGCGGCGGATGTGAAGCCCGGCGAGATCATCGTTACCGTCCCGCACACATTCATCGCCACAACTGAGGCCATTTCGCAAGTCGGCGCGCACATTGCGTTCGTCGACATCGACGAGAAAACCTACACCATGGATCCAGAAAAGCTGCGCGAATACCTGGACGAGCGCTGCCGCTTCGACCAGAGCAGCGGCAAGCTGATCGAAAAGGCCTCGAATCGCGTGGTATCAGCGATTGTTCCAGTTCACCTTTACGGCCAGACGGCGGATATGGATCCGATACTGGAGCTGGCCGACAACGCGTTCAGTTTTTACCCCGGCAAGAATCTGGGAGCTTGCGGCGAAGCGGGATCAGCGAACACCGACGACGAAGCCATGGCCAAGCGCATGAAGATGATCCGCGATCACGGGCAGGCCAAGAAGTATTACCACGACATCGAAGGCTACAACGGCCGGCTGGATTCCATTCAGGCCGGATGGCTCAGCGTGAAACTGCGCCATCTCGCAAGATGGAATGAATCACGGCGGCAATTGGCGCACCGCTACCACGAATTGTTTGCCAACTCGAGGGACTCGGTGGTCGTTCCGCAGGAAGCCGAATGGACCAAGGGCGTCTATCACCTGTATGTCGTTCGCGTGCAGGATCGCGAAGCACTGCAGGCCCATCTCGCAGAAGCGGGAATCGGAACCGGCATTCATTACCCGATTCCGCTCCATCTGCAAGAGGCATATCGACAGCTGGGATACAAAAAGGGTGATTTTCCGGTTACCGAGCGGGTGGCTTCGGAAATCGTTTCTCTTCCGATGTTTCCGCAACTCCAGCCAAACCAGCAACTCGAGGTCGTCAATAGGGTGCGGGAATTCGTGGCTGCCAGAGTCCCGACGGTCCGATAGCCGGAGGTCGTAGCCGGGCAGCCGGATGCAAACCGGCCCAATCGAAATTCCCGCTACCGTCGACCGCGGGCGGGTTTTCCCGTACAAGGCAGTCTCACAAACCAGTTAGCTTCGGCGTTCCATGTCACGAATCGATCGGCTTGCTACAATCTATTTTGGTCGTCCGTTTGCCCGACTCTTCGGACCAAACGGAGGGAGCTGTGTGCCTGTTTTGATGTATCACAGCATTTCCGAAAATCTTTTCGGCAAGTCGCATCCGTACTACCAGATCAACACAACGTCGGAAGTTTTTTCTCAACAGATGCGCTGGCTTAGAAACAATGGCTATCGGACACTCGACACAAATGAATTGCTGCGAGGCCTGGAGAATCGTGAGGACCTTTCGAAGACCGTAGTCATCACCTTCGACGATGGGTATCGTGATTTTTATACAGACGCTATGGATGTAATGAAGCAGTGCGGATTCACGGCCACCATCTACCTCGCCACGGATCGCATTCAAGATAAATCCTTGCGTATCGAAGGCGTCGAATATCTAACCTGGCGAGACGTCCGCGAGCTTCAGCAGGAAGGAATCCGCTTCGGATCGCACACGGTCACACATCCAGATATGCGGTCCCTCGGACCAGAACAGATTGAGTACGAGCTTGGCTGCTCGAAGGAAACAATGGAGGACAAGCTCGGCGTGCCGGTGGATTCTTTCGCTTATCCCTTCGCTTTTCCCGAACATGACAAGATATTTACGCACTATCTGGAAGACGTGCTTACCAATTGCGGATTTGAGAATGGAGTCTGCACCATCCTTGGAAGAGCTTCCCTGGCAAAGAATAAATTCTTCCTTCCCCGGATTCCTGTAAACACCTGGGACGATGAGCGATTTTTTGAGGCAAAGATTGAAGGCGGCTATGACTGGCTTCACTGGGTGCAGGCTTTAAAGAAGTCCTTTGACAAGAATCGTCCGCTGATGCAAAGAGCGAGTTGCGGCTAGTCACGGTTATGGGAAGAAGTTTGGCTAATTTGCCGTTGGGAATTCCCTTCGTGGTGGGCGCGTAAGGCCGGCCAGCACGGGTTCTAGATCTGCTTGTACTCTTCAGAAGAGTAAGGACTTGCCGAGGAGCGGTTGGCTGGATTGGTTCGAGTCTGGTGCGTAATTTGCTTCGAAGGATAGAGGAGTAGTCTGCTTTGTGCGTTTTAGAAGAGGGCCGGTGTTTGCGGTCGGCCCGGAAGCGGACGCGGATTTGCCAGTTAAAGTGCCAGGTTCGGGTTCCCTTCGATCGACCGCGACCGAGCACGTTTGGTTTGCGAGAACCTGTTTACGGCATATCCTGTGAGGCGCTGGAATGAAGCGGATCGATGATTTCGGGGAGACAACCGTGGCACCGACCATAGTCAAACAGAGTCAAGCGCAAGACGAGCCCGGCAATTTGCAACTGTCCATCGTGGTGCTGTGCTGGAATGACTGGAAGGTCCTCAAGGACTGCCTCGAGTCTATTTATCGGTGCACACATTCGATCCGTTTTGAAGTCATTGTGTCTGACAACGGTTCGACCGACGATTCCATTGACCAGGTGCGGCGAAACTTTCCGCTGGTCAGGGTGATCGAAAATAATCGCAACCTGGGTTTTGCAAAAGGAAATAACGTTGGAATCCAGGCGGCCCGTGGCCAGTACATCCTGATTTTGAACCCGGACACGATTATTCATGAAAATTCTTTAGACCGCTGGATTTCTTTTGCGGAGCAGCACCCCAAAGCAGGTGGGTTCGGCCTCAGAGTCCTGAACCCGGATGGCTCATATCAAGTCTCTGCTCGTCCGTTCATGTCGATCCGTGGCGAGTGGATTGCAGCTCTCTATGCCCGCCCGCTGGGGTTGGTGTCGGATGCGTTCCGTTCGGACACCTACGTTGGCTGGCACGGCGATTCGGAGCGCGAGATTGACTGGCAGTCAGGCTGCTGCGTAATGTTCCGTGCGGATATCCTGAAGAGCATCGGCGGTTTCGA
>WNFT01004717.1_pt1 | contig 16142 bp, 11 predicted proteins | sample 5400191 | NCBI WGS metagenome assembly WNFT01 (sample SAMN13153359, study PRJNA577476) | soil metagenome | isolation source: 80 cm saprolite under Madrone tree | place: USA:California | collected 2016-06-14 | reverse complement strand
CAACTGTTCGCACCGGCGCTCGCTCCTTGCCAAAAAGCGATCGCGGCAGCTTTTCTCTTGATCGCCCGCCCTTTTTAAATCTTGGTGAGAAATGCGGGCTAGGTTCGCATCGATGAATGCGCCGATACGGTCGCGGACCGCCTCGATTTGCGAACCGGGAAATTGGTTGCGATGGCCTGTGACAGCTATAGATGCAGACCGGCTCTGGTTTCCAACAAACATCGTCGCGGCGACGCCTTCGCGATAGAGATAGGCGCGGTAATCGAATTCGCCCGGGTTTCCGTCGTTGCGCGGGAAACGGATTCGCGCCGTCGCACGCACTCTATCGCCGATACGAAATTTTTCAGGGTCTAGAATCGTTACGCGCACCAATCCCGACACCGGCGCGACATCGCTGTTGGCAAGGGCGGCGCGCTCAGCATTGACGAAGAGGTAGGTGCGACCCGCACCAACGTGTTCGGGCGCACGCGCGATCGTCCCCTCGAGCGTTATCGTCGAATCGTCGGCGAATCGATGCAGCCCCGCGGGACTGAGGTCGGGCGCGAGTAAGTGATGCACCGGCACGGTCGCTGCGGCAGCGATCGCAAGAAATGCCGCAACCACGCCCACGATCGGGCGCGCCACGCAAAATAAAATTGTCGCTAAAACCGCGAGGAGGACAGCGAGACGGAGATCGAAAAAGACATGGAAGTTGCCGAGCGCGTCGCCGGCGAGAATCGCGAGCGCGGCGACATAAATCGGCGGAAACTCGTCTACCCGGAGGCGCACCGATGCGCGCCGTTCCTCTGGTAAGGAGCGAAGTCCGCCGGCGATGGGGCGTGGGGAGACCGAGGCTGCCGCCGCTATAGCCGCAGCCTCTTTTCCGCGACGATATGCACGATCGATTCACATAGCCACCGCGGCGGGTGTTTCCAACGATGTTCCCGATCCCGGTGTTCGGTTATGAACGCCTTTCTTACGCTCCCGAATTCAGCTTTGTATCCGCAGAAAAGGAATTCCCTTTCCCGGTACTCGCGCCACCTCGTGCGGCGCCCTGGTCAGGAGAGCCCTCGCATACTCGCATTTTCCGTCATTCTGAACGGAGGCTGCCGGAGTGAAGAATCCCTTGCCACAAGCGCTCCTTCAATTATGCAAAGACGGCCTTAGCGAACATTTGTGGAAAGAGATTCTTCGCTGCGCTCAGAATGACGGACTTAGAGCGCCAGCATTTTCCGTTATTCAGAAAGGAGGCGGGCGATAATCCGCTTCGGAGCCTGCAGGGGAATCTTCGTCGCGGACGGTTGCGTCGTCGCCCTTGCGCAGCAGCAATTGTAATTGACCGTTCCCCGCGTCGAGGTATTCCTGCGCGATACGGTCCTCCTCGCGCTCGACCTTCTCCTCCTGGTCGAGCAGCGATTTCATCATCTCTAGATGACGCCGGATCTCAGCCGCAAGCTCGAGATTGACGCCCTTTACCGATGCAAGCTGCTCGACCGTCGCCTCGCGTATTCGCCGCAGGCTTCCGAAATATCGCAGCAGTGCACGCCGCCGCACCGGCCCGATGCCTTCGATATCGTCGAGCACGGAGCGCAGCCGCGCGCGGCGACGGAGCTCGCGGTTGTACGTGATCGCGAAACGATGCGCCTCGTCGCGGATCCGAACGAGCAGGAACAGCGCCGTGGAATTTCTCGCCAGCACGATCGGGTCTTTGCGATTCGGCAGGAAAATACGTTCTTCAGACTTCACCACCGAGCGTTCGCGCGGATCGTTGAGCACGTGCTGCTTGGCGATCGAAATCACGTCGATCTGATCGAGCAGCTTGTGCTCCTTTAAAACTTCGATCGCGACGTTGAGCTGGCCCTTGCCGCCGTCGATCACCCACAGATCCGGGAACTCGTTCTCGGCGACCGCGCGCTTGAGGCGCCGGCTGAGGACTTCGTACATACTGGCGAAGTCGTCCTGCCCGTCGACCGTGCGCATCCGGTAGCGCCGATAGAGCTGCTTCTGCGGCTCGCCTTCGTCGAAGGTCACCTGCGACGCAACCACCATCGTGCCCTGCAGGTTCGAGATGTCGTAGCATTCCATCCGCTTGGGCGTGTTGCGCAGATGGAGCTTCGTGCGCAGCTCCTCGAGCATCTTCTCGCGCGTATTCTCGTTGTCGCGTCTCGCGGCGAAACTCTGGCGCGCGTTGTCCATCGCCATCTCGAGCAGGCGCAACTTGTCGCCGCGCTGCGGCACCAGAAAATCCACATTGCGTCCGCGCCGTTCCGAGAGCAGCTCGGCGCGTACGCTGGCGTCCTCGAGCTCGACCGGCACGATAATCTCGTCGGGCACGAAGCGCGCACCCGAGTAATACTGCGTCAACAAATCGGCAAACACGTCCTCGTCGGAAAATTCGAGGTCCTGGAAGCTCCAGCTCTGCGTGCTCGTGAGTTTGCCATGGCGCACCATCAGGACGATCGCCTCGATGAAGCCGCCCTCGCGATAGAGTCCGAAGACGTCCTGATCGCCGCCCCAATGATGCAGCACGGTCTGGCGCTCGACAGTCTTTTCGATTGCGCGCACGCGGTCGCGCACGCGCGCCGCCTCTTCGAACTCGAGCCGCTCGGCGTAGCCGCGCATCCGCTCGCGCATCTCCTTGAGCAACTCGAGGTTCTTGCCCTCGAGCAACATCTCGGCGGCGTGTAGATGGCGTTCGTATTCGTCGCGGTCGACCGGCAGGCAGCACGGCCCGAGGCATCGCTTAATCTGATATTCAATGCAGGGGCGCGAGCGGTTCTTGAATACCGCGTCCGAGCATGTGCGCAGCGGAAAGACCTTACGGATTACGTCGATTGTCTCGCGCAGACCGTCGGCCGAACCGAACGGGCCGAAGTAACGGCCGCCGTCCTTGACGATGCGGCGCGTCACCGTGATGCGCGGCCACGAATGTTTGGTGACCTTGGCGCTCAAGTATGACTTGTCGTCCTTGAGGCGGATATTGTAGCGCGGCTTGTACTGCTTGATGAGGTTGTTTTCGAGAATGAGCGCTTCCTTCTCGCTGCGCGCGACCAACGTGTCGAAATCGCGCACGCGGCGCATCAGGAAACGCACCTGGAAGCGCTCGTCGCCCCCTTCACGGAAATAGGCGCGCACGCGCGAGCGCAACGACTTCGCCTTGCCGACGTAAAGGACCTTGCCGCTTTTATCCTTCAGGAGGTAGACGCCGGCGTCGGTGGGAATCGTATCGAGCTTGTGCGTGAGCGCGTCGTCCTGCGATTCGAGTGCGAGGTTGTCGCCGTCCGTCTCGTCGCGCTTGTCGTCAAGTTTGCCCTGGTCCCTATCCGGGCGCGGCGCATTCTGCGCCGCGCCCGGATAGGCGACCAGCGAGTCGTAGCGCGGTCCGAGTTCGGCGCGACCCGGCGGCGGCGCCTGCCGATCGCGCCAGGGGTCCGCGGCTACAGCAGCCTGCCCGCTGTGTATGCCGTCGTCCGCCGCACCCGCGCTTGCGCGGGTGCCGACGGACGGCAGCGCAGCGGGGGCGACGGCCCGCGACTCATCGTCGCGCGCCGTCGCCCCCGCATCCTGCGCGGGCCGCATACCCTCGATAGAGCGGATAATCGCGGCGGCCGCGCGCCGGTTCATGCCGGGCACTTTGGACATTGGAATTGAATTATACCATCATTCGGGTACGTCTCGTTCTCTCGTTTTCGGGTAAAATCCGGACCGGCATGGTGAGAAAAATGGGCAGACTCGACGGCAAAGTAGCAGTAGTCACTGGGGCCGCCAGCGGAATGGGTCGCGTGACTGCCATTCGTTTCGCCGGCGAAGGCGCTGCGGTCGTTATCGCAGACCTTAATGATGAAGGCGGCGAAGCGGCGGTGCGCGAATGCCGTGAAAACGGTGGCCGCGCGCTCTTTCAGAGGACCGACGTCACTGCCGAGGCCGACATCAGGGCGGCTATCGACCGCGCCGTAAGTGAATTCGGCAAACTGGACCTGATGTACAACAACGCCGGCCTGGCCGGCGCGACCGGCAGTATCGAGCGGACGAGCGTCGAGGACTGGGATCGTACGCAAGCGGTTCTGCTGCGCGGCGTGTTTTTGGGGATGAAGCATTCAATCCCCGAGATACGCAAGGCCGGCGGCGGCTCGATAATCTCAACCGCCTCCGTTGCTGGTCTCTCGGGCGGGTACGGGCCGCACTCTTACAGCGCCGCCAAGGCCGGAGTCGTCAACCTGACTCGCTCGGTCGCGCTCGAAGTGGCGAAGGACAAGATTCGCGTCAATTTTTTCAACCTTCTGTCCCCCGACCCGCAGGTGATCGAGCAAATACTGGCGAAGTTGCATCCCATCCAGCGCGCCGGCCATCCGGCGGACATCGCCAACATGGCGCTCTTCCTCGCCAGCGACGAATCCGAGTGGATTACCGGGACTGCAATGGTCGTCGACGGTGGGCTGATGGCGGGGCATCAGCTTTTCGCTGACGCCGGCTCAGGTGGTGGTTCCTTCGCGAGCAACGCCTACGCTGGTCCGTCATTCGAGCGACGCTAATGCGCCCAGCGAGCGACGTCGATTCCCAGAGGAGGTCCCTGGTGCGGCGACAACGAAGCCGCACGGAAAGGTGAAAAGCCTGCCTCCCCTGAGACGGATCAGTTCAATTCGTGCGCGCGTTCGAGGTCGAGATGCAGCACCATGTTTCGCGCGTCCGAACGCGGCTTGAGGTCCTGATCCAACGGATAATACGGGCCACCAGCGACTGGCACTGCCTCCATGTAGCCGCATACGCATCGATAGATAAAAAATGGCATTCCACAGATCTCACGGCGGTCGAAACCGAGAAATCGATGCTTCAGGCCATCTCTGCTATGCCCCTCTAACTTCCACATCATCCTTCCACCTCCACATCATCCTTCCACCCCAAAAGATACAACGGCCCTGTATGCCTACCTCCAGCGGTGTTTATCTCCATACGACCCGTATCTTATGCCACGATTTGACGTGCTTTGCAACGTTTACTTCAGTCTAGCAGTAATTTTTATTCAAGGCAAATCAAAAGCGAAGGAGAATGTGAGTTTCCTTTCGAAAATTTCGTCGGAAGGGAAAGGCGTGCGAAGTCTCGATGAAACTTCAGTCCGGACGGTCGGGAACGAGCTTGAGCCGCCCCTGCTTCGGCGAGGATGCGCGGCCTGACTTGCCGTTCGCATCTTTGCCTCGTCCACTGTGGGCACGACCGCGCGCCACGACGCCCTGCTTTTCGGGTTCGCCCGTGCCCTTGGACTGATCGCGTTCGCGCAGACCTCGCATCGGTTGCGGATGCGAACCGGCGCCGCCCGATGCGCGCGCATCCGACGGCCGCGAATGTGCGGTGCCGGGAGGCGCCGGCGCCGGGCCGGGTGGCCGTTCCATTCCAAAGACCTGCCGTTCGAGCCGTTTTATCCGGTCACGCAACTCGGCTGCGCGCTCATATTCGAGCTTGTCCGCTGCGTCCATCATCTGCCGGCGCAATTCCGTAATATGATCCGGCAGTTCGTGCGGCGGCACATACTCCGCTTCGCCTTTTTTGGGCGCGTCGATCTCCGGGACGACCGCCCATTCGGGCGAGTACATCTCGACCAGCGACGCATCGATCGCCTTGACGATCGTCGTCGGCGTGATGCCGTTCGCTTCGTTGTATGCGACCTGCTTGGCGCGCCGGCGATAGGTTTCGCCGATCGCCGTCTTCATCGAGGCAGTCATCACATCGGCGTACATGATTACTTTGCCGTTGAGATTGCGCGCCGCCCGACCGATTGTCTGGATCAATGAGCGCGCCGAACGCAGATAGCCTTCCTTGTCGGCATCGAGTATCGCGACCAGCGAAACCTCCGGCAGATCGAGGCCCTCGCGCAGCAGGTTGATTCCCACCAGTACGTCGAATTCGCCCTTGCGCAGGCTGCGGATAATCTCGACGCGCTCGATCGTTTCGATATCCGAATGGAGATAACGCACGCGCACGCCGAGGTCGTGGTAATAGTCCGTCAGGTCCTCGGCCATCTTTTTGGTGAGGCACGTCACCAGCACGCGCTCGTTAAGCTCGACGCGTTTGCGGATTTCGTCAAGCAGGTCGTCGACCTGGGTGCCTGCCTTGCGCACCTCGATTTCGGGATCGATTAGACCGGTGGGCCGAATCAGTTGTTCGATCACGAGCCCGCCGGATTTCTTGAGCTCGAAATCACCCGGCGTCGCCGACACGTACATTACCTGCTTGGTCAGCCCCTCCCATTCCTCGAAATTGAGCGGCCGGTTGTCGAGCGCCGAAGGCAGACGGAAGCCGAACTCGACCAGTGTCTCCTTGCGCGAGCGATCCCCGCGGTACATCCCGCCAAGCTGCGGGATCGTCACATGGCTCTCGTCGATAAAGGAGAGATAGTTCTTGGGGAAATAATCGAGCAGTGTCGGCGGCGGCTGCCCCGGCGAACGGCCCGTCAGATGCCGCGAGTAGTTTTCGATTCCGGGGCAAAAGCCCATCTCGGCCAGCAATTCGAGATCGTAGAGCGTACGCTGTTCGAGCCGCTGCGCTTCGAGCAGCCGGTTCTGCGAACGGAAGAACTCGAGCCGCTCTTTCAATTCCTCCCGGATATTCTTGACCGCGATCTCCATCCGATCCGACGTCGTCACGTAATGCGACGCCGGGTAGATTGCGATGCTTTGGAGCTTGCGAATGATCTTGCCGCGCAGCGGGTCGATCTCATACAGCGCCTCGACCTCGTCGCCAAAAAACTCGACGCGTACGGCGCGGCTTTCCTCGTATGCGGGAAAAACCTCGACCGTGTCGCCACGCACGCGGAACGTCCCGCGATGGAAATCGTAGTCGTTGCGCTGGTACTGGATATCGACCAGCTTGCGCAATACGCGGTCGCGCTCGATCGTCTGCCCCTCTTCGAGGAAGACCAGCATCTCGAAGTAGACTTCGGGCTCGCCCAGGCCGTAGATGCATGAGACCGACGCGACGATCAGCGTGTCGTTGCGCTCGAGCAGCGCCTTGGTCGCTGAATGACGCAGCTTGTCGATCTCATCGTTGATGCTGGCGTCCTTCTCTATATAGGTGTCGGTCGAGGGAACGTACGCCTCGGGCTGGTAGTAGTCGTAATAAGAAACGAAGTAACGGACCGCGTTATCGGGGAAGAGACTCTTGAACTCGTTATAGAGTTGGGCTGCGAGCGTCTTGTTGGGCGCGATAACCAGCGTCGGCCGGTTCACCTCGGCGATAACGTTCGCCATCGTGAAGGTCTTGCCTGAGCCGGTTACGCCCAGCAGCACCTGATGCTCGACGTTATCGACGATATTTTGCGCAAGCGCCGCGATCGCGGCCGGCTGGTCCCCCTGCGGCCGGTAATTCGAGACCAGCCGGAAGACCCCTTCTTTTCCACGCGCCAATGAGAGCATAGCTACGGCGGCATTGTAGCAGGGAGCTCCCCCGCGTTGTAGCAGTCATTGCGGCATTGCGAAGCCTTGGAAGCCGTTGGAATATATGGGCTCTTGGATGTTGCAAAGCGCCGGAAACTACAAGTATAGTGCGTCCGCAATAGGATGTGGTTGTTGCGGTCGTAGAGATTGGTTACCGCCTCGAGTAAAAGAGTTTGGACAAGGCTTGAGCCCGAAATGCGGTTTAAGACCCCGCCAGCGTCGAGACAGTCACGTGGACTGGATTAAGTTGGCGCGGTAAAGCCCTCTACCGGGGACCCGAGGATGTCTCAAGTAGTGGCAAACGGGAAGGAAGGTCGAACGTGGGGAGAAAACTTGGAATTTTTGTCCTATGGCTCGGCGTCGCCTCGATGGTATCGGGATGCTGGATGTCCGACGCCAAGCTACGCGGAACGCTCGAGGGTGCCGCAGTCGGTGCCGCAGTTGGCGCCGCCGTCGGTGGTGCCGTCTTCACCCAGGATAACAGCGACTACTGGCCTGCTTTCCCGATCGGTATCGGTGCCGGCGCCCTGCTCGGTGGCATAATCGGTTACCTGCTAGCTCACGAAGAGGTAGCAGTGCCACCGGCGCCACCACCTCCTCCGCCGCCACCCCCACCGCCGCCGCCTCCTCCTCCGCAGAGGATCGTGTTGAGGGGCGTGCATTTCGACTTTGACAAGGCGATCATCCGTGACGTCGATAAGCCGGTGCTCGACGAAGCCGCCGAGAACCTCAAGGGCAACCCGAACGCGAAGATTTACGTGAACGGGTATTGCGACGCGATTGGCGGGATGCGGTACAACCAGGGACTATCCGAGCGGCGCGCAAATGCAGTTGCGGCGTATCTGGAGGACAAGGGTATACCGTCGAGCCAACTGATTCCGCAGGGCTTTGGCAAGACGCACTTCGTCGCACCGAATGACACCTCGGAAGGCCGCGCCCAGAACCGGCGCGTCGAGTTGGTGCCTGCCGGGCAGTAAGAACAGCGCATCACGCGCTTAACTAAAGAAGCCGCAGCCCCAACCGCGGGGGCTGCGGCTGTCCCGCTACAAGGCGGGGGGGGAATACGATGAGGTACGAAACGCCTATTTTTCTTGGCGTCGTTATTGTTGCGGCTGCCTTTCTCGATATGCTCCTGTTCGTGCCACCGGCACATTGCCAGCAACAGGTACCGATTCAGTCGCCCGCTGCTCACACCCAACCTGTGGCGCTGGCGACGCAATCACAAACGGGAGTGCCAGCCAGGCAATCCGTAGCTTCGCTTTCACCGCCGCAAACGACGGTCGCGATACAGACGAAACCCGGCGAATCGAAACCCTCCCTGAAGAACTCCGATCCCTTGACGGCGGCGATGGCGGCCTTTCCGGCATCTTTGACGACGCTCGCCCGGCATGAGTTTGAGACCGCCTTCAGGAAACTCCCATCTTTTTGCCACGACTGGCAGACCAAACTGCACGAGCGGGAGATCAACAACCTGGCTAATCTCGCATGGGAGGAGAAAAGCGGCTGGGAGACCGCGACCTACGTCGGCTATGGCAAGGTCGATGGCTGCCTGTGCAAGGAGTCAGCCCAGGGCGTGCCTATCGGGAAGGTGACCTACGACGAATATCAGTACTACCTCGTCGGAAAGACCCTCAACGACGCCAAGGCGGCGAAGCCGAAGCTCACCGGTACCACCCACACCATGGAGATATTCTCATGGGATAAGGAGCAGTGGTACTACTGATCTCGCCTCTGCGAGCGCATTTTTCCGCTCTATAACCTGACCATCCCGTCCGCATAAGTCCCGAGACTTCCGCGATAGTCCCGCCTTTCCTGGCCTGCCCGAGACCTTAGACCAAACCACCCTGCCAATCCCACCGGACATCGCTTGGTTCCGCCGGAAGCGCGCCCCCATCATCTCAGTTCAATTCCCTGCTGCTGTAGTCGAGGATGCGGCGGGCCACGATGAGCAGATTTATCTGCTGAGTGCCCTCGAAGATATCGTTGATCTTCGCGTCGCGCATCCACTTCTCGACCAGAGCCTTGCGCGAGTAGCCGAGCGGACCGAGCAACTCGACCGCCTTCTGCGTGATTAGCGTGACCGCCTTGCCCGCCTTCGCCTTGGCCATCGAAGCTTCGAGGTTATTGCGCATCCCCATGTCGAGCATCCACACCGCGCGCCACGTCAGCAGCCGCGCCGCCTTGAGTTGCACCTCCATCTCCATGAAGTCGCGCTCGACCGACGTGAGCCGCCGCGGCGAAAGGCCGTAACGGATGGGGACGTTCTGCTGCTTGAGAAAATCGCGGACGAAATCGAGCGCGGCCCGCCCTACTCCGATCGCCATCGCGGCGACGATTGGACGCGTCGCATCGAAGGTCGTCATCACTTCCTTGAAGCCGCTGCCACCGCGATCGCGTTTGACCTCGGCGGCGCCGAGCATACAGTCGGCCGGCACGCGGCAATTGTCGAAAACGATCATCGCGGTGTCGGAGGCGCGAATTCCGAGTTTTTTCTCGACCCGTGCGACCGTCATCCCCGGCGTATTGTGCTCGACGATGAAGGGTTTAATCCCCGCGCGGCCCGCCTTCTTGTCGACGGTCGCCCACACGACCACGAAGCCTTCGGACTTTTCCGCCGCCATCTGGCCCGCGGTGCAGAAGATTTTCGTGCCGTTGATTACCCAGTGGTCACCGTCGCGAGTGGCGGTCGTGGTGATCGCGGCGGAGTCCGAACCGCACCCCGGCTCCGTAATTGCCATCGCGCCCCACTTGGGCTTGCCTTCGCGGAACCGCCTGAGGAAACGCTCCTTCTGCTCTGGCGTGCCGGCCGCGCCGACGGCTGCCCCGCCGAGTCCCGAACTCGGAATCGACAGGAAAAGCCCGGCGTCGCCCCAGCACAGTTCCTCGGTGCTGAGGCAGGTGTAGAGGTTGCGCAACTTGGGCCCGCCATCTTTTTCTTTGGCGACGGATGAACCTTCCTTCGCGAAGGGCGCATCGACTTGCGGACTGGCCTGGAGATTGGTCGACGCCGACCACATCGCATTGAAAAAATCCCATGGTTTCTCGTGCTCGCGTTCGTCGTAATCGCGCGAGATCGGCCGCATCATCCGCTCGGCGACCGAGTGATACATCTTGAGCTGGTTGAGGACCTGCGGCTCGAATTCGAAGTCAATCATCGTCAGTCTCCATTTCGGGGCTCATACAATCGCGAGGCCGTCGAAGACGGCGAAGCCGCGCGCATTACGCAACCACATCTCGACCGGATGCTCCCGAATATAACCGTGGCCGCCGAGGATCTGGACGGCGTTGTCGGCGACGGTCAGCGAGGACGCCGCCGTGTAATTGCGGGCCTGGTAGCTTTCCTTGAGCGCGTCGTCCCCCTTGTCGAGGCGCGCGGCGGCTTCCCACATCAGGAGGCGCATCGCGTCGACCTCGATCGCCATCTCGGCGAGCATGAACGCGACCGCCTGCTTGGTCGCGATCGGCACGCCGAAGGCCTTGCGTTCCTTTGCATAGGCGCGTGCATACTCGAAGGCGGCGCGCGATACACCGACCGCCATCGACGCCATCGCGACACGCGCGAGGCTCAAGAGGCGCGTGAAGTTGATTCCCTTCTCGCCCCCGAGCCGTGTCTCGGCACCGACGCGGCAATCTTCAAGCGTTATTTCAAAGGTCCTGAGCCCCTTGATTCCCATGTTCTGCTCGGGCCCGCCGATTCGCAGGCCCGGTGTGTCGCGCGCAAGAATGAAGCCGTCAACTCCCACCGCCTCAGGATCACTAGCCGCGTAAACGAGAAGCGTGCCGGCATCTCCGGCCAGCGGGACGCAACATTTCGCACCGCTCAGTACGTACGACGCACCGTCACGGCGGGCGACGGTTTCGAGTGCGGCGGGATCGAAGTCGAACCGAGGCTCCATTAGCGCCGCCGACGCGGCAACGAAGTTGTCAGTGCCGAAGAGTTTCAGAAACTGCGCGCGCTGCTCGCCGGTACCCATTTCGAGCACCGGATAGGCGAGCAGGCGCGGTGCAAGCACGTGGAGCGCGATCGAGAGATCGCCGAAGGCGAGCTCTTCGCCGACGATCGCGCCGGTCACGGCGGAGCGCTGATCGCCATAGCCGCCGAATTGCTCAGGAATCGCGCCGCGCACTAGTCCAAGTTCCCACGACTTGGCAATGAGGGCGGGTGGAATCGTGCCGGTTTCGTCTGCCTCGCGCGCGGCCGGACGAATTTCGTCATTGGCGAAGGCAGCGACGGTGTCGCGAATCATCCGCTGCTCTTCGCTTAATTCGAAGCTGATCATAAGGCTTGCGGTTTCAGAAACATAAAGTAGTTCATTAGTTATCCGTCGAGTCAGTTTCCTCTTCTTCGCGGCGCAGACGCTCGCGTTCCCGCGGGCGGCGGTACTTGCGCTCGTCCTCGGCGACGCGGGTCGGCGGCGGAATCGGCTTGCGCAGTTTGCGGATCAGGCCGCCGCTCGTGCGTTTGCGCTTCGCGCCGGATGTTGGCTTGCGTGGCATCGCATTTATAACTTCAGTGCGCCCCTCGCCTTACTGCTGTCAGCCCCTGAAGCCGATATAGCTCATCTGGAGACCGGTGGTGACGCCGCCGGCAGCCCTGCGCGAAAAGAAACGGTCAGCCGCGCATTTCGTACACGGACCAACGCTCAGGATTGCATCGGGGCGCAGCCCAGCCCGTTCGAGTTGACCGCGAATAATCGACCGCAAGCTCATGAAAGCCTTGCCGGGGCGCCCCGCTCTCGTATGTTCACGCGCATCCGGGATTTCTGCCGCGAAGAGATCGGCAAGCCCGGTCTCGACTTCGAAGCAACATCCGCCAATCGCCGGGCCCATCGCGGCTCGGATGTCTGCGGGCCGCGCGCCCATCGCGACCATCGCATGCACGCCCTCGCCGGCGATTCCGGCGAACGTGCCGCGCCATCCGGCGTGCAATGCGGCCGCGATATGATGCTCCGCATCGACCATGAGGATCGGAACGCAATCGCCGGTGAAGATCCCGAGCATTATCCCGGGTTCGCTCGTGACCATCCCGTCGCCTTCGACGCGAGTGCCATCGTCATGCGAACCGACCGTGTGAACGACGTTGCCATGCACCTGCTTGAGTCGCGCGACCGTGCGAAAATCGGGATTGAGCCTCCTCCAGCGACGCCAGTTTTCTTCGACTGCGGCTGGATCATCGGCGATCCATCGCGCGAGGTTCATCGTCGCGTAGACGCCGCGGCTCACCCCGCCCTCGCGGCACATGAAGCCGTGCGAAAGCCCGGCAATTTCCCATGCCTTGAGAATCGGCAGAGATGCGGGGGGCGGCGGTGATTGCGACATCGATGACAGGTAGTGTCTCAGTTTGATCTTTTCCGCCATTGAAACGCCCGGCTGACCGGCCATACTAACTTCGCAACCGTTTCGTAAGCTAGATATGCGACGCGAAGGTTTAAGGCCCGTTCCGAGAAAATTTTGATGCAAAGGTCCGCACATTCGTCACAGATAAAAACGGCATTCGGCCCCGAGATTAGGTTGACTTGGTCTTGGATTTTCCCACAGAAGCTGCAATGGGCTGTGGGCGGCTTGGGGATTTCTGTGGTGTCGTGCGACATGACTCGATGGCATCGTGGTTGGCGAATGAAGTCAGGATAAACTATAATTCGATCCTTTGGAATTTCGCTTTTGGAAACGCCTATGAACGGCTACCAGTACCTCATCGAACGCAACCGCCTGATGTTCCAGCTCGAGGACGAGTTCAAGAAGCTGGAGCATCTGCCCGAAGCCGAACGTCAGGCCCAGGTGAGCCGCCTGCAGGCTCAATTCGATATCAAGTTGAGGCAGCTCTACGGGCAGGTGGCGACTGAATATCCGGGAGAGCGCAAGGTCAAGGCGCGTCCAATCACGGATCCACGCTAGGCGGCGGAGCATCGGGCTTGGAGCGCTCAATCCGTATTCGCGGCGCGCGCACTCACAACCTTCGCGACATCTCGCTCGACCTTCCGCATAGCCAGCTCACCGTCGTAACGGGCGTGTCGGGCTCGGGTAAATCGAGCCTCGTGTTCGACACGGTCTACGCCGAGGGGCAACGGCGCTACGTGCAGAGCCTGTCGACGTACGCGCGGCTCTTCCTGGAGCGGATGGAGCGGCCGGACGTCGATTCGATTTCGGATATTCCGCCGGCGCTCGCGCTGCGCCAGAAAAACACGATCAAGAATGCGCGCTCGACGGTCGGCACCGTCACAGAGATAAACGATTACTTGAGATTGCTGTTCGCGTCGGTCGGGCGCACGATTTGCCCGCGATGCGGTATCGAGGTGACGCGCGACACGATCGAGGGCGCAGCGGCGCGAATCCGCGATGCGCCCGGGCTGTACGTGTTCGTCGCGCCATTCGAGCTGGGGTCGCGATCGCTCAAGGACGCGACCGCCTTCCTCGTCCAGAACGGTTACCATCGGCTGTTTCATGACGGCGACATAGCAGAGACCGCGGAGTTCGCCGAGCGCTTTACCGGCAACGGCGGAGCGGCGCCGGCGGGTCCGCTGATGGTGGTTATCGACCGCGTTTCGGTCGTAGCCGGCGGGACTGACGAACGCGTGCGCGAGGCGATCGAGAAATCCTTCTATCTCGGTGGGGGGCGGGCGCGCGCGATAATGGTCGCACGCGAGAACGGCGCGATGCAGCAGGTCGCGACCCTAGACTTCGACCGCCGCTTCAATTGTTCGCAATGCGGTACCCCGTTTCCCGAGCCGGCGCCCGCCTTGTTTTCGTCGAACAGTCCGATTGGCGCTTGCCCGGAATGCGAAGGGTTCGGGCGCACGGTCGAACTGGACCTCCAAAAAGTAATCCCCAACCCGAATCTCTCGATCCGCCAGGGGCTGATCGCGCCGTGGCGCACGCCCGCCTACCGCGAAATGCATGACTGGATGCTCAAGTGTGCGCGGCGCGCCCGCGTCCGCACTGCGGTCTCGTTTCGGGAGATGACCGACGTCGAGCGGACCTGGCTGCTCGACGGCGAGCCGCGCAAGGAGGGGCAGCATTGGGACGAGCGATGGCCGGGAGTACACGGATTTTTCCGCTGGCTCGAACGCCGGCGCTATAAGACGCACGTCCGCATCCTGCTCGCGCGGTATCGCCGTTTCGTTTCCTGCCCCACCTGCAAGGGCACCAAGCTCAAGCCCGAAGCGCTCAATGTCAGCGTCGCAGGCAAATCGATCGCCGATGTGGTCCAGATGTCGGTGCGCGACCTTCCCGCGTGGCTCAAGTCACTGAGCCGCGATCGCGAGATTGAAGCGCGCGGTGGCGTGCTGCTGCGCGAACTGCAAAATCGTATCGGCTATCTCAACGAAGTCGGGCTTCGCTACCTGACGCTGGACCGGCAGGCGCGGACACTCTCGGGCGGCGAAGCGCAGCGAATCCATCTGGCGAGCGCGCTTGGCAGCCTGCTCTCGCACACCCTCTATGCGCTCGACGAGCCGACTGTGGGACTTCACGCGACTGACTCGCGCCGTTTGCTCGGCGTGCTGCGCCATCTGCGGGACATCGGCAACACGGTGGTCGTAGTCGAGCACGATCCGACGATGATCGCGGGTGCGGATTTCGTGGTCGAACTGGGTCCGGGCGGCGGACGCGAAGGCGGACAATTGCTTTATGCGGATGCACCGCGGCGGCACCGGGCGGGCACGAACGGCACGGGCGAGACGCCCGGGCGCGTGCTGCTGATGCGCGCGCTTTCGCGTGAGCGGCGGCTCAACAAGCATCAGCCGGTGATACGTATCGCCGGGGCGCGCGAAAACAACCTGCACAATCTGGATGTCGCGATTCCGCTCGGACGGCTCGTCTGCCTCACCGGCGTTTCGGGTTCGGGCAAGTCCACGCTGGTCGAGAGTATCCTTTACAACAATTACTTGCGGCAGACTGGCGAGAGCGTCAGCGACGTCGGCGAATGTGATCGGATAGAAGGGCTCGAGCAGATCGGCGAGATGGTCCATATGGGCCAGGAGATGCCTACGCGCTCGTTGCGCTCGAATCCCGCGACCTATCTTAAAATTTACGACGAGATTCGGAAGCTCTTCGCGGCGAGCGCGGAGGCGCGGCGGCTGGGTGTCAAACCGCGCGACTTTTCGTTCAACGTCGAGGGCGGGCGCTGCGATCGATGTCATGGCACCGGCACGGTGACGATCGAGATGCATTTCATGGCCGACCTCGAAGTGAAATGCGACTCATGCGACGGCCGCCGCTTCCAGAGCCATATCCTGGCGATCCGCTTTCAGGGCAGGAACGTGAGCGAGGTGCTCGACCTGACGATCGACGAGGCGCGCGCGTTCTTCGCGAGATACCCCGCGATTACCAGGCGGCTCGAACCGCTCTCCGCCGTCGGACTCGGTTACCTGCAACTTGGGCAGACGACCTCGACGCTTTCCGGCGGCGAGGCCCAGCGGCTCAAGCTCGCGCGCTTTCTGCTCGCCGACCTCGAACCACCCGCGACCGCGAGCAGCGGTCAGAGCCTGCCGCGGATGTTCCTGCTGGACGAGCCGACCACCGGGCTCGCGTCGGAGGATATACGGCGGCTGTTGCGCGTGCTCGCCCGGCTGGTGGCGGAGGGCAATACGCTGGTGGTGATCGAGCACAACCTCGAGTTCATCGCGCACGCCGACTATATCATCGACCTTGGTCCGGGCGGCGGCGACGAGGGCGGACGCGTAGTGACAGCGGGCGATCCGCTCGCGGTCGCGACGTGCGAAAAGTCGCAAACCGGGA
>WNFT01003187.1_pt1 | contig 16143 bp, 12 predicted proteins | sample 5400191 | NCBI WGS metagenome assembly WNFT01 (sample SAMN13153359, study PRJNA577476) | soil metagenome | isolation source: 80 cm saprolite under Madrone tree | place: USA:California | collected 2016-06-14 | reverse complement strand
GCATGGAATTGGAACGCGGCTCAAAAATCGCCCACAGCCGCCGCCCGGGCCAGCGGCTTCGGGCAGCTTCGATCGTCGCCTTTACTGCCGTGGGATGATGCGCAAAATCATCGACTACCAATACTCCTCCGATTTCGCCTTTCACATCCATGCGACGCCTCACGCTGCGAAACGTCGAAAGTGCCTTGGCAATCTGCGCTGATGAAATACCGCGCCCTCGCGCAACGACAAGCGCCGCCATCGCGTTTAATACGTTATGTCGTCCCGTGGCCGCCATCGCAAACTCTCCAAACAACTTTCCGTGGTGCGAGACGCGAAAACGCATTGTTTCGCCATCGATTGCAAACTCGCTCGCCACCCAATTATTACCTCTGCTGAAACCGTAGGTTACCACCGGGCAAAATGCCTTCTCCGCCGCGCTCTTCAGTGCCGGGCCCGAATCTGCCGCGTCCCCCCAAAGGACCACCCGTCCGCGCCGCGGAACTAGATTGACCAACCGGCGGAAAGCCAACTGGTAGGTCTCAAAATCGGGATAAATATCCGCATGGTCGTATTCAACCGACGTAATGATCAAATCATCGGGATGGTAGTGGAAAAACTTGGGTCCCCGATCCCAAAACGCAGTCTCATATTCGTCACCTTCGAGGATGAACTCTTCCCCACCGCCAAGCCCGTAACTCTTTCCAAAGTTTTCGGCCACGCCCCCTATGAGAAAATTCGGCCGTTTACCAGCGGTGTAGAAGATCCACGCCAGCATCGCCGTGGTGGTGGTCTTTCCATGAGTTCCGCTGACGACGATCGAATGTCTTTCCGGGAGAAACACTTCCTCCAGAATTTCCGGCATCGATCGATAGGGAATCCTCCGGTCCAGGACTTCCTCGAGCTCTGGATTTCCACGCGCGATGATATTTCCGATGACCACGAGCTCAGGCGCGGGCTGCAAATGCGCCGCGTCAAAACTGCTAAAGAATGAAATTCCAAGACTGTCGAGCAGCGTCGAAGCAGGCGGGTACACCCCGGAGTCCGACCCGGTTACGCGAAAGCCGCTCTCGCGCAGCATCCCGGCCAGCGGCGCCATCGCCGATCCACCAATCCCGATCACATGCACATGTTTCGTTTCGCTCAAGTCACTACCGCCGATTCCAAGAATTCCAGCGTTCCTTCCCCGTCTGCGTCCAACTTTGCTTTTATTCCTAAGGGGATCGTTAGCATTGGCCGCACTGTATGCCCAATCGGCGCTCCGAAAACAATCGGGACACCGAGCGGCCTCAGAATGCGCGCGCATACTTCTCTGACGGTTGGTGCTCCCGTCACGGATGGATCACTCTCGGGAAAATCTCCCAGCACAATCCCTCGAACGCCTTCAAACTTTCCTGCTTGCTTCAAGTGCATCAGTACGCGATCCACCTGGTACGGCTTCATTGCGCGGTCTTCCAGAACCAGAATCGAATCTTTGGTGTCCAATTCCCACGGCGTTCCGATGGTGGCCTCCAGCAGCGTCAGACATCCGCCCAAGACCTTGCCCACGGATTGCCCCGTCAGCACCGGTTCGCCTTTCAGTCGCAGCTTCCATCCACCTTCCGTTCTGCCCACAGCCTGAAGAAATGAACTCTCATCGTAACCCTTGCGCGCGCCTGGGCCCGCATTTAATCCTCCCACGACCATCGGACCGTAGAAGGTAATCCATTTGCACCGTTGCCAAAGATAGATTTGCAGTGTCGTAAGGTCGCTGAACCCAATTACACACTTCAGATTGGCGAGGCTCTTTTCCAGCTCGAATTCCAAAAGGTAATTCGATCCATACCCGCCACGCAGCGCCACGAGCCCGTCAACCTCGCCGGAATTCACCGTATTGAGAAACCCATTCGCGCGCTCCAGCGGCGGGCCCGCGAAGTAACCTTCCGCTTTGGTGTCCTGGTTGGCAACGATTTGAAAACCGTGCCGTTTCAATTCCGCAAGCCCGGCGATCATTTCGACGGACTCTGCGGGAGACGCCGGGGCGAAGGAATCCCGTTGTTTCCGGTCATTCGTGCTGGCTCTTAAGCGGAATCACTTCGGTGATCACGCCCTGGCGATTGAGCTGGGTGACAATCGTTTCTTGTTTCCCGTGGCTGACGTCCGATTCGAACTCTACAATCGAGTTCGCTCCCGCCATCGAAACGCGAAAGTGTTTCATGGGAATCTTCAGTCCCGCCATCAGCCGCTGCACTTCGGTCGCGACGCTCTCCGCATGGCTGGTGGTGATCCGGAAAACCATGTCGCGGCATTTCAAATTGTAGCGCTGCGCAGCCCACCCCACGCAAATCAGGCCGAAGAGCACTAGACCGGTAGCATACGCGGCCACGGCATAAAGACCTCCGCCAGCGGCCATGCCGATGGCCGCTTCCACGAAGACTGTCGCCGCCGTCGTCATCCCTACCACACCGCCCGCTTCGCGCAGAATGGCGCCCGCACCCAGAAAACCAATCCCCTGCACGATATTCGAAGCGATTCGCGTGCTTCCGGTATCACCAAATCGGTGGGCGATTTCGCCGGAGAGAATGGTAAACAACGCAGTCGCCAGGCAAACAAACAAGCTGGTGCGAACGCCCGCGGGCCTTCGGCGCAGATCGCGTTCAACGCCGATAATTGCGCCCAGCGCCGCCGCTACCGTCAGTCGCAGAAATATTTCTTGAGCAGAAAGCATCTTCAGCGGGACCCACTGCCCGCCTGAGCAAAATTTTATCCACTTACAATTTGAATTGCGTCAATTTCGCGAAGTGGCGTGCCCTAGCGTGTATCTCGCTGCGCTTCAAGAGTCTCAGCCTGTCCAGCCCGAATTTTTCGACGGCAAAACTTCCCAGTACCGAGCCATACACCATCGCACGGCGCAACGATGCATCACTCTTATCGCCAGAGCCCGCCAGGTAGCCCATGAAGCCGCCAGCGAAGCTGTCGCCCGCGCCCGTGGGATCGTGCGGCTCCTCAAGCGGAAACGCCGGCACACAGAAGACGCCACGTTTGTCCACCATCATCGCGCCGTATTCTCCGCGCTTCACGATCAGCGTCCTCGGTCCCATCTTGAAAATGTGCTTGGCGGCGCGCAGCAAATTGTGTTCGCTGGAAAGCTCGCGCGTCTCCGAATCGTTGATCATCAGGATATCCACGTGCTTCAGCGTCTCTCGAAGTTCCCCGTTCGAACGCTCGATCCAGTAGTTCATGGTGTCCAGGGCTGCAAGTTTGGGCCGCTTCTTGACTTGGTGCAGCACGTCGCGCTGCAATTCCGGCGCGATGTTGGCAAGAAAAACGTATTTTGAGTCGCGGTATTTCTCCGGCAGGCGTGGTTTGAACTCCGCAAAAACGTTCAGTTCCGTGGCCAGCGTTACGCGCTCGTTTAAGTTTTGGGAATACCGCCCCGCCCAGAAAAATGTCTTGCCCGCTACGTGCTCCAGGCCACCGATGTCGATATGCCGGCCCTGAAAGATTTTCTCGTCTTCCGAAGTGAAATCGTCGCCTACGATGGCGACCAGGCTCACAGGCGCGAAAAAACTAGCCGCCACCGCGAAATATGTCGCCGCGCCGCCCACAGCCCGGTCCACTTTTCCGTATGGGCTTTCCAGCGCATCGAACGCCACGGAGCCTACAACGAGTAAGGACACATTGTTCTCCTAGGAAATGTATTTTCCGATGATAGCCGCAAGCCGCTTCTTCGTTTCTTTGGGAACAATCTTCAAATCCGTGACCAGCGAGTGTTGCAGGGCCGAGCCGCATTTGCAGCTCCGGTCCGCAGGCAGCTCTCGAACGGCCGTTCGTAATACCTTCTGCGCATTCTCCGCGTTTTGACTCAGCGTGGCGATAATTTGCGAAGCCGTGACCGACTCGTGCTCGGGGTGCCAGCAGTCGTAGTCGGTGATCATGGCGATGGTCGCGTAGCAAATTTCCGCTTCCCTCGCTAGCCGCGCTTCCGTCACGTTGGTCATGCCAATCACTTCGAACCCCAGCTGCCGATGCACTTCCGCCTCGGCTAGCGTGGAAAACTGTGGCCCTTCGATGCAAATGTACGTTCCGCGGCGATGCACCTTGATGGCTTCATGTACGCAGGCGTCGGCAAGTACCGCGGACACTTGGCCGCAGGTCGGATGCGCAAACGCTACGTGAGCTACCATCCCTTCGCCAAAAAAAGTAGCGGCGCGGTTCTTCGTGCGGTCAAAAAATTGGTCTGGGACGAGAAATTCTCCCGGCCGCAGATCCTCCTTCAACGAACCAACCGCGCTCACGGAAATAATCCGCTCCACTCCCAGAAGCTTCATCGCATAGATGTTGGCCCGATAATTGATTTCGCTCGGCAGGATGCGGTGTCCCCGGCCATGCCGCGCCAGGAACGCCACGCGCTTTCCCTCCAGTGTCCCAATCGCGATTGTCTCCGAGGGATCGCCGAAGGGTGTCTTCACGCGAATCTCGCGTGTGTTCGCCAGTCCGCTCATAGCGTAGAGCCCGCTGCCTCCGATGATGCCAACCGTCGCCTTCACGCCGGATTTTGCGCTTTTCGATTTCTTGGCCCTCTTTGCCGCCATCGTCTTTGTCTCCTCTAGCTCCCCAGGCCGCTCTTCTTCAGGATTTCGCTCACAGCTGAAAATGGATCCTTCTTGCGATCCGCCACTTCCTCTGCCATCTCCGCCAAACGCGCTTCGCCACCCGCTCCCCCCAGAGCCCGTTCGAGCAAGCGTGATTCGAGCAGCTCGATCAAACGATTTTTCCAATGTTCCACATGTTTTCTCCGCCGCTGGCCGCTTGCTTCAAAATGTCTCTGAAATTTCCCGACCGTCTCAGCCAATTCCCCAATGCCCTTGTTCTCAGGCGCCACGGTTCGAACCACCGGAGGATGCCACCCGTCGCGCGGCATCACCAGCGACAGCGTGGCCAGAAGCTGTTGCTCGAGCCGGTCCGCGCCTTCACGATCGGCTTTGTTCAAAACAAAAATGTCGCCAATCTCCATAAGCCCGGCTTTCATGTTCTGAATGTCGTCGCCAAGTCCCGGCACCATCACCACCAGCACGCAATCCGCCAGCCGCACAATGTCGATTTCATCCTGACCCACGCCGACGGTCTCGATCAGCACGTGCTTCTTCCCCGCCGCGTCCAGCAACAGCGCCACTTCCGCCGTCGCCCTCGCGAGCCCGCCGAGGAACCCACGCGTCGCCATCGAGCGGATAAACGTCCCCGCATCACCCGCGTGCCCCTGCATGCGAATCCGATCGCCCAGAATCGCGCCGCCAGAATACGGGCTTGTGGGATCAACCGCGATCACGCCCACTTGTTCGTGGTTCTTTCGGTGATACGTCGCCATGCGATCCACCAGCGTGCTCTTCCCCGTTCCCGGCGCCCCTGTGACCCCCGTGAGATACGCTTGGCCTGTATGCGGAAATAGCAGCCGCAGCAAGGCTTCTGCATCCAGCTCGTGATTCTCAATCGCTGTGATCGCTCGCGACACCGCGCGCACCTCTCCCGCGCGCACCTGTTCCGCCCACTTCTCAACGGACAACGTCATACTTTTCCAGTGGAGCTTTCTTGTGAGGGACGCAGCATCTCCGTATTATTTCTTGCCGAGGAGCTGCCGCGCAATCACCAACTTCTGAATTTCGCTCGTGCCTTCGCCGATGGTGCAGAGCTTCACGTCGCGGTAATACTTCTCCGCAGGATAATCCTTGATGAAGCCGTAGCCTCCGTGAATCTGCACGCACTCGTTCGCCACGTGCACCGCCACCTCACTCGCAAACAATTTCGCCATGCTCGATTCGCGCGTGAAGCGCACGTCCTTTTTGTCCGCCAGCCACGCCGCTTGATAAACCAGGAGCCGCGCCGCTTCCACCTGCGTGGCCATATCCGCCAGCTTGAATTGCACCGACTGAAACTCGCTAATCGCCTGCCCAAACTGCTTCCGTTGCTTGGCGTACTTGGTGGCTGCTTCGAGCGCGCCCTGTGCCATCCCCAGCGCCAGCGCCGCAATCGAAATTCGGCCTCCGTCGAGTATTTTCAAGCTTCCCGTGAACCCCTCGCCCTCCGGCCCCAGCAAATTGTTTTGTGGCACGTGGCACTCGTTGAAAACCACTTCCGAAGTGTCGCTCGCCCGCATCCCCAGCTTGTTTTCTTTTTTTCCAGGCTTGAACCCCTGCATCCCTTTTTCCAGTATGAACGCGCTGATTCCGTGCGAACCCTTCGATTTATCCGTCACCGCCATCGCCACGCAATAATTCGCATATTGGCCGTTCGTGGTGAATGTTTTCGCCCCATTGAGCACCCACTGACTGCCGTTGCGCACCGCCGTCGTTCGCGTGCCGCCCGCATCCGAACCGGCCTCCGGCTCGGTCAGCGACCACGCACCAATCGCCTTTCCCGAAGCCAGCGGCACCAGATACTTCTTCTTTTGAGCTTCGGTGCCAAACTTGAAAATGTGGTTGGAACATAGCGAATTATGCGCTGCTACGATCAAGCCCACCGACCCATCCACGCGCGAAAGCTCCTCAATCGCCAGCGCGTATTCGATGTAACCCAGTCCCGCGCCCCCATATTGTTCCGGAAAAATAACACCCAGCAGCCCCATTTCCGCGAGCTTGGGCATGATCTCCATCGGAAAATGTGACGCTTCGTCCCATTCCATCACGTGCGGAGCGATCTCGCCCTCGGCAAATTCCCGCACACTCCGCCGAAGTTGCTGCTGTTCCTCAGTGAAACTGAATTCCACGGTTTCCTCTGTTGCCTATGAGTTGTGACGGCAAGCGGACAATGTCGTGCTTATCATTTGATTCTACACGAGCACCGCTGCCAGTCCGCCTTGTGTCGATGGGTCGTTTCTATTTCAACAAGCAGTCGTGAAGCGGTCGAAGTGTCAATCAGACCCGTAGCGGGGCCTCGGGCTATGCGCCCGCCCTCTGCGTTTTCGCAACCACCTCCTTCAGCACCACCAGCGCTCGCTCGATCCCCGCGTGGTCCACGTCGCAATGCGTAACGAACCGCACCGAATGCAGCGCCGTATCCTGCGCCCACACTCCATGGGGATGCATCGCATCGCACAGCTCCACCGCCGTCTTCCCAGTCTTCGCGCAATCAAAAATCACGATGTTCGAGCGAACTTTTGTCGGATCGATGCTCAGCCTCGGAATTTCCGCGATCCCCTCCGCCAGTCGCCTCGCATTCTCCTGATCGATGTGCAGCCGCGCTGGCGACTTCTCCAGCGCAATCAGTCCCGCCGCGGCAATCACCCCCGCCTGCCGCATCCCTCCACCAAACATCTTCCGGTACACCCGCGCTTTTTCGATGAACGCCTTCGTCCCCGCAATCATCGATCCCACCGGCGCGCCCAGGCCCTTTGACAAACAAAACATCACCGAATCCACTTTTCGCGTCATTTGCGCGACGGTATCTCCCAGCGCCGTCGCCGCATTAAAAATCCGCGCGCCATCCAGGTGCACTTTCAGCCCCAGGGCATGTGCATGGTCGCAGATATCATCCACCTGCGCCGTCGTGTACACCGTTCCTCCCGCCATGTTGTTCGTATTCTCCAGGCACACCAGCGCGGTCTGCGAATCGTAATAAATCTTCGGCCGGATGACCGCCTCGATCTGCTTCCAAGTCAAAATCCCGTCTTCGCCCCGCGCCACCCGCGGCATGCAACCCGCAATCGCCGACATGGAAGCCAGCTCATACAAATTCACATGGCTGCGCTCTTCGCAAATCACTTCGTCGCCGTGATGCGTCCACACCTTGATCCCGATCAGGTTCCCCATGCACCCCGTGGGAACAAACAGCGCCGCCTCTTTCCCAAAAATCTCCGCCGCGCGCCTCTCCAGCCGATTAACCGTCGGGTCTTCTCCATACACGTCGTCCCCAACCTCCGCCTCCGCCATCGCCCGCCGCATCTCCGCCGTTGGTCGCGTTACGGTATCGCTCCGCAGGTCCACCACCCCCTCGGGAATCTTCCCCGCCTCCGCCACCTGATCCGGATCTACCCGCTGATTCCCCTTCGCCACCGTATAACTCATATTCTTCCCTTCTCCCGTCCCCGTACCGATGTTGTCATTCCGAGCGCAGCGAGGAATCTGCTTCTTTTCCTTCTTCGCCTTGTCCTTTATCTCTCTGCGATTTCTGTCTTAATTTTCTTCCTTCCAAACTCTGCGTTCCTCCGCGTACTCAGCGTCTCTGCATTATCTTTTTCTGTTTTTCTTTACCTCATTACTTCGCTGCTTCTTTACCTCATCAGTTCCACAAACACCTCATTCGAAACACTCAGCTTCCCCTCCGCCAGCCGCACCACACTCCCATCCCGTTTCACCAGACCCGCCGACACCATCGCATCAAATCGCCCCATCACCGCCAACCCATACTCCTGTTCGATTCTCGCCACATCAATTCCATCAAGCTGCCGCAACCCCAGAAAGAACTCCTCCTCTAGCGCGCTCTCCGCCGTGAGCCTTTCAACCTGCTCCACCGGCAATCGCCCGCCCTGCACCGCCGCCACATACGCTGCCGCATCGTGCGCATTCGCCCACCGCTCCGTCCCCGAAAACGAATGCGCTCCCGCCCCAAATCCCAGGTACGGCTCCCGCCGCCAGTATTTCAGGTTGTGCTTCGATTCAAATCCTGGCTTCGCCCAATTTGAAATCTCGTAGTGATGATACCCCGCCGCCCCCAGCGCTTCTTGCGCCATCTCATAAAACTCCGCCATCTCGTCTTCGCTGGGCACCGCCGCCGCGCTGTACTTAACTCCGCCACGCAGCAACTCTTTTCCCAGCCGGCTCCCCTCATCAATTTCCAGCAAATAAACGGAAACATGCTCCGGCGCCAGCCGCGCCAATTCATACAGCGATTGCCGCCAACTTTCCTTGGTCTGATGCGGCAATCCCGCGATCAAATCAAAGCTGATATTCCGAATCCCCGCCTCGCGCAGTATCGGCACCGCCCGGTAAATATCCGCCCGGCGGTGCATTCGCCCCGCCGCCACCAGTTCCTTATCCGCAAACGACTGCAACCCAAAACTAACGCGGTTAATCCCCGCCCGCACCCAAGCCTCGGCCTTTTCCCGCTCAACCGTCTCTGGGTCCGCCTCCAGCGTCACCTCTTCAATCTTCGGCCTGTCGGGCCCGCCTGAGGCCTGCCCCACTTTTCGCGGGGAGGCCAGCGGCTCGCCAAACGATGCCCGAATCGCATCCAAAATGTTTTGGAGATGCCCAGGATCCAGCAGACTCGGCGTCCCCCCCCCAATGTAAACCGTATCCACGAGCAGTTCGTGGCACAGCCAATCCTGGCTGTGCACTTCTCCCAGAGCACCATTGCCCCATGCTATTCCAGTCGCCCCCAAAAACTCCCGATGCTCCCGAATCTCTCTGCAAACCGCCTCCACATAAGGCGTAAACCTGCTGCTCGCCACCACCCCGGTATGAAAATTACAATACGTACACCTCGTCTGGCAGAACGGCACCTGCACGTAAATCCCGATCTTCCTCAAGCCGCGCCAACCGTCTCAATTCGGAATTTGATGGCCGCACCAATCCCAAACACCACGAAGAGCGCCATACACCCTAGCTGCGCCACCAAAAAAGGCGGCTCGGACTGCGTCGGGGCCATCGCCTTCAGCGCCGGCACCTTCTGGAATAGCTGTGCGATCAGGACGAACACATTCAGATATAGGGCAATCACGGCGCTAATCGCATACGTCTTGCACCACGCGCCGGCCAGTCGCCGTAGGTAGCGCGCCACGATCGCTACCGCCAGGACAATCAACGACACAATCCCGATCCCATGGGACGGCAAGAACTTGTAGAAAGGAAAAAGGAACCCCGTCACGCTGGTCAAAACTGTGGTCACAAGAAAGAGCGCCGTCCAGCCGTCCAGGCGCTTTCCGGCGAGCAGCCCGGCCAACACCACAAACCCCGAAAAAATCCCGATTAGGCTCAGAACCACGTGTACGAACGTGAATGTCGTCATGCCCAGAATCATGATAATCCTCCTCTGTTGGAACTCGCTGGCATGATCCAGCCAGCGAGAAGATACTACTGGCCGCCTTCACACGCAATTTGTGGGCGCGCCAATCGAGTTCGGATTGACACTCTCTTTTCCTTGCCTTTTACTCTTATGTTGTCCTTGATACGTCTCATCTTTGTGACCATGCTAATCATTAGATAAATCTGTAGTTAATTCACGTAGCCCTGGTGCAGGGTCGTTCCCCTAACTGTAGCTCAGACCGGCACTTATCCCGACCCGGTCGGGAGGCGTGTGGTTTTCGCTTCCTTCCTAGTTCTCAGACAGTTGCACATTTTTAGTGCAACGTAAGTCCTTTAGAATCAACACTTATAGGAATGCCCGCAAGTGTTGATTCTAAACCACTTACACAAACATTAAGTCCTTTAGATGCAACACTTACAAAAAACGCGGGGGTAGGGGGGGCATTCAGTATACCTGTCGAATTCCGCGCTCAATCCGCTACGACCTTTACTTGCAACCGACGCTCGCGGGGACCGTCAAACTCGCAGAAGAAAACGCCTTGCCAGCGGCCCAGCACCAGCTTGCCGCCTTCCACATGGACGATTTGGCTCGCCCCAACAAGCACCGCTTTCACATGCGAGTCCGAGTTGCCCTCGCTGTGGCGATAAGGCCCCACCACCGGAACGAGCCGATCTAGCGCGTCCTCAACATCCCGAGCAACGTCCGGATCAGCGCATTCGTTAATCGTAATCGCTGCCGTGGTGTGCGGCACATACAAATAACAAACGCCGTTCGCCGCACCTGATGACCCCACCGCCTTCTGCACTTGCGCCGTCACCTCCACAAGCTGCGTCCTCCGCTCCGTCTTAACACTAAGCGTTTGCATGCACGATCCTCCCCGCCAACGCGCGGATTCTAGCATGCAACATTCCTGCACCAACGGAGCGGTATAGTTTTGTGTAGGGGCGGACTCAGCTCAGTCTTTATATTGGGGCGGACTTCAGTCCGCCCTCCCCTTGAGGCAGACAATCAATACGGATGTTGGCTGGTAGCTTAAGGCAACCGAATAATGAAGTGATGCCCGATTTTCTTTCCCGTCGAAAGCTTTTGCAATTCGCCAAGTCCGCCCGCTCCCCATCGCGCCAGAAACGGTAGCAGACACAATTCCCGCGATTGCAGCGACTTGTGCGGATAAATCAGCGACTCCAGGTACCGTTCGTGCTCCCCGATCAATCCGGACTTCTGGTCCTGCGCGCGCCCGGCCTTCCGGCGCAATTTTTCGATGTGATATTCAATTCTCTTCCGCGCTCTTTCAACCGTACCCTTCAGTGTCGGATCGAGTTTCCCGATCTGCTTGCCAAGCTCCGCCAGCATTTTCGCAATCTGCTTTTGATCCCGATCGAACTTTTTCGCCAGCGAGTCCGGCAGCGACTTGCCTTCCATCTTGTGCCGCAGGCCTTGCGAGCCGGCCCACACGTCCTCGATACTCAACCCGTAGCGCCGCAACAGCTTGTTGGCTTTCGCGTCGACCAGCGTGAAGCCCGCGCGCGGCAGCGTCACCGGCATTCTTCCGAGCAGATGCCGGTACGCCACCTCCGATTGCGCAAAGTACGAAATCTCCGCCGGCCCGGCAATATAAGCCGCGGTCGGCAGCAAATAGTCCTGCACCACTGGCCGGAACAGCGCATTGGGACTGAAGTTCTCCGGCTCCGTGTGCGTCCGGTGCACGAGCTCGTCTCGCGTCCAGGATTTCTCGCCGGCCTGAAATGTCCCGCCGCTCGCCGTGACGACTTGCCGCAGGCCATCGGCCAAATGAAAAAGCAACGTACTCTGTGACGTCACTTTGACCTGGGCATCGAATCCCGCGCGGTCCAATTCCTTTCCGCGCTGCAATAGTTTCTCGTTTAGCGCATCCCGTTCCGCCAGCGCATGCTGGTAAATAGGTGCTGCAACTTTGTGCAACCCCGCATCGAGGGGGTCCATCAGGATCAGTCCGTGCTGCGCAAAAAGCCGCGCAAATAGTTTTCCAAATGCGCTGCCGTAAGTCTCTTCCGGCCGGTAACTTTCCATCAAATATTGCGCCAGCAGGTCGCTGCCCTCGTTCGCCAGCATTTCTGCGGCATCCTGCACCAGCGGCTCGATCTCCGCGCCCAGCGGAATCCGTCCCACCGGCCGCCCCACTTCCGCGGGAGCCGGCAATTCAAAACGCACCAGTTTCCCTTTGTCGAACCACGTCGTATGGCGCACTTCGTCGAGATCGTGATCTTCCGTGGCCATCCAAAAAATCGGCACTGCGGGGATTCCGCCGCGCGTCAACTCTTCGGCGATCTGCACGGCGCTGAGCGCCTTATAAACGGAATAAGCCGGCCCGCTGAACAGTCCCACTTGCTGTCCCGATACGACGGCGACTGCGCCTTTCTCCAGCCTGTCCAAGTTGGACAGCGTTTCCGCGCCTGCCCCAAGCGCCATGTTTTGTCTGCGAAGAATGGAAGTTACTTCTGCTCTTCGATCGTCCGGGTATGCTAACTTTCGAGCCGCCCGCGTCGCCGCCGGCATGGTTGGCGGATGCACATAGAATGACTTCACTTTTTCAAAGTGATCGAAGTATTCCAGAAAGAGCTTTGGTTGGTGGGGAAGCTGCCGAAAGGTGAGGGCACGACAATCCATGAGCCGTTAGATGAACCTCGCGCGAAAACGTCTCATCATTTGAGCCTGATTGTCTTGCGATTACACCCGCGCCGCAGCCGGCTCCAGGGCCGCCAGAAACTCCGTAAGACGTTTCTTTTGTTCATCCTGCAAGGGGAACAGGGGCAAACGCGGCACTCCCCCGCGGTATCCGCGTTGATCCATCACATGCTTCACTCCCGCAATTCCCATCTCAGAGACGATCAGCTTTGAAGCGCGGGCCAGAACGGATTGCAGCTCGCGCGCCTTTTCATGGTGGCCTTGCCGGAACAATTCAAACAGCGCCACACACTTCTCTGGAAGTGCGCACGCCAGCGCTAGAACCGCTCCTCGCGCGCCAATTGCCAGAGACGGATACACCGTGGCAGCAGAACCGACGAGCACCTGAAACGCAGGAGGAGTTGCCGCTATGATTTCTCCAACGCCTTGCACATTTCCGGAACTGTCCTTGATGCCGATGATGTTAGGATGTTCCGCGAGCGCCGCAACTTCCGCGGTCCCGAGGGCCACACCGGTGAATTGCGGAATGGAATAGAGCAAAACCGGAATGGGAGATTCGTCTGCCACTCGCCGATAGTGCGCGATCAGCACGTCGGGCTTGTACGCGGGCTTGTAGTAATGCGGCGTTTTCACCAGCGCCGCATCATAACCAAGTTCAGCCGCACGCTTCGTGCGCTCAATGGTTTCCGCTGTCGATTCGGCGCCCGTGCCGGCGATCAGTTTTTTTTCTTTCCCAGCGGATTCCTTTGCGGTAACGAGGATTCCGTCCATCTCTGCCCGGGTGAGCAGCACCGCTTCGCCCGTTGAACCCACCACCGCGTAGCCCGCGAGGTCCGTCCCGTTATATCGGTGGACGTTGTGCTTCAGCTCGCTAAGCGACACGGATCCATCGTGCGCATACGGCGTGGTCAAAGCAGCGAAAACTCCGGAAAATATCACGATCTAGTCTCCTGACGCAGGCACGCCGGAAGCTGCCGCCTGCCCTCGGTGTAAGTCCTGCAACGCAGCAACCTCGGTTCCCTGCTCGAGGAGCGCGCGAATTCCACGCGCGGCAGCGTGCGCAGCGGCCAGCGTCGTGATGCACGGAATGTTGTAGCGAATAGCGGCGCGGCGGATGGATTTTTCGTCGTAGAACGATTCGCGGCCCAGGGGCGTGTTGATCACCAGATCGATCTTCCCCGTTTTCACCAGGTCCACAATGTTCGGCCGGCCCTCGTTCACTTTGAATACCCCTTCGGCCTCGATGCCCGCCGATTCCAACGCCGCGGCCGTTCCCCGGGTTGCAAGCAACCGAAAGCCAAGTGATGATAGCTCTTTACCAAGGCCTCCGAGTTGTTTCTTGTCGCGGTCGTTTACGCTGAGGAAGACTGTGCCCTTTCGCGGCAAGCGCTGCCCCGCGGCGAGCTGCGCCTTCGCAAACGCCTGTCCGTACGATGTGGAGATTCCCATGACTTCGCCGGTGGAGCGCATCTCCGGGCCAAGAATGGTGTCCACGCCGCGAAACTTGTTGAATGGAAACACGGGCGATTTCACCGAATAGAATTCGTGTACCGCAATTTCCGCAACTCCGTTATGCCTTACAATCGGCAGGTTCATGTTTGCCAATTTCTTGCCGGTCATCAAGCGTGCCGCGACCTTTGCCAGGGGCACTCCTGTCGCTTTGCTCACGAATGGCACCGTGCGCGACGCCCGCGGATTCACTTCCAATACGAATACCGTTTCACGTTGTATCGCGTACTGCACGTTCATCAGTCCGACCACCTTCAGCGCTAGCGCAAGCCGCTTCGTGTATTCACGGATGTGGTCGAGGATCGCCGGTGACAAACTCACGGGCGGCAGCACGCAAGAGGAATCCCCGGAGTGCACTCCGGCTTCTTCGATGTGCTCCATAATTCCGCCGATGATCACGTCCGTTCCATCCGCCAGCGCGTCCACATCGATTTCCGTCGCCTCTTCCAGGAATTGATCGATCAGCACGGGCCGCGCGGGCCCCATCAGGGCCGCTTGCGCGACGTATTCCTGCACCGTGTTCACATCGTAGGCGATCACCATCGCGCGTCCGCCAAGTACGTAGCTCGGCCGGACCAGCACCGGCAATCCGATTTCTCCGGCGACGCGCGCGGCTTCTTCCGGCACCAGCGCGGTGGCATTGCGCGGCTGCGGAATTCTTAACTCGTCGAGCAAACGTCCAAAACGCCGGCGGTCTTCCGCGAGATCGATGGATTCCGGAGCCGTACCTATGATCGGCACGCCATTGCGCTTCAGCTCCAGCGCAAGATTCAGCGGCGTTTGACCGCCGAACTGCACGATCACGCCTTGCGGTTTTTCGCGCTCCACGATTGCCAGAACGTCTTCCAGCGTGAGCGGCTCAAAATACAGGCGGTCGGAAGTGTCGTAGTCCGTCGAGACCGTCTCCGGATTACAATTCACCATGATCGTTTCGAAGCCATCGTCGCGTAGCGCGAACGCGGCGTGGCAGCAGCAATAATCGAACTCGATTCCCTGCCCGATGCGATTTGGTCCACTGCCCAGAATCATGACCTTGGGCCGCGCCTGCGCGCCGGATTCATCTTCGTCCTCGTACGTGGAGTAGAGGTACGGCGTGAACGATTCAAATTCCGCCGCACAGGTATCCACGCGCTTGAATACGGGCGTGACGCCGTAACGCGCGCGCTGCAAGCGCACCGAAGCCGACGTCGTTCTCCAGATTTGCGCCAGTTGCTCGTCGCTGGTTCCGTGGCGCTTCACCTCGCGCAGCAGCTCCTTCGATGCCGTCTCCACGGTAACAGCCGCCGCGCGCCGGTTCATGGCCGTCAACTCTTCGATCTGCTGGATGAACCACGGATCGATCTTCGTCAGCTCGCAGATTTCTTGCGCTGGAAGTCCGCGGTCCATGGCCGTCAGCAGCCAGTGGATGCGATCGGGCCTGGCCGTCGCCAATTTTTCGCGCAGGAGCGAATCTGGCGTTTCCGATGGAGCGCGCCACGGCGTGCTCGGCTCCAGCGAGCGAATTCCCTTCTGCAGCGCTTCCTTGAAGGTCCGGCCAATCGCCATCACTTCGCCGACCGATTTCATCTGCGTTCCGAGAGTGCTGTCCGCGCCCGGAAACTTTTCGAACTGCCATTTAGGAATCTTTACCACCACGTAATCGATGGTTGGTTCAAAACATGCGGGCGTCCTTTTCGTAATGTCATTGGGAATTTCGTCCAGCGACATTCCCACGGCCAGGCGCGCCGCGATTTTCGCGACCGGAAAGCCGGTGGCTTTGCTGGCCAGCGCTGAGCTGCGCGAGACGCGTGGATTCATTTCGATCACCACCATCCGGCCGTTTTCCGGGTTCACGGCGAACTGCACGTTGGAGCCGCCCGTTTCCACGCCGACCTCGCGGATAATCGCCGCCGCCGCGTCGCGCATGCGCTGATATTCCTTGTCCGTCAGTGTCTGCGCGGGAGCCACGGTAATTGAATCGCCGGTGTGCACGCCCATGGGGTCGAAGTTCTC
>WNFT01003383.1_pt1 | contig 16145 bp, 12 predicted proteins | sample 5400191 | NCBI WGS metagenome assembly WNFT01 (sample SAMN13153359, study PRJNA577476) | soil metagenome | isolation source: 80 cm saprolite under Madrone tree | place: USA:California | collected 2016-06-14 | reverse complement strand
TTACCAGAGCGGAATTCTCGGATATTTCCGGACGAGTTTTGCGTCGATACCCCACTTTCGGCCGGCACCACCGACCATTAAGCTAAAGGCGGCGATCATCGGTATTAGTAATTCCCAAATCCATGCCGTGCCCCATTCAGATATCCAAAGTGAAGCGAGAAAGAGGAATGCTGCCAAAGCAACGGGCCGCGTGAACAGTCCCAATATTAGAAACACTCCGAAGCTAATCTCTGTAGCTGCCTGCATCGGACCGGCAATGGTTGCGTGGCTCGCCGCCAAACTCATAATGCTTTTCCAAAAAGCGGGAGCGTGACCCTTGTCAATGTAGTAATTAATCAGGCCCGTGTATCCGTCTTTCCCGTACAGACCCTTCCTCAGGTTTTCGAAGAATACGTAGAGAAACATCGCGCCCAAACCGAGACGCATGGTTGCCATCCCGGTCATCGCTGATCCGCAGCTTGCCTGCCTCGAGTTATTGTTTCTAGTTGGAAGATCATCGGGCATAAAGAACTCCTTTCAAAATAATCATAAACATCCGCGATCCGTCGATCACACGGTAGCAAACAGCTGGCAGTCGCTTAAATAACCTTCGAAGCTTCAGGCACCGCTGTTGCTAAAAACGATTTCTGAGCCGGCATTAATCCGTCGGCTCTCGCCGATATGCAAGCACTGCATAAGCCCTTGGAGGCCGTCGCGATCTGCGGCAACATCGGCGTAACTATCTCCTCCCGCGAGCTTCTTGCCTAATTCGTCTTTGGAGGAGCGACGGGAATCGCGAACAACGTATCCTCCACTACCGTATTGCGTTTGATCTCGGTGAACGTCCGCGTCCAACTGTTGAAGGTGTCGATGCCTGAGTAGCGGATCGTGAAGGGGACTTTCACTCCATCGACGTCGCGATAGTCTTCGAAATCGAGCTGTTCAGGAAAGGGCATTAAGACAGTTTGATTGATAGTTATCTTCCTCAGAAGCAAGCCTGTCTGGGCGTCAAAGTAGTAACGTTCGGTATTACTATCCGTCACGCGCTCGACTATGTTCGCGTCACGCTCCGCTACTTTGCCGACGCCGCCAGATCTCATGCCCGGCGACATTTTCACCTTGACGACATTGAAGAGCTCGTCCCAGCTACGCTTCGCTTCAATCGCTTCAGTCGGCGTTAAGTTTCGCACGTTCGCACCGTTCATAACAGAGCCTTTTTCGCCGTTGACGATTTGACGGACTGTGCCCTGCGGCGTAGTCGCGACAATCAGAAACCTGTCGGGAATTGCCACGGTGATCTCGTTCGGCCAATTACGATCCTGCGAAGCCTCACGCTTGCCCTTCAGGACCAGGGTCTTTGTGCTGGTTGCGGCGCTGCCACCAACCGCCTCAACATACTTGGCAAAAATTTGATCGACGGAGGGCGCAGCTGCGCGCACGGTTGGCGCGGTGTCGCTCGGTCCTGGTTCATGACCTGATTTAGCCAATGGCATGGGCGGAAGGCCGACCGGTTTAGTCTGGCCCCGGTGGCAGGTGTAGCAGGTTACGGGGTTTTCTCTGAAATCGACTTTGTCGTTGGCTTTGATGGACAGCACCATCTGCATCATTCGCCGGGCAGCTTGCTTCTCCGGTTTGTCATCACTTTCCCAAATCCAGTTTGTGAATCCAGTCTTTGGGTCTTTCCCTTGTTGGACGTGGCAGAAGTTGCATTGCACGCCGAGCGAAGTAGCGACAAAATTCATCACCAGAAAAAGCTGCGAGTCAGGCAGACCCTTGAGCACCTGAATGTTCTTGCGCGTCTGCTCGACCGTCTTTTCACCTTGAGCCGCCTGAGGAGGTGTAAACGTAACTTTTGCGAGGCTCGTATCCCAGAGGATTTGGGCAGGCTTGAATGCGCTCGCGCCCAAAACCACTCTCGCATCTTCGGCCTCTCCGGCGGCGGCTGCTCTGTCAGTGGCATTCGTAACTATCACAATGACGCACATTGACAATCCGACGCAGATCAAGCTCATCAACTTTGTTTTAGCCGACATAATCACTGTCCTTCCATAGTTGCCGTAGTGTATGGAACTCTACGCAGACGCCGATAGCGCTAGCAAAGCTAACCTTTACACATCTTTCTTAAAATTCCTACCGAAAGATGTTTTCCCGGTATTGACACATTCCGCCTGCTTCCGCTATCTTGCGTGTTGAAAGTGACAATCAATTTCATTTAGCTTTGGAAACGACGAAACTTCCAATCTTTTAACGCAAGAGGGAACAACTTAAGGTATGCGAGTTCAAGCTGGTGTTTTAGTAATTCTCAGCATCTTGTTTCTGTCAATAACCGCGTTTGCAGAGACTCCGCAAGGAACTATTCACGGAAGCGTGAGGATTCGTCCAGCAAGGGTGTTCCGGCGGGAAAGTATCAAATGTTTGCGCATCTCGATCGCGTGCCCGACGTCATCAACACTGTCGAAGTCACCGGTGACGATCAGACGGTCAATTTCGAATTATCTCTGACTCCGGTGAGCGAGCAGGTAACAGTGACGGCGACTGGCTCAGCAGAGTCGGTTGGAACTTCTTATCATTCGGTCGTGTCGGTGGGAGCCTTGGAGTTGGCCCAGAGAAACCCGCTCTCTATCGGTGATGCGATTGAATCTCAGCCTGGTGTCGCCAAAAGAAGTTTTGGTCCAGGTTCTGGGCGTCCGGTGATTCGCGGGTTTGATGGCGATCGTGTACTGGTGCTGCAGGATGGACTACGCGTCGGAGGCATCGCCTCGCAGTCGGCCGATGAAGTTGAACCGATTGATGTGCTCTCACTCGATCGGGTGGAGATAGTTAAGGGTCCGGCGACATTACTCTACGGCAGCAACGCTATCGGCGGAGTGGTCAACGGCATTTCCACCAATGACGTTTATCAGAAAGGACCGTCGGGGTATCTCACGACATTTGGCGGCACCAATAACTGGCAGGCGGGGGCAAGCGGTGGATTCAAATATGGCGTCGGAAACTTCCTGGTCTTTGGTAGTGGGGGAGCTCAGAAAGCTAATGACTACCGAACGCCGGCAGGCACAGTCCTGAATTCCTTTGCTCGGACTCGCACCACGAGCGGAGGCCTAGGTTGGTTTCCCCGCAAAGCCTGGCTTGTATTTAGTTACTCCTACGACCGCCGTCGTCACGGCATACCTGTCAAGCCGGACGCAATCGACTTTGAGTCTCTGCGGGAGCGCCGCCACAGCTTTCAAGTCAAAGGCGGTTTACGCGACCTACATGGGTTTATTGAGAACGTCGATATTGCCCTGAGCTATAACAATTACAAGGCCCGTGAGTTCGAGTTTGAATCGGACGAAAACAAAACCGAACTCGAATCGACTGCGACCAACAAGAATTTCAACTATCGTGCAAACTTCAACCATCGACGATACGGAAAGCTCTCCGGCACTTTCGGACTCTCGGGATTTACTCGCGACTATGAATCGATTGGCGCTGAAGCCCCGGCGCCACACACCAAGCAACATTCCTTTGCCGTTTTTGATTTAGAACGAGTTGACTTCGAGCGCGTAGGTTTTCAATTTGGCGGACGCGTCGAGCAGAATGGCTACAACCCGGAGGGCAACTTCCGCAAGCGCAACTTTGTGGGCTTCTCCGGCAGTGCGGGTGTGCGCGTGCCTCTCTGGACTGGCGGCTCGTTTGTCGCTAACTATCAGCATTCTTTCCGCGCCCCCGCTCTCGAAGAGCTTTATAACAATGGCCCGCATCCGGGCATTCTCGTTTTCGATATCGGCAATTCGAACTTGAATTCGGAGCAGGGCGACGGCATTGATTTCTCGTTGCGGCATAGCACAGATCGCGTTCGATTAGAGGGGAGCGTCTATTACTACAACCTTCACAACTTTGTCTACACGGCGTTCACTGGCGCAACAGACCCAGGTTCAAATCTTCCGATTGTTAACTACGCGCAAGCGAACAGCCGTTTCGTTGGGACAGAGGCGAGCGTAGAAGCCAAGGTCGTAAGCACTTTGTGGCTGAATGGCAAAGTGGACTACGTGCGAGCGGAACTTACCGAACTCAACAAACCGTTGCCACGAATCCCGCCACTTCGCGGGACACTGGGACTCGACTGGCGTTACCAGGCGTTCAGCCTTCGACCGGAAATGATCTTGGTGAACGGGCAAGCTCGTGTCTTCGATAATGAGACAGGTACTACCGGTTACGGTCTTTTCAATCTCAACGCTTCCTATACCTTTGTGACCAACCGGGTGGCACACATTGTGTCGCTCGGCGGAGAAAACCTAACCAACAAGTTATATCGCAATCATTTATCGTTCATTAGAGAGATTGCGCCGGAGATGGGTCGTACTATGCGCCTCAATTATGCGCTCCGATTCTAGTGCGTCCTCGGAGGCTTAACGCAGGAGTCGGATGTGTTCTCTCCCGAATTGTAAGCATCATTTCAACGAATCAAGCGCAGCGCGTATTTCTTCATTGGTTGGACGCTGCTTGTAGTCCGATTCGATCCTGGCCCAGGAAACTTTTCCCTGCTTATCGATCACGAACACAGTCGGATGCGGAATGCCGTAAACCTTCTGACCTTCGTAGGTGGGATCACGAAGTCCGTAGGCGTCAATCGTTTTATGCTCGGGGTCCGAGAGAATCGGAAAATTGATTGCGCCCTTCCCATCCGAGGCAATCTTCTCGGCGAAGCTCTTGCTTACATCCGGCGGGTCGATGCTAATCGCGAACAGTTTTAGATTCTCATCCTTTTTCAGAAGTGTTCTGAGTCCGGCCAACTGCCGGGCGCAGAACGGTCACCAATAACCACGATAGAAGACGAGTACTACGGGACTCTTTCCACGCGATTCCGACAGCGTAATCTTCCGTTTGCTCTGAGCCTCGAGAGTAAAGTCTGGAGCCGTCTCGCCGACCATGACTGGCGTCGCGCGCTGCGTCACCATCACAATCCTAGTCCGAGAGATTCCCGTTAATATCAAGGTAAAAACACATACTGATGTAATTATCAGCCTTCTCAGTTCGTTAGCCATACCAACCTCCAATAGTTCAATGCGTCCACATCACACCATAGCAAATAACCGGCAGTCATTTAATAATCCTTCGAAAGTGCAGTCACCTCTGTTGCTGAAAATGATTTCTGAGCCGGAAATCAAGTCGGTCACCGTGTTCGTTAGCAGGACCTCTCCCGCTGCGGCGCGATCTGCGACTCGCTTACTAATTTCTATTGCTGCACCGGCCGCCTGATCTCCTCGCATCTCGCACAGACCCATATGCAATCCCGTTTTCGTTTCAATACCCAGCTCAAGGGCTGAATCGCGTATTGCTCTAGCACATCGTATCGCTCTAATAGGGCCGTCGAAAATGGCGCAGAACTCATTGTCGTTCGCCTCACTGACCCGTCCCTTGAACCAATCAACTTCGCGCCTGGCCAGCACATTGAAGCGGCGAGTATCTGATCCTTCGTCTTTCGTCGTCGACGTAGCAGCTATGTACAGAACGGTGGCAAGCACGCTGTCGACATCGGCAGCGCGTCCGCTGTTGCGAATAAAGTTTTCAACCTCCCGCAAAACAGCGTCCTGATCGCCGACGAACAAAAGATGATCGTCTCCCGGCAGCTCAACGGACTTCGCCCCAGGAATGTGCGATGCGATGTAGCGTCCTTCCTCGATATTTGAATCGCGATCTCCTATGCGATGTAGTACGAGTGTCGGCACTCTAATCGCAGCCAGAACATGGCGCACATCTATCGATGTGTTCAACTTCGCCAGAGTCAGTGCCGCGCGCGGGCTGGCGCTGCGTCTTTGATAGCTCGCCCACCAATTACGAAAGCGCTCGTCGTTCGCCATACTCGGCGCCAAGTCTTCCACGCCCAGCGGCCCGCCCCACTCGTGTTCGATAGCATCGTAGAATTTTTGCCTCTCTTCAGGAGTCGGCGCCCAAAGGTATTCGGGGTCGTAAATTCGTTTGGCGAATACTCCGAAGGTAATTAAGGCAATGGTTCGCTCTGGATACGTGGCGGCGAACAGCATGGCCATGTTGCCGCCTTCGGACATGCCAAAAACAACCGCTCGTTCAGAATGGACCGCTTCCATGACAGCACGTACGTCGTCCATGCGTTGTTCGAGCGTCGGCATATTGGTACTTTGATCGGAGAGTCCCGTTCCTCTCTTATCGAATAGTATCAAGCGGGAAAAGGATGCAAGCTTCCGATAGAAACGAGCTAATGACGGTTCTTCCCATCCGTACTCCAAGTGCGTAACCCATCCCGGCACATAAATCAGATCCACTGGGCCACTTCCGAGCACTTGATAGGCGATATTGATGTCGCCACTTTTCGCATATCGGGTTTCCGGTTTTAGATCAGCAGTAATTCTTTGACGCGGAGTCTCTGTTGACGGACACTCGGCCATGCGAATCGTTTGCGCACTCGCAGGGGATTGGATCGCAGAATCAAAACGCTGGGTGAGAATGTCCGTAGGAAGAGTTTCCAAAGATTCAAGAATCGCTCCGTCTGAGCGGCAGAACTTCATCGTTTCATAGGAATATATTTGTTGGCAGGATGGGCAACGTTTCATGAGAAGGACTGATTTCAACCAATTGAATTACATCATCAAAGGATTGGTGGATTCTATCCCGGTTTGCTGCGGCATCCTAGGTAGAAAACCGTCCCCCAAACGTCCCCCAGCGATAAGCAAATCAGGCACTGCATGCACGGTATGCAGTGCATGCACGTTGATTTGTCCTGAGGGATTTTGTAAGTGGTGAAAATAAAGGAGCGAAAATTTTAATTCCCAAGCTGGTAATAAATTAATAGATTTCCGGTCCCTTCTATCCGATGGCCCGTAAGACTAATGTAATTCGACATGTCGATCCCTTCGCAAAAGATTGGCCGCAGGCGTCGTTCTTGGCGAATCGCCTGCGGCCGTCGTATCCGGGGAGAGATTTGTCCGAGCCCACCCGAGAGAACGATCAATCGACGTTCTGACAGAACCTCTGAGCGCGTTCCGTTCCGATCCGATTGATTTGGGTGCGCAGCCACGTTCTTACCAAGTTCTGCATGCGATAGTCGAGTCCTTCGGATTCCAACTCTTCAATGGTGTCTCCCTCTTTATCCATGGGGATGTAGTGACAGGGCACCATCTCAGACCGGTTTTCCGGGGGAACGAAATCGAGCAAATGGCATTCGCTGCACGGGTGAGCGCGGTCGAGGTAGCCGTAATTGAGACAACTGAGCGAGTCCTGGAAGATGGATTTTGGCAACCACGGCGTGCGAACCGATCGGCCATATCCTCCCTTCTCAATGAAGTCGAGTTCCCCTTGGAGAACTTCGAGAATATCGCGACCGTCTTTAGCCATAGCCATCAAACCTCCAGTTCTTCTCAATCTGAACTTCGAGCAGCCAGTCGCTGCCCTTGGTTCGGCTCAACTCCGACTCCCGGTATCTCTCAGAGGGCAACCGATGTGCCGGATAAAAACTAGCGGAATTGCGTGAGAAGTATCAGGCGGGAGAGTTAAGTCTGTGGGAACTTACTCAGATACTTGCGCGAAACCTCGCAGGCGGCGAGGGCTAACCGCTTACCTTTCTAAGCATACTGGGCTCTTGCGAGTCCGTTCACTGGATGAGTCGAGACAGTTAGTTGGTCCTTGAAAAGGCGGGCCGAAGCATCTAGAAAATCGTAGGACGTGACTATGCCCACCAGTTGGTCCTCGTCCACGACGGGAAGGCAGCCAACTCTGTTCCTGCGCATCAATTCCATCGCTTCCAAAGTTGTAGTCGTCGACGAAACCGTGACCGGATCAGTCTTCATAATCTCGCGCACGGTTAATGGATTGGCGATCTCCGCCTGGGTTCGGCGGCTCAGCAACCGCAGCAGAGCTCGATGAGTGACCAAACCGACGAGCCGTCCCTCCTCATCTTCGACGGGAACGTGGCGGATGTGTCGCCAATCCATCACACTCGCGGCGAGGTCAACCAAATCATCAGGACGTAAGGTGAAAAGATCGGTTGCCATAAACTGACCAACAGTCTGATAACTTTGTCGCCAGTCTTCGTTTTCCGTCGCCTCAATAATCGGCCAAGTGTGCACGGGCCTACCCTCCTTTTGTTGCTGAAGCATCGTTGAAGTCAGCGTTCGATAACGCATGTCTTTGCTTCCGGGACCTGGGGCTGCCAGAGACCGGAGCATCCACTGCGCGCCGGTTCGACCACTTTTCACTCTTTCGTCGATGACGCCCAAGTAACTGTCTATGTCCGACGTATCGACGCCGGCGCTTTCCAGACCTTGACTCGCAAGTGACCGCAAATGATCCAGAATCAATGAAGGCGCCGAATGGCTTTTCCCATCGATCCAGTTGAATTGCGCACTCAAACCGTGTCGCGCTGCCGCGAAGAAATTCGCCTTGGCATCGTCAAAGGTCATTCGCTTGGCAATGTCACCGTACTCCTCAGGTAGTGCGAGCATCAGACCGGCGAAAAATGCTGAGTTAGCGATTTCGTCCAGAACGGTTGGACCGGATGGCAGCGCGCGATTCTCGATGCGCAGGTGGGCCACCCCATCCGCAACGCCATAACACGCACGGTTCCAGCGCCAGACTGTGCCATTGTGCATTCGCAGCGCCGACAACAGCGGAGTTCCACCTCGCGCCAACACTTGAAAAGGATCTTCATCGGGCTGCGTAATCATGATCGGCCGGAAGCGAGAAATCTGATCGTGAAAGAGTGCAATGACGGAATGTTCCAACCAATTTTCCCCAAAACTCACTCTTGTAGGTTGACTGCGTGCTAGTTGTGGACGCGACCGAGCATCGGTTGAATGTTGGAACAGCGCCACGCGCGTTTCCTGCCACAAGCGATGACCAAACAAAAGTGGCGAGTTAACGGCGGCGGCCAGCAGGGGAGCAGTTATCGCCTGAGCCAGATTATAATGAGAGACGAAATCGGCCGGGCTCGTTTGAAAATGCACTTGGAAGCTTGTATTGCACGACTCCATCATGATGTTGTCGTGCGTGATTTGAAGCTCATCCAGTCCCTTGATATGGATGGAAAAAGGGTCCTCCGCGCAAACGAATTACACCGCGATCTAACTCGCGATAGCGAGCCACCGGCGTCAGATTCTCAAGCGTCAAATCTGACTTGTGCAGAGTTGGCAAGATTCCCGAAAGCAAAATGTCCGCGCCCACACCTTCGGCGCTCTTCCGCGCGATGGCAATCACTTCCTGAAGCTCCTGTTCCATTTGACTGAAACAGCTTCCAGATAAGGTCAGCGGGGTAAGATTGGCTTCCAGGTTGAACCGGGCTATCTCAGTTGTGAGCCGGGCGTCATTCGCCCGCTTCAACACTTCCACCGAGACAGGAGCCGGTCGAAAGTCGCGATCAATCAGGAACATTTCCTGCTCGGCTCCAATTCGTCTTACGCCACTCTCAACGCGACCATCCTCGAGCATGAAGGCAAGCGCGCGAAGGTCTTCCAGCAGCGCCTTCATAAAGGCCTGAGATTTTCGTTCGTCGACCTGCTGCTCTACGCTATGCTCGCCCATATCAATCCTTGAACTCAGCAAGGCAACTTCAAGACCATCCGTCCTAGCGCAAATGTCTCACACCAATTCTTCAGACTCCATTAGAAAATGAAGGTTGCGTGCGCCTTACTGACTGAAGACTGTGAGCAATATTCCGAAACCATCAAGTCGAAGTGCGATATATCACGCAAGTTTGCGACACACTTCGCAAGCCAGCCACAGAAGCAAACGTCGAGCCGGTAGAGCTGCGTGCGGTGAACTCACTATTTTCTGAGCGTGCCATGCGTAATCAGGGCGGACCGCCAGATCAACAAGTGGGAAAACTCTCGCAAACGACCGGCAGTAGCTGTGAAATATTCCCCGAACTGCTTGATCAGTCCATCGGGAGATCTTCACTTTTCGCGTCAAATCTGAAAACCGCGATTGGCACATCTGTTGCGCTTAACAAACAGGGAGGGTGAGCACGGGGAATAGATCGCTGAATCTTTCATTTCATAGATAACCGGACTAATGCGAAAGAAGCGCCCCGCGAAAGTTCATGCAAAGACAATGTCGAGCGCACAGAACCTCGGGCACGAGGAGAGTGCTAACGGTCATGCTGATGGACCTTGCGATTCGCCGATCAGTGAAGTTCGCGGTCTCGGTAATGTAAAGGTTCGCAAGTATTACCCGCGCAGTTCGGTGCTTTTTGTCGAGGGGCAACAGGCGCGCGGAGTCTATGTGCTTTGCGAAGGACGCGCGAAAGTCTCGATAGCATCCGCCGAAGGCAAAACCCTGGTCCTACGCATTGCGCAATCAGGCGACCTGTTGGGAATTAACGCAACACTGACAGGACAGCCTTATGGGGCCACGGCGGAAACTCTTGAGCGCTGCCGGATCGATTTCATTTCGCGCTCGGATCTCATGAAGCTGCTTGATCGAGACAAGAAGGCTTATCTTGGCGTGGCCCAGTCCCTTGGCGATAAATTGCGTGGTGTCGTTGAGCATACTCGTCTGCTCTTTCTGTCACAGTCGGCGTCAGAGAAGCTGGCTCGGCTTTTGGTGAGATGGTGCGACGAAGTTGGGAAACGAACTCCGCAGGGGATTCGGATCGCTTCGGGTCTTACTCACGAAGAAATCGGACAGATGATCTGCGCGTCGCGCGAGACCGTAACTCGCGTGCTAAGCGAGTTCAAGCGAAAGCACATAGTCAATCTGGTTGGCAACGCTATCTTTGTCCGAAATCGGAAAGCCCTTGAGTCGGTCGCACGTTGCTAAGAAGGAAATCGCAAGAAAGTAAAAGACTGTGATGTGATGGCCGTCACAGCCAGCAGACAGCCTTAGCCATTACAATTCGTGGACTTTAGCAAGCAAAGTCAATTCTAGCGAATAGAGCAAAGCAAGACGCTCAGCTCGCGTTCAGGTCTTAACTACGGTTGACCTTTAGCCGCATAACCGTTGGGAGCCGAGGTTGAGTACACGCAAGATCATTAAAGCTCTGATGATTTGCGGTTCGCTGTCCGCTGCTGTCTTGTGGCTTCCGTCTGGAAGTTCTTCACAATCCGTCAAACCTGCCCCAACTAAACCAGCGAGCTACAACACCGGAGAATACGTGGGCAGCGAGGTCTGCCAAGCCTGTCACGAGGATCAGTTCAAAGCCTTTTCGCACACTTCCCATGCGGAACTAACAAAGATCAGCAGTTGGAAAGGAAAAGTTACGGGGTGCGAGGCCTGTCACGGGCCGGGCAAGGCTCACTCCGAAGAAGGCGATCCGAAAAAGATTATCTCGTTCAAGAATAAGTCATCGAAAGAGATATCCGAGACTTGTCTCTCATGCCACGCGGGCAAAGAAGAGCATAACAACTTCCGACGAGGCGAGCATTGGCGCAACGACATAGGCTGTACCGACTGTCACTCGCCGCACCTAACCACCGCTATCGCGCAAAACATGCCGGGCTCCAACGTCTTTGTGAATCCCACCAATTCGCAAAAGCCAGGTTTCTCAACAATAAGAATGTTGAAGGCCAGCGAGCCTCAGCTTTGCATGAGTTGCCATAATGAAACGAAACCTGATTTTACCAAGCCCTTCCATCATAAGGTTCTGGAAGGAGCAATGAAGTGTAGCGATTGCCACAATCCGCATGGCGGTTTCGAACTCAAGCAGACGAGGTTAGCCACCGGTGGCGACGCCGCTTGCATTAAGTGTCACGTCGATAAGCAAGGTCCATTTACTTATGAACACGCTCCGGTAAAGACCGAAGGTTGCGTGGCTTGTCATACACCGCACGGATCTTTTAATCCGCGCTTGTTGAGATATGGCGCCGTCAACCAACTCTGTCTGACCTGCCACAGCTCAGCGCATGATGTCGGGGCCGTTGAGCCGGCTGGGCCGCAACACAATCAAAACGCGCAATATGCTAACTGCACGGCTTGCCACGTGAAGATTCACGGATCGCGCACGAGTCCCGTCTTCTTCCGTTGACGCTCGGGGCAGCAGTCCTCCAGTAAGGGCTCCGTAATGCTATGAAGAAGAAAATCTCAAACTTGCTGACCACGGTAACGGGACTCGTGCTCGGACTTGCCTTCCTGACGACAGTTGCAATCGCTCAGCAACCTACGCCTTCACCGACTCCAAAGAAAGCGGCTGCCAACACACAGAGTTCAACGCCCGAGGCGGGAGAAGATGCCGGTAACTACTCGATTATTTCCAGTATTGAGGTTGGTGTGCGAGGTCTCAGAGTTCGCGGCAATGACAACAAGTATCGAAGCGATCTGAATTACAACGCGGGGGTGCGTCTTTTCGACTCGAGCTTTCTGGCACGATCGAAAGACGGCAAAGGCGGACTGTTTGACACGCTTCTGGTGACTTCGACGGGTTGGGGCGCTGACCCGAATGGAAACTTGCGCATAAGCATGGAGAAGCCGAAGTGGTATCGCTTTGAAGGCCAGTATCGTCGATTTCACTATTTCAGGTTTCTTAACAACATCGCGAATCCCAACTGGATATTTTCACCGGCGACGTTCAGTCGTCCGCCAAATCCAGTTACCGGCGAGCACAGTTACAACACCACTACGCAGCTGGGAGATTTCGATCTCACGCTTTTGCCGAAGAACGAAAAGATCCGGTTCACGGTAGGCTACTCGCCCGAAAGATACAACGGGCCGTTTTTCACCAGCTACCATGTTGGCGGGAACGAATTTATTTTGCCTGCCAACCTGAAGTCACGGAGCAATGACTTCCGCGTCGGAGCTGATGGTAAAGTCGGTCCCATTGATTTTTCATTTATGCAGGGTTTCCGCCGTTTCCGCGACGATACTTTTATCAATCTTGGGCCAACTTTGGGCGTGAACCTTAATCCGGCGGTGGCCAGCTTCACCAGTTTCAATCGCAATGAACCGACCCGTGGCAGTGTTAACTACACGACCTTCAGCGCGCACACTCTGGTGGCCAAGAAGCTCGATATTACAGGTCGAATTGTTCATAGCAGCGCCACTTCGAACTCAACATTCCTTGAGAATATGACCGGCACTAACTTTGCCACTCGAATAACCGGCCAGCTTGCGCCGCCCAACACCCTGATTCTCGGTCAGTACAATATTCCCTCAAACGCCAAGCGACCGAATACGCTCGGAGACATCGGCGTCACTTTTCTGGCTACGGACAAGTTCAGAATCTCGAACACGTTTCGCGTAGAGGACTTCACGATCGATGGTATCGCTACGTTCAATGACCTCTTTTCCGTCCAGCGCGGCGCGACGGTCGATACCAGAGCATTTAACAACCTGGGAGTCAGCAAGACGACACAGTATCGCAAGTACCAGGACATCATCGACGGCGATTATCAGTTCAACAAGAACTACTCGCTGCACTTCGGTTATCGCTACGGCAGTCGCCATCTCCATCGACTGCTGAGCGGTTTTGCTCTCAACAGCAACGCGCCAGTACCGCTCACGAGCATCGCAGCCTGCGTTACGCCCGCTGTTACCTGCGCATTGGACGAGACCGAAACAAATCACACCAACGTTTTCTTCGGCGGGTTCAAGGCGCGCCCGGTGAAAGGTTGGACGGTTTACTTCGACGCCGAGCACGGCACGGCCGACAACGTTTTCACGCGCATTGGCAATTACAATTACACGAATGTGCGCGCCAAGAGCAGATATGCGCCGAACCGCAAAGTGTCTTTTAACCTGGCGCTGATTACCAAAGACAATTCCAATCCTTCAGAGATCGCCGGTGTTTCGCTCGCGGACTTTGGGGTGAACGTCAAATCGCGAACCTTTACTTCGTCGATTGACTGGGCCGCAACTCCGAGACTGTCTTTCAGCACGGGATACAACTACAACTGGCTTAACAGCGACGCTGTGGTTGATTACTTTTTTCAGGTGCCGCCGGCTGCCAGTGTCAGGCATCCCAACGGGCACGCTCTTTACTTCGTGAGAAACAATTTCTTTTTTATCGATGCAACGGCGCGACTCTCTAATCGTGTAACGCTGTACACGTCTTATCGTGTCAACAAAGATTCGGGACAAGGCAGTCGTTTGGCAGATCCGACAGGGACTCCGGGCACTCTAATCAATTCTTACCCGATGAGTTTTCAATCACCCGAAGCGCGGCTGGCAATCAAAATCAATAGACGCTTGGACTGGAACCTTGGATATCAGTATTACAACTACAACGAGAGTGCGCTGGTTGGCCCCAGGCCGCAAAACTATCACGCGCATTTGCCTTATACGTCGTTGCGCTTTTACTTCGGTCGCAAGGAATAGCTGCCAGGATTTCGGCGGCTTCTTATAGTAACTAATCTCCGGTTTTTCCCAAATGAGGGAGGGCCGGAGTTTGCCTTATTTTGAGCGCGCCGGTATGAAGCCAACTCTGTTCATAAGAGACCGGGTAAAGCGATCTGTAATTCTGTCCATTACGTTTTTAATCATGGTTTCCGTCACAGCCTTAATGCCACGCGTTCAATCGATTGCCGCTCGCTTTATTAATGAAGCGCAACGGCCGCGAGGCGGTCACCCTCAAAAGACGGCCAAGCGTCCCGCGCCGAAAAGCCCGAGCGTCACCTACACGCGATTTTCTCATCACACTCATGTCACGCAACAAAAGCTGGCTTGTGATTCCTGCCACAAGTTCCCAACGAAGAATTGGAACGAGGTTCGTAAAGGGAGCGCCGCATTTCCTGACGTTTCGGATTTTCCCGAACACTCCGCGTGCCTTACCTGTCATCGAGCACAATTCTTCGCTCGTGAAAGACCCGCGCCCGCCATCTGCTCGAACTGTCACATGAATGTCACTCCGCGCGACACGTCGCGGTTTCTGTTTCCCAGTCTTGGTGACATTGCGACTGCTGGGGTGAAAACGCGCGACTTCGTTTCGGAATTTCAGGTTAGTTTCCCTCACGACAAGCACCTGGATGTCGTCAGCTTGAATATGCCGGGTAATGGTCTAAAGGCCCGGACGGGCTTCATTGCCGTGTCGTGGCAACAGAAGAAGGATCAACCGACCGAGCCAAAAAGTTGTCCAGTCTGTCATCAAACTTATTTGCCGCAAGGAAAATCAGACGAAGAATACTTAACCAAACCGACGAAGAATCTGGGTGACAAGTTCTGGCTAAAGAAGGGCACATTCAAAACGATTCCGAACAATCATACCACTTGTTTTTCTTGTCATAATCAGGATTTGGGAATTGCTCCGGCCGCTTCTGATTGTAATGTCTGCCACAAACTCAAACCGGCACAGGCCAGTGGCATCTCTGACTTCGATCCGAACCTGGCGGAACAGATGAGCATCATCGATAACCGGATCATCGCGACTTGGCGACATCGGTTCTCATCTGGTACTTACCGACATGAAGGAGGAGATCATCCGAGCGTCAGTTGTTTATCGTGCCATCAAGTAGGAACCTTGAATACGCTCGAACCGAGAACCCTTAAGGTCGCCGTGAAAACTTGTGGCGGCGCCGAAGGATGCCACATCACCGCCACAACCGATGACGGTGGAATTCTGAATTACGAAATGGATCAGAAGAAATCGAATCCGAATTTTGTTTGCTCAAAGTGCCATATCAGCTTTGGCAAATCGGCTGTTCCTCTGACGCATATCCAAGCTGTGAGTGCTGTGAAGAAGTCTTGATGCGATGCACATCAATGATTGGTATCGGTATGACGTTAGTCTTGACGGGAATTTTTGTGTTCTCAGCACGGACGCAGAGCGCTCAGAGTAGTGTGAGGCAAATGCAGGTTCCGGAAAACGCTGATTACTCAAAGTTTCGTCATGACAGTTCCTACCACGCGCGACTGCCATGCTTACTCTGTCATCGTCGAGAAAATAGTTCTGCCCGTCCAGCAATGCCCGGCAAAACGAATCATTTGCCGTGTGCCGGTTGCCATGTGAAACAGTTTGCAGATTCAAATAGTCTGATCTGTACTGTGTGTCATGCGAATGCGCAGTCGCGAGCACTCAAGCCCTTTCCACGCTTGACGAGTTTCAGCATGAGATTCGATCACGCGCAACACATAAGGATAGATAGCGCCAATTGTGCTACCTGCCACAAACCGACGCGCGGCGGCGTGGCGTTGTCAGTGCCGGCGGGGTTCAATGCGCATGTCACTTGCTATCGCTGTCACGGTCCAAATGCAAAGTCCGGCGAGCGCGATATCTCTTCCTGTGGTACTTG
>WNFT01002368.1_pt1 | contig 16150 bp, 20 predicted proteins | sample 5400191 | NCBI WGS metagenome assembly WNFT01 (sample SAMN13153359, study PRJNA577476) | soil metagenome | isolation source: 80 cm saprolite under Madrone tree | place: USA:California | collected 2016-06-14 | reverse complement strand
TTTATCTGCGTAGAATGCTCAGCGGTGTCGGTTGTGACGCCGGACAACCGACTGCGACACATGACCGAGGCTGAGTTGCTGGGGCGGCGGCCAGCTTCACAGAAAATCATCCGTAATGCCCGAGCCGGAGATTAAGCAATGCCCAAGCGTTCCGCAGCGGCGTCGCATTCGCCCACGGCCGAGGGCCTCGCCAACGCTCAAGGCGAGCCGCGCAGGCTGCTCTCGGAGTTCCGCCAGCTTCAGCTTGCGAATGATAGGCTGCTCTTGTAGCTTGAAAAGCGGTCTTGCTATTGGCGAACCCCCCTACCGCTCGCTGCGCTGGTGCCACAACCCGACCATTGGAAACGAACATGACTAACAACGATCAAGCTGTGCTGAAAGTGCAAGACCTCGCCGATTATCTGCGAGTACACCCATCGACCATCTATCGGCTCCTGAAGAAGAATCTGTTGCCGACATTCAAGGTGGGAAGCGACTGGCGATTCAACAAAGAGCAGATCGACGAATGGCGGCTCTCGCAAGGCAACATTTCGATGGCCTGACGTGACCCAAACACTCGCGTCAGGCTGTTTTTGCGTCACGTCTACCGCTAACAATACTCCACACCGTTCCGCGAGAGACACTAAATTCCTGCGCAATTGCTGCTTGAGGCTTTCCTTCTTTGTGCCGAGCCCTGATTGACTCGATTTGGGCGGTCGACAGTTTAGGGCTGCGGCGTCTTTTGCCGGTCGGAGCTTCGTATTGGTTGGATGTTGCGACGGAGTTATGCCGCCATTCAGAACCGGAATGAAGAGGCACGAGCGGAGGGCGCACATGTTATGCGAATTAGCCCGCAATCCTCTTTAGCAGTCCAAGAGCAAATGGCAATCAGCCGAGCCGCAGAGGACTAGCGAATGCCCAGGTTCGACACGGTCGTTAAGAACGGTATGATCATCGACGGGACCCGCGCACCCCGCTATCGTGGCGACATCGGAATCAAGGATGGCAGGATTGCCGAGCTCGGGAAGCTCGACGCCGGCGACGGTGCGAGCGAGATCGACGCTTCCGGCCTGATTGTCGCATCTGGATTCATCGACCTGCACACTCACTACGACGCGCAAGTTTTTTTGGATCCCCACTGCTCGATTCCGGATGGCATGGCGTGACCTCGGTTGCGATCGGCAATTGCGGCTTCGGCTTCGCCCCGGTGCGGCCGGAACAGTGCGAGCGGGCGATGCTGACCATGACTCGCCTGGAGTGTATTCCTTATGCCTCGATGAAGGCCGGTCTGCCCTAGGACTGGGTGACGTTTCCGCAGTTCCTCGACAGCCTGGAGCGGCGGCCCAAGGGCATCAATCTGCTGCCCTGTGTCCCGCTCGGCCCGCTCATCATGTGGGTGATAGGAAGTCCCGAGGAGGCCAAGCATCGGGCGCCCACCGCCACCGAAGAGCGAGAGATAGTCCGCCTTTTCAACGAAGCGATGGACGCCGGCGGATGCGGTTGGTCGGCGCAGCGCTTGCACCCGGGCGGTCCGGTTTGCCTCCAGCGCGATTATGACGGCACGCCCATGGTCACCGACGTGATGGGTGACGAAACCTGCCGCAACCTGGCCCGCGAACTGGGCCGGCGCAATTCGGGTTTCATACAACTGTCGATGGCCACCGCGGATCCCTTCCACGATCTGAAAGAGATCGAAACGCTCGCCGAACTGAGCCGACGCCCGCTGATCTATCAGGCGCTCATCTCATTTGACCGCGAGCCGCAAATTCATCGCTTTCTGATCGCGTGGTTCGACCATTGCCACGCCAGGGGGTTGCGCGTCTACCCGCAGGCTCACACCAACACCACCAGCTTCACCTTTACCTTTGCAGACTGGAACCTGTTTGACGACTCCGAAGCTTGGCGCGAGGCTACGCTGGGCAGCACTCAGGAGCGGCTAATGAAGCTGAGCGAGCCACGGCGCCGCGCGGTACTCAGGGATTACGCCAACGGTCAGCGAATGGTGACCGGTGATCTGGAGAATTCGTAATCGAGAAGATTTACACGCCTCCGGCTGTCGCTGGCAGAGTACCCGTGCACGACTGTCGTTCTCGACGATCAGCTCGTCCAAAGCGATGATACGCGGATGGACTGGTTCCGCGCACTGCTTGCCGAGAAGGCCCACAGCTTCCAGATCGTTGTGTTCACGTGCCGGCCGGACGACTACCTCGCCGCCAGCGCGACGGTGCCCAAAGGGAAGGGCGTTCATCGGGACACAGATGGCGGGTTTGTACGAGCGGTCGACCTCGGACGGGCCGTGCGCCGAAGATAGGTGGGCGAAGCTGCGGAGGAAGGGCGAGCTCGGAGCTAGCAAACGTGCGCCTACTATGTACGCTTCTGAGGTGGCGATGGGGTGGAGTCAGATTTTTCTTCCGCGGTGCCATCGACGCAGACCGTACCGGCGACGGGCTTCGCCGCGAGCTTGGCGCGGAGCTTGGCCTCGATTTCGTCGGCTATCGTAGGGTTCGCCTTCAAAAAGTCGCGCGCGTTCTCGCGCCCCTGGCCGATTCGCTCGCCGTCGTAGGAATACCACGCGCCGAGCTTCTCGATAATGTTGTGCTCGGACGCCAGGTCGACCAGTTCGCCTTCCTTTGAAATGCCCGAGCCGTAGAGGATGTCGAACTCGGCCGCGCGGAAGGGCGGCGCGACCTTGTTCTTCACGACCTTGACCTTGGTGCGCGAGCCGATGACCTCGGTGGCGCTCTTGATCGTGCCGATACGCCGGATATCGATGCGCACCGACGAGTAGAATTTGAGCGCGTTGCCGCCGCTGGTGGTTTCGGGATTGCCGAACATCACGCCGATCTTCATCCGGATCTGGTTGATGAAAATGACGATCGTGCGCGAGCGCGAGATTATCGAGGTGAGCTTGCGCAGCGCCTGCGACATCAGGCGCGCCTGCAAGCCCATCTGCGGCTCGCCCATCTCACCCTCGATTTCGGCGCGTGGCACCAGTGCGGCGACCGAATCGATCACGAGCACGTCGATCGCGCCCGACTGCACCAGCGTTTCGGCAATCTCGAGCGCCTGTTCGCCGTTGTCGGGCTGCGAGATGAGAAGGTCCTCGACGCTGACACCGAGCTTGCGCGCGTAGCTGGCGTCGAGCGCATGTTCCGCGTCGATAAAGGCGCAGACGCCGCCGCGCTTTTGCGCCTCGGCGATACATTCGAGCGCGAGCGTGGTCTTGCCCGACGAGTCGGGGCCGTAGATTTCGACTACGCGCCCGCGCGGCAGCCCGCCCATTCCGAGCGCAAGGTCAAGCCCGAGCGAGCCGGTCGGGATCACCGGAATATCTCCCTCGATCGCCTGTTCGCCGAGCTTCATTATCGAGCCCTTGCCGAACTGTTTTTCGATCTGGCTCAACGCCAGGTCCAACGCCTTGCTCTTGATATCCTGAATCATTGAATTGACGCCCTCGCGTTGCGGGCTTGGGAGTTCCCGCCAAATCTTGCCACAAAAAGTGGAGGATAGCGCTCGAAAGGGGCCGTCTAGGCAGCATTTCACTCAGGTTCTTGCCGAGTGCGGCGAGCCGCTTCGGGTCGACCGCGTCGCCGAGGAAACGCAGCGTCAGATGGAGATTCGTGCGGCGAACCCAGCGGATTCCGTCGGCGAGGCCCCGCATATTCTCGATAAGCCTCGCGAGCGCGTCCGCCTGCGTATCAACCTGCGCGGCACGGCGGCAAGCGTTGCCAACTACACCTGTGGATACGCACCTAGGCTTGTGCAGAAATCGCGGCGCCGCGGAATGGTTGCCGGTAGTGCAAGATGCCATGACGGCCGGCGGTGGGGATGCGCAGAAGGGGCGGCCTGTGGTAGGGCTGGCCCACGCATCGCGTCCGAATCATTATCGGGGGAATCGAATTTAGAGACGGAGAGCGGCCCGGCCCTTGCCCGGCGCGTATTGCGCGCCCCGGCTGACGTGGGGGGAACCCGACAGCGGGCCGCCCATTTAAAACTTGGTCCATTCCTTCCTGTTCCGCGAGGAAAGACCGTCGTGTCGGCTGCCACTCCAGGTTCGGCAAAGGCTGCGCATGACACGGCACGTGCGATGCTGGCGCGAGCGGTCCCGGGTCAACACGCCAATCGGAAATTCTGGCGGAGAGGAGGGGAGCCGAACGGCTCGGACTGCCGCAAGCCGACGGCGGTCATCGCCAACTCGGGCCAGCCTTATTGAGCGTTGCTCGCCTTGGTGCCCAGGGTCGTAGTTTCATCGAGCAAGCCGTCGAGCCGCTTCTTGATAAACCGTCCGTGCCATTTGCACACCATCTGCTGCGACACACGCAGGCTCTCGGCCACCGCCGCGTTACTCAGGCCCTTCGAACAGACACGCACGCGAAGTGCCCAGCCTCGATTGCAGAGATGTTGCTTGTCATTCCCAGGGACTTGCTCGAATTCCGTCGCCAGCAAACTATTTCTCGCCTTCCTGGCGTTACTTGCGGCTTGACCTGCTGCGTTTGCGCGACTTCAGCCGCCCTTGAGCATTGTCCCCCTGCATCGCCCGCTCCACATCGACACGCGTACAGGAGTCCCCGTGAAGGAAGTGGCTCAGCGGGCGGTGAGTATCACGGCCGGGTGCTCACGCGAGGCGCAACAGTGGCCGCCAAGCTCGACGACATCCGCAGAAGAATCCACAACGTCGCTCAGCGGGCGGGTTTCACGCAGCCGGAGCGGCAGATCGTTTCCATCGAATGGGATGGCACCACATTGGAGATTCTGACTACTTCGCAAAAGCTTGCGCATCGAATCGCGCACGAACTCCCAAAGGCGTTTGGTGGGCGCGCGAAGTACCAGTGGGTCGACGGCGAGCCGGGATTGCTCGCGACCTGGCAGTCCGAGGCTAATGCCAAATGATGGCTTCCCGACTCTAATTCAGCGGCCCCAATCCGATGATGGGCTGATCGTAAGCCGCGAAATCTATCGATTCAAAGAGCGTCCGTTACGTTGATCGTGAACTGATTGTAATGAATTGCGTGCATTGCGCGCCGGCTGCACAGTTTGGTCCAAGTCTGTCGCGCGCGCGAGGATTGTGGTTTTTCCCGCGGTCGTTGGAACCCAGGTAAATAGGCAACCCCATCCTGATCCCTGCTTTTACCGTACTTGCGCCCTATCATCTTTACGCGCACGCACAGCCCGCGCGGTGACGTGTACAGGATCGGTCAAGCACCGGAACTGGGCTAGATGCCGAGCCCACCATTGGTCGATGTTCCCTTGAGCGACCCTATCGGGGAGGGTCAAGGGTTTCGGCTTATCACGCCATCGGCGCCAGTCGCGGTAAAGCGCGTCGATGCTGCCGTTCATGTCGAGCCCTGCACTAACAAGTGCTGCACGGGTCAAACGGTATTGTTCTTCGAGATTGAGGTTGGCGATGATCATGAATAACTCCGGAAATGGACCGTGCCGGCGCGAGTCTCAAATATCTCTACTCGCGCCGTTTCATTTCAGGTGCGCTTAGCCGTCATCTCATTCAGCGAAGATCAACCGGAACAAGTATGATCGAACCTTCGCGCGTCTTGAGAAGCTTGACGATATTATCACAAATGGAGCCTCCGAATTGCCTCGATCCTCAAAACAATGTTGCCCGCCGGGACCGCAAAGATTCCATTCGCGAAAATTCGTTCAGGCGTGAGGACTCAGCCTATGCCTACCAAGATCGGGCGCGCATAAATACTTCGATAGCGCGGGCAGAGCAACTCAACGATAACCGCGCCGTCGCGATGCTCGTAAGGAAGGTTGCGCGAGAATTTGGCATCGGTTGGCCGGCTGCTTGGAGAATTGAGCGGCGGCAGCACCGTCTCTCACGGTTAATAACCTGGTGACCTCGCATGACTACACGAGGTTGAGGGCCAGACTCGTTTCTGTTTTGCGTAGGCATCCCGCCGCGTTGAGGGAAGTCCTCGCGGCGTTCAACGAGGCCGACGCGGAAGGGACGAGGCAAATCGATGTCGTTGCTTGAAGCGGACCTGGCAAGCGCGCTGGACATTTGCCGGCTTTTTCGGCGCGTGATAGAGGGGTCCTTGACGATCCCCCGCAACTGCTCGTACATCCGCACGCGCGCCGACGAGCCGGGATAGATGGTGAAACTGTTTGAGCTTGAGTAGCTGCTTGCGAAGCTCCTTCGGAAACTTCCCGCATCCGCAATTACGCTCCCTGATACCAGGTTCGAATACCCTCCGCTCCAGCAGGGAGTCTTTGATGTTCGCGATTCTCCCTCAAACTGCGCGAAACCCGTGCAATTGGCAGGAATATTCGCCGGCGTGATTTCCCGCCCATAGCGGAGGGGAACCTGCGTGCTCCCGTCCACTCGGAGAGCGGGAGCACGCCACGATGGGGAGAAGAGCGCGGGCGCGCGACGTCAGTCGCGCGTAAGCGCCTCGATGATGTCCTCGACGATCGCGTCGGCCTTCGCGCGCATCTCGTCGTCCGTCGCGTCCTGGATCGGATGCGGCACGAAGACGCGTTTCAGCTCAGGCAATCCCAGCGCCTCGGCCTGCGAGTGGGCCGCATCGACAAACCCAGTTGACGCTATCACCACCGACGGCTTGGCATTCGTCTCGAAATATACTGAGTCGTGCACACTGCACGTTGTGCATGACCCTCAATCAGCGAGGCCTTCGACGACGAAGTCCACCTCCTCGAGGATCTGACGTCTCAATTCGTCGGGCGCCGGCTTGGCGAACGTCGGTTTGGCGTAACGTTTGATTTCGACGTCGGGCAGGCGCTCGAGAAGCTGCGAGGCAAGGCAGTCCAGCAAAACGTCGCCGCGCGCCTTGCGGATATCGAGCAATCCCAGGGCCGGTGATTTTGCCCGGGCGCTTGGTGACCGAGCGCTTAACGGGCTTGAGCTCATTGGTTGGGTCGATAATTTCGATCATGAGGTCCTCCTCGATTTTGCGGCTTACGCTGACTGAGCCCATCGGTCCGCTAAACCAACTGCCGAACACGGCTGAAAATTTTCCGGCCTCGCCGCCTGCCACGATGATATTGATATTTTCGGCCTTACGGAACTTTTTCGATACGCTGGTTAAGCTGCGCCTCGGTCGCTCTGCCCGTGATGCCGAAGCTTGCAAGCGGCATCCCTTCGCCGGTTTCGTTGTCTGGCAGCAGATCGCGAATACGCTTCGCGCTGACTTCCTGGATCCGGCTGCGCACCTGCGCCTTGCTGAAGCCGTCATGCTTGAACGCGTCGGCATGCTCGGGCGAGATAACCAACAGAACCTCGCCGTAGCGGTAAAATTTCGGATGGCCGCAAGCGGCGAGCGCGGCGCCGAGAGAGCCTGCCAGAAGCCGCCCGCTGCGTGACGTCTGGTCGGTTACCTGCGCGCGCCGTCTACCTGTGCGAATGCAGGCACGATAAGCGCAGGATCGTGCGCAACCGGGCTCGCGGATTTGCATGTCGATGGGTTACCATCGCGAAGCGCGGAGAGAATAGAGTACGGTGATGGCGGATGCCGCTGGAGGAGTCGCGCGCCCTTGACCCGCTCGGGCGACAATTATGCGGACGAATAAATAGCCGGTCACCTGTAACCGGTCGCATCCAGATGGGACAGCAACTTCGATACTGACAGTGCGCGGAAATGGCTCACCCCGCGAAAGTATACCAACCGGAAGTTGAGGATTCCCTCGCGTGCTCGGGAGCCTCGACCGTCAGAAAATGCGCCCTAGCGGAGCCTTTTAGTGCGGCGTTGGGTTTCCGCCAGTCTTGTAGCCGATTCTGATCAAGCGAAACAGCGCGCCCTGTTTGCCTGCACTTTGGCCGTTCCGGATTGCTGCTGCAGCGCTCGGAGCGATGAAGCCGTCGCCGGTTTCAACATCAACGGCAATGTACTGCCCAAAGTAGCGACGTTCGCAATCGCGCTTGTATTTGGCTTTGTAGATGCCGTCGCCCTTTTCAACGATCTCCTGAACTAATGACATGGAGTACGATACCGTTCTTTTTCGTTTTGACCAAACTGGGTTCAGCTTGTAAAGTCGTCGATATAACGTTAGCTGCCACTCAAGTGGGGTTTGGCGATGGTGCGGCCCTGGATGACCTCGTCGATTAGGCCGTACTCGAGCGCCTGCTGCGCGCTCAGGAAGTTATCGCGGTCGGTGTCCTTCTCGAGCTTCTTGATGTTCTGACCGGTATGCTGCGCGAGAATCAGGTTCAAGACGTCGCGCATGCGCAGGGCCTCGCGCGCCTGGATATCGATATCCGCCGCCTGCCCCTCGAATCCGCCCGAGAGCTGATGGATCATGATGCGCGCATGGGGCAGCGCGTAGCGCTTGCCCTTGGTGCCCGCCGCGAGCAGCACCGCGCCCATACTGGCGGCCTGGCCCACGCATAACGTCGACACGGGCGGCTTGACGAACTGCATCGTATCGTAAATCGCAAGCCCCGCCGTGACCGAACCGCCGGGGGAGTTGATGTACATATTAATTTCGCGCTCGGGATCCTCGGATTCGAGGAACAGGAACTGCGCGGTAACGAGATTGGCTACCTCGTCGTTGATCTGACCGAGGAAGACGATGCGGTCCTTCAACAGCCGCGAGTAGATGTCATAGGAGCGCTCGCCGCGCCCGGTCTGCTCCACCACGAATGGAACCAGGATGCTCATGGCTTGAGGATACTCCGCGCGGTCGAAGTGGTCGAGTTTTCAATAAGTGGCGCCATGGGCGACGAGCTGACCCGGGAATAGACGTTGGGAAAGAGCAGCATTAAACGAGCATGATGCAAGCGTTGGGTAGCAGCGCCCTCTCATCCTGACCCTCTCCAAGGGGGTTTATCGGTTCGGCGGCGCGCCGGGTTGCGATGTTCGAGGTGATTAGCGGCCTTATGTGACCTGCTACCTGCTGGTAGGTCCTTAATCCATACATCGACAACCACATATTGCAGATTCATATCCGGCTCTTTGGTGACTGTACCTTCGAGCCAATCGTAACTCGTTAGGACGTTCTGGTGCCACGCCCAAACGGGGTCTCTCGTCTTGAGAGCCGCAGCTTGTTCGTTAGTCACTCCGGTAATCTCCACTCTATGGTTCTCACAAACGCCTGGGCGTCCGCTACGCCACTCGGTTACTCGACCTGGGGGCCTCCAGGGACTCTAACGCCTGGTCGGCCGAACGGAGAAATCCCTCCATCGCAAAACCACATTAGCAGAGCCCCCGGGCGCTCGACACTGAACAGTTCTGCGCGAATCTGCTCTTCCGTGCTTGGGGCGGAGAGCGTCGGCGGACCTTAAAAGCGTGAAGGATTGAAGACTTCAAATTTGCCTCTCGACTCGGTGAACACGCGGCTTCGGCATCACGCGCGACCCGCTGAGCTTTTTCCGCATTTTCCTCGGAGACGAGCCGATGCGTCTTGCTGGTTTGATTTCGCATGAAAGAGATTGTGCTTGGGCCGGAGAACTCAGAGCTTCGCCGATATTCGACGGGCCTTTGGAGTATAGACCACGGCGAACGCCCGAAGCCCCCCTACATCGGCCAAGGCTGGACGATCAAGATGGCGGAAAACATGACGAATCGAGGGCTGGTTCCTCAGAATAATCAGCAACATAACGTGCCGGCGCTGCGGCTGGGAGCCAATTATGCAGTCGCGGTTGGCGATTGCTGCGTTAAGCAGCAGCCATTCACTACTAACGGCTCATCACGCCTCAATCGGGCCGACGCGCTTCGCAACGTGGGGCGGCTGGTTATTTCACACTGAGAGAGTCCGGTGCGAAGCGAAGCTATCCGTCCGCTTAAATTTGGCTAGACTTCGGGAGCCGTTGTGTCGGAGTCCCTGAAGTCTGCCCGCGCGCAACATTCGGTGAAGGGAACCGACTCACTGGCCGGTAGCAAAACAGCCAAGCTCTCATCTCGGGATGGGCCCAGCCGTTGGGAAAAGGGATTCAAAAAACTAGTTCCGGACCTCGACGGAGACCGGCCCGCGCCGATTAAGAATCTCCACTGTCGCCGTGTATGGAGACCGCCGGGCAAGGAAGGAAACCGACGACCCTTCGCCGACCTGGAGGTCCTCAACCCTGAGCCAATCGAGCCACGGCGGCAGCATCGGCTTGTCAATCACGAGCTGGCGTTCGAAGCCCCGCACTTCGATCCCAAGCAACGCCTGCAGGACCATAAAGACGCTGGCCGCCGACCAGGCCTGCGGATGGCACGCGACCGGGTAGGGAACGGGTGCGAGGTTCGCCTCGCGCTTAAAGCCGCAGAAAAGCTCGGGCAGGCTGCCCGTACGGAGTTGGACGGCGGTGGCGAACAGCCCGTCGAGAATCTTGAGCACTCCCGCCGAATTTCCGGCCCGCGCGTGTCCCATTGCCGCGACGCCGTTGTCATGCGGCCATACCGAGCCGTTGTGGTAGCTCATCGGATTGTACCGCCGCTCGCCTGATCCCAGGGTTCTGAAACCCCAGCCTGAGAACATGTCGTCGGCCAGCAGGCGCGCCGACAACGCCGCGGCCCGGCCACCGTCGAGCAAGCCGGTGGCAAGGCAATGCGCTGCGTTCGACGCCATCACGCGGCACGGCCGTTTGTCGGCGTCCAGCGCGAGCGCAACGGTTTGTTCCTCCTCCAGCCAGAAGTCGCGCGCAAAAGCCGCCTTGAGCTTTTCGGCGCGCGCTCTCAACCCGGCCGCCACCTCGCTGCGGCCGAGCCTCGCCGCGACGTCCGCAATCGCCACCTGCGCCGCGTACACGTAACTCTGCACCTCGCAGAGCGCAATCGGTGGCGCCGCCAAGGTGCCGTCCGCATGACTGATGGCGTCCCAGGAGTCTTTCCATCCTTGATTAGCGAGGCCGCGTGGCGTTTCGCAGAAATATTCCAGGTAGCCGTCGCCGTCGCGATCACCCCATCGCTCAATCCACTCGAGCGCCAGGTGTACGTTGGGCCAAAGCTCCTCGGCGAGCCTAAGGTCGCCAGTGACCGCGACGTAACGCCCTAGGAGCCAGAGAAACAGGGGCGTCGAATCGACGCTTCCGTAATAGCGTCCGAAGGGAACCTCGCCCGTACCAGCCATCTCGCCGTAGCGAATTTCGTGGACGATCTTGCCCGGCTGTTCGTCGCGAGCGTCGTTGATCTCCGACCCCTGCAAGGAGGCGAGTATGCGCAACGTGCCGCGGGCGAGGCTCGGGTTGAACGGGAGCAGCGAGAGCGCGGTGATGATGCTGTCGCGGCCGAAAAGAGTGGCGAACCAGGGAATGCCCGCGAGGATGAAATGGCCCCGTTCGGTGAGGCTCGAGATCATCGCAAGATCGGCACAGGAGGCACGCAGCAGCGAGTTCATCAACTCATTGCTGGTCGAAATCCGGGCGTATTCGGCTTGAAGCCCGGCGACCTCCCCGCGGCGCGCCTCGCGGGCATCCGCGAACACGCGATGCGCGTAAGGTTTTCCAGCAGCTATGCTGGGTTCCGCGTCACCGATTATCCGGATCTCGAGTGTCATTGGCTCGTCGGGCTGGAGGTTTAGCAGGTACGAAGCGTCGCGGGTGCCCAAGGTGAGCGGGGGAGGATCGAAGAGGATCTCCGTAAACCGCGTGATCCCGTCGAGTCCGCGATAGGACAGACGCACGGAGCCGCCGTTGACCGTGGGCGGGAACAACTCGCCGCGGCGCAGGCGCTTTGTTCCACGCACTTCGAAGATGTCGGCGAAATCGGCGCCATAGGCGAAATCCAACGCCATCGTTACCGGCGCAGGGGCGTAGCTGCGAACGGTTACCCTATGAAACATCTGAGCGCGAACCAGCACCCAGCTGCGCTCGATATGGATCGAGTTGCGCGCAAGCCGTATGGCGTCACCGCGTACCTCGAGGTCGGGGTTGGTCAAATTGACCCGCAACTGCGCTTTGTCGTCGCTCAGATAAGAGTTGAGGAGGTAGGGGACTTCACCCGCGATTTTGAGCTCGAAACAACTCAGGTAACGGGTATCGCGATGGAAAAACCCGAGCGCGTCGAGCGGGGACTCCAGGATGTCTCCCCCGGCGTCCAAGAGCGCAAAGCTCTCACCGCCGGCCAGCACGCGCGTCGAGCGGCGCGAGGCGAGCGAGGATGCCAGGATGTAGAAATCCGACCCTATCTTCAGCATGGTGGGCGCCCAGCGCTCCGCAGAGCCGCGAGTTACGCCGCGGCTGGCAGACCCGCCCTTAGCCCTCGCCTGTCTCACAACGCTGCTTCCACCTCCCCTCCAGCCTGCCCGTCACCGCCGTCGCGTTGCGACGCTCGTCGATCAATCGATAATATACATGCTCGTAATTGGCCGCCATCACCGCGGACGTGAAGCGCTTCTCGAATACCTCGCGACAGCCCTGCCGCGACAGTTTTCCGACCTCGGCGGCCGCCCTCACAAGGTCGTCTATTCCCGAGGCTATCAAGCCCGTAACACCCGGGCGCAACACCTCCGGCACCGAGCCACAGGGCCTCGCGATCACAGGAGTACCACACGCCAGCGCCTCGATCATCGCCAGCCCGAATGGCTCGGGCCAGTCCACCGTGAAGAGCAGCGCCAACGCGCCGCCAAGGAGATCCTGCTTCTCGGCGTCGTTAATTTCACCGAGAAATTCGACCCCCGGGGTGGAGAGCAGCGGCTTGATAACCGCATCAAAGTAGTCGCGGTCGACCCGATCGACCTTGGCCGCAATCTTGAGTGGAATCCCGGAGCGCCGCGCGATTTCGATCGCAAGGTCAGGCCGCTTCTCGGGCGCGATACGGCCGAGGAAGGCGAGGTAGGTGCCGGGGCCGGGGTTGAAGCGCAAAAGATTCGTCGGCAGGCCGTGATAAACCGTAGCGACCCAGTTCATGAACGGGAGCGGGCGGCGCTGCTCGTTACTGATCGAGACCAGCCGCAGGTCGGTGTAAGACCGGTAGAGCGGCACGAAGGCCTCGAGATCGAGCCGGCCGTGCATGGTTGAGACCGTCGGAACGCTTACCAGGCGGGAGAACGGAAAGGCCAGGAAATCGACGTGGGAGTGGATGACGTCGAAGCGCTCGGCGTGGTCGTAAATCTCGCTAAGCATCGGAAGGTGGTACGCCGGGCCCATATAGTCGAGCCCGGTAAGGCGCAAAGCCTTGGGAAAACCCGGTCTCAGAGGCACCTTGGCCGTGGAGTCGCCCGACGCGAACAGCGTTACTTCGTGCCCACGGCGAGCCAGCTCTTCGGCAATATAGGCCACCACCCGCTCAGTACCACCGTAAAGCTTGGGTGGAACGCTTTCGTACAGCGGGGCGATTTGTGCAATCCGAAGGGGCCGATCGACCAGTGATTGGTGGCTGTCCCGCGAGAAATACTCTTGGCGTGCCAGGATCATCTGCCCCCTTCGCCTCCAAGGCCCACAGCGTGACGTGTGAGCCGACAAAAGATTTAATCCGAAGATGCGTCTTGGCAGGCCACGAGCCGCGACAGAGTTAATGTCACCGCGTTTGCCGAAAAGCGCAAGCCCAATTCAGATCGCCGAGCCCTTGCATCGGGAAATCGAGTCGAACAAGCGGTACTGTGACTTGGTAGTACCTACCCGCGAGACGGCGAGAACGGTTTTTGACATCCAGCGCGTGGAGAAGAAGGGATTCACGCTTCCATCCCTCACGGGTGAATTGAGCGGGCCGGGGATTTTAATGATGGCGTGATTGAGAAGTGCGTAGGAATTTTTGTTCGACATCATCATCAAGGTGCGAGGTTCCTCGCTAAACACTGGCCTTCGTTGCAGTCAAACGCGCGCCCGCGCGTTTTCACTCAAAAAAAACCGATGACCGCGCACGATGGCTCGTAGAGCCAGCATGTTTAGACTGGAAAAATCACAAATGAGTCAACGATTTTTTGCGAGAATCGCTTACAAAAAATTTTCCAAGGCAAATCACAGGTTTTTGACTTCCGTGTGGCGTGCTCTTGAACCACCCCTGAAAAGATTCTAATTCCTTCTCTTCATCGCCACCGTACTGTTTCTAACGCCTACCGGGGGGACTGCGGGCAGCGCCGCGCGAGTTCACAACGTGATCGAGATCACGGGCAGAAATTTTCCAGTCGCCAACGGTTCGAAGAGAGCAGACGCATCGGGCCGCGTATCGGACATTCGAGTTGATAGCCCCGATCAAAAACCTGTCCACTTCGCGGTCAGGACTACGGAAATGTGGGTTATCCACAGATGTGGACAAAGCTGTGAGTAATTCGAACCTCGATCATCACTTCCGGATTCCGGCGGGCCACGGGCTGGCTCGCCGAAAGGAGGACAAGGGATGAACGGTGTATGGCAGAAAGCTGATGACCGCATTCGCGACGCGTTGGGGCAAGCCGGTTATGAAACCTGGATCGCACCCCTCACTTTCGTCGGCTTGCAGGACAAGACAGCAACGATCGAAGCGCCCAATCGCTTCTTCCGCGACTGTATCAACAATCGTTACCTCGATTTGATCCGCCAGACCATCTCAGCCGAGGTGGGAGAACCGGTGGAGATAAAATTAACGTTGGGTCAGGATTCCGATGGCGACGGCCACGGGAACGGCCATGCGAAAACGTCAGGCAATCGTGCAACTCCAGCTCCGTTGGCCGAGCCCGAACGCCGCGGATTTTATCCTTATCTCAGCCAGCGCCACACTTTCGCTGAATTCGTCGTCGGGTCGAGTAATCAGTTCGCGCACGCGGCGGCGCTGGCGGTCGCCAATCAGCCCGGCAAAAAATACAACCCGCTTTTCATCTATGGCGGGGTCGGACTCGGAAAGACGCACCTGGCAACGGCTATCGGGCATTACCTGTGGGCCAGCGGGACCCGGCCGCGCAAGGTACTCTCCATGTCGGCCGAGGTTTTCATGAACGAGCTGATAAGCTCGCTCAGGCGCGACTGTATGGGCGAGTTCAAGGAAAAATTCCGCTGCGTGGACGCCTTGATTCTCGACGACATCCAATTCCTGGCCGGCCGCGAACGCACCCAGGAGGAGTTCTTCCATACGTTCAATTCGCTCCACTCGGAGCGCCATCAGATCGTGCTGACTTCGGACAAGGTTCCACGCGATATTCCGGGACTCGAGGAGCGGCTGCGTAACCGCTTCGAGTCGGGCCTTATCGCCGATATCGCGCCGCCCGACCTCGAAACCCGCGTCGCCATCGTGCAAAAGAAGGCGGCACTGGAAAATCTGTCGCTGCCGCCCGAGGTAACGCTGTATGTCGCGCAGAACGTCTCCTCGAACGTGCGCGAACTCGAGGGATGCCTCACGCGACTCGCGGCGCTCGCGTCGATTAGCAAGTCGGCGATAACGCCGGAGTTTGCCCTGCAGGCGTTACGCGACCTGATTCGCACACACGAGATCAAGCCCGATGTCGAAGCAATCCAGAAGACCGTCTCCGATTTCTTTCATATTCGGCTGGCGGAGCTCAAATCGAAAAGGCGCCCGCAACACATCGCGTTTTGCCGCCAGGTCGCGATGTACCTCTGCCGAAAGCTCACCGACAGCTCCTTCCCGGCCATCGGCACCGCCTTCGGCCGCGACCATTCAACCGTGATTCACGCCTGCAACCTCATCGCCCGCCGCATGAGCAACGACTCAGCCTTCCGTTTTTCGATCGAGAAGGTCGAGCGCGAACTCAAGGCGACCCACGCGAGTGCCGCTTGATTCTGGATAAGCCTGTTGATAAGTCCGCCGCGATTGTCACACGTTCGACAGTCGCGGACGGGCGCAGGCCACGAGCGGCAGGCGACCGCCCAGTAAAAGTTGCCGGCCAGCAGGTGAGCGAGGTGCCGGCGGAGCCACGGCGCGGCCAGGTGATCGATCTGACGGCGGCGTTCAAGGCATCGCTCGAGAAAAGCGGTGTCACAACCCCGACCGCTGACGAGGCCAAGGAGAAACCCGCCGCTCGCGGCGGCGCGAGGCGCGACCCGAATCGCACGCGCCCGCACGGCACGCCGGGCGGTGGAACGGCGGCCGCGGGCAGCAAGAAGTAAGGCGCTCCTACCTCACGGGCACCGCATCGGGGGAGCCAATTACGGAGCGCGATTCGCCTGTCTCAATCGCCGCTTCGCGTTCGCGTACGGAAGGGTGGCGGAGGGGAGACGGCGCGCAACCGTACTCGCCGCGACTGTCGCGATGACCAGCAGCACGATCGCCGCGAGGACGCGAGCGAAGGGCCTCGCGCCCGCCGGCAGGGCTGACGGAGAGGGAGTCGTTTTTTGAGGAGCAAGCCT
>WNFT01002596.1_pt1 | contig 16161 bp, 16 predicted proteins | sample 5400191 | NCBI WGS metagenome assembly WNFT01 (sample SAMN13153359, study PRJNA577476) | soil metagenome | isolation source: 80 cm saprolite under Madrone tree | place: USA:California | collected 2016-06-14 | reverse complement strand
CACATTCCATCTTCATGACGGAAGATGACACCTCGCGTCGCGAGCGCAAGGATAGCGAGGAAGTAGAACAGCGCGCCCAGGCGTTGGGCCGAGTCGAACTATTCAATTTGCTGACTGAAGAAGAGCGGCGCTCGCTCGCCCCGCGACTGCGCTATGCACCCTTCGCGCGCGGCGAAGCCATGACGCGGCAGGGCGCTGAGGCGCATTGGCTTTACCTGATAACGGGAGGCGAGGCGGAAGTTCGCGTTTCAACTGACGGAAACCTGAACGAACGCGTGGCGGCACTGCATGAAGGTGATATCTTTGGCGAGATGGGAATGATGACCGGAGAGCCGCGCTCAGCAACGGTGGTCGCGCTCACTGATGTTGAGTGCTATCGACTTGATAAGGAAGCCTTCCATGACATTCTGCAACAACGTCCCGAAATTGCCGACGACATTTCGATGTTACTCGCAAAGCGTCGGGTGGAGCTTGAGGCCGCTCGAGAAGGCCTTAACGAAGAGGCCAAGCGGCAGCGAATGCGTTATCACCAACATGATTTGCTAAGGCGCATCAAGAATTTCTTTACGTTGTAACAGGTAGACTAAAAAGGGGAGTAGAAAATGAACCACCACCCAACGACACGCAATGGATACGGCCGCAAATTCTTGCCAAGTCGCGCAACCAGACGATCGCCTTTGCTCTTCACGTCGCTTCTTACTGCGTTTGTATTTGTATTCCTGATCTCGGTAGCCGCCGCGGATAAGCCGGCACTAACAAGCACCGGCTCGCAAGCGGCATCGATCGATTGGAAGGCTGTTGAGGTGGCGCTCGGGAAGGCCGGCACAATGCAACCGGGTGATGTTTACAAGGTTAGTCTGCCCCGCACAGACTTGAAAATCATGGTCGGGTCCATTCAACTCAAACCTGCGTTAGCGCTCGGCTCCTGGATCGCATTCAAGAAGATGGGCAACACCACGATGGTCATGGGCGATCTCGTGTTAACCGAGGATGAAGTGACTCGGGTAATGACTAAGCTTCAGGAAGGCGGCGTCGAGCAGACAGCTCTTCATAATCATGTATTGCATGAGTCGCCACGCGTGATGTATATGCACATCAGCGCGCTGGGTGATGCGGTAAAAATTGCGACGGCGATCCACGACGCGCTTACGCTAGGCGGGACTCCGTTTACTGCACCGGCCAGCGTTCCGAACACAGACCTGGAAATTGATACCAAGCAGCTCGACCAGATCATGGCACAGAGCGGCAAGGTCAACTCCGGCGTCTATCAATTCAGTATTCCGCGTGCCGAAAAGATATTCGAGAATGGAATGGAAGTGCCGCCTTCGATGGGCGTCGCAACTGCAATCAACTTTCAGCCGACCGGTGGAGACAAGGCGGCAATCACCGGCGACTTTGTGCTAATCGCAAGCGAAGTCAATCCCGTAATTAAGGTGTTACGCAATAATGGTATTGAAGTAACGGCGCTGCATAGTCACATGCTGGATGAAAACCCGCGACTTTTCTTCATGCACTTCTGGGCCGACGATGATAGGCAGAAGCTGGCGCGCGGACTTCGCGCTGCGCTCGACAAGATGAACATCGTCAGGGCTCAGACGAAATAGAAGCGTGATTGTGGTGGTTATGAAGTCTCTTGCAATTATTGCCGGAGTTCTATTCATAGTCTTCGCGGTGACCTGCACAGGAAAGGCGCCGCCGGCCAATTTTCTAACCACTCCTTCGATTGGTTTGTCCACGCCTTATTCTTCCATACCTTTTCCATCCGACAAACTTCCGCTTCAGACCTTGCGCGACGTGCCGCTGACGGGGAAAGCGTCGCGATTTGACTATCAGAGCTTTGACGAAAACACCAGCCGACTCTACATCGCGCATCTCGGCGATGGCGTCTTGACGGTCTTTGACGCAAGCAAAGAAAAAGTGGTCGGAGATGTTAGGGACTTACCACGCATCCACGGCGTGATTGCGGTGCCTGAGCTTCACCGTATCTATGTTTCAGCTACCGGCTCGAACGAATTAGCGGTTATTGACGATAGCACCTTGCAAATCGTAGCGCGCGTACCTGCCGGAGATTATCCGGACGGTATCGCCTATGCGAGCAAGTCGAAGAAGATCTACGTCTCCGACTTGCATGGCAAAACAGAGTCGGTGATTGATGCGAATACCAATCAACGGCTGACGACGGTTGCGCTTGGCGGAGGAGCGGGAAATACTCAGTATGATCCCGTTTCAGAACACATCTTTGTCACGGTGCATCGTCAGAATCAGCTAGCTGAGATTGATCCAATTAAAGACGAGCTAATCGCGCGCTATGCACTCGCCGGGTGCAGCGAACCACACGGACTTGTCATCGATAGTGAACATCGCCTCGCATTCGCCGCTTGCGAAGAGAACGCGAAACTCGCGGTCTTTGATCTTCAGGCAAAGAAAATGACAGCTATTCACTCGGTCGGCGCCGATCCGGACGTGCTCGCCTTTGATAAGGTTCTGGGCCGACTCTACGTTGCTGCGGAGAGTGGCATCATCTCCACCTTCGATGAGCGTGGCCATAATCTAGAAAAGGTCGGCGAAGGGTTTTTTGCTCCCAACGCACACAGCGTCGCCGTTGACAGCCGCACGCATCGTGTCTATTTCCCGTTACAGAACGTCGGCGGGAAGCCCATTCTCAGAATCGCCTTGCCCTTTGATAAGCAGTTATGACAAAAGAGTCGAATGAGTTGGCCGGCCGGTGTAACGGTTATGCGAGATTCTTTTAATGGTGGCGATTAACTTATTTTGGGCCACGCGAGCGAGTCGAGCAGTCTCTCGAATTAGTCTTCTTTGTGAGTTGCGATTTGCCAATTGTTGCCGCATGGATCACGGACCATCCCGCGCCGATCGCCATAAGGCGTGTCCCATGGCTCTTCGAGCGATATAGCCCCCGCCTCCAGCGCGAGTTGGTAGGTTATGTCGGCGTCGTCAACATAAAGGTAAAGAAATGCAGGCATCGCTTCGCGTGGGCCAACTCTGCTTACCATGACGAGCGAATCGCCAATTCTGATCACGGACGGCTTATCGTCGCGGAATTCTCCAGTCGCGCCAAACGCGCGCCTGAGAAACTCGACCTGCATGGCCGCGTCCTGGACCACAAGCCGCGGTGTCACACTATGCCAACCTTCAGGAACTGATTTCGTCATGTGTGTTCACTTCCTCATCTCGCGCTCCTGAATGTTTTCCGCCTCAGAAATCCCATTCTTTGTCTGAATTACCAACAGACCGTCAGCTCTCTGCCGCTGAACAATAAGCTTACGCGCCTCACGCTGAAGGATTGGCAAGGAAAAGCCAAACCCCATCGCGCCCATGATGCAAGCTACACCACCAGCAGCTAACGTTCTGCGGGCGCTGAAATGCTGCGCCAGAAAACCGACTAGAAGCGATCCAAACGGTGCCAGGCCGCTCAGCATCATGACCCAGATCGCCATCACGCGGCCGCGCAACTCGTCGGGCACGATTCGTTGTACTAGCGTGTTAGACGCATCCAACTGTGTCACCATCGTGAAGCCGATGAGTAGCATCGCAGCCAGCGACAACCAGAAAGAATGTGATCTCGATAGCAGGATCAGACTGCCCCCAAAGCCCGCCGCCGCAAAGCCCACCCAGTCTCCCAGCGATCTCACGTTGCCGAGTGTGGCCAGGATCAACGAGCCAAGGATCGCTCCTACGCCTGAGGCGCCCATCAGCAATCCAAATTCCCTCGGACCACCATGTAACATCTCTTTGACATACACGGGCATCAAGATCTCATAGCGCAGCCCCATAAAACTTATCAGGCCGAGTAGCACTAACAGTCCGCCGACAGGCCCCGTGTGCCGCACAAAATTGAAAGCCTCGCCGATGCCCGCACGAAAGTGTTGAGCTGGTTTGTGTGCCTTGGATTCCGACTTAATCAATAGGAGGCCGATGATAACAGCGATATAACTCAAGGCGTTGGCAAGGAAGCACCATCCTTCGCCTATCGATGCGACCAATAGGCCGCCTATGCCCGGTCCGATGGTGCGGGCACTGTTAATCATTGAAGAATTCAGCGTAACCGCACTCATCAGATCTTCTTTGGTGACTAACTCAGCGACAAATGCCTGCCGGATCGGAAAGTCAAACGCATTAACTACTCCAAGCAACGCGGCGATAGTGAAGACATGCCAGACTTGGACGCGACCGGTAAGCGTAAGCACAGCCAGCGTAAAGCTGAGCAGCATCGGAGCAAGTTGTGTTGCAAACAGAATATTGCGCCGCGACTTAGCGTCGGCGACAACCCCACTGATCGGGGCGAGAACAAAAACGGCAATCTGTCCGGAGAACGCCACCAATCCCAGCAGTGCAGCCGAACCAGTGAGCCGGTAGACCAACCAGGCTTGTGCTACCGTTTGAATGTAGTTTCCGGTGAGAGAAATGAACTGCCCACCATAGAAGAGTTTGAAATTGCGGTACTTGAGAGCCTGCAAAGCTGAGGATAGCTTGCCTTCTATCGTTTTCTTTTCCTTAGCTCTCAAAGCGCTGATGCAGTCGTCCGCAATGGCAGTTTATGAAGTCGAGCGCCTTAGCATAAGCTGGCGTCATCATTCCAACAAGGCATATTCACGATCGATAAAGGCTTTACTCAGTGAGGAAGTCAGAACTTCAAACCGATCCCAGAGCGCACCATGGTCTGGTTGGTGAAGTTTACATGGGGATCATAGTAGAGCTTCCAAAACCATTTGGGACGATCGTAGTAAACGCCAATGCCGACCCTGTGAATGAATTCGCCGGTTTCGGTGTGGCCCGATTTGAACAGGCCATCTAAAGTAATCCCGTTGTTACGATTCAGCTTGTGACGCCACACGAGGTGAGTGTTTTGTTGCTGTGTGTGCAGACGGACATCGAAAATCGTGTACGCCGAGATACTTCCGTAGCTGCTGAGCTTGTGGGCAATTCCAAGTTGCACGGAGTCGCCCGGATCCCAGAAGAGATCGAAAAACGCCCTGAGGTTGGTCCGTGAAACTCCCACAATGGCGACCGTCTTCCCGGAGCCAAGTTCGGAGTAAAGCGATCCGGACATCGCCCTGGTTGTTGAGACTTCCAACGTCGGAACCAGATGGAACCAGGCCTTCCTGTAGTCGTATTGCGCGCCCACCCGCAAGAGTTTGTTGCTCCTGGGATCGTAGAATCCGGCAATCCAGGCGGTAAATGGTCCAAACCGGTGACGGAGGTTAAGGTCGTAAGCGCGTGTGCCGGCTGTGAAGTAGATCCCGAAGGTCAATTTGGACTTATACCCATCGGCATTTTCTATCGGATCTTTCGGCTCCTGCTTTGACTGCTCCGAGTGCTCGGATGATGAGTTGTCAGGACTTGGCGATGGCTGAGGGTTGGCATTACTGGACTGCGCCAAAACGGTGTGATGAGAAAACCAAACTGCAAGAACAAAAAACGTCGTGCGAGCAAGAAGAGCCAAAACCGCGGTCGCCGTTACTCGTTTATGAACCATGAAGATGCCGGGTTCCCGGATCAGTTCGTTATTCACCCCAGGTTAATACCAGCGCGACGGCGGCGGCAAACATTACCAGAGTAGTCGTCCAGCCAAGAATATTAGACCAGCGCCCGTTAACTCGACCCTTCATCACCTTCCGGTTGTTGGCAATGAGCATAATAACGATTAACAACGGCGGAGCCAGAAAACCGTTGATCATCGCAGCGAAAAAGAGTGCTCTGATCGGATTGATGCCCACGAAATTAATTATTACTCCGATTAGAGTTGAAGCCGCGATCACGCCGTAGAACAGTTTAGCTTGTCGCACCTTTTGATTGAAACCATATCTGCCGCCGCCGAATGCCTGCATAACCGCATACGCGCTCGATCCTGTAAGGATCGGTACGGCTAGAAACCCAGTGCCAATCAAGCCCAAGGCGAGCAGAAACGACGCCCCACCGCCAGCAAGAGGCTTGAGCGCCTGCGCGGCATCGGCGGCTGACTGAATATTGCTGCTGCCGGCTTTGAAAAGCGTGGCGGCTGTGGCAAGTATGATGAAATACATCACCACATTTGAGAAGAACATTCCTATGCCGACATCCCAGGCGGCATACTTCATCTCCGCATCCGAAGCACCTCGGCGCTGTGCCCTGGTGACGCGACCGAAACTGATTTCTTCTTCGACTTCCTGATCCGCCTGCCAGAAAAAAAGATAAGGCGAGATCGTCGTGCCGAGAATGGCAACCAACATCGACAGAAAAGTTGCGTCGAAACTGAGTCGGGGAATGAACGTAGCCTTGAGAACCTGAACAGCATCAGGCTTGGCAAAGAACGCGGAACCAATGTAGGCAAAGAGGGCGAGCGTCAGCCATTTGAAGGTCTTCGCAATCAACCGGTACGACCCCCAGATTTGCAACGCCACAATGATAAGCGCGATTGGTACGATCAGCGCCGCAATGGGCACGGGGATTAGTAGATTAATTGCGGCTGCCACCGCGCCGATGTCCGCGCCTGCATTGATGGTGTTGGCCAGGACCAGAGCAAAAACTGCCACGTACAACAAGCTCCTTGAGTAGTGTCTGCGCAGCACCGCGGCCAGGCCCATGCCGGTGACCATGCCAATTCGCGCGCAGGTGAGCTGCACGGCGACCATCAAAGGGAAAGTGAAGAGAGCGGTCCAGAGCGTCGAGAACCCCAGCGTAGCGCCGGCGACGGAATAAGTGCCAATGCCCGAAGGATCGTCGTCCGAAGCGCCGGTGATCAAGCCTGGTCCAAGTACCTTAAAGAAGCGCTTGACAGGATTCTTTTCCTGCGTCATGGCTGCTTCGAGCGAGCCAGTCCCGCCCGCAGGCTCGGAGTGTGGGATGACGGGCGCATCGCTGCGACGCGGCGACTTATCCCGCTCACTATGGTTTATGGAATTTTCCTCGGGACCTTCTTTTGTCTCCATGTTACCAGCGTCGGGCTGCATTTGAATTGGTCAATTCCGAGATTTTTAGACTGGGAAACGAAGAACGTTGCAGCAAATCAAACTGGTTACTGAACTCGAAATGGAAATGATGCTTTGGAGGTGTGTCTGTATTGTCAGCGACGAACGGCTGCTGGGCTGTCGCTATCGCCGCACCAAGGACGAGAAGCAATACGAATCTTAGACAGCAAAGAGGGTAGAGTTTCCGTGGTTTAACCATCGGCGGGCATTGTAAGAGTGACCAGCTTTTGTTCAAAGAGATAAATCGTCCTCACGTCGGCAACCACGTCGGCAGACACCTATCTCCCTCATGGCGTTAACCGCTCGGATTCTGTTTGAAGCCTTCAACGAATTGATTGTCCCGGGCCAAAGACTGCCGTTATAGTAGTGCACCCGAAGATGAATCGATGCATGCATGCATCTTCTGATGGCTTGACGATGGAACGACTCAACCTCAAACCCACACACAAGGCAGTTCAGAATTATTATCAAGCCTTGAAAGAATTTGAATCGCTCGGAGTTTCGCACGAAGGCGCGGTACGGTCTGCATTCCAAAGTCTTTTGGAAGATTGTGGGAAGAAGTTTGGTTGGAAACTTGTGCCCGAATGGATAAGGCGCGACAAAACAAGATCCATTCGTATCGACGGAGCGCTGGTTGATGAATATCGCCTGCCGCATGGCTTCTGGGAAGCGAAAGATACCCATGATGATCTTGCCAAAGAGGTAAAGAAGAAAATCAATGCCGGTTATCCGCAGAACAACATCATCTTCCAGGCGCCCGAACGCGCGATTCTTTGGCAAAATGGCAGAGCGGTTCTGGACTTGGACATAACTGAGCCCGTCGCGCTCGTTGAAGTTCTCAAACAGTTTTTCTAATACCTTCCGCCGGAATATGAAGATTGGCAAGAAGCGGTCGAGCACTTCCAAGATCAAGTCTCAGAGCTTGGACAAACTCTTAAAGACATAATAGAGCGAGAACAGAAGTCTAATGCTCGCTTTCGAGCAGCCTTCGACGATTTCTACGCGCTTTGCCGGCAGTCGATCAATCCCAATCTCTCAAAAGAGGCCGTCGAAGAGATGCTCATTCAGCATTTATTAACTGAGCGCATCTTCCGCACAGTCTTTAACAATCCTGATTTTACGCGGCGAAATGTCATCGCCGCCGAAATTGAAAAGGTCATCGACGCTCTCACCTCTCAAGCCTTCAGCCGCGATGCATTTCTGCAAAAGCTCGACCGGTTTTACGTAGCCATTGAAAAGGCGGCCAGGACCATCGAAGACTTCACTCAGAAGCAAGAGTTTCTCAACACCGTCTATGAAAAGTTCTTCCAGGGCTTCTCAGTTAAAGTCGCCGACACGCACGGCATTGTTTACACGCCCGTTTCAATCGTGAACTTCATGGTGCGCAGCGTCGATGAGATTCTGAAGAAGGAATTCGGCAAGTCTCTTGGCTCCTCAGACGTTCACATCCTCGATCCTTTTGTCGGCACCGGGAATTTCATTGTTCATCTCATGCAACAAATTAAGAAGATTGACTTGGCACAAAAATACGAGCAAGAACTTCATTGCAACGAAGTGATGCTGCTGCCTTATTACATTGCCTCGATGAACATAGAACACTAGTTTTATGAACTTGCCGGGAATTATGAAACATTCCAGGGCATCTGCTTTGTTGATACATTCGAATTGGTTGAAGCTGGAGAAAAGAGCGGCGAGCAAACAAATTGGATCGAGAGATTTACCGCCGAAAACACAGCACGTGTCGAACGGCAAAAACGCACACCTATCAAAGTCGTCATCGGTAATCCACCCTATAACGCCTGGCAGGTGAACGAGAATGACAATAACAAGAATCGTAAATACAAAGTTATAAGCAAGCGCGTAGCCGAAACTTACGCCAAGGATTCAGAGGCAACCAACAAAAGCGCCCTATCCGATCCCTACGTCAAGGCTTTTCGTTGGGCGTCTGATCGTATTGGCGAAGAAGGTATCGTCGCCTTCATTTCAAACAACAGCTTCCTTGAGAGTCTGGCGTTCGATGGAATGCGTAAACATTTGGAACAGGATTTCGACGAGATCTATGTTCTAGATCTGGGTGGCAACGTCCGGAAGAACCCAAAGCTTTCCGGCACGACTCACAATGTCTTCGGCATTCAGGTTGGTGTAAGCATCAACGTTTTTGCCCGGCGAACAAAGTCTCCAACTCACAGAAAAAGGGCCACTCGCATCCACTACGCTCGTCTCGATGAGTTTTGGCGCAAAGAAGCTAAGTACATCTTCCTTGAAGAGAAAGAACAGATCGGAAATATCGACTGGCAGGAATTGCGGCCAGATGCGCAAAGCAATTGGCTGAGCTCTAGGCGGCCGCCGGAGTTTGAAGCATTCATACCTATTGGCAGCAAAGAAGGGAAAACTAAAAAGACTCGCGATGTCGAATCTATTTTCAAGCTGTATTCGTACGGCAACGATTCGGGCCGCGATAGTTGGGTTTATAACTTTGATCGAGAGCAGGTTGCGATTACTGCGAAGCTTTTTGCTGACACTTATAATTCAGAGGTTGAACGGTGGCAGAAAGCGGGCAAGCCCGCAAACGTGGATAGTTTTGTCATTTATGATGACAAGCGGGTGAAATGGACGAGAAACGCAAAGCGAGATTTGAAAAGAGGACGTCTTGCAGTTTTCTCCCCTAACCAGATTAAGCCTGCTTTGTACCGCCCATTCACTTTGCAATACTTACACACAGGCAAGATTTTCAATAAGGAGGTCGGTTTGCTTCCGCTCATGCTGCCGTCGACAGCTATTGGTGAGAACAAATTGATCTGCATTAGTGGCATAGGCGGCAGTAGTCAGTCACAAGCTCTTATGGTCGCAGTCTTACCGTGTTCAGATTCTCTTGGTCGAACCCAATGCTTCCCGCTCTACACCTACAACGAAGACGGCACGAACCGGCGCGAGAACATCACGGACTGGGCGCTGGAACAGTTCCGCTCGCATTACAAAGATGAATCGATCTCGAAATGGAGCATCTTTCATTACGTCTACGCGCTGCTGCATCATCCGGTTTATCGCGAGCGTTACGCGGCCAACCTGAAACGCGAACTGCCGCGCATTCCTTATGCTCCTGACTTCAAGGCGTTCGCGGAAATCGGCAAGCGTCTGGCTGAGATTCACGTGGGCTACGAACAGCAAACGGAGTACCCGCTCGAACGAATCGAAACGCCCGGCGTGCCGCTCGACTGGCGCGTTGAAAAAATGAAGCTGAGCAAAGACAAGAGCTCGCTTATCTATAACGACTTTCTGACTCTGACTGGAATTCCGCCGGAGGTGTTTGAGTACCGGCTGGGTAATCGCTCGGCGCTCGACTGGATCATCGATCAATATCAAGTCAGCACCGACAAACAAAGCGGCATCACCAACGACCCCAACCGCGCCGATGATCCGGAGTACATCGTTCGACTGATTGGACAAGTGGTAACCGTCAGCTTGGAAACCGTGAAATTCGTAAAGACCTTAAGCGAGCTTTCCAGTTCACACTTTTAAGCAGGCGCCAGTTGCACTCGATTCCACTTGCCGGGAGTGCCAGTCCCCGAACAGTAGAAGAGACTACCTCGAGTATCGACGAAAAGCTCTCCCACCTGATGAAAGCCATTCTTGGGTGCGCCCCTGGTAGCAGCCGCAGGCACAAGGCGCAGAGGCGCGCGTTCTCCCTGAAGCATCGCACCATAGAGTCCGCCCTTTCCTGAGAGACCGACGCCGTTCGCGCTCTCACCGAAGACACCGATGCCAACCGCTGCGTTTGCGCGCCCTGTCACACCGAAGATTTCAGTCGTGACGCCAAGGCCAGCAATCTTTGAATTCGGTTTCCCCGTGTTCTCCCCAAGGACCCCGCTTTTTTCTAATTCGTCCGTTAGACCAACCACCCCATCGCCTTTATCGCTAGCGCCCACGACTCCGGGCCCGGCTCCTCTGTTGAATCCGAACACCCCGCTCTTGTTGTTTGCATTCGCCAAGCCGACAACACCATCGCCAGTTGGGCTACGGCCCATGACACCCGGCCCACCTCCGTTGTTTAGTCCGAAAACCCCGCTCTTATCGTCAGCATTCGCCAAGCCGACAACACCGTCGCCAGTTGGGCTACTGCCCATAACACCCGGCCCACCTCCGTTGTTTAGTCCGAAAATCCCGCTCTTATCGTCAGCATTCGCCAAGCCGACAACACCATCGCCAGTTGGGCTGCTGCCCATAACACCCGGCCCACCTCCGTTGTTTAGTCCGAAAACCCCGCTACTATTGTCTGCATCGCTTTGGCCGGCGACGCCATCACCGACGAAGCTGTGGCCCTCGATGCCGACGACGCCTTCGCCAAAGACACCAATCCTACCCACTCCTGACACCCCAATGTCCCCGTCACCCTTTACACCTTGCCGCTGACCTCTCCCCGCTACACCGGTGCCGTTGGGTACATCGGTTGGTGAGGGTCTGGTTCCAAGCGGGCGGAGACTACTCTCGCCGTAAACACCGCACTGGCTACCGCTCACAGAAACTCCGAAAACTTGGGCGCTGTTAGGAATATTCCCGAGGGTTTCAAATGCGACAATGGTTGGCCCAATAGCGTCAAATGAATCTTTTTTGAATGACATAAATGTCCTCTCCGACTCGGCGGGTTATCGTAATCAAGATTTCGAGCTGCAAGTCTAAAGTGGTGTGCCGCCTAAGCCGCCTAAATAGCATCCGAGCCTTCTCACTCCCTGTTGCAGAGATTATGCACAGTCTCCGAATGCATCGGATTAGCATTTAGGCTTCCTGCCTGCCATATCCAGCCTTGTGATTAGAATGCATCTACGATGGGATAAACAAAGACTAAATAAAGGTAAAAGAACATGAACGAAATAACCAGGATTATGACGCCAAGAATTGGTGAACTGACCTTAATACCCTTTAGAGATGCTTCGACTTCAGTTATTTCACTCTTCTCGGGTGCCACCATGCCGGCCGCACCATCTTTGGCCGTCAAACCAATGACGTGTTTCTGTTTCATGGAACTGTGAAATTGCACTCCCGAGAAGTACACCCCTGACAAAACGAGAAAAATCACTACGAAAAAGATGATCTTGGAGGAAAAGAATTGCCAATTAAAAATTTCCATCCGATGCTTGTATCCCAAAATACGATAACTGTAATACTCCCGCATCGCTGCGTAATATTGTTCCTTCGTAGGTTGATCAAGCCCCTCTATGCTCGAAGCATCGGGCAGAACTGAGTTGCCCAGTTCTTTACTCCCAGGTTCTTTACTCCCTTGCAGTCGTTCCTCTTCAAGAACTTCGTTCATCCGCTTTGCAGCTTCAGATTGTTTGGCCGGAGATTCTTTCTTATCCTCTTCTTTAGCCGGCTGTTGGGCATAGGAGAGCGCAGCTACCCCTAATATCAGAACACAGATCGTGATGAGATATTTCATGATGCTTGTAACCTTGGCGAATGAATAAGAGAGACAAACCTCTTACTGCTGCTTCGCGAGAAAACTCTGAATAATTTTGGTTCGGTGATTTATCTTCTCGTATAACGTCATATTAGCTTCGGTGTCGGTTAATCTCTTATTGGCCTCCTCATCATTCTTGCTGAGGCTTCTAAAAATACCAAGCAGTGACTCGGCATGAAACTCTCGCCATTTTTGGAGCAGTTCCGGGTCGTTGGAAAGCATCGGTGGATTTGGAGGCTGTACCTGGACGAAGATGACCTGCCTTGGCCGAAACTCTGTGCGCCCGTCTGGATAAATCGTTGTCGTGCCTGCCTCCGTCTTGCGTTCGATCACACCATCGGGATGGCGAATCTCAACCGCGACGCTTCCATCTTCCGAGATCTCGCCCATGGTAACCACGTCGCATGGCGTTGGCTGTATGGGCGGAGACGGGGATTGTCTAGACAGCGGAATGCGCGGTTGGACTTCTTGCGTAGTACTCGTCTGGATTGGCAGTGGTCCTCTCAGTCTTCTCACGCGGCGACGTTGAGCCTGCCTATTATCCTCGGCTACCTGCTGTCGTGTTTGCGGTGTGACACAGACGTGGTCTGTCGGAGACACCTCGCGCCAAACGTATCCTCTGACGCAAGTATCGGGTCCGTACGGACCTGACGGATCTATGCGCGTGTTTGCCTGTGCGTTGTCGTCAGCCGCTTGCTGACGAGTTTCGGGTATAACGCATACGTGATCGTTTGGAAATGCTTCACGCCAAACATATCCTGGGATGCAAGTATCAGGCTCGTTTTGTGACTGAACTATACTTGGGCCTAAAACGAGCGCGATGAGCACTAATATGGGCGCGAGCAATATGGGTACTTTGCTGCTAAGGGTGGAGGAGAGACTCATGGTTGTTCACCTTTCTTGTTGGTAGGCTTGGGCTGTCCGAGACGGCACAAAAGTGGGAGCAGGATCGATTTGTTTGGGGGCGGCGAGGTTTTGCTGAGGCTGATTCTAAAATCGTGAAACTGTGTTTGGCTCTTGCCACGTGAGTATTCTTCCCGGTTCGTTACCGTGTGAATGAGTTAAGAGCAGCGCGAGGACTTGAGGCCCGGAAGCATATACCCTTTTCGGGAAAATTCAAGGACAAAGCTTGATCCCAAGGAAAACATAGAATGTGTCCAGAAAAGCTCGCGGCTTTGATGAGTGACGGACGCGAGCCTGGTGATTGTAGGCGCGATATTCCACACACGGTCACGACTTTGGTGAAACAACGCTGGAAACCAAAGCCGCAATCGTTTCACTGCATATCGTATTGAAACCGTTTGCCGACTATGTTCCAGGCAAGGCTCGCAGCGCTTCGCTCAAGTGAGAACGGTCCGCAAAAGTTTGCAGCATTGGTCCGTGTGAAGTGAACTCCACACTGCTGAGTGAAGCGACCGGACACGCCAGCCGGTAGCGAAAGCCGCCCAGGTCGATCCCCAGTAAACTGCAAAGAAGAATTCTGATCGTCGCCTTATGAGAAACGACCAAAACATTTCCCTCGGCGAACCGTTCGCGGATTTCGCTAATGACAAGCAAACCACGCTCGGCCACTGCGGTTGCTAATTCGCCACCGGTTGGTGCATTCCTGGCGGGATCCGTTAGCCAGTTAACGTAATCGTCCTTGTACTTTTCCGCGACTGCCTCTTTGCTGAGCCCTTCCCATTTGCCGTAGGCGATCTCCTGCAAGTCGTCGCGTGCTTCCAACTTCATTTGCAAAAGATCACAAAGCGGTCGCGCGGTTTCAATTGTGCGTCGCAAACTGCTCGCATAAATTGCAGCCCAGGACATGGACTGGTAGGCGCGGGTAAAGGCCCGGGCCATTTCCAGACCTTCCGCTGTCAGTTCGGGATCGAGTCCGGAACCGCAAAAATTGTCGTCGCGACTTAAAGTTGTTTGTCCGTGGCGCAGGAAATAAAGAGTCAGGCCCATTTAGCAGGTTGGATCATACAGGCGGGAGCATCAAGAAATTATTTTATTTCGCAGGAACCGAGCCGCTGATTTTCTTGCGCGTGGTTTCACCAGTGTGTAGGACGGGGATGCTCTGGTCGACGTCTCCATGCGGTTGCGGAATAATGTGCGTGGCTACCACCTCGCCAACTTTTCTGCCGGCGGCGGCGCCGGCATCGACGGCAGCACGCACGGCAGCAACGTCGCCGCGCACGATGGCGGTCACCAACCCTGCATCGATTTTTTCCCAACCGACCAGGCGGACGTTCGCCGACTTAACCATAGCATCGGCCGCTTCGATCATTGCGACCAACCCTTTGCATTCGATTAATCCCAGTGCTTCCGGCATATGCGCTCCCTCAATGAGGCGTAATGTTAACACCGAATTTCGCCGCCGCACAGACCGAAAAGATTGCATCAATGAAGCATTAAAGTTTCACAGTCTCATGGTCGGGAAGGGTGGTTTACCCCCGCGCGTTGAATGCCACTCGATCTTGAGCGGGGGCAAGCCACCCTTCCCGACCATGAGGCTCTTAGACTTGACCCTTGCCTCAATCGTTGTGCGGCCATCTTCAAACGACAAGCTAAAGCTTATCGGACATCAATCCGGCACGCGATTGTAGACTCTCTTAGTGTCCGGCCGGTTCGCGGGAACAAAAACGCCGCCCGACGTATCCTGGCGAAAAACCGTCCTGCTGGTTTGCCTCAAAGTCTTACTATCCTGCGAAAGTTTCCATTCGTCGATAATATCAAACTCCAGTACGCGGCCGGCGATGAGACTGCGAAGTGTGGAGCGCGTAACCAGCTTGTTGCCGCTCCAGGTGGTCTTTGATTTGGTAACGTCTTTGTCATGTCCTTGCGGATTCATATCCGTGCTCGTGCTGAGAAACATCGTCGTCGGATTTGTCTCGCCGCGACCGTCCGAGTAATAGATGAGATCCTGTGATTTTGAGTTCGGGATCGTGATGGGTAATCTTCAGCGGCCGATCGGGTGTGCGCGATGAACCAACGTTACTCCTGGACGGATCGAGCAGCCACGTGCCCGTTAGGTCAGGTTTGCTCTTGACGGTCTTTTGTTTTTGCTGCGCTGGAGCCGTTCCGACGACGCAGATGAGGATGAAACAAAAAAGGCTGACCAGGGCTTTCATCGAAATCAATCCGCAGTCTAATTTCGCAGCGAATGAATGGGCGCCGGGATGCGGCCGCCGCGACGAATAAAATCAGCCGACGAAAACGCGTTCACCGCCATGATGGGCGCGCTGCCCAACAACCCTCCGAATTCAACCAGCTCGCCAACTTCCTTGCCCGGAACCGGAATGATGCGCACCGCGGTGGTCTTGTTATTCATCACGCCGATCGCCATTTCGTCAGCAATGATCGCCGAGATCGTTTCCGCCGAAGTTGAACCCGGCACAGCCACCATATCGATGCCGACTGAACAAACGCTGGTCCATGCTTCGAGTTTATCCAGCGACAGCGCGCCGAGTTGCGCCGCTAGAATCATGCCGGCATCTTCGGAAACAGGAATGAACGCGCCACTCATTCCGCCTACCGATCCACTGGCCATCGCGCCGCCTTTTTTTACGGCGTCGGTAAGCAAAGCAAGCGCGGCAGTGGTGCCATGTGTGCCTGCGCGTTCAAAGCCCATCGCCTCGATAATGTTCGCCACTGAGTCTCCCGGTACGGGTGTCGGCGCCAGCGATAAATCGATTATGCCGAAAGGAATGCCCAGGCGGCGCGCCGCTTCCCTGCCCACCAGTTCGCCCGCGC